>ERZ772860.788-NODE-788-length-25421-cov-15.941063_pt1 | contig 25421 bp, 22 predicted proteins | sample MGYA00511342_ERZ772860 | MGnify/ENA primary metagenome ERZ772860 (study PRJEB29015, sample SAMEA2737665) | human gut metagenome | biome: human gut; feature: human-associated habitat; material: faeces | place: China | collected 2012 ... | reverse complement strand
TGCACAGGCGCTGCCGCCCACGGCGGCCTCGCTCAACGCTCCGGCGCGACCAGCGCCCCCGGCCCCGACGGCCAAGGCCGCGCCCACGGCGCGCGCCGCCATGGCGTCCGCGCCCGCAACGTCATCCCGACGCTCACCCGTGCCGCCGCCTCCGCCTCTTCCTTCCGCCACCGTTTCCCCCATTCCCGCCACGGCGGCAACGCGCATCCCTCCCACGGCTGCGTCTCAAATCGTGCCGGCTCCTGCCGTTGCGGCTCCGGCTGCTCCGGCCCCGGCTGAGGCGGCGCCCTCTGCGGGGGAAAACGCGTCTGCCCGGCACGACGGAGACAGTGCGATTGCCGCAGCTCTGGCAGCCCTGCCGGCGGAAGATTCATCGGACTCCGGAGCCGCGGATCAGACACCGACCGTTCCCCTGCCGCCGACCGAAACCTTTGCAGAGATTCGCGCTGCCCTCAGTGACATGAAGGAGGCGCGTGAAGAGGCGGAGCAGCACGATGCGGCCGTCAGCGAGAGCAAGTCGGCAGACGAAGCCGCAGGCGCCTCCTCGGTGGCGCCTGCTCCGGCGGTGAGCAACACCCCCACGGCGCACGCGGAAACGCAGCTGCCTCGCGGAAGTGCCTCTGGCATCGGCGCAGGGGACGCTTCTGCACCGCGCCCCGCTGCCACAAGTGAGACGGAAACGAAGCCCGTGAGCTTGGCATCTGCGGCACAGACGGCTTCGGCTCTCTCAGCGCCTGCGGCAGATACCCCCACCCCCGCATCCTCCTTTGCAGCCGCCTCCGTTTCCGCTCCCGCGACCAACGAACGCCCCCAGCCTGCACCGATCCCCCCGACTGCACCGGTTTCGACCATAGCACCCGGTCACGTAGCCAGCGCCACTCAAAAGGCGCCTTACGTGCCGCTGCCGCCGGAGGGCGGCGAGAGGTCCTGAGGCCCCCGCATCACCCCAGCACGGATTCAGCCTTGCAGCTCCCCCCTGCCGCCCCTCCTCGCCCCGAGCTCCCGTCTGTTGCCGGACAAACCCATCTGAAACGACGCCCGACTTACCTCGGCGGCTCGTAGCCCCCTCGGACGCCTGTCCCCGGCCCATCGCCATGCGGAGAATCCGACACGAGGGGGGCAATAGCGGCCGGAAAACCAAACGACCTCCTCTTTCTCTTCAACCCGACCCGCATACAGGCATGAGAACTTGGCACCTGCGCAAAGGCCCTTGGCTCCTTCCGTCTGAGGGGGCCATCCTCGGCATCCTCAACACGACGCCCGACTCTTTTTCCGACGGAGGAGAGCACGCCGGACTCGAGGCGGCGGTGCGGCACGCCGAACGACTTGCCGCTGAGGGCGCGCACATCATCGACATCGGCGGCGAATCTACGCGCCCGGGGGCTGAGGAGATCAGCGCGGAAACCGAGATCGCTCGCACCATCCCCGTCATCGAGGCGCTTCGCCGCGCCCACCCCGATCTCCTCCTCTCCATCGACACGCGCCATGCCGGGACAGCCCGTCAGGCGCTGGATGCAGGGGCCGACATCATCAACGACATCACCGGCTTGGCGTCCCCGGCCATGCGACAGCTCTGCGCCGAGCGCCCCTGCGGCATCATCCTCATGCACATGCAGGGAGAGCCCCGCACAATGCAGCAGGCTCCGCAATACGGCGACGTGATTGCTGAGGTGCGCCGCTTTTTTGAGGAGCGCATCCGTCTGGCCGAATCGACGGGCATCGACCCGCGCCGCCTCTGTCTGGATCCGGGCATCGGCTTCGGCAAAACCGTCGAACACAACCTCACCCTCATTCGCCGCCTCGCTGAGCTGCGCGTGCGCGACCTTCCGATCCTCATGGCTCTCTCGAGAAAAAGCCTGATGAGCCGCATACTGGGGGATGAAGCCGCGGTGAAGACGAGCCCCGTGCCCACGGTGGCGATGAGCTTGCTGGCCGCGGATCGCGGAGCCGATCTGCACCGCGTGCACGACGTCGCCCCTCTGCACCAGGCGCTGCGGCTGCGCGCGGCCCTTCTGGAGCTAGAGCTAGCGTGATGGCGCACCGCCCCGCTTCGTTTGCTCCCGCGCAAGTCCAGAGTGCTCGCCTCTTGCAGCGCGAGGCCCGGCACAATGTCCTATCTTCTTGCTGGGAATTATACAGCGCATTGCGTCAGCAGCGTTGACCGGGCTTGACCCTCGGTGTATAATGCTCGCCATGAAACGCCTCCTCTGCATCGTCCTCCTGCTCTGCGTCGCGCTGGTGCAGGCAGGCCCGATCAAAATCTCGAGTCTGCACCCGATTCTCAGCGACATGGCTCGCGAAATCGGCGGAGACAAAGTCAGCGTCCACGACCTCTTCCCGGCGAACGCTTCCCTCCACGACTTTCAGCCGACGGCCAACGAGCTCTCGCTTGCCCTCGGCTCCAAGCTACTGCTCGCCCTCGGCAAGGGGGTGGAGCCCTATCTACCCTCGCTGCGGCAGAACATCTCGGCCAAAACGCGCTTTGTGGAGCTCGGCGCCTCCATCCCCGACGTCAAGGTGCCCGGCACGGACTCCATCGACCCGCACTGGTGGAACTCCCCGGCCAACATGAAGCGTGCCTCCCGCACCCTGCTGGAGGAGCTCGTGGCCATCGACCCGACCAACGAAGCCTACTACACCAAGCGCCAGAAGGCCTATGCGGAGGAGATGGACTCACTGCTGCTCATGGGGCGCATTCTGCTCGGCAAGCTCAAGCCTGAGCAGCGCGTGCTCGTCACGGAGCACGCGGCCATGTGCCATTTCTGCGAGGCCTTCCGCCTCACGCCCATGTCGATTCAGGGCGTGGCTGCCGAGAGTCAGGGAGACCCCGCCACGCTGGCCCGCCTGATGGCCGAGCTGCGCCGCCTCAAGGTTCGCTGCCTCTTCACCGAGTACAACGGCTCACCCCGCAACATGCAGGTCATCGCCTCGCAGCTGGGAGCCGCCACCCTCTCGCTGGTCATGGACGGCATTGCCCCGGACATGCCCACCTACAAGCAGCAGATGACTTATAACATCGGCGCCGTCGCGGCCGGCCTCGGAGACAGCAAGAAGAAAGCGGCCAGCGCTCCGAAGGACGAAAACATCGGCGAGCTGCTCATGGAGCTTCAGAAGAAAGCCGAGGTGCAGGCTCGCCGCGAACTGGAGCAGGAGCGCAAGGCGGCAGCGGGCCGACAGTCCGGCCGCCCGGCGAATGCCCCCGCAGGCCGCTGAGTTTCGCCTCCCCGATTCGGCTGATTAACCCGCCCACGCATCGTCGGGACTCGCGCTGCTCCTCGAGTCTGTGTTGCTCGGTCTCGGGTCGGTCCGGTTTCATTCGGAGCACTCGGACATCACAGCGGAGAGCCTTCCGCCGCCGAACGCAAGGCCTCGGCTCGTGCAACGCCGAAGCTCGCCGCAGACAGTCCCGCCCTCGGCGGGTTCGATGGTCCCCTCCCGTGCTCCGCATCGAAGCTTTCATGGCCTGATTCATGGCTGATCTGTCCCGCCGATGCCTCTCCTGAGCGATTCCGCCCGCCTGAGCCTCCAAGCACCCGCCTCCGGCTCTCATTACCTCTTCACACTTCATGTCCCCCCTTGCCTCCACCAGCTTGGCCCTGCTCATCGTAGCGGCGGCCGGCTTGCCGCTCTTCCGTCTGCTCAGCAGCGCTCCACCGCCCCTCGTCTCTCAGCAGGAGCAGACAAACGACGCCGCAGAGACGACGCTGCCGACCTATGTCACCGTCCGATTCACGGGTCGCCCCCTTTCGCTGGAGCTGCGGCGCGGAGGAGAAACGATCGGCCGTTTGGAAGCCGGGACAGGCGACAATGCAGCCGGAGCAGAGGGCGACACGGAGGACGATGCGTTCCCCTGGGAGTTCCGCACGGAGCTGCCAGCCCCGCTGACGAGCATCGATCTCGAAGTGGAGGCCCTCTGGCCTGACGAGGGCCCTCAGGCGGTCACCATCACCCTTGAGCCCGCCGGTGCGCCTGCGGCGGACTGCACGCGCTGGACTCTTTCTCAGGGACGCGTCATGCTCGATCACTTCACCTTCACTTGGCCATGAGCAACACGGCAACGGAAGATCACATTTGCTGGGGGGCCGGCTGCCACCACCACGGCGGGCACTGTCTCTGCGTCGAGCATCTCTCTGCCGGCTATGGCCGCGTCGACGCGCTGAGCGACATCAGCTTCAGCATCCCCTGCGGGCACACCCTCGCCCTCATCGGCCCCAACGGCGCCGGGAAGTCGACCCTGCTCAACGCCTTGGCCGGGCTGCTGAAGCCGCGCGGCGGCCGCATTCTCTGGAACGGCAGTCCGCTGGACGAAAACCGCCGTGAGCTCGCCTACGTACCGCAGCGCAGCGAAGTCAACTGGAATTTTCCGCTTACCGTGCGCAGCCTCGTGGAAATGGGGCGCTACCCCGGGCTCGGCCCGTGGCGGCGGATGAAGCGGCACGATATCGACATCGTCGAGCGCGCCCTCGACGTGCTGGGGCTCACGGAGTTGAGCAACCGCCAGATCAGCGCACTGTCGGGAGGTCAGCAGCAGCGCGCTTTCCTTGCCCGGGCCTTGGCGCAGGAGGCCCACATCCTCCTGCTCGACGAGCCCTTCACCGGCCTCGATCTCCCGGGCTCCGAGTCTCTCGGCAGCATGCTCTGCACCCTGGCCAGCGAGGGGCGCCTCATCATCGCCTCGCACCACGATCTGAGCACGGCTCCCCTCATCTTCGACCACTGCCTGTTGCTGCGTCGTCGCCTGATCACCTTCGGCAGTACGGCTGAGAGCCTCACTCCGGAGCACCTGCGCGACACCTTCGGCTACCTCCCGCACACCTTCTCCTCATGAGCGATATCTGGACCTTCCTCAGCGAACCCATCGCCCAGCGCAGCCTCTGGGCCTGCGCCGTCACCGGCTTCACCAACGGCTTCGTGAGCGCCCTCGTCTTCATGCGGCGCTCCTCCCTGCAAATCGGCACCCTCAGCTGCGCCCTTCTGCCCGGCATCGCTCTGGCTATCCTGCTCTTCGGCCTCGTCGAGCTGAGCATCCTCATCGGCGCCGTCATCGCCGGGCTGCTCGTCGGGCTGGGGTCCCTCTTCGTCTCGCGCACCTCGCGGCTCGATCACGACACCGCGCTCTCCATCCTGCACACCACAGCCTTTGCCATCGGCTACATCATTCTCGTGCGCCTCGGCCTCCAGCAGAAAGTCGACGACTGGCTCTTCGGCAACATCATGAGCATGAGCAATATGGACCTGCTCATCGCCTACGTCACCGGCGCCCTCGCCGTGCTGAGCATCACCGCGCTCAAGCGCCCCCTGCTCATCTGCCTCTTCGACCCCCGCGCCGCAGCTACCATGGGCATCCCGACGCGGCTCTTCAGCTACGGCATCTTCGCGCTGCTCATTCTCGTGCTCGTCTCCTCCCTGCAAGCGGTCGGGGCCTTCCTCACCCTCGGACTGCTCGTCGCCCCCGCCGCCACGGTCTACCTGCTCACGGACCGCGCCGAGCTTCTCTTCTGGGGCGGCGGACTCATCGGAGGCGGCGGCTCCGTTCTCGCCTTCTTCCTCTCCTTCCCGCTGGGCTGGCACCTCGGTGCCACCATCATCCTCGTGCTCGGTCTGCTCTTCCTGCTCGCCTACCTCCTCTCTCCCAAATACGGCCTGCTGGCCAAAAAGCGATGAAAACAGACCGTGCCCGGGCGCCTTTTGCTTGCCATGCCCCGTCTGTTGTGCTAGACTGACCCCGTATGAAAGCCTCTTTCCTGCCCCCCTCCCTGAGCCGCCGCGGCTTCACCCTCATTGAGCTGCTGGTCGTCATTGCCATTCTGGCAACCCTCTCCACCATCTCCCTCGTCGTCGTCTTAGGCGCCAAAGACCGGGGTAATAACGCCGCAGCTCGCGAAGTCTGTGCCCAGATCGCCACCGCGGCGGAGGACTTCATGAACGACACGCAGGCTCCGCCGCTCGACTTCAGCACCTTCCCGCGCAATGCCGAGCGCCTGCACTTCAAGCTGGCCGAGGCTCAGGACGGCCGCATGCTGCGCATCCTGCTCAACGACGAGGGTGACGTTGACGACAAGTTCAACACCCGCAACACGCTTTACCTCAAAGTGAACGCGGTCGATGATCCCGCCAGCGGCGTCTATTATGACGACAACGATGACCCCGGCTACTACGATCCCTGGGGCTCTCCCTACTACGTCATCTACACGGACGAGACCGACATCTCCAAAAACACCGATCCCTTCGTCGAAAAGGGTCGCCCGATTCGCAACACCCACTTCCTCGTCTACAGCCTCGGCAAGGATCAGGAGGGCATCGCCCCGATTGAGCTCAGCAACGGCGAGAACAGCGATCAGCTGGATACCGGCAAAGGCAAGGGCAAAAAGGGAGCTCGCAACAAGGATGACAAGAAGGACGACAAGGGGAAGAAGGGTCGCAAGAGCGCCGAGGAGCGCCAGCGCGAAGCTGAGGAAGCCGCAGAGAGACTTCTGGAGATGCGCGACGCGATCGAAGACAACATCTACTCCTGGAAGGAAAGCTGATTTTCATGAACCACTCGTTTATTACAGATGACGTTCGCATCACGGACATTCGTCCGCTGATCTCGCCGGCCATTCTGATGCAGGACTTCCCTGCCAGCACGGCCGCCAGCAAGATGGTGTACGAAACCCGTGAGGAGATTCGCCGCATCCTCAAAAAAGAAGACGACCGCCTGGCTGTCATGGTGGGGCCCTGCTCCATCCATGACACCATCGCCGCCATCGACTACGCCGACCGCATCGCCGCGGCGCGCGAGCACTACGCTGAAGATCTGCTGATCATCATGCGCGTCTATTTTGAGAAGCCGCGCACAACCATCGGCTGGAAGGGGCTCATCAATGATCCGTTCATGGACGAGTCCTACAATATCAACAGCGGCCTTCGCATGGCGCGCGGCCTGCTGCTGCGCTTGGCCGAAATGGGCGTGCCGGCAGCCACCGAGTTCCTCGATACCATTACGCCGCAGTACATCTGCGACCTCATCGCCTGGGGAGCCATCGGCGCCCGGACGACGGAGAGCCAGGTGCACCGCGAGCTGGCGAGCGGGCTCTCGATGCCCATCGGTTTCAAGAACGGCACCTCGGGCTCCGTGCAGATCGCCGTTGACGGCATCATCTCCGCGACGCATCCGCACTGCTTCCTCTCCGTCACGAAGCAGGGCGTCTCGGCCATTGTCTCAACCGCGGGTAACGACTGCTGCCACCTCATTCTGCGCGGCTCTTCTCAGGGGCCGAACTTCAGCAATGAACACGTGCGCAAGGCTTGGGAAGTGCAGTCGAAGGCGGGCATAGACAACCGCCTGATGATTGACTGCTCCCACGGCAACAGCCACAAGCGCTGGGAGGAGCAGCACCTCGTCGCCGAGGACGTCGCTGCGCAACTCGCCGCCGGAGAGGACGCCATCGGTGCCGTCATGATCGAGAGTAACATTCATGCGGGCAACCAGAAGTGCATCAAGCCGCTCAAGTATGGCGTCAGCATCACCGATGCCTGCGTCGACTGGGAAGGCACCGTCGCCATGCTCGATACCTTGGCGCAGGCGGTGCGCGCCCGCCGCAAGGCTCGCGGCTGACCCCCAACCGTCAGCAACCGATTCACCCCTCAGCCCCCGGCCGCCCTCCGTGCGGCCGGGGGCTCTCTTTTGCGTCGAGGAGAGGGGCGATCAACAGCCGCGGCTCGCTCCCCGGCGGGAGGAGGCGGGGCGGCATTCGAGCCTCTTGCGACGGAAGCGGGCGACGGGAGCGGACGGCGGAGCGACATCGAATTCTCCGTCAGGCGTCGAGCCGAGCATCCGGGGTCTCCCTCACAGCAACAGGGCGGATGTCGGCAGCATGAGGCGACCAGGCGGCAGCATGGCGTTGATGAGCGTGATGAAGCGAAAGCGATGCAGATCCTCCGCGCGCAGGGGGCGCAGCTCCACAGAACCAGCTCGCAGCAGGGATTCGCGCCGCGTTCCGCGCAGCAGGTAGTGCGTGGGGCAAATCCAGTGCCCCGGTTCCCCCAGCAGCACGTTGCTGAAGGTCGTATCCGTCACCCACCCTCCGCGGAGAATCAGCACCTCGTCCGCATCGTCGCAGCGCTGCCGCAGAGACTCCAGCGCGCGGCGATCCTCCGACTTGAGGGAGTAGTCCACCTCAGCCTCCACCGCGCGCAGGCGCCTCAGCCGGCGGAGGCGGTAGGGCACGGCCGTCATCGACGCCACGCCGTCGGCATCATACGAAAGATGCAGGCGAAACTCGCCGCGGCGAGGCAGTGCCTCGAGGGCCATGGCCACCGCCGACTCCAGCTGCGGCAGGGCTCGCCCGCAGCTCCTCTCGGCCCGCTCGCGGTGCAGCGTCACGCGCTCCGCAACCCCATCGAGCACGCGGATCGTCTCAAAGAGCATCGCGCGTCCCTCCTTTCTCCGCTTTCCCCTTTCGCAGAGCTGCCAGCTCCCCGGCGCCCAGCGGCAGATAGACCTTGCGGCACAGCTCCTCGTACTCTGCCACGGGGTCGCTCAGCGTCGTCACGCCCCCGCCGCTGCGGTACAGCAGGCGCCCGGGGCTCAGTCTCTCCACGAAGCGGATGCTCACGGCGGATTCCAGTCCCTCGCCGTTGAACACGCCGAAGATGCCCGTGTAGTAGCCGCGAGAGCAGGTCTCCGCCTTCTCGATGACTCGGCAGGTCCACAGCTTGGGCGCTCCCGTCACGCTGCCGGCCGGCAGCATTCTCGCCAGCAGCGTGCCGAGCTCATCCTGCCAGTCCCGGGGCAGGTGCGCCTGAATGAGCGAGCTCGTCGCCCAGAGGGCACCGCGCTGCGTCACGAGCCGCTCAGCATAGCGGTAGCGCCCCACGCGAACCCCGGAGCCCACCAGCGCCAAATCATTGCGCAGTAAATCCACCACCGTCGCGTGCTCGCGCTGCTCCTTCTCGTCTGCCAGCAGAGCCTCGCGCCCCTCCTCCTCCGAGGTTCCCTTCATCGGGCAGGTCTCGATCAGCTCCCCGCGCATCCGCACGAAGAGCTCCGGCGAGAAACAGGCGAAGCGGCCGGGCAGCAGCAGGCGATAGGGAGCCCGAGCCCGGCAGAAAATCTGATCAGGGGACAGGTTGCTGCGCACCGGGGTCGCCATGCAGAGGTTGGTCAAATAGCTGTCTCCGCGCTTCAGGTGGTGCTGCACGATGTCGAAGGCGCGGCGGTAGGCGTCAAGCGACGGCCACTCCGGCTCCCAGAGGATCTCGGAGGGCCAGGGCTCGGGCTTCGGCAGACGCTGCACGCCGGGCAGGGAATAATACAGCTCTCCGCCTTCCTCATCGAGAGGCTCAGCAAGACAGGGCAAGGATGTGTCGTAGGGGATCGCGAACACGAAGGGGCGACGGGCTCGCCCCCAAGCGTTGAAGCGCTCCACGGCGGATTCGGGAATAGACATACTGCGTGAGTTCGGCTATGATGTCGGCATGGCCACACGCCTGCTCCTTCTGGACAATGAAGACTCCTTCACCCACCTCTTGGCCGACAGACTGCGCGCCGCAGGCTCTCTGCATACCACAATCCTGCCCGAAAGACAAGCTCGAAGCGCGCACTTGAGTGATGCCGATGCGCTCGTCATCTCCCCGGGCCCGGGGCTGCCGCATGAGCACCCGGCCTCGGAGCAGCTGCTGGCGGAGGCCGTCCGCCGCCGGATTCCCTGTCTGGGCATCTGCCTCGGCTTTCAAATGATGGCCCTGCATTTCGGCGGGCGACTGAGGCAACTGCCCGCTCCGCGGCACGGGCAGGCCAAGCGCATCCGCATCGCCGGCAATCGACTCAGCGGCTCGCAGACGCTCACTATGCAGGTCGGCCTCTACCACTCTTGGGCCGTCAGTCCGAAACACTGGCCGGAGGAGCTTCACCTGCTCGCCTGCGACGATGAGGGAGTCCCCATGGCCCTCGAGCATCGAGAGCTCCCGCTCTGGGGTCTCCAGTTTCACCCCGAATCCATCCTGAGCCCCGAGGGGACTTCTCTGCTGCGAGGCTTTCTCGCCGCTGCGGATGGCTTCTGTGAACGAGGGGAAAGGCCCTGAGCGCAGGAAGAAGGGACGGGAGCACGGAGGGGGCTCCTGCCGGCCATGTGCGATGCGAGCAGCGCGGGCGCTTTCGACCCTTGCTGCGAGTCTTGCCGGCTACGAGCGTCCTTGACAGGAGGGCGCCAGCGTGCTAGAACAGCAGGTATGAACGATCTCCTCCTCAGCCACCGCGTCGCCAGCTATGAATGCGGACGCGATCTCCAGCTCCGGCCTTCGGCCTTCCTGCACCTCTGCCAGGAGGTGGCCGAGATGCACGCGGACCGCAACGGCCTCGGTTTTGACTGGGGCATGCAGCAGGGGCTCATCTGGGTGGAGGTGCAGGGCGATTTCGAGTTCCTCCGCCGCCCCCGCTGGAAGGAGAACGTGAGCCTGCGCACAAACACCGGGAAGGCCACCCCCCTCCAGGCTCGCCGCTTTGTGGAGATGGCGGGCGAGGATGGCGAGGTGCTCGCCCGCGCCGATCTGATGTGGGTGCTCATCGACGTTGAGCGGCGGCGCCCGACACCCTTCCGCAAGGCCGGGCTCGAGCTACCGGAGCCCCCGGCCCCGCTCTGCTCGCCAATCGATGGAGAAACCCTCGCCGCTGCGGCCGCGGCCGAGCCGACGCTCTGCAGCCTCTGCGCCACCGAACGCGACGTGGACTTCAACGGCCACATCAACAATGCCTCCTACCTCATCTGGGCAATGGACGCCCTGCCCTCCGATCTCCGCCCCGAGGGCGAGCCTCGGCGCCTGCGCATCAGCTTCCGCCACGAAACCATGGCGGGCACGGTGCTCGAGATCGTCCATCGCCGAGCGGGCCATGCGACGCACCACGATATCAGCGGCGAGGGCGTCCTGCGCGCTTCGCTCAATATCCTCTGGGGCTGAGTTGATCAGAGAAGCATCTTCAGCTTCAGGGTGAGACGCCTTCCGCACGGCTTGCGCTGTATTTCGGATCCAAAGCGCCGGCGGTTGTAGCGAAAAAATAACAACGCTCGTTTACACATCCGACGCACATCCGACGCACATCCGACGCACATCCGACGCACATCCGACGCACATCCGACGCACATCCGACGACCCGCATGGCGGACCGGCGGAAGCGGCGGCTTGCAGCGGCGCCGACGGCGTGCTATACTCATCGGCGTGAACCCGACGAGCTTCGACGACAGTCTGGACGCGCTCTGCGAGCGGCAGTGCGCTTTTGCCCTCTACCGCCTTCCCGGCGGCCGGCAGGATCACTTCTGCATGCAACAGGATGGCAAATGCGGCGGCGAGGGCGAGACCGGGGCCGCCCTCCGGGGGGAGGCTCCGTCGGCTTTTGTCATCAGTCCCTTCAGCGGCAGTCCCGTCTGCATTAAAGCCGAGGTCAGCGAGCCTCCCCGACCCGGGCGCTTCCGGCTGCTGGATGAGGCTGAGCTGCCGCCGGCCACCGATCGGCGGCGCTATGGGGAGCTTTTCCATGCCTGTCTTCGCCAACTGAACGAGGTCCGAGGCGATGCGGGGGCGCTGCAAAAAATCGTTCTCGCGCGCTGCGCGGATGAGCCGCGCCCGGCGCACTTCAGCCCGAGCGCTGCTTTCAGGCAACTCTGTACGGACGCCCCGCGCAGTTTCCGCGCGTTGATCCACTGCCCGGCGTTCGGCACCTGGCTCTGTGCGACACCCGAGCTGCTCATCAGCGGCAGCGCCGACAGTTGGGAGACGATGGCCTTGGCGGGCACGCGCGTGTGCAGCACCGCTCCTTGGGACGCCAAGAACCGCGCGGAGCAGGCACTCGTGGCTCGCCACATCCGCGAAGCCATCACCAGCGTCACGGAGCCGCCGGAGGAGCAGCCGGCAGAATCGCTTCCGGCCGGCGCCATCGAGCATCTCTGCTCGCGGATGAGCTTCCGCATGAGTCGCCGGTATCTTCCGAGGCTCCTCGATGAGCTTCAGCCTACGCCCGCCGTGAGCGGCTACCCCGTGCGCCGGGCTCTCGACTACCTCCGCGAGCACCCGGACACGGCGCGCGACTGCTACGCGGGCTTCCTCGGGCCGACGGATGAGGGGAGTGCCCGCCTCTTTGTCATGCTGCGCTGCATGCGCGTGCTGCACGACCGCTGCCGTCTCTATGCCGGCGGCGGCATCATGCCCGATTCGCGGGAGGAGGCCGAATGGCAAGAGACGGATGCGAAGATGCAGCCCATGCGCCGACTGCTGTTGCAAGAGGCCTGAGCTCCGAAACGCACGGACGCTTCTGCCGGATGAGATGAGGCCGGTGGGGGGCTGCACACGTCCCCCACGCGCGCAGGTCCGCCTCGGCGATTTGCCGGTCCACCCATTCGGTGCACGGGACGGGCGGCGCGGACCGCGGAAGTGCCCGGCCGCTGCATGCAGAAAGGCGTGCTCGACAAAAAGAGGGCGGAAGCCGCGTTTTTAGGTTGACGAGCCGCACGGGGCTGGGTAGTATCATCACAGTACGAGCTTTCGTTTCTCATCGCTCTGTCGCGTTCCTCATTTCACATACCTTCGTTCACATACCTTTGACCTGACAATGAAGACTCCTTCCCTCTTCGCCTGCGTCTTCGGCTTGGCGGCGGCCTCCGTGGCCTCGGGTGCGGCTGACGCCCCGGCTTCCCCCGCAGCCCCCGCCGCGGCAACGGTTCAGGCGCCCGCGCAGCCGGCCGCCGATGCTCCGCAAGCGCTCTCCCCCGTGGCTTCCGCACTTTCAAAGCTCACCTTCATGAGCGACGTGCGCCCGCGCTTGGACGCCAAGTATTACATTTTCCTGCACAGTGCCAGCTGGTGCGGCGCCTGCATTGCGACCATGCCCACGGTCGTCGAGACCATCAAGGAGATGGAGGCGGAGAAGGCTCCGATTGAAGTCATCCTCTGCTGCTACGATCGCACGGCTGCTGCCGGGGTTGAGTACTCGAAGGAGAACGGTCACGCCTTCCCCCTGCTCATGGACGGCTCGCCGGGGGTTTATGATATTCCCGGCAATCAGCGAGCCACGGGAATCCCTGATATCCGCATCATTTCCGCTGACGGCGAGCTTGTCTTTGCCGGTCTCGGTAAAAAGATTGCCGACTGGAAGACGATTATCGCCGAGTACGAAGAGAAAAAGAAGGGCTGACACTGAAGATCAGGAACGCTGGTCTCCGTTTACCCCTCCGCTCTCCCGACTCCGGTAGCTTGAGGTCCGGCGTTTTCCCTCTGATTCCGCCCCCTCCCATTCATCCATCCTCACCTCCTCCACATTCACACTCTAACCACCATCATTCCCATACCATGAACATGAAAAAACTGATTGCCTGCGCGGGGCTCGTGGCAGCCCTTGCCTTCACCCCGATGAGTTACGCTGAAGCTGAAGCCGAATCTTCCGGCTCGACCCCTGCCGTTCAGGAGGCGATGAAGGGCGTCAAGAGCTTCAACCGCAAGATCAACAAGAAGGCGAAGTACTACATTTACCTTCAGTCGGCCAGCTGGTGCGGTCCCTGCAACCAGGAGATGCCGGAACTGGCCAAGATGTACCCGAAGATGAAGAAGGCGGGCATCGAGCTCATTCTCGTCAGTGCCGATCGCGATGAAAAGACGGCCAAGGCCTTCCTCAAGAAGTACAAGGCCGGCTTCCCGGGCGTGATGCCCGATGCGGCCAAGGACTTCCCCGGTTTTCAGCGGGCCAACGGCATTCCGAACGCCATCATTGTGACGGCGGACGGCGAGGTGCTTCAGACTGGGCACGGCAGCATCATCAAGCAGTGGAAGGAGATCTGCAAGCCGACGGACGACAAGTAAGCAGGTTGGCAATCTGACAGGCAGCGCCCTTCCGCCATCGCCCGCCTCAGGGCGGCGCATGCGATGGCGAGTTAAGGAGCACGCTGTCAGCCGGAGTTCGTTGCAGAAGCCGACAGGGGTATCCCTGTCGGTTTCTTTTTCTCGTTCCCTGCCCTTCTTGCGCTCATAACTTTTTCCGCTTTTCCCGCAACATCCGACTCGCTCTTCCGACCGAGAGAGCTTTGCTGACGGTGTGCGGCGGCCGACGGCAGGCCTCAGGACGTCGGAATCGGCAAGAGAAAATAGCGCGGACTCCGCCAAAAGCCGGTTGACTAATGCCACGGGAGGGCATAAAATAGGGGCGCTATGAAAGATACCCTTGAGGACCTCAAATCCCGCCGCAGTTGCCGCAAATACGAGCCTCGGCAAATCAGCAAGGACGAGCTGGACGCCGTTCTGGAAGCCGCTCAGTATGCGCCCACGGGTCACGGTCAGCAGTCTCCCCAGATGGTGGTCGTGCAGGATCCGGAGCTCATCCGCAAGCTTTCTCGTCTCAATGCCGAGGTGATGGGAACCACGCGCGATCCGTTTTACGGAGCTCCGACGCTGGTGATTGTTTTTGCTGACGCCAGTTCTCGCACCGGCACGCAAGATGCCTGCTCCGTCATGGTGACGCTGCTCAATGCGGCCCATGCTGTGGGTCTCGGCTCTTGCTGGATCAACCGCGCCAAGGAGATGTTTGAGCTGCCTGAGGGCTTTGAGCTGCTCCAGAAGTGGGGCATCAAGGATAACTACGAGGGACTCGCCATCTGCATTCTCGGCTATGAGGCAGAGGGCGGCGTCATGCCGGCCAAGCCCCGCCGCGAGGGCTACGTGATGTACGTCTGAGCAGCAGTCGGTGAGCGACGCGGCGACCTGCCACGGCATACACCACAATGATGAGAGCAGGTGCGGGAGAGATGTTCCCGCTCCTGCTCTCGGTTTCGCTCCCTGTGGAAATTGCTCGCGTGAACGCTCTTTGAGAGCCCTCGAACGTTTCAGATGAGGCCGATCAGCGCCTCCGCCCCCTCTCCGGCATCAGCGTCCGTGCTCCTGCGCGCGAGCCAGCTCGCGGCGCATCAGCAGCGCGATGGTCTGATAGAGCTCGTAGCGCGAGAGTGAGCCCATAAGGCGGCCGCTAGCGGGATCGGATACGGGCAGAGAGCGGCAATCCGTCCTGCGGAAAATCTCCAGAGCCTCGGGCAGGCTCTGCGAGGCGCACAGCACGGGGACGGAGCGGTCGACGAGGTCGCGAGCCACGCGGGCATCTTTCGGGAGGGGCTCGAGCAGAGCCGTGCGCCGCACGACGCCTACACAGTGCCCCCGCGCGTCCTGCACCGGCACGTTGGCGCCGGGGTGGCGCAGCATCAGGCGCATCACGCGATCCAGTGCCGTCTGCTCCCCTGCCCTCAGCGGCAGCGGGCGGCACAGGTGCCCGACGCGCATCTCGCGCAGTGTTTGGTCAAAGGGAGAATCGGAAGCCCCGCGCTGCCCGGGTTCGGGGTCATAGAGGGAGGGGCCGGGCAACAGGCGGCCCAGGGCGTAGGCGGCGCCCACGGCGAGCATCAGGGGGAAGAGAAGCGGCGCGCTGAGGGAGAACTCGATGACGAGCAGCAGAGCCGTCACGGGCGTCCGCCCGGCCACGGCAAAAAAGGCGGCCATGCCGACGAAGGCGCAGGCCAGGGCATGGCCGGGCTGCACAAGGCCGACGGCCTCGCCACCGCAGCCGATGAGGTAACCGAGGAAGGCCCCGATCATCAAGGTAGGCGTCAGCACGCCTCCCATGGTTCCGGCGCCGAAGACGAGTGCGACGAGAAAGGCCTTGAGCCCGAGCAGGCTCGCGGCGTGAGCGGGTGTCAGAGCTCCGTCTCGGAGTGAGAGCAGGGCCTCGTAGCCGTTGCCCGTCACAGCTGGTTCGTAGAGGGCGATGATGCCCACCAGCAGCCCGGCCAAGGACATGCGGAGGGCGAGCGGAAGGCGCTTGCGACCGCTGATGCGGCGCATGAACCCCAGCCAGAAGACCCAGAGCTTGCCGGCGGGTGCCGCGAGCAGGCCGAGCGCGATGCAGGCCGCGAGTTCCGCCGGGGCGCCGAAGGCGGCGGGACAAGCGAAGAGCGCGCCGGAGCCTCCTGCAATCTCCGCCAGGGCGTAGGCGGAGCAGGAGGCGAGCAGCAGGGGGGCGAGGGTGCCGATGCTGAAGGTGCCGACGACGACTTCGCAGACGAAGAGGCAGGCGGCCAGCGGGGTGTGAAAGGCGGCCGTCATGCCGGCAGCGGCTCCGCAGCCCACCATCAGGCGGAGTCGGGCGGGCGAGACGTAGAGCCAGCGGCCGATGGCCGAGGCGGCGACGGCGGCAATTTGAATGAGGGCGCCCTCTTTGCCGATGGCAGCTCCGCTGCCTAAGCTCAGAACGGCTGAGCAGCTGCGCAGGAGGCCCTGCCGCAGCGGCAGGCGTCCGTCGCCGAGGGAAAAGGCCTCCATGTATTCGGGGGGCGGTTTCGTCGTCCGGCGCCCGGCGAGAAGGACCAGGGCTGCTGCCGGCAAAGCGCCGAGGGCCGGCAGAAGGATGCGCCAAAGCGGCGGCAACTCAGCAAAGCAGGCGACGATGCCGCCATGACGCAGCCCCGTGAAGAGATAGCGCACCCAGCGTGTCGCCTCGTCAAACAGCAGCGCGGCGGCGGCACCGGCCAGCCCCATGAGGAGAGCCTGTACGACGACGGCCTGCCACTCGCCGATGCGCAGCCGGCGCATCAGCCGCAGCAGGCTTTGCAGGCGCGCGTAGTGGCGCTGAAAACTGCCGGAGGAGGATGTCATGAGAGAGCTGTTGTCGGCAACGGCATCTGATGCTCGGTTCCCTACTCTTCCTCGTTCGGACTCGGTCCGCTCTCCAGTCAATTTTCCGCCGCATTCAGCGCACTCGGGCGATTCAAGTGGCGGGGCCAAAGCAGCAAAGGGTCAGGCGTCTGTCGCCACGCCGTCGCGAATCATCAGCACGCGGTCGCCTCGCGAGGCGATCTGGCGGTCGTGCGTGACGATGACGAGCGTCTTGTTGCCCTCTTCCGCCAGACCGAAGAGCAGGTCGAGAATCTGGGCGCCGATGCGGGAGTCGAGGTTGCCCGTCGGTTCGTCCGCGAAGATGATGGAGGGGTCGTTCGCGAGGGCGCGGGCGATGGCGACGCGTTGCTGCTCGCCGCCCGAGAGTTCGTTGGGCAGGTGATCCATGCGGTCGGCCAGGCCGACGCGCTCGAGCAGCCCGCGCACGCGATCCGAGGCCTCACGCCCGGCCACGGCGGTTGCGAGGGAGGCATTTTCAAGGGCCGTCAGCTCGGGCATCAGCATGTAGTTCTGGAAGATGAAGCCCATCATGCGATTGCGGAAGAGGGCGCGGCGGCGCAGGGAGAGGTCATAAATGTTCTGACCGTCGATGAGCACCTCGCCCTGCTGCGGAGGCTCCAAGCCGGCCAGGGTGTACATCAGCGTCGTCTTGCCGGCGCCGCTGGGGCCGCAGAGAAAGAGGCGCTCGCCGCGCTTCACGTGCAGCGAGAGGCCATGGAGCACTTCGACCTGCTTGCGGCCGATGCTGTAACTGCGGTGCAGATTCGTTCCCCGGATCATGCGCGTGTCAGTTCGATATTGTCAATCAGGCGGACGTCGCCGAAGTAGGCGGCCACGGCGAGCAGCGCGGTGCGGTGCTCGTCCTTGAGTTCGTGCAGGGTCTCCGCATCCACCAGCTCGACGTAGTCCACGCGCGCGCCGGGGATGGACTCGAGGGCGGCGGTGACCTGCGTGCAGAGGGTTGAGGCCGGGCAACCGGATTGGTAGGCCTCGCGCGCGGCGGTGAGGCTGCGGTAGATCAGCGGGGCGGCGGCGCGGTGCTCGGGGCTGAGGCGGACGTTGCGGCTCGACAGGGCAAGGCCGTCGGCTTCGCGGACGATTTCGGCGCCGTGCAGCTGCACGGGGATGTCCAGATCGCGCACGAGGCGGCGCAGGATGGCGAGCTGCTGGTAGTCCTTTTTGCCGAAGACGGCATCCGTGGGCTGCACGAGGTTGATGAGCTTGGTCACGACGAGGCAGACGCCGGCGAAGTGACCGGGGCGACGCGCTCCGCAGAGCACGGTGGAGAGCCAATTCTCCTCGATGCTGATGGAGCGATCCGGGCAGTACATGACGTCGGGCGTCGGAATGAACACCACGTCGGTGCCGCAGGACTCGCAGACGGCGAGGTCATGCTCGGGTGCCTGAGGGTAGGTTGCGAGATCCGACGCGTTGTCGAATTGAACGGGGTTGAGAAAGACGCTGGCCACGACGCAACCGTCGTCTCCGGCCAGTTCGCGGGCCTGCCGCAGCAGGGAGGCATGCCCTTCATGGAGGGCTCCCATCGTCGGAACCAACACGATTCGCGACCCGCGCACCGGAGCCAGCGCCGCGCGCAGCTCCTCTTTTGTCCTGGAAATCTGCATGGCGGCACTATAGCACAGAAGACGGGCGCATTCAAGGCCGATCTCAAGCATGCAGGAGCCTCGGATCGGGCGGGCAACTTCCCAACACAGCCCGCCCTCCCCCCTCTCCCTCCGGCTCGCAGCTTCGCCGAGAGGCGGAAGGCGAAACGACGGGTGTTGAAAAATCAGCGGCGACTCCCCGAGGCCGAGAAAACTTGATCGGGGAGCCGCCGGAGCGGAACGCTCTGCGCCGGAGGGGCGTCAGAGCTTCACTTGCATGTTGAGCTGCTCGTCCTCTTCCGTATCGTCGCCGCCGTGGGCGAGGATAAACTGGAGGTCATTGAGGTCGAGGCTGGAGGCGAAGCCCTCGTCGCCGAGCACGTTGGAGACGAGCTGGTTCTTCTGGTGCTGGAGGACGCGGATCTTTTCCTCGACGGAGTCGCGGGTCAGCAGGCGGTACGCAATGACCTTGTTTTTCTGGCCGATACGGTGCGTACGGTCGATGGCCTGACTCTCCACCGCGGGGTTCCACCACGGGTCGTAGAGCACGACGTAGGAGGCGGACGTCAGGTTCAGACCGGCGCCGCCCGCCTTGAGCGAGAGGAGGAAGACGCTCGGCTCCTTCGACTCCTGGAAGTGCGTGATTTCGGCCTTGCGGTCCTTCGTCTGGCCCGTCAGGTAGTTGTAGGGGCGCTGCTCGGCTTCGAGGCGCGCCTTGATGATCTCGAGCATGGAGACGAACTGCGAGAACACCAGCACCTTGTGACCTTCCTCACGCAGCTGATCGAGCAGGTAGAAGAGGGCGTTGAGCTTGGCGCTCTCTTCGTGTGCGTACTTCGGATCCACCAGGCCGGGGTGGCAGCAGATCTGGCGCAGGCGCATGAGGCCCTGCAGAATGGCGAAGGAGTTTTTCTTGACGGACTCGTCGGAGTCGACGCCCAGCAGGGCCTTCTGGATGCGCGCGAGCTCGGCCTTGTAGAGCTTGCGCTGCACGCCCTCCATCTTCGCGTAGACCTCCTCCTCGGTACGGGGCGGCAGGTCCTTGGCCACCTGCTGCTTGGTGCGGCGCAGCAGGAAGGGCTTGAGGCGGGCGGCGAGGCGATTCTGGCTCTGGGAGTCCTTGCGCTTGTCAAAGCGCTTCTTGAAGTAGGCGCGGCTGCCGAGGACGCCGGGCATGGCGAAGGCCATCAGCGACCACATGTCGAGCAGGCGGTTTTCAATCGGCGTACCGGAGAGCACGAGGCGGTTGTAGGCCGTGATTTCGCGGGCGGCCTTGGCGGCCTTCGAGTCGGGGTTCTTGATCTGCTGGCCTTCGTCGAGGATGACTGTCAGCCACTTGATGGCGTTGATCTGCTCGCCGCAGACGCGCAGCTGCGCGTAGTTGATGACGACCATGTCGTAGTTGGCGAGGATGTCTTCAACGTTGGCCTGCTCCTTGTTGCGGATCACCAGCACGCGCACGTCGGGCGCGAACTTGGCCGTCTCACTGGCCCAGACGTCCAACACCGACTTGGGGCAGACGATGAGCACGGGCGGGATGACCACCTTGCGGCGCCCATGCTTGTTGCGCTTGGCGTAGTCCTCGCGCAGCCAGAGGATGTAGGTGATGGACTGAATCGTTTTACCGAGGCCCATATCGTCCGCCAGGATGCCGCCGAAGCCGTTGACGGACAGGTAGGCGAGGAAGTGGAAGCCTTCGATCTGGTACGGGCGCAGCGTCGCGTGCAGCGAGCTGGGCACGTCGGGCTTGACGTCGATCTTGATCTCGGCCGTGCGCTCCTTGATGCGCTGCCAGGCCTTCGGGTCGAAGACTTCGGCGGCGCGGGGATCCGCGAGCTGCAGGGCGTGCATGCGGTGCGTCTCGCCGGAGAGGTCGAAGGGATCGAGGCCCAGCTTGGTAACGGCGTCGCGCTGGGCGTCGTCGAGCTTGATCTCCAGGCGCATCCAGCGCCCGTCATCCATGCGGACGTAGCCGCCGCGAGCCGACACCAGCGAGCGGATCTGCTCCTTGGTGAGGGTGACGCCCTCGACGTCGATGACGATGCGGAGGTCAAACCAGTCGATCTCCTGATTGACGACTTCAAAGCGGATGGCGGCAGCGACGGGATCCGCCAGCAGGGACTTAAGGTTGTCGTCCATCTCCACCTTGATGGTCTCGGGGATCCTCTTGCACCACTCAGCGAACTTCTCGGGGAACTGCTTGGTGATGCGGCTCTTGAAGGAGGCCAGCGGCGTGTCGTAGGTGAAGTTCATCTCCTCGAGCAGGTCGGGGATCGGGTAGAGGTAGTCGCGCATGAAGCGCAGCAGCGTGCGATCGTGCACGGGCACCTGCTCCACGACTTCCCAGTCGTCCTTGCCGAGGCGCTCCTTGCGGCGGCCGGGGTCGTCCTGCGCCGTCACGTCGAGCAGCACGTGCTCCGTCTCGGCACTCGTCAGACCGCGCACGATCTTCATCGTGAAGGTGGGCTTCATCTCGATGTCCACCACGCGATCCTCGAGGCTCGGCGGCAGCGTCGCGCCGATCTTGCGGAGGAACTCCACGCCCTCCAGACTGTCGATGACGGTCTTGGGAATGGAGTATCGCGGCTCTACCTCGGTGCTCTCCATCCAGCGCGGAGGGCCCGGGAAGACGGTTTCGTCCGACTGGTAGAGCTCGACCTGGCCGGGCAGCTGGCGCACGGAGTGCGTCACGTGCACGCCCGCGGCGGTGACCAGCTGCAGCCCGTAACAGTCCGGCACGATGGGGTCATCGATGCAAATCCACTTGAGCGGCTCCTGCACCACCTTGAAGTAGCACTCGTCGAGGTTGACGAGGTAGCCCTTGAGGGCGGGTTGGTGGAAGAGGCGGTTCATCAGGCGGCAGGCGGCCTCGTGATCGAGGTCGAGAATGACGGTATCCTCGTGATCCGCGTAGTCGTGCAGCACGTTGAGCAGGATGTCCGACTGCGGATCCATCTTGAGAGCGCCGCGCACGTACTCGTCGAGGATGCTGTCGAGCTGCGAGCGCTCGCGAATCGTCGTCCACTCGTCCGTCTGCTGCAGGCGATACTCAAAGCGCGCCTCGTTGATGGTGGAGAGCAGGCGCATGTGCAGGGGATGGCGCGGCGGCTGCGGCGGTCTCTCGTTGACGCTCTGGATGCGATCGTACCAAGTGCCGACCTCTTTCTCGCGCTCCCAGGCGCGGATGCGCCGCTGCACCTTCTCGAGATCCGTGATCACGTTCATGAACTCCGGATAGGGGATGCGCTTCTTGGAGAAGGCGTAGGCGATGTAGTTCCAGAACTCTTCAATGTTGCGGGGAGGCTCGGGCCAGAGGTCCAGGGCATCGTAGCCGGTGATCTCCCAGCGGGGATTGAGGCGCACGAGATCGTGGTCGTGAACCTCCTGCTCGATGACGAAGCGGCGGTAGCGCTTTTCAAGCTTGAGCACGAAGTCGGACTCGCTGTCGTCGAGGTCGCGGCCGAGCTTCTCCTCCAGAATGTCCGTCAACGGCACATCATCGAGCTCGTTGGGGCTTTCGGGCATGTTGGTGCCGCGATACATGCGCTCGACCATGGTGGCGATGAGACAGGCCCCGGCAAGCTTTTCATCGCTCGCCGTGCAGGAGCCGAACCAGCGGTTACCCTGCAGGCGCAGGCTGGTGCGGAAGACGCCCTGTTTGGTCTCCACCCGGCCCTGGATGAACAAGTGGTTGCCGAAGATTTGTGTCACCGCCCCTTCCTTCTGCAACTTTTCACCCTCATTGCGAACATCTTCCGCGTAAGCGTTCAGAAAGTTCAGGGTGGCACGATCAGGGTTGAGTGATGGACTTAACATTTTTGTCAGATGCGTAGAGCGGAATGTGCGCACCGGCTCTCAGATGCGCGGGCACCGCGAGTATGGTGTATCTATACCATGTTATCGGGATGTTTTCAAGATTGTATTTTTTGTTTTTTGCATTTTTCGGCTCGAACAGAGGCCCGGCGCATGCTAGAGTCTGCTCTATGAGGAAGGCATGACAGGAACTCGGCTTGCCGCCGCGCGCGCTTTGTGATACGTATGAGCGCATGAGACGCTTCATTGCCGCACTGGTGCTCCTGCTGGGTGTCGCGACCGCTCAGGCGCGCGTGCCGTCGGACTGCACGCAGGCTGTTGTCGGAGTAGCGGACGGCTGGAACAGTTCGCAGGTCAGCATCAGTTTGCTGGAGAAAGATCGCAGCGGACGCTGGAGCTGCGTCATCGGCCCGGTGTCCGGCCGCCTCGGCCGCAACGGCTTGGTCTGGGGACTGGGGCTGCACCGCCTTCCGCAGGGGGCCACCGTGAAGCGGGAGGGAGACGGCCGCTCGCCGGCGGGCATCTTCCCCATCGGCGGGCTGTGGACGACGACGGCGACGCCCGTGCGCCATCTGCGCCGCCTGAAGGAGGTGCGCGTGGGGCCGGCCGATCTCTGGGTCTCGGACCCGGCCACGCCGCAGCTCTACAACCGCTGGGTGCGGCTGAAGCACCCGGCGACGAGCGCTTGGGAGAAGCGTGAACAGATGCGCCAAAACGATGCAGCGCACAGCATCAAGCTGCTCATCTGCCACAACACGCCCGAGATACCGGGCTGCCCCGTCGTCGGCTGCGGCTCATCCATCTTTTTCCACATCTGGCGCAACGGCGGCAAATCGCCGACAGCCGGCTGCACGAGCATGGCTGAGGCGAATCTGCGCGCCATTATCGCCCGCATCGACTCGGCGCGCAATCCCGTCTACATTCTGCTGCCTCGCTCAGAGTATCTGCGCCTGCGCCGCGACTGGCGGCTGCCCTGACGACACGGCGCCCCGCGGCGGGCTCTTTCTCCCGGCGGCCCCTTTCTCCTACAGAATTGACCGTCCGCCGACCGCCACCCCTGACCACCACCCCGCAGACCGACCACACGGCCTCCGCTCGGCGGATCCGCCTCATCGGAGCCCGAAGCCTCTCCCTGAAGCTCCGTCCCGCAGTCGCGCTTTGAGCTTGACTTGAGCCTCCGATGCGTGTATGAGAGAAGGCCACGGGTTCCCTGTTTTGCGAATCCGTTTCAAATATCCGCCTCAAACCGCCTCACCCTGTTCCACCCCACCCATCCACGCCATGCGATTCTCTTCCGCAAGCTCCTCTTTTGCCCTGATGGCCGCCCTGCTCTGCCTGCCGCTCGGAGCCGCCACGAACAACGACACCAAGTCCACCTTCGACGTGGACAAGAGCGGCCAGCACGACAGCCAGTACAAACAGTTCTGGGTCGGTATCTTTGACTCCAAGGGCACGGCTCAGGTCTGCGTCAAGCTCGCGCTCATTGTCTCGGTGAACATTCACACCTACATGCTCGACGGGGCCACGAAGATCACGGAGTGCACGATTGACACGCTCGGCAACAACTCCATCCGCATCTACGGCACGGGCTCCGAGCAGGTGCAGCGCAACCTCAGCCGCCTCAGCAACACGCGCGAGCTCATCGACAGCAAGACGGGCGGCGCCACGCGCTATCCGGGTCGCAAGTTCCCCGAGGGCGCCTACAGCCACAACGTCGAGTTCCAGGTGGACAGTGCGGCCGAGGTGCAGGCCGTCTATGAGTCCGTGCTCAACGCCTGGCTCAAGAACAAGGGATGCATCTACAAATCCTGAGCCTCCCGTCGCACGCGCCCATTTCGCTGCCGAGGCGGCGAGCGGAGGGGCGAGCACTTTAACTGTGCGTTATCGAACGCGCACCCACTCCTTTTCATCACAGACCATATATGAAACACACACGCAACACCATGCTGGCTTTCGCCCTGGCGGCCCTTGCGCCGCTGGCTCTCGCCAACTCCGAATCCCCGACGGACCAGACGGCGGAGCCCGACGCCACTCCCACCTCGGGCGGCAACCCTGCCCCGGCTCCGGAACCCGCCCCGGCGCCTGAGCAAGCGCCAGCTCCCGCCCCTGCCGCGCAGCCGGATGAAGAGGCCATGCTGAAGCAGGCTCAGGAGGCGGCCGAAAAGATCACGCCCGATCAGGCCATGGACTTCCTCTCCTTCGGCGTCGGCTACTCCATCGGTCAGGATATCGCGGCGAATCTCCCCGGCATCAAGACGTCGGATCTCAATGAGCAAATTCTGCTCAAGGCCATTGCGGACGGTCTCGCCAACAAGCCGGATCAGGAGGTGGCCGAGCTCGACATGCCCTCCCACATCTACGCCATTCAGAAGCTGATGGCCGATCGCACGCAGCAGAAGCTTCCCGCGCCGACAGGGCTCAGCCCCGAGGAGCAGAAGCGCTACGATGAGATCGTGGCGGCAGCCGCCAAGATCGGAGAAGCCGAGGCGCTGAAGTTCTTCAACTACTTCACCGGCTATCAGGTCGGCCAGGGCATCGGCGCAGACTTCCCCGGGGTGCAGGGCGGTGACTTCCGCTTCTCGGGCATCATGAAGGGTGTGGAAAGCGGCCTGAGCAACAAGGTGCCCGAGGCCTACGCCACCCCCGAGAAGGTGGCGCCCTACGCGATCGCTCTCACCAAGATTTTTGACGCACGCCTCAAGGCTCAGGGCGAGATCAACCTGAAGAAGGGGCTCGACTTCCTCGTGGAGAACGGCAAAAAGGAAGGCGTTGTCACGACGGCCTCCGGCCTTCAGTACAAGGTTCTCACCCCCGGCAAGGGCGAAACCTACGATGAGAAGAAGCACGGCCGCAATGCCGAATGCAGCGTTACCTACGAGGGGCGCCTCATCGACGGCACGGTCTTTGACGCAACGAGCACGCCCGTGAGCTTCCCGATCAACGGGGTAGTTCCCGGCTTCTCGGAGGCGCTCAAGCTCATGCCCGTCGGCTCCGAGTGGGAGGTTTACATCCCGGCGGAGCTCGGCTACGGCGTGCAGGGGCCGTCGGTCATCGGCAGCAACTCCGTGCTCATCTTCAAGGTGAAGCTGCACGAGATCAAGAGCGCGGCCGGTACCGCCGGCAATCCCATCGAGCTCACGCCCGAGCTCGAGGCTCAGCTGCGCGCTCAGGGGCTCCAGCCCGTTGAGTAAGTGAGGCGTTCGACGATTCACAACGCAGGCAGGCCGGGAAACCCGGCCTGCCTTTTTTGCAATAACAGGCGCGTATTCTCCGCCTTCCGCCTTCCGCCTTCCGCCTTCCGCCTTCCGCCTTCCGCCTTCCGCC
>ERZ772860.785-NODE-785-length-25578-cov-3.662383_pt1 | contig 25578 bp, 29 predicted proteins | sample MGYA00511342_ERZ772860 | MGnify/ENA primary metagenome ERZ772860 (study PRJEB29015, sample SAMEA2737665) | human gut metagenome | biome: human gut; feature: human-associated habitat; material: faeces | place: China | collected 2012 ... | reverse complement strand
GTCATGAAAATGGTTTTTTTATATCTGTCCGCTTGGCCGCGCGGCGGCGCGGTTCAGTTGGCCATACAGGCTTTTTCTCACGCTCAGAGATTCAAAAAGTCTTTCCGGTAATCCACATGGAAAAATTCAGCAAGCTGCTGCATTTGGGCGTCCTGAATCGTATTCACCCGCGGCAGATGGGCGGTGAGCATATAGATTTGCGCCGCCTTTTCTACGGTTTCAATCAAACCGAAGGCCTCGTCCATGGTTCTGCCCGCGCCATAGATACCGTGCATCCCCCAGATCACCAGCCTGAACTCGCGCATTTTTTCCGCCGTCGCCTGTCCGATCTCGTTTGTTCCGCAGAGCATCCACGGCAAAACCCCTACGCCGTCAGGGAATACGGCGATACATTCCGTACACATTTCCCATAATGTATGAGTAAACTTTTTTTCGTCCAGCTCGTGTATATAATTCATCGCCAGCGTATTGGTCGGATGACTATGCAGCACCACTCTGTTCTGCGGATCAACCGCTAACCTCGCCATATGGCTCATCAGATGCGCGGGCAGCTCGCTGGTAAACGTTCCCCCGTCTGAATATCCCCAAAGGAGCTCGGCGGTTGTGCCGTCCTCCGCCACCCGGATGATACCGAGACAGTTTTCAGGATCGACCCTGATATTTTTAAAATATTTGCCCGTACCGGTTACAATAAAGATTTTCCCGATCAGCGCTTTTGCCTCAAATCCGGTCGGGATGGTCCTCACTACCTGATTCAGGTCAAGATATTCGGCGACCGTTTCCGTATCCAGCAGATAGCTGATATTGCCGCCATTTCTCTCATCCCAGCCGAATCGGTACATATTCGCCGTTGTATCGCACATTTCCTGCACAAAAGGCGCTGTCAAAATATCTTTCATCCTTGTCTTCCCCAATCTGTATCATTTTTTTAAGCTTTGCTCATTGTTGATATATCCCTGATCCCTCGTGAACCGGCGTTGTCTTTTCTGATGGAGCCCTGTAAATCAAAAAAGGAAAAGCATTGCTTCTCTACGTGCATTCCATCGTTGACAGTGCCTGTGTGCGGAGGAGAAACCGGCTCATTTGCCAAACGGCGTCATTACGCCAGCCGGACGACAAAGGCCGGCTGGCCGGACGGCTGGATCACGCCCCGCAACAGCAGCGCTTCGCCCTCTGCCGCTTTCTCCATTGAAAATTCCGTCCCATCGGTCAGCTCGGTGCGGAACCACACGTCCATGCGCCGCAGCGCGTCGGCCCGAAGCCGCTCGCCCTCGTCGAGCGCGTCATAGGCGAGCTCGGCATAGCGGAGGTTGTTCACGTGCCCAACCCCGTCGAGCCAGCTCGGCCGCACGCGCCGCCGCTCCACCTCGCGAAATGCCGCGTCAGCGGAAAAGCGGTGATCCGCGTCGAGCAGTTCCTCGCCGTCCGGCAGGCAAAAGCGGCCGAGCAGCGCCCTGTCGGTACAGATCCGGCGCTTTTTGACGTCGAGCAGCGTCGAAAAGGTCGCGCCGACCGCCGTCACCTGCTCCGCCGCGTCGCAGATCACAAAATCGCGGCGAAAGATCGGCGGCTTGGCGCGGGTATGCCACGTCCTCGCCGTATACGCTTCAGCCGGCCGAAGGGGCCGGCGCAGCTCGGCGCTGAAAGAGAGCAGCACCCACGACACGCCGTATTCCCGAACCAGCCGCGGCGCGTCCATGCCCAGCTTTTCCAGATGGTTTTCAATCATCCCGACCGCCATGCGCTGAATCGCGGCCGGATAAAAAGCGCCGCGCACATTATACATGGAAACATCCGTCGGGAGCGCATAGCGCCGCTCCCGTTCCGAATAGGGATTGTCCGCATATTGCATGATCCTTCCTCCTTATTTCCCTCTCCGGCCCGTCGCCTTGACGGTCGCGGACTCCGAAAACGCCTGATTTTTCCCGCATTCAGAGCGAAAAACAGAACGGATCGGCAGGTTTGGCCGCGCCGCAGAGTCTCGACGCCATCCGGTACATCGTCCGGGCGTGGATACGGTCGTGCCAGACGAAACGGCGGCAGAGCTTGCGCAGCGTCCACTGCTCGCCCCAGCTCCCGTCCCATACCGGATTGCGGAGAAAACCTTCCGCCGCTTCCAGCGCCGCAAAGCCCGCTCTCCGGCAGGCCGCGATGTCCGGCCCATTATCCGCCTCGACGCCGATCTCGCCGAAGTAATAGCCGTTGACGTTTTGGGTGTGCGCATACATCGCCTCCGCCGTCAGCGGCACGTCGCCGTAAAAGGTTTTCCGCGGAGACAATACGGTATGGGTTTTATCGGCAATGGAATCGTAAAGGCGCTGAAAATCCTCCGCGGATCTGAGCGCGAGATCTCTCAGCGCCGTGTATTCCTCCCGGCTCAGCGGCGCCCGCTCGCTGTGAAACAGCACGTCGCTGTCCGCATCGCAGACTTGCAGGCGGCTCTCCTTTTTCTCAACGACCTGTACCTCACAGGGTTCTCCGTCGGCGCCGGCTTCCCCCAGCCAGCGCCGGTAGCGGCGAATTTCGTCGGGAAATTTTGCCGCAGCCTCCGCCAGATCTTTCCCTCGCGCGTATGCGCCGGTAAAATTCTCAGCGTAAAGCAGGCATCCGTCCGCGTTGTATTCCATAATCGCCCGAATGAGCGTCATGATTCCGCACTCCCCTCCGCCCGTATAGAGCTTCTCTCGGACAGGCCGTCGGCGCGTCCTACCGGAAAATCCGGCGTTTTACCTTTCCCGCCAGCGCCCGCAGCCGCTGCGCGAAACCATCCCGGCAATACCGGCCGGCGAGGCGGTCAAAGGGCTGCCGGTGCAGCTCGGCGAAGAAGCGCGGGCGATGGCGGTGAACCGGCGACGAGCGGTGATAGGAAGCGTTTTCCGCGAGCGCGGGCGCCGCCTCCGTCTCAGCCAGACAGAGCCGCGCGGCGCTGTCTTTCAGCAGGCGCGCGCCCTTGTCCGTGTGGACGAGCACGAGCGACACGCCCTCGTCGCCGCTCCCCAACGCCGGTTGCAGTTTTTCCACGCCCCAGAAATCGGCGAGCGTCAGGTCGGCGGCGCGGTGCGCGCCCTTAAAGGAACAGTCGTGGCACGACGGCCGCAGCGAGGCGTTTTTGAGAAAAGCGCGCATATACGGGTCGGCCGCCGCCGCGGCGCTGTATTCACGGCCGTTTTCAAAGCGCAGCTTGACGCGGTAGCGCTTCCAGCCCGCGTCTTTGTTGCGAAACTCGGCATGGCGCAGCGGCGCGCCGGCTTGTCCGGCGCGGAAATCCAGATATCTTTTCCAGACGGCCGGCGACGGCGCGCCGTGACAGATCAGGTCGGCGATCACGAGCCGCTCGTACGGGCGGCCGAGATAGGCCGCAAGCCCGGCCGCCTGGCACGGCGTTCCCGTGAACAGCACCGCGCGGCCGCTTTCGAGCAGCGCCCGTACCGGCGCATAGACATGCCACGCCTCGCTCTGCACATATTTTGAACCGCGTAGCTTCATGAGCCCCGCCTCGTCCTCGACGACGATATGGCGCACAACGCCGTCGGTTTCCAGCGCCGCCCCCGCGACGGTACCGCCCCCAGCCAGCACCGTCGCGGCCAGCTCCGTGAAGACGCCGCCGGACGAGCTGCCCCGGCGCACCGCCTCGTCGAGGCTGTACGCCGCATAGGCCTCCGGCGCTTTCGGCAGCTCCGGCCGGTGGTTGACCGGACAAACCGCCGCGCAGGCGCCGCAGTCCGCACACGCTTCCTCGTCGATCACCGGACAGAAAAAGCCCTCTGCATCGGGATTCATTTCAATACAGCCTTTTGGACAGCGCAGCGCGCAGGCGCCGCAGCCTGTGCAGGCGCTCTGTCCTTCGATGGGAAAATGCAACCCGGTCAACCCTTTCTCTCTGCTTTTCGGCCGGTCAGGCGGCGAAAAAGCTTCGCAGCCGGCCTTGAAATCAAGCTTTTTTCATACGAATTCATGCCGATCAGCCACATGGAAGCGCAGTATACGGCGGCATAAGCGGCGATACAGGCGACCAGCCAAAGCGGCCTCGACGTATCGACGAACACCGCCAGCAAAACGCCTGCCGCCAGCGGCGCGAGGAGCGCCGGCACAAACGAGAGCATGCTCTTCCAGAAGCGGATCATGTCCAGTCCGATTTTGCGGTGATAGTAAATGTTCATGATGACGCCGTTGCCGAGAATCAGCGAGAGCGCCGTGCCGGCCGCGCAGCCGACCGCGCCGTAGCGTGGGCAGAGCAGCACGCCGATGAGCACGTTGACCGCCGCCATGACGATATAGACCAGCGACCGGAACCGGTGCATATTCTTGGCGCGCTGGATCTCAATGCCGATGTTCTGAATCGACGGCACGGTGACCGGCACGATCAGCAGCAGCGCGACATAATACGCGTCCTCGTAGCCCGGTCCGCCCCACAGGGCGATAAAGGGCTTTCCGAACAGCACAAAACCGGTGCAGACGAGCATAAGAATCAAAAACTGAACGCGGCCGACGCGGATGAACAGCTCTGTGAGATCGCTGTCGCTGTTTTTGGCGATCAGCGTGTTCACTTTGGGGACAAACACTGCGGAGACCGCCGTGGAAAACGAGACGTAGTAGTTGTTGAGCTGCGACGCCAGCCCGAAAACGGAGACGAGCAGCGTGCCGTGGTAGGCGGCGAGCAGGATATTGCCGACGTTCCAGTTAATTTGATCGACGACGATATTGATAAAGATAAACGAGGAAAAGACGGCGATTTCGCGGAACAATCCCCAGCGCAGACCCGAAAAGCGGAAGCGCATCCCGAGGCGTTTGAGACAGTACCAGATATTGCAGGCGTCGGTCAGTACGGTCAGCGCCAGCGTGACGACGACGAGGCCGAACGAAGCATAGCCCAAAAGCAGCGCCGCGAGCATGGCGACAGGCGACAGCAGGTTTTTGACGATCTGGACGCTCTTCTGAAAGACAAAGCGCTCCTGCGCGGTGATAAACGAGGTGAAAACGCTGGCGATCAGCGTAAACGCGAGGTTGATTGACAGCACGCGGATCAGCACCCGCGCTCTGGCGACCTCATCGGGCGTCAGCGTTTTTTTCAGCAGATCCACGTTTTCGGCGACCATCAGCCCCGCTGCGAGCGCGACGGCGGCGATGACAATGAAGGTCAGCAAAAACAGCCCGTTCAGACGCTTGATATCGTCTTCCGTGCCGTGTTCGCGGAAACGCGCGTAAAAGCGCATATATGAGGCTCCGAAGCCGAAATTGAGCAGGTTCAAGTACGCGGCGACGGACAGCACGAGCGTGTACAACCCGTATTCGTTCTGCCCGAGCATGCGGATCATCACCGGCGTGAAGACCATCGACACCAGATAGCCGACGCCGAGAGACACATAGGTGAGCACGACGCCCGCGCGGAGCTGATTGATTTTACCGTTCATAGAGCTTTTTGACCTCTTCCGCCGCGCCGTAAGCGCGTGCGACGTATTCCGGCATGAGCGTTTGCAGGTGCGCGCGGATCTCTTTTTCCTGTTCGGTCAGCCATGTAAACGCCTCGGTCAGCTCCTCCTCGCGCGAAAGCGACTGCACCGGCAGAACATAGCGCTCATACGTTCCAAACAAATCCTTGGCAATCCCCTTTGCCTTGACGGAATAGCCGACCACCAGCGTCGGGACGCAGGAGGAATAGGCGGCGATGGTCGCGTGTGTGCGCGCGCCGATAAAGAAACGGCAGCGGGCGATGACGCCTTTCAGTTCCTCGGCGCCCGCGTCCCCGATCAAAACGACGCGGCCGGTATCCGCAAACCGTTCGTACAAGGCGCGCAGCGGCTTGCGGTCGTCGTTATAGGCCCAGACGACATGCGGAATCAGCGCCACCTGCATGTCCGACGTACGGAGGATATGCTCGATAAGCGCCTCAAAGTTTCGGAAGGCCGCCCCTTCCTTTGTCTCGCAGGACATAATCAGCGGGCTCAAATTCACCCCTACGGTATTTCCATCGTGAAATCCCTCCGGCAACAAAGCGCGCGCCGTTGCCAGCGTGAACGCGGGATCGGGAAACAGGCGGGTGTGTTTTTCAATACCCGCGGCCAACAGCGCCTCATAGGTCAGCGACTCGCGCGCGGTGATCAGCGAATAGGATTGCAGATCGGCCAACAGCGCCCCGTCTTTCAGCGCGTCCGGCTCGATGGAGCAGGCCCAGAGCACGGTCTTGCCGCCCTGCGCGGCAACCGCGCGGTTGACCGCCAGCAGCCATTGATAATCGTAACAATAGTTGTCGCCGCCGATGGACAGGCAGAGGCCGGAAGCGTTTTCCAGAAAACGCCGGTATTCGTAGCGATAGCGCGCGTCCATCCCCCCGACATAGCTCCAAAGCTTATAGGCAATATGGCGCGGCGAATAGCGCCGCACGCGATCGCCGCATTTTTCTACCTTCATCAAGGCGTCCAGCCCGTAGGCCAGATCCTCCTCCGGCGACTGGGAGTAAAGCGTGACCCCGCCGCCGAGCATGTTGGCGCTCGTCCGCGCGATGGCCTCGCAGCCGTGATTTTGACTGCCGCCGTGCGCGTAAAATGAAAACTTTTCCATAAATCCCTTCCCCTAATCCGCCCGATTGCTTTTCGCTGCCGCGGCGGTTTGCCTGCGCCGTTTAAAGCAGCCGAAATCAAAGTACCCTTGCCTGTTTCTCGCTGCGCGCCGTCTGTTGGCGCCATCTCGCCCGGCTTTCAGCCGGTTGCAGCCCGCTCGTGAAACAGGCGCTTATGCCCTGACCGGTCAATCCGGCTGGATGTCGGTTTCATACTTGTTCCTCAAAGAACCGTCATAATTCTGCTGCTAACTCCAAGACGATTTTTCTTGTCTGATCGCCGTTTTCCGTGTCGTTATATTCCACAAAGTATACATAAGTATCTATCAGACGATATAAGAGCCTGTAAATTTTCTGACGCAACGCGGCTCTGGGATGGCCGAGGTCCACCTCCCCATAGCCGGCGAAGAAAGCGTCGCTTTTCATCCATCCCCCTGCAAATTCGTAGGCGGCATCGCCGAATAAGCCTCTGTCCGCATCAATCACAGCGGCGACTCGCCGATGACTCGGAGAGATTAGCACATTTCCCTCCCATAAGTCCGCATGAACCAGCTGCGCTTTTTGTATGTCGTTTAGTACCTCGCCATACACAACCGGGATTTGCTCTATTTTGTCCAAAATCCCGCCATCAAATAGACGATATGGTTTTAAACGCTCGACCGTCTGAGAAAATTCCGACCGCAAATATCTCCCCCAGCTCTCATATCCTCTTCCGGTCATGACGTCGGAAACTCTGCCGAATTGTCGCCCTTCTATGGCATGGAAATTGGCTGTAATACTTCCGAGTTCAAAGTAAAGCTTTTGTTTTTCTCTTGTTGAAATCTTCTCAGAGTTCAGACAGACGCTGTCTATGTACTCCGTAATCATATAATCTCGATCGATCCGTTTTTGATCCGTCACACAGGCCACGACTTTTGGGACCGGTACGTTTTTACCGGCGCACAGCTGATAAAACCATTTTTCCGAAGTCATCAAAGCGGTTTCAAACGGCAACAGCAGATGGCGGTTGACGGGACCTACCCTAAGAACATAGCGCTTTCCGCCGGAGAGCGTAACAGAGTAAGTCGTATTGAACATTCCGCCTTCCAATAAGCTGTATCCGGATCCGGCTTCTTGAAAATGAAAAAACAGGATTTCCTCGATTTGATCCTTGGACAATTCCCGAAATAAACGGGATTCACCGTTCATGGCTTCCTCCTGTCGTGTCAAGCGGCGCTCCGTTGCATACGCGCTTCCATCCTCATCCAAGCCCAGCGCGTACAGGCGAGCGGTCCATCACCCATCGCCGATACGAGAGCGGTCGATTCTGATGCGGCGCCGTGCTGCAAAACCGTAACCCTCGGAACGGCCTATCCCCTCAGCGCACGTATTCAAATTCAAAATTGTTGATCGAGACCGTGTCGCCCTCCTGAATGCCCATCGCTTCCAAGCGGTCGAAAACGCCGTTTGTCCGCAGCACGCGCTGCATGAAGTTGAGCGATTCATAGTCGTCAGGGTTGACCATAGCGATCGCGGCGAGCAGCTTTTTGCCGGCAACGACATAAGCGCCGTCCTCGCGCCGCGCAATGGTAAAGGTCTCCTCCTTCGTTTTCTCCTCCTGTACCACAGGATCCGGCTCATAAACGCGGATCGGCGGGAGCTTTTGGAGCATTTCCGCCGCATGGTTGATCAGCTCGCGCACCCCCTGCGTCGTCGCGGCCGAGAGTCTGAAAACGGGCATTCCATACGATTCACAGTGCTGTGCAAAGCGCTCGTATACCGCCTCGTCCTCGATCAGGTCGGCCTTGTTGGCGGCGACAATCTGCGGCCGCGAGGCGAGCTCCTCGGAATACAAAAACAGCTCTGAATTGATCTGCTCAAAATCCTCGACGGGATCCCGGCCCTCGCTGCCCGCCACGTCGACCACATGAATCAGCAGACGGCAGCGCTCCACATGGCGCAGAAAATCGATGCCGAGCCCCGCGCCGTCCGAAGCGCCCTCGATCAGCCCCGGGATATCGGCGACGGCGAACGACGTATGGTCGCCGACCGAAACGATGCCGAGATTTGGCACCAGCGTCGTAAAATGATAGTTGGCGATTTTCGGGCGGGCAGCGCTGATGATGCTGAGCAGCGTCGATTTACCGACGTTTGGAAAGCCGATCAGGCCCACGTCGGCGAGCAGCTTTAATTCCAAAACGATCTGCCGCTCCTCGCCGTCCAGCCCCGATTTGGCAAATCTCGGCGTCTGCCTCGTCGGCGTGGCGAAATGCGCGTTGCCCCACCCGCCGCGGCCGCCCTTGGCGACCGTAAACGTTTCCGTTTCGCTCATGTCGGCGAGCAGCGCTCCGCTCGCCTTGTCGCGCACGAGCGTTCCGCGCGGAACGCGGATTTTTAACGCCTTGCCGCCTTTTCCGAAGCAGCGCGCGCCGCGGCCGTCCTCGCCGTTGGGCGCGACGTATTTCTTTTTGTACTTAAAGTCCATCAGCGTGGACATATTGTCGTCCACTTCCAGAATGACGTCGCCGCCGTCGCCGCCGTCGCCGCCGTCGGGGCCGCCGGCCGGAACATACTTTTCGCGGTGAAACGCGACCGCGCCGTTGCCGCCGCGGCCGGCTCTGACTAAAATCTCCGCCACATCTACAAACATCTGCAACGCCCTCTTTCTCCATCAGACCTAAAAACAGAACACCGACACACGGGCGGGCGACAGAGCAAAACGCCATATCGCCCGACCCGGCGTCGGTGCTTTTTCATACCGTATAAAAATGAAGCCGTGTGAAAGCCGCGTCCGTCATCTGACTGTGCGCAGATGCGCGGCGCGCCTAAACAGTCTTACTCAGCCGGATAGACCGAAACCTTCTTGCGGTCTCTGCCGACGCGCTCGAATTTGACCTGACCGTCCGCCGTGGCAAACAGCGTATCGTCGCCGCCGATGCCGACGTTCGTACCCGGGTGAATTTTGGTGCCGCGCTGACGAACCAGCACGTTGCCGGCGACGACATACTGGCCGTCCGCCTTCTTGGTGCCGAGCCGCTTGGATTCGCTGTCACGGCCGTTCTTTGTTGAACCGACACCTTTTTTATGTGCAAAATACTGAATATTTATTCTAAGCATTCGTTTTTCCTCCGTTTTGTTCCGTGTTGCGCCGTTCAGAAACGCTGATCTGAACATAGGCGCCGTACTGCTTCATATTTTCGGAGAGCCACAGATACGCGGCTCTCATCGCGCTGTCGCAGAGCATCCGCTGCTGTTCCGATATGTCCGCAGGCAAAACAAAGCTGAGCGCCGCGCCCCGCTTCGCGCAGGCGACCTGAGCGCCGGCCTTTGCCACGTCGTTTACCGCGCATTCCACGATGCCGAACGCCGCCGTCACCGCCGCGCAGACGATGTCTGCGCCCGCTTCCGCGTAGCCGCTGTGTCCTTCGGCGCGCATCCCTGTGAAGCTGCCGCGGTCGGTCGTAAACACAACCTTCGTCATATCGGCCTCGTCAAACCCGTCAGCGGGCGATTTTCTTGATCTGAACCTTCGTATAGGGCTGTCTGTGACCCTGACGGCGCCTGTAATTTTTCTTGGCGTTGTATTTGAACACGCGAATCTTCTTCGCTTTGGCGTTTTTCAGGACTTCCGCTTCGACAACCGCGCCCTCGACATAGGGCTTGCCGATGATGGATTCGTCGTTGTCGGACAGAAACACGACCTTGTCAAAACGGACGGTTTCACCGGGTTCGACGCCGAGCTTTTCCATGAAAAGAACGTCGCCGTCCTGAACTTTGTACTGCCTTCCGCAGGCTTCGATCACTGCATACATGAAATCAATTCTCCTTTATTCCTCGTCTTCTGGCTGTTACACCCGACTCCCGCTTGTCTCGGTGTCGTGTCCGAAGGCACAAACTTAAAACCGCAACAAAACGGCTCTATTATTTTACCAGAAATCAGCCCCGTCTGTCAAGGGGTCAAACTAAAAAAACAGAGGATTTTTGAATTTTTCCCAGCCGCACGCCGCTAAAACCCATATTTTTCTGCTGCCCGGCAAGACCGCCGGCAGACAAACGCCGCGGCGGACGGACGGAGACGCCGGCTCCCGTCCCACAGGATAAAAGCCTTCGCAAGCCCGAAAGCCTCCTGCCTTTCAGCCGTCCGCCCGCAAGAACAGCCTCGCTCTCATTCAGCGGCCGGTTCCGATTCCGGCACAGTGCCAGACGCCGTCGCCCAGCTTTTCCAGATCAAAATACCGGAACGCACACAGCCATCCCTCATACTTCCCCGTCCCCGGCACGCTGTTGCCCGCCCAGAGCGAGGTATGCTCATAGTCCTCCGGGCGGACCGCAAACTCATACCAGCCGCTGATCAGCCTCCCGTCCTCGCTGACTGAACTGACCTGCCAATCGATCGCCTCATAGTCGGTCGCGGTATACGCGCCTCCGGGCGTACCGTTCAGCAGCAGCTCGCCGTAGACCTCCGACACAAACCGCTCCGCCACCTGTTCGCCGGAACCGTCGCACGCAAAGAAAGCGCGGGTAGCCGCAATCCTCTCTCTGTCATATTCAAAGCGCAGCGATTCGGTCAGCGCGCCGGCGAGATCCGGCGTCGGTTCCTGCCCGTCGTTCCTCGTCAGCGCATACCAGGTGTCGCCCTCCGGCGTACAGTGCAGTACCGTGTCGGCACCCTCGAAGAATACGAACCGGATTGAGTCGTCTGCGGCCGCCATTGTGACATGATAGCCGGCGGTCTCATACAGCGCCGCGTCGGCTGTGGTCGGCTGCCAGAGATAACCGCTCATCCATGTAATATACGCATCGCGGTAGTGTTCTTCCTCAAAAGGAATCGCCTCATATTCGCCTTTTCCGCGGATCGATAAGCGGATGTCGATCCGGCAGCCGACGTCGTAGAGGTCGCAGACCGCGTCCCGGATATACAGTCCGAACGGCCGGCACGCCTCGTACAGCGCCGTTTCGCCGATGCGCCAGCTCCTGTCGCCATGCGTCAGCAGCAGCTGCTTCGCCTCGTCGTCGGCTCGAAACAGGAAAACTTCGCCGCTTCCGTTCTGCCAGCGAATCATCTGCACGATGCAGCCGCGCGGCTTGTCAGACCGATGCGTTTTGAGATCAATTTCGGCAAAGTCCGCTTTGCCGAGGCGGTTCAGAACCGCAAAGAACGGCGCGCTCTGCTCCGGCGTCACGGCGCGGCCGGCGATTTCGGCGTCTACGTCCTCCGGCTGCACAGACTGCGCCCATTCCCATGGCAGAAACGCCGGCGTTTCTGCCTGCGGCGCGGCGGTCGTTTGGCTCTGCGGCAGAGCGGATGTGCCTGTGCCGGTTTCGTCCCGCTGCTCCGGGCCGGCGCAGGCCGCCGCGGCGAGCGCCGTCGCCAATAGCATCGCCAGCAGCAGCGCCGCCCTGCCCGTCGCTTTTTTCTTCCGTCTGTGAACTGTCATCCTGATGCTCCCCCTTTGCTTTTTCATCCTTTTTCTGCGCTCCAACTGTCCGACCGGTCGTAAAAAGGCGGATAAAAAAACCCAAACCAGCGCAATCAGAGCCATAGAAACCGCTTTTAACGGTTCTATTATACATGCGTTTTATCCAATTGTAAATATATATTCGCTCAAAATAAAATATTTTTTTTATAATCCGCGCTCATCCGCGAAAAAAAAAGCGGCGGCTCTGTCGGAGAGCCGCCGCCCAATCAGCGATTTTCTTTACACGCGCTGCGTCAGCCGCCGTTCAGCGGCTTTGAGCGTATTTTTCAGAAGCATGACCCGCGTCATCGGGCCGACGCCGCCGGGAGCCGGCGTAATAAACGACGCGCGCTTGGAAACGTTTTCAAAATCGACGTCGCCAGTCAGCTTTCCGTCCTTTTTGACGTTCATGCCGACGTCGATGACAACTGCGCCGTCCGCCACCATGTCGGCGGTCAAAAACATCTCCCTGCCGACGGCACAGACGATGATGTCGGCGCGCCGCGTGACCTCGGCAAGCTGCTGCGTCTTGGAATGGCAGATCGTCACCGTGCCGTTTTTGTGGAGCAGCAGCATCGCCTGCGGCTTGCCGACAATGTTGGAACGGCCGATCACCACGCAGTTTTTGCCGCTGACCTCGATATGATATTCGGCCAGCAGCTCCATGACGCCCGCAGGCGTGCAGGGCAGAAAGCTGTAATCGCCGATCATCACGCGCCCGACGTTTTCGGGGTGGAACGCGTCGACGTCCTTCTTCGGGTCGATGGCCTCGATGACGCGGCGTTCGTCGATGTGCTTTGGCAGCGGGAGCTGGACGATGATTCCGTCAACGTATGGGTCGGCGTTCAGCTCCGCGAGAACCGCGAGCAGCTCCTCCTCGCTTGTCTGTTCGGGCAGCGCCTTTTCAATGCTGCGGATTCCGCACTCGGCGCAGTCTTTTTTCTTGTTGTTGACATAGAAACGCGACGACGGATTGTCCCCGACGATCACCACCGCCAGCGCGGGCACGACGCCGCGCGCCGCAAAATGCCCGACCTTTTCTTTGATCTCCGCGCGCTTTTTTGCGGCAAGCGCCTTGCCGTCCATTAAAACAGCCATTTACTTCTCCTCTTGGTTGGTATCCTCTGTTGAGGCATTCTCAGCGTCCTCGGCGTCCTCAGCGTCTTTCAGCTCATCTGTCTGTTCTTCCGGCGTTTCCGCATCCTCGCCGGCCGTATCCGCCCCGTCGCCGTCTTCGGGGAGCTCCTCCTGTTCGGCGACCGTCTTCTTGGCCTGCTCAACGGCGTTCATCTCCATAATCTCCTCGTCGGAGAGCAGCTCGATGGTATCGCCCCGGTCGGTAAAGATAAACTTATAAACCAGGAAGCCGAAGGCGACAAGCGCCGAGAGGTAGCCCAAAAGCTGGGAGACGCGCAGTCCGGTGTCGAACAGCATCAGCGCGTCGCCGCCGCGGATCCCTTCGATAAAGCCCCTGCCGACCCCGTACCAGACCAGATAGGACAGAAAAGTCTGCCCGTAGAAGCGGCGTTTTTTCGACAGGAAGTGGAGCAGCACGAAGCCGACGAGATTCCAGAGCGATTCATACAGGAAGATCGGATGAACCGTCAGGCCTCCGTTGATCGACATGCCCAAAAACCAGTTCTCCACCGTCTGACCGTAAGCCTCGGCGTTGACAAAGTTGCCCCAGCGCCCGATACATTGGCCGATCATAAAGCCCAGTATCGCCAAATCAAACAGGTTCAGCACGTTGATTTTTTTGACGCGGCAGTAAATGAATGCGGCGATAGCGCCGAAAATCAGCGCGCCGTAGATCGCGATACCGCCCTCCCATATCCTGAACACCGAAACCGGATCGTCGGCAAACTGCGACCAGTTGAACACAACGTAGTAAAGCCTGGCGCCGATGATCGCCGCGGGCGTGGCGATCAGGGTCATGTCGATGAGGTTGTCCTGCAAAATGCCGAATTTCGGCGCCCGTCTGAGACAGTAAAAGACGGCCAGCGCAAAGCCGACGGCGATAATAATGCCGTACCACTGCACGTTCAGCGAGCCGATGGAAAACGCCGTTTTTTTCAGGGTAAATTCAAGGCCGAGCTCGGGAAAAGCGACATTGTTCATAAAAGTATCCTCCGTTTATCCAGTCTCCGAAGCAATTCAAGCGCCTGAACGCTTTTTCGTTTTTTCGTGGGAAACCCCCGCCGTTCAGCCGTAAGCTCTGATTGTTCCGCAGGCTGTTTTCATCAGCATGTCCGCGGCGCGGCTCTCACTCCGCCGGGTTCAGCAGGCCATAGCACACCAGATCCTCATAGCGGCCGTCTTTGAAAACGTGCTCCTTCATCGTGCCTTCGTAAACCATACCGCACTTCTGCATGATCCGGCCCGAAGCGGGATTCGAGGCAAAGTGACGCGCATAAACGCGGTGCAGACCCTTGCACTGGAACGCAAACTCCACGACCGCGCGGGCGGCCTCCGTAGCGTAGCCGTTGCCCCAGTAGTCTTCGCCGATCCAGTAGCCCATTTCCGCGTTTCTGTCGCGCGAGTGGCAGAACAGGCCGATACAGCCGTACAGGCAGCCGGCAGCGCCGTCCGTCACGGCGAATTCGCAGGAGCGGCCGGCGCTGAAATTTTCTTCGTGCGCGGCCATCCATGTGCGGGCGCATTCGACCGTATAGGGGCGGGGCAGGCTCAGAAGCGATCTGTACAGACGGTCGTTGGAGCAAAGCTCCGCGACCCGTTCCGCGTCGGCCTCCCGAAACGGCCGCAGCAGCAGTCTGTCGGTAGCAATCGACCGCTTCGCCTCGTCATACACCATATCGCTCTGCCTCCCGCCGTGTTGTTTCATACCGCAGAACGCGCGTAGAAATCTTCACAGCCGACGCCCGCGGACGGTATCCCCATATGGAGTATTATACCATACATTTCCAAAAATGAAAAGCATATCAAGATCAATCGCGAAGATTTTACATTTCACAAAACCTCCGACGCATGCCGGTTCACATGGCAGCAGAGGTTGACGGCGACCGGCAGACCCGCGATATGAGTCGCAAACGGCTCAATCGACACGCCGAGCGCCGTCGTCCGCCCGCCCATTCCCTGCGGACCGACGCCGGTTGCGTTGATCTTTTCCAGAATGCGGCGCTCCATCTCCGCGTAGAGCGGGTCGCCGTTAGCGGAGCCGGCCTCTCTGGCGAGCGCGCGCTTCGCCAGCAGGCACGCTTTTTCCGCCGTTCCCCCGATGCCAACTCCGACGACGACAGGCGGGCAGGGCCGGCCGCCGGCGTCTTTGACGACTCCGGCCACAAAATCCTCAATTTCCTCCTTGGCCACAGACGGGTTAAACATCCGCAGCGCGCTCATATTTTCACTGCCGAAGCCCTTCGGCATCGCCGTAATCTTCACCCGATCGCCTCTGACGATACTGATATGTACGACCGCGGGCGTATTGTCGTGTCCCGGCGTCCGCCGCAGCGGGTCAACCACGACGGACTTGCGGAAGTATCCGTTGACATACGCCCTCCGGACGCCCTCGTTGACCGCCTCTTCCGGCAGCATTCCCGTTATATGTACGTCGCTTCCGATTTCCAAAAAAACGACCGCCATACCCGTATCCTGACAGATCGGCGTATTGCTTTTCTCCGCGTATTCATAATTCTCGACAAGCACGTTCAGAATTTCCACGGCGTTCTCCGCAGTCTCTTTTCCGCGCGCATTCAGAAGCGATTCCTTCATGTCCTGCGGCAGGACCGTGTTGGCGCGCAGAAACAGCCGTTCCACGGCCGCCGCGATGGTTTCGCCGCTGATTTCCCGGATTTCCATGGTAAATCCCCCTATATTTTTTTGTTTTGTCGAAAGGAGTCGAATATTTTTTTATATTCGACACAAATTTACATCATTTGCTCTTTACAAAGCTGATAAAATATGATATCATATCATGCGTGAGGCAGTTACCAAACGCTCATATCTTTATCCCCAACCCGCTTTGGGTGTGCGCATTTTGCGCACACCCGCTTTTTTTGTTGCGCCGAAAAAAGAGAAGAGAGCGGAAAGAAAGGCTTGCTTGAAAAGAACCGGCTGCGGTGAAGCACCTTGCGTCGCCTCCCGGCGGCTGTCCGCGCCGCCGGAGGAGCTCCGTCTTCTATGCCCCGCACCGTGATTTTTCAAACAAGCCCCAAGGGCGCGGTCTTTCCTCCCCGCCCTGAACCGTTTTCCCGAGCCTACTGCTTCGTCCGCAGGCGGCGCGGCATCCCGCCTTTTTTCTCAGGCGGGTTTTTCATCGTCGACATTCTGCTCTCGCTGTCCTTCATAAAGGCTTTGAGCTTATCCTCAAAGCTGTCCCCGCTCGAAACCGGCGCGGCGCGTCTGGGCGCGCCGGCGGAAACGGGCTGCGGCGCGGTCCTCTGCGGTTGAGGAGCTGCGGCTTTTTTGATCGAGAGGTTGATTCTCCCGGCTTTATCCGAAGGCAGAATTTTCACTCTGACCTCCTGCCCCTCAGTCAAAAACTGCCTGATATCGCTGACATAGCTGTCTGCAATCTCCGAAATATGGACAAGACCCGATTTTCCGTCTTCCAGCGCGACGAACGCGCCGAACTTTGTGATGCTTGTCACCTTACCGCCGACAATCTCACCCTCTGTAAAGCTCATACAGGACTGATATCTCCTTTGTAACTTTTTCTATATCCTCAGCCGCAAAGCGCCGCTTCACAGCCGTCGGTACAAATCGGTTACGGGCGCCTGCCCGGAAAACGCGCTCGTCTACTGCCCGTAAATATCGACATACACATGCTCGCCCGGCAGGATATACCCCTTCTGCCGCGCCACATTGATGACATACCTGTCTGTAATCCCGCTGTCCACGAGGTCTTCGAGCTCCGCGGTTTTCTGCTGTTCCAGCGCATGCGCCTCGCGCAGAGCCGCGTATTCGTTTTCAGCGTCGGCTACTTCGGCGCTGAGGGACAAGTAAGAGGCGCAGAGATACAGCGCCACGACGACTGCCGCCGTTTTCAGCGCAAAGCCCGCCCATTTTGTTCTTTTGTGTTTCATCGCAATCCTCCGGAGTGTTGGGATCCTACACCGCTTGTTGTTAATTATATACCATACACGTCAAAAAAGAAATAGGCTGGGCAAAATTTTCCCGCTCTCGCGCCGTTTTTTTTCGGCGCGGGCCGCCTTTCTCCGTCTTCTTCGCTTCCGGAGCCAATCCGCCACCCTGCGGCCGACGGCGTCGGAGACGCTTCCCAGCGTCAAGCGCACCGCAACTGCGCCGGCAAATACGGCGAACAGCAGATATCCGTTCATGTCTCCGCCGTTGACGTAAAGAAAGAACAAAAACGTCGCCGCAGAGGTCACGAGCCAGAAAAACACGTCGCTGGCGGCGGTCAGCCAAAACCGGCCGAGCATCCGCACGCAGCCGCCGGCTTCATAAAATACGCCGACCACGACGCCCCATACCAGTGAAAACGCAAAGCGGGAGAGCTGATAGAGCGCTTCGTTTTCCATAGCTATCTCAACAGCCCCGCTAAAAAGCCGCGCTTCTGCTCCCGATCGGTATAGACCAGCCCGTCGACGCGGCCGGTCATCGCCAGCTCGCCGCTCTCGGCGTCAAAGCTCTCGATGTGCAGCCCGCTGCCGCGGATCAGCAGCAGCCCCTGCGCCGTTTTCGCCTCGATCTGCATCTCGTCGAAGCCTGTAACCTCGTATACGCCGGAGGCCGTCAGCTTTTCGCGCGCCAGCAGCACCACGTTCGACTGTCCGCCCTGTCTGTTTTTTTCCATACGCCGCACACACTCTCTTCCCTATGCTTCTCCATACCAAAGCATATGCGGCCCGTTGCGCGCGTAGAACTCACTCGACCTGCCGATACATCGCCGAGGCCTCAGCCTTGGTCGCGTGTTCGCTGACGGACACGACCTCGACTTTTAGAGGCTTGGTCCCAAAGCCGATCTCGATGACGTCGCCGACCTTGACGGCATAGGAGGCGCGCGCCGCTTTGCCGTTGACCAGCACCCGCTCGTTGTCGCACGATTCGTTGGCGACGGTTCTTCTTTTAATGAGTCTTGAAACCTTTAAATACTTGTCGAGGCGCATAACCGCCCTCCTGTCCGTTAAGATTCCGCAATCTGCTGTTTAAAAGCCGCGCCGGCGCGGAAAGCCGGCTGCTTGACGGCCGGAAGCACCATCTCCTGCTTGGTCAGCGGATTTCTGGCCACCCGCTTGTTGCGCATTTTGACCTCAAACGTCCCGAAACCGCTCAGAGCTACGCGCTCGCCCCCCGCCAGCGCTTCCTTGACCGAAGCAAGCGTCGCTGTGATCGCCTTTTCCGCGTCCTTTTTAGACAGACCGGTTTTTTCGGCCACCCTGTTTGTCAAATCAGCTTTGTTCACCTTAGAGCCTCCCTTTCATCCATTCGTATCGCCTCATAAAACCGCTCGCCGCGGCGTTATTTCGCTTTTTTCTCCCCGTCCTTGGCGTCTTCCCAGAACTTGTCCAGCACCGGCAGGCCCGCCTCGGCCATGTTGACGCCATCCTTTTCACAGCGCTTTTCTACGGCGCGGAAACGGGCGACAAAACGCTCCGTCGAAGCGCCGAGCGCCTCTTCCGGATCAATCCCCATATGCCGCGCGATATTGACGGCGGTAAACAGCACGTCGCCCAGCTCGGCAAACGCGTCGCCCCGGCCCTCGGCGGCCTCGGCAAGCTCCTGCGTCTCCTCGCGCAGCTTGTCCATCACCGGGGCAACGCCGTCCCAGTCCATGCCCGCGCGCTTGGCGCGGCTCTGTACCTTTTCGGCGCGCATCAGCGCCGGCAGGCTCTTGGCGACGGCTTCGAGCGATTCGGTATGGGAGGTATGGTTTTTGGTTTTGTTCTTAATCGCTTCCCAGTTTTTCAGCACTTCCTCGGCGCCGTCGGTCTCCAACTTTAATCCGCCGAAGATGTGCGGATGACGGACGATCAGTTTTTTGCAGATCCCGTCCGCCACATCGTCAAAATCAAAACGCCGTTCCTCCCGCGCCATCTCGGCGTGGAACACGATTTGCAGCAGCACGTCGCCGAGTTCCTCAATCAGCAGGGCGTCGTCTTCCAGATCGATCGCCTCGCAGGCCTCGTAGACCTCTTCGATAAAATTGCGCCGGATGCTCCGGTGCGTCTGCTCCCTGTCCCACGGGCAGCCGTCCGGCGAGCGCAGGAGCCGCATGATATGCAGGAGGTCATCGATCGAGTATTTTTCCTTCAACGTAAAATTTACCATATTTTCGCTCCAATTGCAAGTATTTTTGAGAAAAAGATTGATCTATTTGAGTCGAATATCGCCTTTCGGCCATTTTTCATGTTTTGCCGCGCAATCCGCCCGAACGGAAATGGATCTTCGGCAAAAAAAGCGACTCGTCCTTTACGCCGTATGGCTGAGCATTTTTCCGTCTTCGCGCTTTAAAACGCCGGTAAACACCAGCAGGAAGAAATAGAGCAGCGCCGCCGCGCAGAGCGCGAGCAGGCCCGCCAGCCGCGCGCCGAGCGGAACTATAAACGCATTGTACAGAGAGAGCGCCGTAAAAGCCGCCAGCATCGCGCACGCGGCCGGTTTGACCATACAGTCCCAGACAGGCGGCAGAAAGCCCGTGCGGCGGGCGATATAAGCGAAATTGATCACGGCCGCGACGGCAAAGCACGCCACGGTTCCGACCGGCGCGCCCATCACGCGGATCTCCGGGTTGCCAATCAGCCAGAAGTTGAGCGCGAGCTTTACAAACCCGCCCGCAGCCATCGCGACGACCGGAACGGTCATCATCCCCATGGCGTGCAGAGCGGCGGCCGACAGCGAGCAGAAGGCGGACAGCACCGTCGCGGGCGCTAAAATCCGCAGCAGCGGCGCGGCGGCGGCAACATCGCCGCTCCTTGAAAACAGCAGCGAGAGCAGCTCGCGCGGCATGACCGCAAACAGCGCCGCCGCCAAGAACACAACGACGGACGCCAGCCGGAACGACGTTTTCAGGTATTTATAGGCCCGCTGCCGCGATTTGGCGTCGGCGGTTGCAACATCTCCGACTGAGGCGACCGCGGGGATCACGGAGGCGCAGATCGCCGAGGTGATCGCCGACGGCAGGCTGTAAACCGTGAGCGCAATGCCCGTATACGCGCCGTAGGCTCCGGTCGCCTCGCTCTGCGACAGCCCCGTGCCCTGCAAACGGTTCATAACCACCATGGCGTCCACGGTGTTGACCATGCTTAAAAACAGCGCGCCGACCGTCAGCGGAAAGGCGAGACGCAGCAGCCTGCGCTTGATTCCATGGAGGCGGATGGGTTTTCCCCGCTTTCCGCCGGCGCGCCGGTATTCTCCGCGCGCGCTGACGACGAGGACGGCCGCGCTCACAAGCGTCCCGACCGTTACGCCGAGAATCGCACCCGCGGCGACGACCTCGGCAGGATAACCCGCGCGGTACAGATACCACGCCGCGGCCGTCCCTAAAACAAGCTTGGTCACCGCGTCGGCCGCTTGGGAAACCGCCGGCGGCGTCATATCGGCCTTTCCCTGAAAATACCCGCGGTAGGCCGATTCGACGGCGACAAACAGCGTCGTCGGCGCCAGCGCCATGACCGCTAACTTTGACGGCGCGGAGCCGGCCAGCTCGCTGATACCGCCTGCGAACAGCAGCAGCACGGCGGTGCCCACGCCGCCGGCGATGCAGAACAGCCGCAGCGATGAGCGCAGGATCGGCAGGCGCTCGTTCTCCGGAGACGCGGCCACCGTTCTCGACAGCGCCACCGGCAGGCCGGAAACGGCCGCGGTAGAGACGACATTGAAGATCTGAAACGCGAAGCTGTAATAGCCCATACCCTCGGCGCCGATGAGGTTTGCCAGCGGCACCTTGAAAACAAAGCCCAAAAAGCGGCATAGAATGTTCGACACCGCCAGCACGAGCGCGCCGCCGACATAGCTGTTCCTAATCCGGTTTCTGCCCTTTCTGCCCATGGCACCTACCCGTTTCCGATAAATTTGAGGCGTTTCGCTCTCAAATCTATATCTATGTCGGAGCCGGTCGGATAGAACAGAATCCGCGGGCGGACGCCGCCGGTTTCTATCAGCGGGGATCGCCGCAACCGCCGGAGGGCGGCTCTGCAAACCGTCTGTTCCCCGCAGATTTCATGCGGCGGAGTCCGCGCCGCCGCGTTTACGGGAACAGAACGGGGCGCACGCGCCGTTCAAACTCGGCGCTAAGCCTTTCGCGGTCGAGCGTCAGGAATTCGCCGTTTTCATAGAGCACCCTGCCGCGCACGGCGGTCATGCAGACCTCCGCGCCGCGCGCCGAATACGCCGCGGCGGACGCGGCGCTGTGGTACGGCGTCATCGCGGGCGCGGCGGCGTTCAGGAGGATAAAATCCGCGTCCAGTCCCGGCCGCAGCGCGCCGCAGTCGGCGCGCCCCTGCGCGGCGGCCCCGTGCGCAGTCGCCATCGCCAGCGCTTCGCCGGCCGGAAACAGCTCCGGCCGCAGCGTCACGCCCTTTTGCAGCAGCGAGGCAAGCTTAATCTCCTCGAACAGGTCGTGATTGTTGTTGGAGGCGACGCCGTCGGTCCCCAGAGCGACGTTGACGCCGGCCTCCGCAAGGCGGGCGACAGGCGCGATTCCGCTGGCGAGCTTTAAGTTCGACACCGGACAGTGCGCCACGGAGGCCCCGGTCTCGGCAAACAGCGCGATATCGTCTCCGGTCAGCCAAACGCAGTGCGCGGCCAGCGCCCGGCGGTTCAGCAGCCCTTCTTCGTAAAACAGCCGCGCCGGCGTCATCCCGTAGCGCGCGACGCATTCTTCGTGCTCCTTCTTCGTTTCCGAAAGGTGGAAGTGCACCAGAGCCTGCTTGTCCGCGGCAAAAGCGGCCACGGTTTCCCGGCAGCGGCGCGTCGTCGTGTATTCGGCGTGCACGGACAGATCAATGCGGATCCGCCCGCCGTCATAGCCGTGCCAGCGCTCATACAGCTCCACCGCCTCGGCCCAGCGGGGATTGTGCTCAGTGTCGAACGGCAGGTCGTCGAAGCAGACGACGCCCCTTGAAATGTTCGCTTTCAGGCCGCAGTCCGCGGCGGCCTGCGCAATGCCGTCGCAGAAGGAATACATGTCGGAAAACGAGGTCGTCCCCGAGGCGATCATCTCGGCCATGCCGAGCTGCGCCGAAATGCGGACGCAGTCCGCGTTCATCCGATCTTCCACGGGGAAAATATAATTGGTCAGCCAGTCTTGGAGCGCGAGGTCGTCGGCATAGCCGCGCAGGCCGGTCATGGCGACGTGCGTATGCGCGTTGACGAGGCCGGGCATCAGAATCTTTCCTTTCGCCTCGATCACGCGGTCAAACCGGCCGGCCGGCTGCTCCGGGCCGACATATTCGATCTTCCCGTCCGCCACCGCCATGCAGCCGCCGGGGATGATCTCCCCGGGGCGGCTGCATGTGACGACGTCCGCGTTGCGAATCAAAAGTCTCATGCCTTGGCCTTCATATCCGCGCCGCAGCCGGCGCAGAAAGCATCGTCCGCCGCGCAGGCTTTGCCGCAGACGGGACAAATTTTCATCTTCTTGCGTTCGGCCATCTTGATCCGGATTTCTTTTACGTCCGCATTCGCCGCGTCAAGCTTTGCGAGCAGCTCGTCAAGTTCCGTCTGGTCGGCTGTCTCGCCCTGGTGCGCGGCATAGACGATTTGGCCGATCCTGCGCTCGTATTCTCCGATCGTTCCGTTGAGCTCGTAAAGGCGGAAGTTCAGTTTGGTGCTCTCTACGACCTGACCGGCCTTCTGCGCCGTGTAATCGGCGGCAGAGGCCGCCTTTTCCATGACCTTGGAAATCAAATCTTCGGTTTTGCTGTTCATATCGGTTCCTCCTTTTTTCCGCGGCATATCGGCCGCAGACAGATCATCATCGCCGCCGCCCCTCTTGCGGGACAGCGGCGGCCTCGGCAATTTTCAAGCCGGCCGCGGTAGGCGCAGTCCGCAAGCCCCGCAAAGAACGCCTCGTCATCGACGCCGGCGTTGCAGATTCTCCTGTTCAGGGAGAAAACACCGGAGGGCTTCGCGGCCATATGCCGTTGCCGCCGCGCCGCGTTTATTCGCCGCGGTAAAACGCGCCGATTTTCGCCCTGTTTTCGACAATCTCATCACGGCGGCGGATATAATCCTCAGGGTATTTGGGATTTGCGATCCGAACGACCTCGCCCGTTCCGTCGAAGCCGAGCTTTGTGACCGCGCCCGCGCCGCAGCTGACAACCGGCATCAGTTCATCCATCATGTAGAGGTTATAGCGGCAGATTTGCCCGTCCCGCGCGTAGCCGACGTTTTCAAAGCTTCCGCCCGAATACTTCTGCCGGTACAGATAATACGGCTCGTAGCCGTTCTCCCGCAGGATCCGCTCCCCGGCGGCGAGCATCGCCTCAATCGTTTTCGGCGGCAGAAGCCGCGCGCCGCCCTCGGTCAGCGCCGAGCCCTTTTTGAGCGCCAGCGTGTGTACGGTGACGTTCTCCGGCCGCAGGCCGCAGGCATCCGTCACGCTGCCGGCAAAGCCCGCGAGGCTGTCGCCGGGCAGGCCGGCGATCAGATCCATGTTGATCGCAAAGGCGCCGGTCTCCCGCGCCAGCTCATAGACGCGGTAGATGTCCTCGACGGTGTGCTTCCGCCCTGCCAGCGCCAGCACGCGGTTGGAAAACGTCTGCGGGTTGACGCTGATGCGGTTGACGCCGCCGCCCGCAGCCGCGTCCAGCTTTTCGCGCGTGATCGTGTCGGGGCGGCCGGCTTCGAGCGTGAATTCGCAGCCGCCGGCCGGGTGAAAGGCGGCGCGGACGGCCGCCAGCAGCTTTTCAAGCTGCGCGGCGCTCAGCACCGTCGGCGTGCCTCCGCCGATGTAAATTGCCTGGACGCGGCCGCCCGCCGCGTCCAGCTGCCGTCCCGTCGCGGCAATTTCTTCCGTCAGAACCTCCAAGTAGCGGCCGATTTCCTCCTGTCCGGCCGCCGAGGCGCTCTTGCTGATAAAGGAGCAGTAGGCGCAGCGGGACGGGCAGAAGGGAATGCCGATATAGACTGCGGCGTCCTGCGGCGTCATCTGCGCTTTCAGATCGAGCGCCGTGCGCGCCGCGGCCAGCGCGAGCTGCGCCTTGTCGCGCCGGATACAATAGCGCGATTCAAGCAGCCGCCGCGCCTGCTCCTCGCTGCGCCCTTCCTCGATGAGCTTGCGCGCCAGCTTGGCCGGGCGCACACCGGCCAGCGCGCCCCACGCCGGTTTGTCGCCGGTCAGCTCCACATAGGCTTTGTAAACGCTCCGACGCAGTGTATGCCGGATCTCGGTCTTTCGTTCCTCCTCCGTCAAGCCGTCGGCAAAAACGGAGCGCGCCGTCTCGCGGCACAGCTTGCCGTCGAGCTGGAGCGTAAACGTCGCCGCGACGCTTTTGGGGAGAATGGAGAGCACGGAAACGCCGTAGTCCTCCTCGACCGAGGCGCGCGGCGGCGGCGCGCATTCGACGCGCGGCGTGCGTTCAGGAAAGAGGATGATCGCCGTCTGCTCGACGTCGAATTTATAAGTGTTGTCGGTCATGTAAATGCGCACGTGAAAAATCCTCCTTCTCCATCCCGGAAGACGGGCGCGGTCTACGCCCGCCCGACGGCGGCGCGCAGGTATTCGTTTGTATCGCGCTCGATGCCCAGCGTCGTGGGATCGCCGTGTCCCGGATAGACGATATAGTCATAGGGCAGCCGGTACAGCCACGCGAGCGAGCGTTTCAGCGCGTATTCGTCGCCGCCGCGCAGATCCGTCCTGCCGACGTCGCCTTCAAAGAGCGTATCTCCGGTAAACAGCGCGTTGTCCATGAGAATGCACATGGAGCCGGGGGTATGCCCCGGCGTGTGCATGAATTCGGCCTCAACCGTGCCGACGATTGTTTTTTCACCGCCGCGAAGCCGGATATCGGCTTTGGCCACGCGGAACGGCTCGCGCATGATCGAGGTGTACAGCGCCTGATACGAGCTTTGCAGACACTCCGCGTCCGCCTCGTGGATCACGATGCGCGCGTTCGTCTTTTCATGCACCTGCTGAACGGCGAGGATATGGTCAAAGTGCCCGTGCGTGAGGAAAATATTTTTGAGCTTCAACGCCTTTTCGGAGAGAAAGCCGAGAATTTTTTCCGCCTCCGCGCCCGGATCGATGACGGAGGCCTCCCCACCGTGTCTGTCATAGACGACGTAGCAGTTTGTCTGCGAAGCGCCGACCGTAATCGTTTTGATCTCCATGTCCGATTCCTCCGTTCGTAAATAGATCTGTGGTTTGACGCGGCGTTCCTCCAAAAAAATCCCGCCGGACAAAACGCGCGCCTTTTATAAAAAAAGATAGGTAGCCTCAAAAACAAATCCGGCTGATTTCGCGGTAGCAATAGAGGCGGGATTGTCGGAACCACAGCTATACGAATATCTCCTGCCCGGGTACAGCGCAAGTGCCGCTCGAACCAGTCTGACGGCATACCCGCAACCTCTATACTTTTGCGCCACGAAAACGCTGCCGATTACGGCCGCTTCCCCTTGCCTCTTATTTTTATAGGCGATTGTAAGACTCTCGCTTTCCCATTC
>ERZ772860.778-NODE-778-length-25893-cov-3.933470_pt1 | contig 25893 bp, 20 predicted proteins | sample MGYA00511342_ERZ772860 | MGnify/ENA primary metagenome ERZ772860 (study PRJEB29015, sample SAMEA2737665) | human gut metagenome | biome: human gut; feature: human-associated habitat; material: faeces | place: China | collected 2012 ... | reverse complement strand
CCGCATTCGCCGCGGCCAGCTCAAAGCCGCGGCCCAGCCCCGCCGGCGCGTCGAGAAAGCAATACTGAAACCGGCCGGTCAGCGCGTCCAGGATTTCGGCAAAACGGCCGCCGTCCGCCATGTCCGCATAGTCCGCCGGAGCGGCGAGCAGGGAGAGATTGGGCAGATCGGGGCGCGTCAGCAGCGCCGTTTCCAGCGGCGTTCTGCCGGACATCACGTCCCCGAGGTCAAAAACCGCCTTGTCCTGCAAGCCAAGCGCCAGATCGAGGTTGTGCAGCCCGACGTCCAGATCGACGGCGCAGACAGAGCGCCCCAGCAGCGAAAGCGCCGAGGCGACTGCGGCGCAGACCGTGGTCTTCCCGGTGCCGCCCTTGCCGGAAACAACGGCGTACAGATTCGCATGATTGATCAAAATGCGGTTCACCTCCGTGAAGCTCATGGTTTCGGCCCTGTTTCCCGAAAACGCCGCCGCCCTCCGGACGCCGCGCGGCCGGCGCTCTCCGCTTGGATGCCTTCGGGACCGACGCCCCGCTCATCGTTTTTTACTGGCCGGCCATCCCGTTCAGCTCAAAATAGGCGTCAAAAATGCTGCGCGCGATCGGCGCGATGCGGTTTCCGGATCCGCCGTGCTCAACGACGACGACAACGGCGATCTGCGGGTCGTCAAACGGCGCAAAGGCTGCAAAAACGCTGTTGGCTGTACCGGACGACACCTGCGCCGAGCCGGTCTTTCCGCCGACGTGGATGCCGTAATTTTTAAACGCGCTCGCCGCCGTCCCGTTTTCCGTCACCTCGGACATCCCCTCCATGACGGTTTTATAGGTCAGTTCAGACATCTCGACCCGTCCGGCGATCACCGACTGCGTAGCCGACAGCACCGAGGAATAGTCGTTGGCGCAGACGTATTTCAGGAGATGCGTCTCGTAGCGCGTGCCGCCGTTGGCGAGCGTGGCGATGTAGTTGGCCATTTGCAGCGGCGTAAACAGGTTTGAAGACTGGCCGATGGCCGCGGCCAGGGTGTCGCCGTCGACCCACGCCGTGCCTTCGAGGCGTTTTTTGGCCTCCGGCGAGGCGACATAGCCCCTCGACTCCCCGCTGAGCTCCACTCCGGTGTATTCGCCGAAGCCGAACGCCCGCGCGTAGGACGACAGGTTTTCGATGCCGAGCTGCCGACCCACGTCGAAGAAAAAGATGTTGCAGGAATCGCGGAGCGCCTCGACGACGGTTTCGTCGCCGTGCGTCAGCCGCGAGGAGCTGTACAGCCAGCAGGAGGGCTGATAGTCAGGATAGTAACGGTAGACGCCCGTATCGGTGATGACCGTTTCCGGCGTGATGACGCCGAGCTCGAGCCCGGCCACCGAGGTCACCATCTTAAAAATAGAGCCCGGAGAGTAGATGCCGCTCAGCGCGCGGTTGAGCATCGGCTTCATCTCGTCCGCATTGAGCTCATTGAACAGCTCGTTGAAGCGTGTGATATCAAACGACGGGTACGAGGCGCTGGCCAGAATGTCGCCCGTGGCGATGTCGATGACGACGGCGGCGCCGCCCTCGACATCCTGCGGCTTTTCCGGATCCTCTATCCCCTCGGCGACCATCTGTTCAATCTGCTCGGCGAGCGCCCGTTCGACCGCGCCCTGCAAGCGAATGTCGATCGTCAGCATGACGTTGCTGCCCGCCTGCGCCGGCTGTTCCTCAACGATCTCGACGATTCGGCCGTCGCTGTCGAGGCGCAGCTTTTCATACCCGTCGACGCCGCGCAGATAGGATTCAAACGCCTTCTCCGCGCCGTCTCTGCCGATGCGGTCGCTGAGCTTATAGCCCTGCTCCGAAAGCGCCGCATACTCCGTGTCCGGGATCGCGCCGATGTGGCCGAGCAGATGGGCCGCATACTCCGTCGTATATTCGCGCCGGTACGCCGTCGCGGTCCGCACGCCTGGAAATTCCTCCGCCCTCTCGCTGATGCGCGTTACCAGCTCAATGGGCACGTCCTCTAAAAACACAAACGGCGACACGGATGAAAAATCGCCGGTCTCCAAATCGTAGCGGATGCCGATAAGGCGGCGCGCCTCCCCGTACGAAAGCTCGTCGTCCACCTCATAATACTGCCGCAGCTTGTGCAGCAGCTCGTCCGCCTGAATCGTGGTCTCCCATTCGCGCGCCTCCAAGAATCGGTTCAGGCGCCGGTCGGCCGCGCTCTCTCCGGAGCGGTCGGTCAGATACGTCTCCTTGTCGAGCCCGAGCGGCAGCGAATCCTCATAGACCATGCCGAATTCGTCGCAGAGCGCGAGCAGCCTGGCGATCGTCTCGTTCTGCTGCTTTTTGTTCCAGAGAACATAGTCGAACTGGATGTTGTATATGACCGTGTTGGCTACGAGCTTGCGCCCGTAACGGTCGAGGATCTCGCCGCGCATCGCGGGCACGGCTCTCGTATACAGCGTCGTCCTGCCGCTGACGCCCGCCGCGCCGCTTTGAGGCGCAGGCGCGGAAAGCTGCAAGCGCAGCAGACGCACCGCCATCGTCACCGTCAGCGCCAGCGCCATCACGCCGACGAGACAGATCCGCCACAGCGTATGATTGGTTTTGGTCAAGCCCGGATCACCTCCGTCCGCGGCAGCGCCGCACAGGCTGTTTGAAAATATGCCGGTCATACGGGCTGGCTTTCATCGTCATGAGAAGAAAGCCGCTGTCGTTCCGCCGCGCCGCCTCTTATCGAAACAGCCGCGGCTCCTGCGAAAACTTTTTGTGCAGCCATGCGACAGGCGCAATCACCAGCGGCGACAGCAGGCACGAATAAAGCGTCTGCGGAACGATGACGGTAAAGACCGGCGTCAGATTGGATTCGGAGAACAGGTAAAACACCGCAAAAAAACGGATAAATTCGCTTAAGAACCAAAACAGCGCCCCCCACAGCATCGCCGTAAACACCCGTCTGCGAAAGAGGAGCGGCGAATAAACGCCGATCAGCACCGCCGCGGAGACAGAGGCGACCGTATACCACCACAGGCTTTTGGCCCCGAGTCCGTCCAGCAGAATCCCGGCAAAAAAACCGCAGAACACGCCGGCCGTCGGCCCCTCATAGACGGCTACCGCCGCGACAATGAAAAGGAGGAGCTCCGGCGTCGTCCCCAAAAGACGGAGCCGTGACAGCATTGACGTTTCCAGCGCGGCGGTCAGAACAATCAGCAAAAAAACCGCGATGCTCTTGACAACGATATCCTTGCGAACCAGATTCACGCCTGCGCCTCCTTGTTATCCTCTCATTTTTCAGCCGTCCCCGCCCGTGCCGCCGGCGGTTCCGCCGGAAAGCGTTTTCTGCCGGCCCTCGTAAAAGCGGCGGTATCCCTGCTTCCCCAGCGCCGCTATTGCGCTTCGTCTCCGGTTTCAAAGCCGAGCACGACAAAGACCTGCGTCAGCGCCGCCGTATCGACGGCAGGCTCAATTTCCGCATACATCGTCATGCCGCCGTCCTCCGTCCCTACGGCCGCGACGCTTCCGATGACGATATCGGGCGGAAAAAGATCGCCGATGCCCGAGGTCACAACATTGTCTCCCGCCTTCACATCGCTGTCAAGCGGCACATATTCAAGCCGGAGCCGCCCGTCTTTCATCAAGGTAAAATTACCGTTGGCAACCGCAAACAGATTGGTGCGCGGCAGCATGGCGCCGGCGCTGAACTTGGAATCCAGCAGCGAGCGCACCTCCGAATAGCTGCTCTCCACGCGCGTGACCACACCGACCAGCCCGTCCTTGGTCATCACGCAGCACTCCTCGGTCACGCCGTCGCGCGACCCCTTGTTAATCGTAAAGGTCGACGCCCAGCTCGTATCGCTCCACGCAATGATCGAGGCCGTGTCAATCGACATGCTGACATAGCGCTGCCGGATATCGAGCAGCGCGTGTAGCTGCTCGTTTTCGGCTCGGTACAGCTCGGCGTCGCCGATTAGCTGTTTCAGCTCGCGGATCTCGTCGCGCAGCGCCTCGTTTTCCTCTAAAAGCGCGTCATATTTTGTCTGCGCGTTCCAGAAAGAAGAAACGCCGCTGCGGACCGCCGTAAACGCTTTCTGAAACGGCGAAACGATTGTATTCGCAATTTTATACGGCAGCGACGTCCCCTCAGAAAAGATTGACAGGATAGCGGAGACGATCAGCACCGCCGCCACCAGCACGAGGGCAATGACGACGGCTTTATTTTTAAAAAATCGCTTCAAGCGGTTTTCACCTCACAGCGGCGTTTTTGATCCGAGCAGATTGACGCCGAACGACCTCAGCAGAAGAAACAGACGGCAGACGGGCAAACCCATCACATTGTAATAATCGCCGTCGATTCGCTCGACGAGCAGCATTCCCATGCCCTGAATGCCGTATCCTCCCGCTTTGTCAAACGGTTCGCCCGTGCCGATATACGCCGCGATATCGGCCTCCGACAAGCGCCGGAAAGCGACCGCGGTCCGCTCGCACGCCGAGACCGTGCGTTCGCTCGTACAGACGGTCAAACCGGAGTAAACCTCGTGTGTGCGCCCGGACAAAACGCGCAGCATTTCCGCCGCTTCACAGGCGTCGGCCGGTTTTCCAAAGATCCGGCCGTCCACAGCGACGACCGTGTCGCAGGCAACGACGATACGGCCCGCAGGCTCCGCCGCGCAAACGGCCTGCGCCTTTCGTTTCGATATCTCCGTCACCGCTTCGGCCGGAGAAAGCCCCGGCGCAAACGTCTCGTCGATCTCGGCGGGGCGGACGATAAAATCCAAGCCGACGCGCGTCAAAAGCTCTGCGCGCCGCGGCGACTTGGACGCGAGCACGACCGCCGCGTCAGCCGGCGCGCTCATGCCTGCCGCTCCTGTTGATCCAGCAGCGCCTGCGCATAGCGAAGCTCGCGCCGCAGCGCCGCCAGCTCGCCTCTGAGGCGCACGGTTTCAGCCTCGTATTCCCGTATCTGGCTCTCGGTCTCCTTCGATTGATCCCGCGTCTGAAACAGCTCGTCGACAACGGAAAGACCCGCCAAAATAGCCGCGGTGACCGCCGGCGTACCGGTATCCGCCGAATACCGCTCGTCAAGATACGCGGCCAGCTTCTGAACATATTCGGGCGCCTCGTCCGCGATCAGCGAATAAGACACGCCGCCGATTTTAATGGATATTCGATTCGCCATTTTTGAAATCACTCCCTGCCAAAACGATTCACCACAGCCGGTACAGAGCCAATCCCGCGTTCGCAGCCGCGAACCGCGCCCTGTTCTCCGGTTTCACTCCTCAAAGCGCCCAGCGCCTCTGGAAAACCGCCGCGCCTCGCAAACCGGCGCGGCATTGTGACGGCCGTTTTCCGCCAAAAGCCCTTTGCGAAAAGCGCATTGACGGGCGGCCCCCCTCGCGCTATCCACGCCAGATCCACGCAAGCCTGTCTCCGGCTGTCTCTGGGATCCCTCCGGCGGCGCGTATATCCCCGCTCTTCCCCATATACAGGCAAGCGCGCTATTTTTTCGTTCCCTGCGCAATGCGGCCGGTTGATTGAAAACCTTTGATATTTTCTATTATATCACAAACGCCTCTCTCCCGTCAAATAGCGGCGCCGCGCTTCTTTTCGCCGCCCTGATGGTATAACGGCGCCCCGCCCCAAAGGGGCGGAGCGCCGTTATCACCGTTGTTTTGCGATTTTTCACCGAAAACTCTTAGCCGGTCAAACCGGAACGCTCGATTCCTTCGACGAAATAACGCTGGGTAATGATGAACAGCAAAATCAGCGGGATCAAAATGATCAGGATCGCCGTCTGCTGCAAATTGAACTGCATCAGCTCATTGTCATGCGTGATCGCGTTGACGCTCGTCGCCAGCAGCTTCTTTTTAATCAGGAAGGTACCGGTGTAGAACGTATCCGTCCACTGCCATGAGAACGAGAAGAGAAACACCGTCAGCATCATCGGGAGCGCAGAGGGCACCATAATCTTAAAGAACGCCTTGAACGTCCGCGCGCCGTCGATATAGGCCGCCTCTTCCAATTCCTTCGGGACTCCGCGGAAATACTGGCGCATCAAGTAGATGTACAACCCGTTTTTCCACCCAAGCCCCGTCGCAGAGAGCAAGATCTGACACCAATAGGTATCGATCAATTTCAGCGACGAACCGGTAATCCACTCGATGATTCCGAAGAAATCAAAGAAACGGAAGCGCAGGTACAGCGGAATCAAAATCGTCTGCGGCGGCACGACCAGCGTCAGGATCACGCAGAAGAACAGCACCTTGGAGCCTCTGAACTTAAAGCGCGCGAATCCGTAGCCGACCAGCAGCGCGACGATCATCTGCGTCACGCCGACGTACAGCGCCATCAGGAACGACGTCAGACCGACGGATTTGAAATCCAGCTTGGTAAAAGCCTGCTTGATGATCTCAAAGGTCGGATTTCTGGGGAAGTAGACAATCGAGGTGTCGTAGAACTCTTCAACCGGCTTAAAGGCGTTGCCGAGCCGGCGGAGCAGCGGGTAGATGATGACAAACGCAATACCGATGACCAGGACATAGGAGAAAATATTCCCCACCACCGTGGCGACGAAACGCCACGACAGGAATCTGGCTTTCAGGCGTTCCTTTCTTGTGGTCTTACGATAGGATGTTGTATGATTCTTTTCAATTTTTTCCATTCTCACACACTCCTATTCATTGTAGAATACGAACCTTGATATGATCAGCGTGACTAACCCAATCAAGAGAATCGTACACAAGAAGTAGATAAACGACAGTGCCGAACCAAAGCCATAGTCTGCGTTTGCAAACGAGACCTTCTGGATATAGCCGAGCACCTCATAGCGTTGGTTGGTAAACGAGTCGACGATCGTGTAGATCGTGTTGACCAAAATCTGCGGGCTGATCATCGGCAGGGTGATTTTCCAGAACATCTCCCAGCTCGTCAGGCCCTCAACGCTGGCGGCTTCAAAAATAGCGGTGGGAATGCCTTGAAGCGCGGCGAGGAAAACGAGGATCTGGACGCCCGAGGATTGGATAATCCATTCCAGACGGCTGATCGAAGTGTAGATGAAATTCATCAGCGTCTCGCCCAATCCAAGCGACTGGATAATTGCCTGCACGTTCATCGCCATGCCGATGATACTGGTTACCCCGGATTGCATGCCCTCATTGCCGATCGTTGGATCGGCAAAAACCTGCGCGGCGGCTTCCGCCACCTCCGACGAAGCGCCGCCGGAGGTGATACCGGCCGTTGAGGCGATACCGGTATAAATGATAACCGGCAGGAAGAAGATGACTCTGAACACCGTACGGCCGGGAAACTTCTTCCGGTTCAGCAGCAGCGCCATGAAGAACGAGAAAATCAGAATAACCGGGAGGTTAATCACAATATCACGCAGCGTATGCAGCAGGTAAACGCGGAAATCCGCGTCGGTAAAGAACGCGTCGTAGTAATGTGAAAAGCCCTTACTGATCAAATTGTACCCTGTGCCGTCGCTGCGAATTTCGATGTCGCTGATGCTGAACACAAACGACTGCACAATCGACGGCAGGAAGATCAGCAAAAATCCGATGATAAACGGGAGCACGAAGACATAGCCCGCGAGGTTTCGCTTTTCCATCAGATCCATTTTCAGCGCCCTGAGAATAAACATTTTGGCCTTATGGAAAAAGCCCTCTTTTTTCTTGACGTCGGCCGCCATTTAGTTCGCACCTCCCGTTATCCAGTAATCTCTCGCTCCAACCGTAATTCCGAGCTCTTCGTCCACATAATCGAACGTATTGTAGTTGACGATGACCTGTTTGCCATTCTCATATGTGGTGCGGAAGACGTTTTTAGCGAGGCATTCATGATTGACAATGAACTGATCCTGAACATCGGCGATGGCCTCGTTGACCGCGGTATAAACCTCTTCGGTCTCGTTCATCCAGTTGACATAGTTGAGCGAGAAGAGGTTCAGGAAGTATGTATTCTGGAAAACCGAGTCGTTCTCATACATAAACCGTCCGTAAACCGTAGCGCCGTATTCGAGGCATTTCAGGATGTTGTACTGCACGTCCTGATTGAGGTTGATCGGCTCGCCCGCATACTCGACGAGGCCGTGCAGAACCATTTGGACAAACGGGACGTCATAATCCGCCACGGTGAAACCGCTCGACGTCAGCGGGATGTTGAGGATCGTCGAAGCATACGGCACCGTGTAGATGAAGCCCTTCTCAACGATGATGTCGTATCCGGCTTCCTGATACTGTCTGAGCTGATCTGCGATGACGCGCGCGGTCTGTCCGCGGTCGATGATCATATCCTCGTTATAATCCGACGAGAGCTTATAGCCGAGCGTTCCGAACGAAATATGCTTGTTGCCATATTCTTCGAGACTCTCTTCCATCTTGTCGAACAGCTCTTCATATTTCCGCGGAGAAATGACCCAGCGCGGATGGTAGTATTCAGCGTCGCCGTAGCTGTCTTTCAGGCCGGTGGCCAAGTTGAAGTCGTAAATAATCGACTGCGTTTTGCCGAGCGTCATGACCGTGTCGTTTGACGGCGAGAATCCGTCGAACATCCGATCCTGATAGACGTGCGTCATGTCGATGTCGGGATAAACCTCAACGCCGAGCGCGTCCATCTTCTCTAAGAATTCCTTATAGCCGCTCTTGCCGCCGAGATTGCTCTCAACCTTGAACTTTCCCGGATAACGCTGATTCAGACCGCCGTTGGCGATGCCGACGTAACGCAGCTTCAAATCCTCGACGCCGTTGTCAAACAGCGCCTGCACGATCTCCTCAGCCTCGTCAAACGTCGTCAGCGCGTACTTGGTGTTGAACGGGAAGCCCGCAAAGCTGACTTTTTTGTCGATGATTCCGTAGATGTCGGCGTAATAGGTCATATTTTCCTTGGCTTCGACCTTATCCATGCCGTAGGTATTCATCAGATACGTTCTGTAATACGCCGCCATCCCCGAATAGTTGGCCGCATCGTCGGCGAGGAACGCATACCGAACCGACAGATCGGTCGCCGGCAGACGGCAGTAATTGCTGACGACCTTTTCGATGACTTCCTTGGAAATCAGCTCGTTGGTCTCCTTATCGCGTTTCCGCTCGATGACCGTTTTTTCCTCTTCCACCTTGACCTTCGGGAACATCGTAATGCCGCTGGCCGTACCGGAGGCATAATAGATCTCGTCCGTCACAATCGGGAAAAACGATGTAAAGGCGGTGTTGAATTTTGTGAAATTGTCCGCGACATACGCGACGATGTTGGCGAACTCATAGCCTTCCTCGATGATGCAGAAGTAGGCGTTGTCATCCTGCTTCTGACCGAACACCGGCATAATCGTATTTTCATAATACGGGATATCCCGGAGGTTCATCGAATTCATCGTGAGCGCTTCGTCCTTCTGGCGGTTCATCACGGCGACCTGATAACCGGTCTGCCGCTGATCCTCGCTGTTAATCGGCATCAGCGCGCCGCTGCCGTCCGGCACGAACGTATAGCCGTCCTCGACGGTTTCGTCCGCTCCCGCAAATGCGGGCAGGAAGTCGATTCTCGTGATGCCGACCTCAGGCGGATAATCAATCTCGTCGGTCAGGATCGTGGCGCGGAAGGTGTTGCCTTCAATCACATACTCGACAGGAATCGTAAATCCGACGCCGCCGGATTCCTCGGTATAGCCGACGAGCTGGTGATCCAATTCCAGATCTTCGCGCGTGTACGGAATCGACGCCCAATAGCTGATCAATAGCTTTTTATTTCTCGAAGTGCTGACCGCGTCGGTGTACAGCTCGTAGATGTTCTCTTCCAGAATAATCGGATAGTCCGCGACATACTCGTCAAGCGCCTGTTCCATTTCCTTGCGCTTCTTTTCTTTCTCAGACTCCGTCTTCTGGCGCTTTACCTGCCGCTCAATCTCGTCAAGCTTGCCCTGATAAGTGGTCAGACGGTATTTGCTGAGGATATTGTCCTTCATCTTTTCCGTCGCCGCTTCGTCGAGCACGCCGTTCTCATCCAGCACCTGAACACGCGCCAGATGTTCGTTCATACGGGTTTCGGTCAGCATGATCGGGTAGAGCGCAGCGTTTCTGTCGCCGAGGCCATAAGTGATTTTATAGCCGACGACCGTTCTCCCCGCGGGGATTTCGTTTTTCACAGGCTCCGACGCCGTATCGTCCACATAGTAATCCATCAACTCGCCGTTGTCGAGGATCATCTCGATTTTGAGCTGATTTTTGATGACGGATTCCTCATAGCTGTTGAACTTGCTCGTCGTCGTCGCAGAGGACATATAGCCGATATCGGCCAGGTTCTTCGCGTTGCCGTTCTTATCAAACGTATACGTTACAACGAGCTGCGAATGCATCTCCCGCTTCTTGTCCTCTGTCGTAGAGGCTTTGTCGGGACTGTTGTAAACAGGGTTTGTCTCCCAGACCTTTCCCGTGCGCGCGTCGGTAATCAGAATATTCAGACGCTCGCCGGTTATATGGTCAATCTCAATCGAAAGCGACGAGTTGCCGAGGCCGTCGATATACGGTTCCACATAATCAGGGGCGACAAACTGTTCGTTCATGGGAGTGACCGCCATACTGCCCAACGGCAAAATCATTGCCAGCGCTAAAATATAGCAGATCACCGCGTATTTTCTGAGCTTCATCCAAACACCTCCCCTTAGAAGAACCTGAGTGAGATTTCCCAGTACAGCTCGACCACAAAGCCGATCAGCTGCGAAATCAAATTGAAGAACAGGAGGCCCAGGAAGACGATGACCGCCATCGCGACAATAATCAGGATCGCCGTCAGAATCGTCTTTCCGAACGTGTACTGATGGACCACCATCAGACCGCTGAGCATCAAAAAGCCTGCCCAAACATAGGTAAACCCGTTGATGATGGTGTAAAACGCCTTATAATCCAGCGGCATCGCGTTGCTGATAAACGTCAGCGGGATGCCGATGAGGAAGAGCGGGACAAGCGCGTATGCGCTCACCATAACGATGTCGCTGAACCGGCCTTCGCCGTCCATCAGCGTCGTCAGGCTCCAGTTTGCGACGCACCACAGCATAAACGTGCCGACGACCGAAAATAATTCGCTGAATACGTTCAGGCTGACGCCGTCGTAATCGGGATTATACAAGAAGCCGGTAAACTGTGTGGATAAAATCGAATTGAGGACGAGCATGGCCACCAACACGATCGCCGCTTTGACGCTTCCCCTGTGCTCATGTTTGAGATCCCAAAAGCCATCAAACGGGTGAAAGATTACATGCGTTGAATACCGCAACTGTTTCCAAAGCCCAGCCATCCTTTACACCACCTTCTTTACGCCTTCGCGGAGGAAGCGTCTGAATCTCTTGATCACTTTCCAAATCTTTGCCAGCAGGAACAGACCGACCAGTATCAGGAAGATATAGGTGAACTTGTCGCCGATCATCTCGCTCAAATACTGTTCGAGCGCTTTGGAATAGAACTCCTGATTCTTTGCGATTTTGAAATTCTCCATCGCCAGCTTGTATTCGCCGGCTCTCAGCATCGACTTGCCCACGCCGCTGTAAGCCTGCGTCATATTGGAGTTCATCTCCAAAACTCTGACCCACATCTCTTCGGACAGCTCATACTCGCCGTCATTGTACGCTTTGACCGCGGCAAGGATCGACGTGCCGTAGTCGGTGGGCTTAAAGAAGGAGAGCGAAGAGGAGCGCTTGTCGAGCACGCAGATCTGATCGCCCTTATAATAGGAAACCGCGACCGGCTTCTGGAAGGTGCCGTACTGCGTTCCGCTGCCTCCGAAGATAAACAAGAGATTTCCTTCGCTGTCATAGGTGAAGACCTTGCAGCGCTGATCGTCGATGATGGTGTAAACGTCAAAATCGTTGACACACACGTCGACAAACGCCGATACGCCGGCCAGAACCGCTTCCGTCGCCTGCGTATTGTACACCGAGAGGTCGCCGACCGGCGGCGCTATGCCGGTTCTCGCCAGGATATCCGTCCCGTCCGCCGCCAGCTTTTTGATAACGGCGGCATCCGAACGGGCATCCACATCGTCCGGCTTGGAATCAAAGGTGGCGAACAGCTTCTGGCGCTCGATGTTGGAGATCGTCGCATAGACAAAGCCTCTGGAATCCAGCGCGATGTTGGAATACTCCGTCGGAACGAATTTCAACCCCTGCTCGAGCTGCGCCTCCGTAGACAGCATTCGCCAGATCTTCTCCGCCAGCGAATACGACACGTCCGGCGCTCCGAAGAAGGAGTCGAACGATCCGTCGCTGGCCAGCTTAATGATACCTCTGTTGATCGTCCGGCCGAGCACAAAGATGCGCTCCGCGCGGTCGACGATGAACTTCGTCGGATAATACGGCGTGTCTTTCTTGATAATATCAATGGTTGGCTTGCCGTACATGCGGTCGACCTCGATGGGCGCGTCGACCTCGACCTCGCCGTTCAGCTCGTTTTTCAGATCCACTCTGAAAATCCGGCTGTTCTCCGTATCGGAGACATAGAGCAGCTTCTGGTCGAAATGTTCATAGATGAACAATCCCTGCGGGCCTTTCAGCGTCAGGGGTTCGCCCTTATAGGTGATCGTTGAGAGCACCCGGATAAGCTCCTTGTCGCTGTTGAAAATCACGACCCGCTGGTTGCCGGAGTCCAGAACATAGATGTTGTCTTCGCTGTCTACGACTACATCCTCCGGATCGGCAAACGCGCCGATCCCATAACTGTTGCCGTCAATTTCCACGTCGAACGTATACGGGTTCGGGGCTGCTACGGGAAGCCCTTCCGCATTATAGGTATACGACTTCGTAGGCGGCGCGGCCAAGACCGACACTGCCTGTGCTGCAAAGAGCAGCAGCAGCATAACCGCTGCAACGATTCTTTTCCGCATTCGGACTCGACCTCCTTTTACTCTTTAATACCGGACTTCTGCATGGTCTCAATAACGTTGCTCTGGGAGATGATAAAGACGATGATCGGAATCAGCATCATCACGACGACGCCAGCGGCAGCCGCGCCGGCGCGGGCATAACCGCCGCTCGTGATCTGGTTGATGGCGTACGGCAGCGTTTTCAGCGGCTCGCTGTAAATATACATGCCGTTGTTGGTGTTCCACAGGCTCTGCACCGAGAAGATCATCAGCGTCAGCCAGCCGGACTTGACGTTCGGCATGACAATCCGCCAGAAAATCGTGCCCTCTTTGGCGCCGTCGATCTTTGCCGCATCGAACAGCGCGTCGTGCAGGTCTGCCATAAAGTTCTGCATCAGGTAGAGGCCGAGCGAGGTGCCGAAGGCCGGAATGATGACCGCCAGATACGTATCGATCCAGCCCAGACCGGCCATGATGATGTAGGCCGGAATCGTCAGAACCGTCGCGTTGAACATCAGGGAGAAACGGACGATGTGCGCGAAGCTGACGCTGCCGGGGAATTTGTACTTTGCCAGCGGATACGCGGCCATCGAAGCGAGGATGATGTGGCCGAACGTACCGACCGCCGTGATCATGACGGTGTTAAAGATGTAGCGGGAGAACGGGACCCATGAGTTGGACATCAGCCGGAACAGCTCCGCATAGTTGTCCATGGTCGGACTGACGACATACATGCGCGGCGGGAAGATGTAGAGCTCGTTCAGCGGTTTCAGCGACTGGACAATCGCGTAATACAGCGGAAGCGCCATAATCACTGCAAAGATAATCAGAAACACAAACACGCCGACGTCGCCCGAGAGCGAACGGTTGACACGGTCGCCCGCCTTGGATTTAAAGAAGAAAAATCGCTTCTTCGGCTTTTCCAATTTTTCCATAAGATCAGGTGCCCACCTTTCTGAGGAACTTCTGAACGAGCTGGTTCGCGCCGACCATCAGCAGGAACAGCAGGGTTGCGATCGCCGAGGCGTATCCCATCTCAAAGCGCAGGTTGCCGTAGTCCTCCAAATGGTGGACGATGGTGTGCGCGGCGTAGTTCGGGCTCGGGAAGCCGACGAGCTGCGTGATCATCGCGCCCATGCCGAAGGATCCGGTGATGCTCATGACCGCCGCGAACATCAGATGTTCCTTCATGGAAGGCAGCGTGATAAACCACAGCTCCTGCCAGCGGTTTTTGATTCCGTCGATCGCGCCCGCTTCATACAGCTCGCGGTCAACGCTCTGCAAACCGGCGATCAGAGAAAGGAAGCCGGTACCCAGCGACATCCACAGGATCACGACGATCACGCAGGCGGGAATCGTCGCTTCATTTTTCAGCCACGGAATCGCCTCATTGATGAAGCCCCAGTCCAGAAGCCGGGAGTTCAGGAACCCGTACTCGTCGGCGGAGAACAGGAAGGTGAAAATCACGTAGCTGTTGCCGGAGATCGCCGGCGCGTAGAAGAGCAGCGTCATGACCGCACGGATTTTCGGCGGCATTTCGTTGATCAGCCACGCAAACCCCAGACACATCAGGTAACCGACCGGTCCGGTAATCGCCGAGAAGACGATGGTGTTTTTGACCGCCGTCAGGAACAGGTCGTCTACCATGAAAAGCTGATAGTAGTTGTCGATGAATATGAACCTTGGGGACTGGATCATGTTAAACGACGTAAAGCTCAGTCCGATGGAAACGATAACGGGGATTACGATAAACGTCGTGAAGATCAAAGCATACGGCAAAAGAAAGAGATAGTAGGCGCGCGCTTTCTTCATTTCGCCGAATTTGAACTTAAAATACTTCCCGATGTTTTGCAGGGCCGTATTCCGCGCCGGAACATCGCCCGCGGTTTTGTTGAGTTCTGCCAAGGTCTCCTCCTCCTTTACTCAGTGATATCGTCGGCCGTGATGATGCCCATCTCCGTGCGCTTTTTGGTCAGCTCAGAGTTGATGTCGTCGATATAATCGAGCAGCGTTTCGCGCGGGTCGGTCATCTTCGTATAGGTCCGGTTGAAAGCGTTGTCCATGTGCCGCGTGGTGTAGTAACCGCCCGGCACCTCGGGGATTCCCTGCGCCCAGGAGCGCTGCGTCATCAGCAGCTTGTATTCGTCCATCGACCACGCCTGCTGGTACATGACGTTGATATTCGCCGACGGAATACGCGCCGCGATACCCATCGTCGCTTCGACTTCGAGGCAGTACCGGGTCTGCGATTCGTCTGACGTCCACCATTTCAGGAATTCCCAGGCGTTCTCCTTGTTGGTGGATTTTTGGAGAATAATACAGCCGTTGCCGCTCGTCGCCACAGAACGGTCGATGACCGTGTTGCCGTTCTCGTCGGTGCGCTCTACCCCGGGGACAAGCGCAAAGCTCCACAGGCCGCGGATTTCCGGGGCGGTGACGCTCAGGGCGTTCATCGTCGTGAAGTCCGCAATGCCGATCGGCACCTCACCGGTTCTGAAACGGTTCTGGAAGTCGATCTGCAACTCGATTTTATAGCTGCGGTACAGATCGACATAGGCGATAAAGGCTTCGATCGCCGTCGGCGAGTCGAGATTCGTCGCATAGCCGAGCGTCTCGCCTTCGCCTCGGTACACGCTGCCGCCGCGCTGATAGAGCAGCGTATAGAAGTTGTTGACATTGGCCGGGAAACCGAAGTTCATGTAGTTGTTTTGCAGCTCTGGGATGATGTCGTAGACGTCGGCCCATGTCTGCGGGACTTCAAGGCCAAGCTCTTCCATAATGTCTGTTCTGTAAAACATCACTTGGAAGTTCTGCGTTTCCGGCAGCGCATATACGCCGTTCAGATACTGATACTGCACAAGCGAGCTGTCAAAGAAGCGCTGGGCTACCTCTTCATAATCGTCAAACTCAGCGAGATCGACAACGGCTCCGCGCATCGCGTACTGAACCGGGTTGGTGCCCACGACTTGCAGCGCGACGTCCGGTCCCTTGCCGGCCAGCGTCGCCGGCAGCAGAGCGTTCAGATCGATCAGCTGGAGGTTGACGGGAATATCCGGATGCTGGGTCATGAAGCTGTCGTCGATCATCTGCTTCAAGATCTGCGCCTGCTCGCGGCCGCCGCCGACGACCTGCCCGGCGACATTGCCCGGCGCAAACCAAACGGTAATCGCATCGTCGGAGGCGTTCTCCGCGCCGACGGACGTATAGTCGGTCGTAAACGACGACCAGAACAATTTCAGTTCATGGCCGATCCCGGCGAAGAAACCGGCGTTGGCCTTGGGCAGCTCGACATCCGGCGAGGTGATGAGGAAATAGTCGAGCTCCAACGGCTGATAGTTGAGATCGAGGATCCACTCAGCGATCGCCGAGACGTCGCTCTTAAACTGGGTAAAGTTCTTGGCGATTGTGTGGTCGCGGCTCGACATCGTATAGAGGCGGTCGGCCGCGCGTTCAAGCGTCGCCATGTCGGAGTTGCGCTCGCCGGTCAGCTCGAGCATATCGTTCATAATATCCATCAGCTCGTCGGCCTGCTCCTTCATCGTCACAAGCTCGTTGGGCATGACTTCTTTGAAGTTATAGTCGCGCTCTTTATCCGGCTCGGTGCCGATGAGCATCAGCAGGCGGCGGTATACCGTCATCAGCTCGGTAACCGAGCTGTCGAGCCGCCGCGCCAGATCTTCGATAATGCCGAGGTTGACCTGCATCGTCATCGTATACGTCTTTCCCGCTTCAAAATAGAACAGGAACGGCTCTCCGATTTCCTCATCGCCGAGCGTATAGAAGCGGAAATCGGCATCGTAATAAAAGCCGCAGTTTTTCGCCTCCGCAAACGGGATCTCCCCGTCAATGCGCAGGCAGCGGCCCGAGGTCATGCTTTTATTGACGCTTTGGCGGCCGCGCATGGAAATACGGTACAGCCCGCTTTCCGGCACGGTAAGCTGCCAGGAAATCCACTGTCCGGCCGACTCCCACCGTTCGCCGCCGATCACGTTGACCTGCGTATGGTCATAGGTAAACTTGCCGCTGACGCCTGTCGTGCTCACCGACGCGCGGCTGTGATACGGATACAGCGAGGAGGCGCTCTTCTGGTAGGTATCCTCCGCCTCGACCTTCACCGTCTGTCCGCTCGTCTCGGTATAGCCGTTGGCGGCGTATTCAGCCTGAACCTCTGCGTACGACTTCAATTCATCCTGCATGCCCAGACCGATCTCAGCAAGAAGCATCGGCTCTTTGACCGAGATCACTTTGATCTCATGCTCGCCCGCTTCGAGGTAGAAGCGGAACGAATCGAAGTAATAGCCGCGGTCGTCGTTCAGGTATTTGGTCCGCCATTCCGGCGCTTCGACGGTCGTGGGCCGGATCTCATTGCCCGCGGTGTCAAAGACCGTTCCGACTTTTTCCGTATCCTGCCAGATACGGGAGAAAGCCAAATAAGACGCCTCTATGAACGGATAATCGCCGTCAATTTGGATCTCGCGTTCAATGTCGGAACCCTTGCCCTCGATCGGGTAGTACTTGAAATAGATCTCGTACATCGCCGATTCGGGGACCGTCACCTTATAGGTGACATACGCCGCGTCGTACTCAACCAGCTCCAGGTTGCTCTCGTTGCCGGTGATCTCGCCGGAATCCGCCTCTTGCTCCGCCGACATGTCCTTCATCAGCACCGCGTTCTTGACGCCTTCATACTCGTCGAACGTGGTGAGATTCATGTTCGTGTCGACATAATCAGCGGCGGGGACGACGATATCCTCTCCATTATAGAGCGGCTTATCGGCGTGCTCGTTTATGTACCAGCTGTAAGAACCCTCTTTGAAATTGCTCGAGGTCGCGGTCTTGTCAACCGCGCCGATCTCCTCCGTCTCGTCTGCGCTGACCGTCAAAGCGCCCGCCATGACGGACATAAGCATGACTACCGCGAGAAGAAGCTCCACGCTGCGCGTGAGCTTTCTCCTCGTTCCGCCGAAGACTTGCCGGCTGTCGCCGTTTCTGGTAAACCTCCGCATGCTTCCACCCTTTCCTTACAGGATAACTTTTGCTAAGACTGTTTCCGATCTCTGCCGAAATGCGGTTTCGAAAAAACGTTTGTGTATTTTGCCCTACGGCAAAAAAGGACAAATCAAAGAATTACACCTCGAAATCGGGCGTAAATCTTTGAAAAGGCATTTATTTCATCACAATAACCGCATGATTCGACATTCCATCGTAAAATAGCCCAATAGACTCTACCTATATGATATTTTATTTGTGGTAATTTGTCAAGAGCCGCAACACTCTTGCAGATATTAAACTTTTATGAAACGTGTTCATATTGTCACTTCTGCCACAAATAACCTCCTATATTTTTAGTATATTGGGTAAGATTGGATGATATGTTTTTTGCTGCATAAACATTTGTCGCGCCGGTTTTCTCTCGCCCGCCCATCCTTTCCTATCCCATACTGAAAAAAAGCGGCGTTTCAACACGCCGCTTTTTTTCACAAGCCAAGGATAACCGTCATTATGCACAACGTTCAAAAGTGACGATTACTTTTTGTATTTTTGTTTTCAGACAGTACAACTTCCGGTATACTAAAAGATGGAAATCATGTGCGGTCGTTTTTGCGGATCTCCGCTCGTTTGATTTTTCCGCTGAATGTCTTGGGAATTTCCTCCACAAACTCGATAATCCGCGGGTATTTATAAGGCGCTGTCGTCCGTTTGACGTGATCCTGCAACTCTTTTTTCAGCGCGTCGGAGGGAACCGCGCCTTTGACCAGCACGACCGTCGCTTTGACGATCTGCCCGCGCTCGTCGTCGGGCACGGCCGTGATCGCAGCTTCCATAACGCTCGGATGCTCCAACAGCGCGCTTTCGACCTCAAACGGCCCGATCCGATAGCCCGAGCTTTTGATCACGTCGTCGGCGCGGCCGACAAACCACAGATACCCGTCCTCGTCCATCCACGCCATGTCGCCGGTGTGGTACCAGCCGCCGTACATAATCTCCGCGGTTTTCGCTTCGTCCCGGTAGTAGCCGCAGGTCAGCCCGGCCGGCCGGCCGTGCGAAATGTCGATACAGATCTCGCCTTCGTCGCCCGGTTCGACCTCCGTGCCGTCGTCGCCGATCAGCTTGATGTTGAAATGCGGGCTCGGCTTGCCCGTTGAGCCCGGCTTGGCCGGAATCCACGGGAACGTCGCAATCAGAACCGCCGTCTCCGACTGTCCAAACCCCTCCCGGAGCTCCAAGCCCGTGAGCTGCTTCCATTTATTGTAAACCTCTGCGTTCAGCGGCTCGCCGGCGATGCAGCAGTGGCGCAGGCTGGAAAGATCGTAGTGCTCGATATCGGCTTTGATCAGGAAGCGGAATACCGTCGGCGGCGCGCAGAAAACCGTCACCTTATGCTGCTCGATGACATGCAGCAGGTCCGTGGGGTTAAACTTGCTGTCGTAATCGTAGACAAAGATCGCCGCCTCGCAGATCCATTGGCCGTAGATCTTTCCCCACGAGGTCTTGGCCCAGCCCGTGTCGGCGTGGGTAAAGTGCAGGTCGCCGGGATGCAGATCCTGCCAGAACTTCGCGGTCAGAATATGGCCGAGCGGATAGCGGCAATCGTGGACGACCATCTTCGGCAGCCCCGTGGTGCCGGAGGTGAAGTACATCAGCAGCAGGTCGTCGTTGCAGGCGGCGTCTTTGCCGGTCGGGCGCTGAAAATCGTCCGGCGCCGCGTCGAGCGCCGCGTCAAAGTCGATATAGCCCTCATGCGCCTCTCCGACGACGAACTTGCAGCGCAGCGACGGCGCTTTTTGTTGCGCGTCGTCGATCGCCGCCAGCAGCCGCGGATCGTCGATGGCGACGACCGCCGCCACAGACGCGGCGGTAAAGCGGTATTCGAGATCCTTCTCCATCAGCTGATGGGTCGCCGGCAGCAGCACCGCGCCGATCTTGTGCAGCGCCAGCGCGCAGATCCAGTACTGGTATTTGCTGCGCAGCAGCGTCATAACGACGTCGCCCTTCCGAATGCCGTAAGACACAAGCATCGACGCCGCTTTGTCGGACAGCCGCTTCATATCGGCAAACGTAAAGGTCGCCTCGTTGCCCTTGTCGTCGCACCAGACGAGCGCGCGCGCCTCCGGTTTTGTGCGCGCCAGCTCGTCTACGACGTCGTAGGCAAAATTGAAATTTTCGGGGACATGGATTTGAAATCTGTCGCGGAAATCCTCATAAGAAGAAAATTCCGTCTCGCAAAACTTAGATATCAGCATATTCAGCCTCGCCTATATAGAGTCGTTCCGTTCCCTTTCGGAAACGCTTTTTTTGGGATATTGTGCCGCCCGCCGCCGCGCCGCTGTCACAGCGGCGGTTCAGCCGGACAAGCGGATTTTATTTGATGACAATCACGATCAGTTTTACCGGCCGGTTGTTCAGCGCGCGCATCGCGTGCGGATATTTGGAATCAAAGTAGACGGAGTCGCCCTCGCGGATCGTCAGCTCGTGGCCGCCGATATAGAGGCGCATCTCGCCTTCGAGACAGTAGTGAAATTCGTGACCGCCGTGCGTATTCATGTGCAGCTCGGCGCTCTCATCCTTGGGCTCAATCGTCACCAGCAGCGGCTCGACGCGCCGCTCCGCAAACCCGTGCGCGAGCGCGGCGTAATTGTAGCCGGCCGTCCGCTCGACGCCGATGCCGCGCCCCTTGCGGACCACAGAGTACATTTTCAGCTTCGCGCGGTCGCCCGTCAGCAGTTCCGTCACCGAAATACCAAAAATGTCGGCCGCCTCGCAGAGCACGCTGACCGGGATATCGACGTTTCCGGTCTCCATCTCAGCGTACTCCTGGGCCGAAATCGTCAGGCGCGCGCCCAGCTCTTCTACCGTCATGCCTGAAATTTCACGCATCGCCCTCAGCCGCACGGCAATTTCTCTGACATGTTCAGACACAAAAATCAATCCCCCTTCAAAATCCTGCGCTCCGCTTTTTTCGGCGCGCAAATCGTTTTCGACCAACCGCAGGCAGATCCCGGAAAAGAAAAAAAACGCCCGTCCACGATTGCTCGGGACGGGCGTTTAAAAACTTACCCGCGGTACCACCCAAATTTGCGGCCATGCCGCACACTTCACAAGGTCAAAAAACCTCTGCTCAATAACGGGAGCCCCCGTCCCGCGCTTACTCCCATGCTTTCAGCGCGAAATGCTCGCAAGCGACCTTCACCGTCTCTCCCAATAGGGCGGCTCACACCCGGCCAAACGCCGACCGCACCTTCTCTGAATTGTTCCCGACAGCTACTCCTCTTGTTCACAGCATCCAATATGATTCATATACTTTTTATAGTATATCATCCTCACGCCCCGTTGTCAAGAGCAAGAGAAAACTTTTTTTCGCACCTCCGCGGATTCATTCAGATACATTTGCGGATATAGGGTCTGTTGATTTCAAACAGCTCGTCGACGATGCGCTCCGCCGCATAGCTGCTCTGAATCACCGGATCGCAGAGCAGCGCCTGCAACGCAAGCTCCCGGCTGCCATAGGCGGCCGCGCGGACGGAAAGGCGCTGTGCGGAAACCTGCATGTTCAGCAGACCCACTACGCCGTCGGGCAGCCCGCGCACCGCGATCTTGTGCACGCCGCCGCCGTCTACGAGGATCGGAGACTCTACCGCCACGTCCGCGGGCAGCTGCGAAATCGTATCGTCGTTATAGACGATGGCGGAGGGGATATATTTTTGTTCATTAAAGAAAATTCCGGTAATGACCTCGACGGCCTGCTCGCCGGACGGGACGAGCCAGTCGCGCGCGTCGCGCCTGCCGTCGATCACCTCGGCGATCTCGCGGCTCATGCGCTCGCGGTCGCGGGCGTCCGCCTCAAAATTATAGCCCTCCTCGCCGGCCTCGTAGCCGTAGGCCTGATACTCGCCCAGATGATCGTCCGAGCAGGTCGGGTACAGGCCGAAGAACCGGAACAGACGGCGGCTGTACGGGCGGAACTCCGGGTCGAACTCCGCCTCCTTTTTTCTGAATTCGGGATACAGATCCTCTCCCGTAGCCTTGTCCCGCACCGCCTGGATCCACTGAAAATGATTCATGCCGGCGCCGAACACCTCGACGCTCTCGGCCGGCCGGCCCAGAATCTTCGCCATGTCCCAGCGCGCCATGAAAATACCGTGGCATAAACCGATGCACTTGATTTTGCTGTACAGGTTCACGCCGAGGACAATCCGCGTTTCCGGATTGGAAAAATTTAAAAACCACGCCTCCGGGCAGAGCTCCTCCATGTCGCGCATGATGTCGAGGATGACCGGCAGAGTCCGCATTGTGAAAAACAGCGCGCCCGGCCCGCCGTTTTCTCCCATGGTATGCCGCACGCCGTATTTCTGCGGCACGCGGAAATCCTGCTTCCACAGGTCGCACCGTTCAATGGCGAGGCTGTTGATGACAAAGTCCGCGCCCGCCAAAACGTCGCGCCGCTGCGTCGTCTTTTCCAGCTTCAATCCGCGCCCGCTGACCTCGTTCATTTTTTTCGCCAGCGCGTACATCCGCTCCAAATTCTCCGCGTCGATGTCCACAAGGCACAGCGTCGCGCCCGCTAATTTCTCGTTTGTAAAAATATCCCGAAAGGTCGGGACGCCAAACGACATGCTCCCCGCGCCGATAAAGACGATCTTTGGCGTTCTCATTCCATGTACCTCCTCATCATTTCTATCAAAACCGCCGGACTGCGCCATCGGATCGCGGCCGCCGTTTTCCGGTCTCCGCATGTCCTGCTCAGTTTGCAGTCCGGCCGTTTGCGGCCTTGTTTTGACGTTGTTCTTCACTTCTAAGCACCCGCCCGGCCGCCGTTATCCGGGCGGCCGGGCAGGTCTGCGCAAAGTCTCTCTTATGCCTGAGCCGGTTCGATGCCGAGCCGGCCGAGCAGCTTGAACAGCGACTCCGCGGCGATATTGTACGATTTCGGGCCGCCCTCGGCCATCATATTCGTCTTGGAGGCCGGTTCCAGCTCCGCAAAGCCCTGGAAGCTCCCGAGGTGCGGTTCGAGCGACAAGAAGCCCTCAAAGCCCATCTTGTCGAGGCCGGAGAGAATTTTATCGAGGCCCGCGTCGCCGTAGCCCGCCGGCCTGACCTGGCCGTTTTCCATCAGCGCGTCCTTGACGTGCATGTAGCGGATGTGCTTTTTGAGCAGCTCGAACGCATCCGGATACGTCGTGACGCCGGACTGAATGAAGTTGGCCGGGTCGAAGATCAGCCCGATGCCCAGCGTCTCGGCCAGATCCAGGCAGCGCTCGGCCACATCGCCGTAGATGTCCTTCTCATTTTCATGCAGCAGCGTTACGCCCGTTCCCTCGGCGATTTTGAGGAAGGTTTCCCAGCGCTTCATCACCACGTCGCGGTATTTTGCGACGTCCTCGCCCTCGGGCGGATAGAAGCTGAACATGCGGATATACGGCGCGCCGAAAATCTGCGCCATGCGGATGCAGTTTTTGAACAGCTCAACATGCGGTTCAAAATCGTCGGTCACCTTGATCTTGCCGATCGGCGAGCCGATGGCGCTGATTTTATAGCCGCGCGCCGTCAGCCGCGCGCTCATCTCCTCCGCCTCGGCCTCGGTCACCACGGAGATATTCTTGGCGTCGGCGCGGCGGATCTCGATGTAACGGATGCCGAGCGGGTCGAGCACGTCCATCTGCGTATTCAGATACGGGTCGATCTCGTCGGCAAAGCCGGAAATGATAAATTTGCTCATTCGTTTCATCTTACCTTTCTATATGGAATGCGTCCAACCGGGGCAATCAGTCGAGATATCCCGGCACCAGCTCGGTTGGCAGCGGCGCGGGCCGTTCGCAGGTCGATTGCAGCGCGTAGAAAGCGCCCTTTTCGGAGCTGTCGGCAAAGCCGAGCATGACGTCAAGCGCGTGATACGCCAGCTCGCTGCTGGCGCGGTGCTTCCGGCCGGTGCGTAACGCCATCGCCATATCGGCGACGGCAATGCCGCGGCTGTTCTCCGTATATCCATGCGTCAGCGGAATTTCATAGAAATCGCCGCCGCGCCGCGACAGCCGCACCGGGCCGCCGAAGCCGTTCGGGTCGGGAACCTGGAGCGTCCCTTCGGTTCCATAGATTTCAATAAACGGGTGCTCGGCGCGCCACATGTCAAACGACATGATGATCGACGCGGAAACGCCCGAGGCAAATTCCATCACGCCGTTGACGTGCGTGTCCACCTCGACGGGGATGACCTTGCCGTATTTGCCCGGCGAAGTGATCGTCCGCGTCTCGTACATGCGCCGCGACAGGCCGCAGAGCTGCTTGACCGGGCCGAGCAGGTTGAGAAGCGCCGTGACGTAATACGGCCCCATGTCGAGCATCGGGCCGCCGCCCTGCTCATAGTAAAACTCCGGATCGGGATGCCACGATTCGTGTCCGTGACAGGTCATATACGCAGCGGCGCCGAGCGGGCGGCCGATATAGCCGTCGTCGAGCAGCTTGCGGCAGGTCTGGATGCCGCCGCCCATAAACGTGTCGGGCGCGACGCCGACGAGCAGCCCCTTTTCACGGCCGAGCGCAAAAAGCTCAGCCGCGTTCTCGCGGTTGACAGACATCGGCTTCTCGCTGTGCGTGTTCTTTCCGGCTTTCAGCGCCTCAATGGCGACGCCGTAATGCTGCTTCGGCGTCGTCAGGTTGACGACGATCTCGATCTCCGGATCGGCGAACATGTCGTACATCGTCTCGTAAATCACCGGGATATTCCAGTCGGCGGCGGCCTTGGCGCTGCGCTCGGGGATCAGGTCGCAGACGCCCTTGACCGTGACGATCGGATGAAAGAGCTGCGTAAGGTTTTTCAGATAAATCGGGCTGATATTGCCGTTTCCGACAATGCCGACAGTGACTTTTTTCATCGAATTTCTTCCTTTCCAACTCATCGTCATGCGCGGCGGCCGAAGCCGCCCTCAGAACATCTTAGCGCTGTTTTCAAACACCGACGGGTCAAGCCCGCGCTCCACGGCGATGTCCTTGCCCTCGATCGCCCAGAGCATGCCGCGGCGCATGATCTCCTCGGACGCGGGCGAATCGTCAAAGACGTTGTCGGTATGGCCGAGCGAGGAGTAGAAAACGCGGCCGTGTCCCCATTTTTTCGTCCAGACGACCGGCATATCGATGGCCTTGTTGGCGCTGTGATAATAGGTCGCCTGCGGGAAGCGCGTCGTCGCCAGAATTTCAATGGCCGGATCGACGTGCAGGTAATACTGCTCGCTGCAAACGTGAAAATCCTCGATTCCCTCGACGATCGGGCTGGACGAGTTTCTGCGGATCTCCACGGTGTAGTCGATAATCCCGCCCGGATGCGACACCCAGTTGGCGCCGGTCATAAACTGCCATTCGACGTTCTCGCGGAAGGCGTCGCACATTCCGCCGTGATTGCCGGCCAGTCCCGTCCCGGCGGCGACGGCTCGGCCGACGTTGCGGCACAGCTCGCCCGACAGATTGCCCCCCGTCCAGATCGGCACAATCAGATGCAGGCCCATGAGCCGCTCGGCGTCGGCAAAGGCGTCGAGCGTGTCCGAGACACAGACCTCCAAGCCCTCGTTTTCCAGAATCCTTTGAAAGCGCGCGGCGACCTTGTCCGGCTCGTGTCCGTCCCAGCCGCCCCATACGATCAGCGCCTGTTTTTTCGCCATTTCGATCCTTCCTTTCCGTTTTGCCCGGCCGCGGCGGCCCAGTCTGCCGCGGCCGGTGAACCCGGTTTGTCATGTCGCTATAAGGATACATGATTTCCCTGTCTTTTGCAAGAGGCAACGCGCGATTTTTTTCAGCGGCGCGCCTCCCCGCTTCAAAGCGCGGCCTTTTCAATGATATGCCTTTTCCCGCCTCTTTCATGAAGATGCTCTCAAAAAATTGCCCTTTCCGGCGATATAGCGGCAAAATAAAAAGCCCTGCGCCGTACTATGCGCGCGCCGGCCGCAGGGCTGCGGAAAACCGCTTAGCCCGCTGTTCTATCAAGAAAAACCCGCCAACGGCTTTTTTCAGTTAAGCTCTCCGGCGCGGCGTATCCAAGCGCCCTGCCGCCTGCTCCGCCTTTCGTTTTGCCATACCTGTTTTTCTGTCCGTTTC
>ERZ772860.774-NODE-774-length-26081-cov-22.773112_pt1 | contig 26081 bp, 29 predicted proteins | sample MGYA00511342_ERZ772860 | MGnify/ENA primary metagenome ERZ772860 (study PRJEB29015, sample SAMEA2737665) | human gut metagenome | biome: human gut; feature: human-associated habitat; material: faeces | place: China | collected 2012 ... | reverse complement strand
CTGTCTTACCCACGCCGGATGCGCCGATCATAAGACAATGCACATCGTCCTTGTCTACCAGTGCAGTGATGCCGTGCTTGCCACTGATGCCGCCCAGCAGCAAGCCCTGCACATCAGGCAGGTTCTTGCCCACACGCCAGTCCGACACTTGGAAGGGAACGAGGGCATAGGTCTTGCGGATCTCCGCATCGGTGGCCCACCGCGCCGTACCGTGCTGCCCATCGCCTACGGTCTTGGATTTGATGTTGTTCAGCGTGTAGTGGTCGCCCAGCAGCGACAGCGTAACGATGACCGCCACCATGACACCCGCCGCTGCAAAAAGCATCCAGAGATTATCCATGGCCGCCTCGCTTCGCGCACAGGTCGTCGTTCCAGTCTTTTCCCTGCGGACGCAGACGCCCCACGTCCACATCCATCTCCTCCAGCACCTCCATCATGTTTTCACAGGCATCCTCACCAGCCTCGTCATTGTCGAGGCAGAGATAGACCATATTCAACTTCGGATTCTGCCGCAGCCGCTCCAGCACCGGCTGAACAGACGTACCGCAGCAGGCCACATAGCTGTGTTCCAGCCAACCTGCCGGATAGAGCGTGATGTGGGACAGCAGGTCGATGGGTGCTTCAAAGACATAGAGGGAACAGTCCGTCCCATTCTTGTGGAAGCTGTGCTTCGCCTCGCTGCCCTCCACATTGATGCGGAACACCTTTCCGCTGCTGCTTGTGCTGCGGAGGTGCGCATGCTTGGCTACGCCGTGCTCGTCCATGCCCACGAACACACAGTTGTGATGCGCGGCATCCTCGTAGAGCAGCTTCTCCCTCACAAACTCCGTGACCACATCCCGGTCAATGCGCCGGTGTGCGGTCAGGTAGGCGTAGAGCCGCCGCATATTGAGATAGGCCTCCGGCAGCGCGAAGGGCTTCGGCTCACGCGGCTCAGGCTCTTTTTTGACGATGGGGATGATGCCCTGGCCGTCCCGCCCCAGCAGCATGGTCACCGCTTCGGGATAGGTCTTGTCGTAGAACGCCATGACGAAGCCGACCGCCCCGCCGCCTCGCCGGGTGGCATGGTCAAACCACTTTGCGCCGCGAACGGTGATGCTGTGGTCGCTGGCCAGCCGGTAATCCCGTCCGGCCATAATGAGTTTCTCGCCTCGATCCAACAGAAAAGACGGCAGGTCAACCTCGTTGGCCTGCCGTTTCTCTGCGGATGTGAAATATACAAATTTTCCCATAATCCTCCTCATGTAAAAAGCGAGCCGCATGGCGACCCGCTTCTTTCTATTCTTCTCGTTGATAATGAGGTTCCGGTGTGTACTTCTCTTTTTGATATTTCCGATATTTCTCCTGTGATGTGCTTCTGTATTCATTTGCAGACGGGACTTCATCATACTTAACAGGTTCATCGCAAATGGCATCCAGCAAAATCTTCTCCAAATGCTCATACTCAGAAAACTGATCCAGCGATGCCATGACAAAGGAATCTCTGACATATCCGGAACTCTGTGCCATCAGCTCCTGATCCATATAGTAGCCGTGATCCTCCACGAAGAATGTCATCATCATAACGACGGTTCTGGTATTTCCTTCGCGGAACGGATGCGTCTGCCAGACTTTTGGAAAAGTCATCGCTAACTCATGGGCGAATTCCTGTTGTGAGAAAGCATCCCATTTCTTACTATTAATTGTGTCAAAGGCGTTTTGCAGATCCTGCGCGATGTTCTCATCATTGCTATACCACACGCTTCGTCCGCCCAGCAATTTTTCCCGTTTTTCTATGTTGATCACACGGAACTGTCCGGCCCAGTCATAAATGTCGCCAAACAAAAACCGGTGTATCTGGCATAAGCCCTTCGGAGAAAAATCATGAAACCCCTGTTCATAGAGCAGCATCATGTTGGCACGAGATTGTTCTGCTTCGATCAATTCGAGCGTTTTCTCATTCTTGATCTGTAGCTTGTTGCGCAATACCGGCGCATCATCATACAGATAAATGTCAGGCATGGTACTTCACCTGTTCGGCCATTCTCCGGTGAGAAGCCAGCAATGCGGTTTTCATCTGCTCACCCGTGATCTCGCCCCGCGCCCAACAAAGGGATAGTGTGCGGGCATAGTCGGAAACAGGAACGCCCTCAATGGCGTTGATCGCATCCGCCGTTTTTACGGCAGCCACGCGGCGACTCAGTTGCTTTACGGTCATCGATCATCACCTCATTTTTAGCATACCACATAGCCGATAAAAACGGAAGAAAAACTTTGGCGGCCGCAATGGATTCATGATGTCATTTGCTCCTGCCGCTGTGCTTCCTCGTGGTCATCCCGCTTGTGTCCCATGGCCATGCGTTTCTCCTGCAATCGCCTGCGGCGCTTGGAGTCGATACGCAGTGTGGCGGGAGAGATCAGCGCGTCATGGTGGAAGATGTTACCGAGATGATGCAGCAGGCAAAGGGTGGCAGGGAGTATAGATGTATTCTGCGCCGCGACTGTATCCCGTGGTCGCTCCGCCACTGCAATAGGGGGCGGGAGCGGCGCTTGCTCAGCAGTTTTCGCCGCAGGATCTTCGGTCAGCCGGATATGCTCCGCTTCCCGGATGACGGCATTCAGCAGCACACGGAACTCTTTCTGCTGGGAAAGCGGCAGGTGTTGGCGCGGGTTTTGATTATGAAACCGCACCAGCTCGTCCTTCACCTGATTCCATTGCGCATAGCACGCCGCCACCTCTGGCAGCTGTGCCAGCCGGTCTACAATGGCGTCTACCGTGGCCTTTACCGGCTTGGGCAGATACCCGTACTGGTGCTTGCCGCTTAATGGGGAGAGCTGCTGCGACAGCTCCAGCATCATCTGCTCTATTCCTGTATCCGGGCAAGTCCGCTGTTCCATCTGCGCGGTCAGCTCCAGAAGCTTTTCCTGTGCCGTTTGGATGCTGCGCTTATAAATGCTCTCCTTGCGGATATAAACATCCTTCAACTCCTCCCGGAAGATGGTGCCAGTGAGCTTGGAACGCATGGCGAAGATACCTTTCTTCGTCAGGTGTCCCATCCTCGGATCGTCCGACCACACCATCATGTGGACGTGGGGGTGATACCCTTCATCGTGAAACGCTGCGTACCACCGCAGCTTGTCCTGCGGGATGCGCAGCGCCTCCGCCAGCGTGCCGGACTGCTGGAGCAACAGCTCCCGCCAAGCGGCGGCATTGTCGTAGCCGGTCTGCACGGCATCCTCCCGCCGCAGAGAAAAAATGAACGTCCACACGCGGCCTGTGTGGGCGTCCAATTCTGCCACGGCTTTGTTCAGATCTGTGACCGGCGCTGCACTGAACAGCCCATGCCCACCATGCTTTTCGGCACGGGGTCGCTGAGCAATGTATTTCATATAGCCGCTCTCCGGCTCCATCTCGTGTAGGTGAGAATCCAGCGCGGCAGCGATATACGCCGACGCCGTGGCGCGGTTCGGTGTGGTGAGATAGTCCTCATACTCAAACAGCTCTTTTGCGTCGGGGTAGTTTTTCAGCAGATCCTCTATGAGCTGCCGTTGCTTTTCCGTCACCGGACCAGTGTCACTGGTGATCTCCACACCGTCCCGCTGGGCGATGTATTTCATGTATCCGGTGCTACCGCCTTTGAAGTAGCCGCTTTTCTGTATCAGCCGCGCCACGGGTTACTGCCTCCGGTGCAGCCGCAGGGCGTCCCGGAAGGAGAACGCGCCCTGTGTATCGGTCACCTCCCGGACGCTGTACCCACGATACTTGCGGTACATTTCGGCGTCCATATCAGCGTCCTCCGCCAGCAGGTGGTTGGTGATGCTGTGCTCCACCGCCAGATTGAACAGCAGCTTGCCCACCCGCCCGCAGTAGACGCCGAGAGAGCCTTCCAGCACATCCAGCAGCACTTTTGGCAGAAACGCGCTGGCTCTGTTGGTGTGCAGGTAGCCGTCATAGAAGCGGATGGCTTTTTCTACGAACTCATTTCGTGTAGGACAATTATCATCCTTATACATCCTCTCCACCAGCTTCCATGCCTCGTCTGAGAGCCAGACGGTGTGTCTGCTTTTCTCTTTATCTTCCATATCCAATTCTCCTGTTATTTTTGTAAAAGCGTCATAGAAAACCGCACAGGGCGGCGCAAATCGGCTGTTTCGCAGCCAAACAGCGTCACGCCGTGCCGTAAACCGTTGAAAGAGCGTCATTTCCCGACGCCGCAAAACCCGCCGTGGCAGTCCGCACTGCGGGCTGCTGTGATGGCCCTTGGCGCAATTAAAGCGCCAAGGGTTTTCACCTGCCCACCTTTCGGCGCACCGAAAGCCCTCTGAAATCCGCTCAAAACCGCTCCAAACAGCCGGGGCCGCTACCGTTACTCTCCCGCGCTCCTGCGAGGCCACAAACCGGCCCACAGGGGCAAACACGGGGCTACATCTGTATCTGCTGAGACGGCCCCGGCTCCTCTTGAAGCTGCCTGGCGAAATCGCGCAGGCTCATGCCGTTTTGCTGCTGGCAGAACGCCTCCATCTTCCGCGCCAGCACCTCCTGCTCGGCAGCGTTCAGGTGGTAGCTCCAGTTCTCCTCCGTACCGTCACCCTTGCAGAGATTCAGCTCCAACGTATCGCACGGTCTATCCCGTATGATGTCGTAGTTGGCGTAGATATTCAGCCAGTCATCGTTCTCATCCGTGCAGACGAATGTGCCGAAGGCGGCATCCACATCGAAGTCCGCCTGCACATAAAAATTCAGCTTCCCGTTTTCCATCATGACCTCATCGCTGAACGAAAAATTCTGTGCGGAGAGATGCCCCGCCGACGTGAGCTCCTTGCCGCCCAGATGCTCAAGCAGCTTGCGCCATTTCTCATCATTGGATGCAAATTGTGGCCGGGTGGCATGATAGGTTGCCGTGGACATATCCCGTATGGACCAGCTTTGCCATCCGTCCATAATATTGACCGCGGAGAATTCCTGCTTATCAAAACTGATGTCGAATACACCGGTGACTTTACCGGTGTTCTCCATACGGAGTGCAATTAGCTCATCGTATTCCTCTGCCGCGATGGGTCGACCATCCGCAAACATTTTGATAAACAGATTCGGCGCAGTACCGTTTCTGCACATCGTATAGATCCGCAGCTTCTGGGCTGCAGTCAGCAATTCCTCGCCGGGTGTTGTTTTGAAATACCACTCACGTCCGTTCTCTGTCACATGATAGGCGGCATAGGTGCGGGCTGCTTCCTCCGCCTGCCGCGCGGCAAGATCCTCCTGCCAAATCTCCCGGCTGATACGATCGTACTCCTGCCTCGGGAGCTGATCGCACAGGTCGTCCAGCACATTCTCCAGATGCTCCTGCAAGGTTTTATCCTTGAGGTGCTTCTCGATAGCAGCCTTCCATCTCCGGTCGATCCACAGCATGATGTCCACAGAATCCGCCATGCTACTTTACCTCCTTCACCGCACCACTACCAGCCGACGCAACGGCAGGCAGCGCGTGCTTTATCTCGGCAGAAGCTGCCTGCGGCTTCGCAGCCTTGGGCGGGCGCTTAGGCTTGGCAGTAGGTGCAGCCCTGCTGTCCAAATATTCCCGCACCGGTTCCGGCACAGTTTTCTCATAGAGTTGCCGGAGCGCGTCCTCCATACGGCTCTGCACAGAGGAATTCTCTTTTTTCAGAGAAAACTCCAGCGCGTCCAGCTTGTCCTCATCAAAAGCAAGGGTGATGTTCACTTTCTTCATGTTGGCCTCCTTAATCATACTTGATATACGGGATCTCCAGCCAGTGCGTCCAGCCGCGACCCTCAAGCTGTGTTTTCACCACGCCGTACTTGGTACCCATGGCTTCTATCACTTCACCGTTTCCGATGTATACGCCGATGTGTCCCGGCTTCCACACCGCCAGTCCCGGCGTGTCCGGCATGGTCTGGATCGCGCCCTTGCGCACGGCGTTGTAGTACATCTCGTTGGCGCCGATGTCCGGCATGCCGTTGCTGCCGTACTGTATCTCCATGGTCTCTCCATCCAACCAGCCGTAGCCCTTGATCAGTCCCACGCAGTCGGCGGTGCGCTTGTCCAGCCAGTTGGCCCTGATGAACGCGGCGTATTCTCCCACGCCCTCCGGGTACTGCGTCAGCTTGTATTGCAGCAGCTCCGGTGTCAGCACCTGTCCGTAGGTACCCCACACATAGCCCCAGCCGGAGTTCCATGCGTTGGTCACATAGGTCACAAGGTCAGCGGCGTTTTTGGTAGACGCATCCGTAAGCATGGCGGCATCCAGCTCCACCGGTGCGCTGCCGCCCGCAGCGTATGCGCCGTCAAAGGTATCGCCGCCGCTGCTGCCTGTTACCATGGTGTAGATGTGGGCGGCGTTGGCCTTGTCCTCCTCTGTCACCGGCTCGCCCTGCCACGCTGTCAGCTTTTCATAGACCGTGGCCAGCGGCAGCGGTACCGCTACTTCGTAGGTCTCTGTCTGCACGGTCACGTTGCCGTTTTCGTCCGTGACGGTGGTGGTACGGGTGCGCTCCTGCCATTCATAAAAGCAGTCCACAAAGTTGGCGGCGGCGCAGCGGGTAGGCGCTTCGTCTCCAAAACAGAGGGCAAAGAAGATAGCCTTGACCTGCAAAGGGTCAAGGCCGCCGCTTTCCGCCTTGGCATTCACGGTGGCTGTCGCCGCATCCAGAAGGGTAAAAGCTGTCCGCATCTCGGAGATGTGATTTTTGTATTCCGCGGGGATCTTGTCTGAGAACGCCGGTCCATAGAAGGACGCGGACACGGCAAAATCATTGTGTTCCACCGCGGCGGTGCCGAAGCAGCACAGGAACGCTGTCAGCAGGATCAACGGAGAGAGGATGAGGGCGATGACCCACCCTACCGTTTTGCGGCCTTTTTCGCTGGCCAGCACAGCCGCCGCCAGCCGTGCCAACACAGGGGATGCCATCAGCGGCCACCTGCCGTACCGAACAGCGCCGCCTTGTGGGGCGGTGCTTTCACCTCCAGCAGGTACCGCTCCGCGCCGCACTTGAACAGGCACTCGCCCCGCCGCGCGTGGCGGATCAGCTCAAACTCCGCCTCGTCCAATTGCAGCATATCCATATAGAACCGTCTGCCGATGGAGCCGGGGTTGAACAGGAACTGGTGGGGTGGGATGGCGAACAGCGGCTTTGTCATCTCCCGCACACCCTCCTGATCGAAGTCCTCCAGATTCTGGGACGCCATCAGCAGGGCGGAGTCCCGCTTCCGTACACGCTTCAGGCAGTTGCGGATATATTCTATGGCCACGGGATTGGATAGCCACAGATACAGCTCATCCAACGCCGCCACTGTGTTGCCCGCCGTCAGCAATCTGTCCGACATATACGCCAGCACATTGAACAGCAGCGCGTTCCGCAGACTTTTGGCCGCCGTCAGCATGCCGCCTACGCCGAACACAAGAAACCTGTCGCCGGTAATGTTGGTATGTCCGTTGAAGAACGGCGCGTCCGCGCCCATGCACAGGGAGTGCAGCCCCAGCAGCACCTCCTGCAGCAGCTCCCGCGTATACAGGCTGCCCGCCTGATAGTGCCGCAGCTCCTCCTCCATAAGTGCGTACAGGTCGGAGAGGATGGGATAATCCTCCGGCGCAAGCTGCCGGAAGTCCGTTTCCTCCGTAATGCCCCACTTCTGATACAGCTTGGACAGCATGATCTCGATGGTATCCAACTGAGGGTCGGAGAACTCCTTGTAGGCGCGAAAGAAATCCTTCAGGAAGGAGATGTGCCGCGCCAGCAGCGTGGACTTGCGGAACGCCTCGGGGACGGACTCGTCTGTTTCGGAAGTGTCTCCCTCATCCCAGCACCGCACCTCCAGCACATTGATGCGCTTCTCACCGGCCATAAGGTCGATGAAGCAGCCGCCTAAATTCCCGCACAGCTCCTCCAGTTCATGCTCGGCGTCCAGTGAGATGACAGATTTTCCCGCCTCCAGCAGATTGCAGATCAACAGCTTCATGAGATAGCTCTTGCCCTGACCGCTGTTGCCGAGAATGAGAATGTTGGCGGAGGTCTTATCGCTTTCCCTGCGGTCAAAGTCCACCACGATATTGCTGCCGTACTTGTCCTTGCCGATGTAGATGCCCTTGGGATCGGTCTTGCCGGAGTAGTTGAAGGGATACAGGTTGGCCACGCTGCCGGCAGGCAGTACCCGCTCGAATTCCCGCCCCAGCGCGTTGTGTCCCACGGGGCTGACGCAGCAAAAGCCCTGCTTCTGCCGCAGGAGCAGCTTGTCCACATTCAGCTTGCAGCGCACCAGCTCTGTCAGCACATCGGTCTGCAATCGCTTCAGCCCTTCCATGCTGTCCGCCGTCATCTCCAGATACACGGCGCAGTGGAGCAGTGGTTCATGCTCCCGATGCATCTTATGCACCAGCTCCGCCACATCCCGCAGGTTGCTCTCGGCCTCCACTGCCTGCCGCAGCTTGTTAGGATCCGAGCCGTCCAGCTTGTTCTTCTTGTTGGCGTTGTCGATGATCCTGTCCTCCTCACCGGGGGACACCTGTCGGCAATATATCCGCAGCGTCACGCCGCTTTTTTCGCCCAAGTGCCGCAGGATGGCCTGAGATTCGGTGCTGGCTGGGTATTCCCGCAGCGCCCACGCAGAGCGGTAGGCATTGCCGAAGATGTAGTGATCCACCTCGAACTTCACCACGCCCGGCGCGATGCTGTCCAGATAGGTGCGGATGAACACTTCACGCGGGGTGGGGGCTTTCTTATGAAACGGATTCTTCATGGGCATACCTCCGCTTCCGTAGTCAGCCACCGCGCTCCGTCCACAAGGTCGAATACCTCATGGGTGACATCCTGTTCAAAGTAGATGGCCAGCAGCTCCAGCAGCGCCTGCCCCTCGGCGCGCTGGACGGTAAAGCCGCTGTCGCGGAGCTGCTGCTCCACTGTAGTGAAGTTGATAGCACCATTCGTCTTTCTGCGCCGCAATACGAAGCAGAACTGCCGCGAGGAGGCCATCATGGTCTGCACATCGTCCAGATGCCGTCGGTCCTGTGCCAGCAGCGCACGGATGGCGGGGTTCTCCTCCAGCTCTATCCGCTGGCGGTAGAAAAGCCGATTGTCCTGAAAGGACTCTTTGGAATCCAGCGCCAGCATTTCTACTTCCGCCATGCCTTTCAACACACTCAGCAGCGCCGTCACTCGTTCGCGGACACCCGACTCCGGCAGCACGTTCAGGTTGGTGGGCTGCACAAGGTAAAAGGTCAACTCGCCGTCCGCAGTCTGAACGCCGCCTGCCACGATGTCCTCGATGCCCACCAGCTGGCGGGTGGACTTTTTTCTGTTTTTCATGTCGGTTCCCTCCACTCGTAGTATTGCTGCCCGAAAAAGAAAAACACTGCGGCGTGGCGCAGGAAATCCAGCATACTGACGCCGTCATGCCGAATGCAGAGAAAGGCCAGCGCCGCCGTGACCACCATGGGGACGACAGCGCCGGTCTGGGCCAGTGCCACTGCCGACAGCAGCAGTCCGATGCCGATAAACGCCACATCACGCAGCGCCCACAGCCACAGCATGGGCCGAGCCGTCAGATTTTCGGGGTAAATATAAATTGCTCTCACCTCCTATGAGATGCAGAGCGGCCGCAGGTTTTCCTGCGGCCGCTCCTGTTACTTGGTTATTCCGTTTCTGCATTGTCCAGCGCATTCTCAATGAGCTGGATGAGGAATTGCTTCTGCTTGAGGTTGTGTGCTGCCAGATACTTTTTCAGTCTATCGAAGAGTTCTGCCGGGATCTGTACCGCCAAGGTCCGCTCTGCTTTCATTCCGCCGCCTCCTTCAAAGTGTTCGGTGAAGATGCGCTCCACATATTCTGCCAGCGTCGCCAGCTCCATTTCTTCTTTCTCTGCCATGATTTTAGCGTGAAGCTCTGCCGGTATCATGGCGCAGAGGTTCTTTTTGCCCTCCATCGGCCTGCTCCTTTCCTTGATTTTGCAAGCAAAGCATATCGGAAGAAGTCATGGAAAGCTATTCACCAAACTCCACGAAGAAGCTATGTGAAATGGAAGCAATATCACCAAGGCACCTATACCGCCCGCAGGACTGCGGCGATCCGCCCCATGATGAACTCCACACAGGGGATCGCCACGCTGTTGCCCAGCGCCTTATAGCGGGCGCTGTCAGACGCGCCGGGGATATCCGTCCAGCCGTCCGGAAAGCCCTGTAACCGTTCGCACTCCAACGGAGTCAGGCGGCGGATGAGATAGGCGCAGGCTTCTGCCTGCTGGCAGACGAGGTCGGTGGCATCCTTATGCTGTCGGGCGCTCTGGGTGCTGACCACCTCGCAGTCCTTGAATTCATCCACCCGCTGACGGGCATAGACCGCGTGGCGATCCATAGCAGTCAGCGTATAGGCAAGCTCTTCCTGACAGCCGAGGCCGTTGCCGCCGTTCTGCGGCTGGCGATCCACGGTATTCCCGGCGATGCAAATAGTATCAGGCTCCTGCTCCACCAGCGGCACATTGTTTCCGCCTGTGCCGTAACGGGCTGACATCGTGGGCGCTACCTTGTGCGGGCCGGTGTAGCGGCTGTCGATGCCGTGATTTTCATATACAAGCGGCTGATGTCCATGCTCCTGCGCCCGCAGCGTACCAGACACATTCTCCGAGCATTCCATGACATTTCCGCCCTGATCGTTGAGACACAGGACAGACGGCATACAGTTCCCGCTTGCCGAGCCTTTCAGCGTAGGAGCCAACTCCTCGCCGTAGCCGATGCTTCCGGCAGATGCTCCGGCACCGGCAGAAAAACCGGCGGCTACAAAAGTCTGCTGCTTCATTCCGGGACTGGCTTGCAGCGCACCTGCAACGTTGTGCAGATCCCGCACCTCATCCCGCTGATTGGCGGCAAAAGCTGTAATTTCTCCTTCATCCGGCTGCGTCACAAAAGTTTGCATTTGCATATTGGTGGTTGCCATCAGCGCGCCGGACACGCCGTGCAGGTCAATGCCCTCGTCCCGCTGGTTGATGTGATAAGCATCCAACCCAGTAGGCTGACCATCCGGCCGCATAAGTCCTGCCTGTATCTTCAGTGCACGCGCCAGCTTTTTCGGCAATTCCTTGCCGCGCTCAGAAGCTCGGCGCAAGATACCCAGACAGGCTTTCGGGGTCAAATAGTATTTTGTCGGCGGATCTGCCTGCAAAATCTGCGACAAGGAAGATCCTTTTACGTCGCTGGGCGACACCCCAGTATTGAGCGTCAAGGCACCGCCACGCCAGGGAGAAATCATCTCCCAATAGGATTCGCCCAGCAGATTGCCATGACCAGGGGTAAGGTCCAGGGACATGAACGGAATCGCGCTTAACTCTGACAATTTCTTCGAGGACGATCCGGAAATCTTCGCCCTTGGGCGTTCCGCTGGAAAAGGCTCCGGGGACGTTCTCCCACAATAAGTATCGAGGTCGTACATGGATATCTGCTCTGCCTCGTAATTGGTCTGCATATCTCATCTCCTTTACCAGCCTGACCTGCTCCATAAAAAGGCCGGAGCGTGCGCCGGCTAATCCGGCTCTCGCTCCGGCCACGGACAGGTCCTGGCACGGGCTTCCGCCGCAGATGATATCCACAGGCGACAGTTCCGCGCCGTTCAGTTTCGTAATGTCGCCCACATGGATCATGTAGGGAAATCGCAACTTTGTGACCTCGATAGGGAAGGCTTCGATTTCCGATGCCCACACCGGCGTAATGCCGCTGCGGATGGCAGCCAAAGGAAACCCGCCGATGCCATCAAATAGGCTCCCCATCGTCAGCACACACTCACTATTCATTTTACCGCCGCCACCACCGTGCGGGTCATATTCACCGCACTTTGGGCGGTATACACGGCAGACATGATGTTGGCTTTTGTGGTGGTGTCCAAGCCAAATGCCCCTGCGATACGGGGGATCTCTCCGGCCGAGAGCATCAAGCCAAGCCCCAGCAGGGCATGATCCTTGAATACCATCAACCCTGCCACAAGGATGGTCGCCTGCAAAAATGCCGTCAGGCATAGGCCGATGACCTGCTTGCACCACTGGATGAAGCCGTCCCCATAGCCTCGCGGTACGCTGAACATATACAGGCTCCCCACGGCGATTTGGATGAGCAGGATGCCGCCGCGCTTGAGATTAGCGAAGAACACCTTGATGACCGCGTAGGCCATAAGTGCAAGGCAGAAGATAACCATCAGTCCGCTGGTCACCGGCCCGAAGCCCCGCAGTGCGATAGACGCGCCTGTCGTCAGGCTCTCCACGGCATCAAAGTCCGCCAGCGCTTCCTTTGCTACATCTCCGATGCCGCGTGTGCCATAGCCGGTGATACCTGCGGTCAGATCCGCCTGCAGCGACACCGCCAGCGCGTACAGCTTCACCGGCACTTGGGTAAAAAGGGAGACGGCCAGAAAGCCTTTCATGGCGTTCAAAGCCGTCTCTTTTACATTGCCCCGTCCTGCGGAGTATTCCACGCCGGTCTCGAAGCAGGACACCACCAGCCCTATGGCGTACAGCGCCCAGCCCAAATAGGAGAAGAACAGCACCACGCTCTGCACCCAGCTCATGTCAAAGAGCTCTGCGCCCATGCTGCCCATCTCCGCGAAAAAGTTGCCGAGAAAGCCCACGATCTGACCGTAGAACCAGTCCACGATCTGGCCCAGAACCGTTTCGGCTACAAAATCCCAGATAAATATTTTACTTCACCTCCCGCAACTAAAAAAGCACCCTGCCGCAGCAGAGTGCTTTCCAGTGGATATTTAATTGTTATGTTCTCCCTTGATGCCGAAAATATGGTACATATAGTTGGTTCTGGCATCGGCAATATGGTAAATCAATACAGATTCCTCCACAATGCGGTAGATACAGACATACTTCCCAATGAATAATGCCCGAAAGCCATACCGTCCCAGCAGTTGGGTCTCTTTTAAAACGCCTAACTGGGGAAAGGTTTCCAGCTTCCTTACCGAAGACAATATCATTTTGGCAAATTTTTCCGCAGATTGTGTACCGACTGTGTTTTTATGATACAGCAGCAAATCCCTGTATTCCAGTTTCGCTTCATACAGCCATTCAATCCGCATCCAAGACCTCCTGCGTCAGGCGCTCCATATCGTCCATAGAGGAGGTTTTTGCTCCCGCCAATCGGGATTGTTCCCGCTGCAGCAGCATATACAGAAGGTCAAGCTCTTTCTCCCGCTTCTCCCAGAGATCCATCGGGACAAAAACCATCTCGCCGTCGCCGTTCCGTGTCAAATAGATAGGCTCCTGTTTTTCCTTCGCCAGCCGAACCATTTCGTCATACCCGTTGCGCAGGGAAGTTGCCGAACGAATCATCATTTTACTCAGCTCCTCTCATTGCTTAATTATGCCTTTATTATAAACGAATTATTCCTGCACGTCAAGAAGGACTGCTAAACTTGGGGTATCACGCTTTCTTCTTCACATCGTCTGTTCCCACGCTTGGTCGGCAGACTGGTCCATATCCTGAAACACCTCCAGATAGTCAGACACCGCAGTGGACAGCACCTCATAGTCCTGCCGGGTAGGATGATACACATACCAGTCTACTTTCCCGGAGTCATCCCAGATGTGCGGCTCCACGCCGTTTCGAAAGTTGTGATTGGCGGTCATCTTCAGCCCCAGCAGGTCTGAGAAGCGAAGGCGCAGGGTGTCCACCTGTCCCTCGCTGCGGTTGAGGATCGTGATCTGCAGGGCATTGTACTGACTGCCGATCATGCCTGTGACGAATTGGATCTTTGCCCGGTTCATCTCACCCAGACGCACATAGCAGGCTCTGTCCACATAGGTGGCATCGGGATAGCAGCTCCCAACGATTTTCCGAAGCTCCTGTTCGTAGAAGGTTATCACCTCACACCCCTACAATGTCCCACACATACAGCGGCGCGGTGAGGGTGAATACCAGACAGGCGAACAGGATGGCGGGAGCCGTCCATTCAAACTGTCCTGTTTTCCGATATTCAAAATAGCTTGTACCCACCTTCACAAAGAAAAACACCGCCAGGATCAGGTCGATGGCAGGGAATACCACGTTGTTCACCACCGTCTTGATCTGCCCGGATGCCGTCTGCCATGTACCCTCCACCGCGCTGGCCACATCGCCGGTGCCGGTGGCATAGGCCGCCACGGAGAACAGCCAGCACAGCAACGCTGTTACACCCAGCAGCACTGCGGCGCGTTTTACCGTTTTCATCGTCATTCCTCCTTCACATCGTCATTTCCTGTGTCATCTCCGTCTGCTCCTGCCGCAGCTGCGCCAGCTTCTCTGCCGCCCAATCCGGAATGCACTCGTCCCGGATAACGCCTACGAACTCACTGCGATTCCAGCGGGTCGTTTCGCCATCCACGAGACAGGTGCAGAGTACAGACCTCCCACGGGCGTGGGGCAGACAGCCAAAGCCGCTATGGGCCAGCCAGAGCTGGTTCTCCGGCTGCCAGCAGTCCTCCCGCAGTGTGTCCGGTGACAGCACCAGCACCTTGCCGGTGAAGTCCTGCTCTCCGGTATCCGGCAGGCAATGCTCCGCACCAAACAGGTGCAGTCGCGCCAGCTCTCCACGATAGTCGCTGACAAAGCCGTCCAGCACGGCGGGATGGCTGTTCACCACGAAGGTCAGGCGGTGTCCGCCGTCGGAGGGGATGAAGATCCTCCGGCTCCACTGCTTGTTGGCCTCGTGATACCGCCCGTCATAGGCATGCTCCTGCAGGGTGTTGGCCAGCACGAAGCCCACCCGTTTGTAGCCGTATTGGTCGATAACGCTTTTGGCGCAGCCGTCCTTCAGGTGCATCCCGTCAAAATCCCGCCGAATCGCCAGCTCTATGGCCCCGGCGCAGGCGCAGTTGGCGCGGAAGTTGGCGCGCCACAACTCCAGCTCGCCCCGTTCCCGCGCTTCCTTGGCCGTGTAGGGATACATCCCCTCATTCAACGGCATAGATCACATCTCCCTCCGCCAAATGGTGCGCAAGCTGTGCCGGACAGCAGCCGCAGTTCAGCAGCAGGATCAGCACATCGTCCGGCACCGCGTCCAAGTCAAAATCCTCGTCATCCATGTCGCATTCCGCGATGCACGGCGCATGGCACACAGCCGTCAGCACCTCCACAAGTTGCGAGGCCGCTTCGCACAGCCCTGCCAGCGCGTCCACCATCTGCTCCGCCGTCATCTTCTGGGGCATCAGCATGATCAGGCTCCGCGTCATCTGCGCGGACAGGTCTGCGCCGTCCAAGCCGTGCTCTGCCAGTTCTTCCGCGGGGATGGTCAGTCCATGCTGATCCAGTGTCATTTCGTTTTTCATAGTTCCTCCTTATATTCGTGTAAAGGCCGGTGGGGGATATGTACCAACCGGCAGGCTTTTCCGTTGCTGTCATAATCGTCAAAGAGCGTCATCTGCGGTGCGAAGCTCCGGGGATCGTAGTTGGTCATGATGTATTCCGCGTAGGTGTCATTTTTCTTCTTGGACTGACTGTTGGGGCGCTCCACCTCGTAGATGAAGAAGTCATCGTACAGCTCACGGATATATGCGCAGTTGTTATAGGACACCATGGCGAATCCCTTATGCGCCGCCAGCGCGTCATGGAGCCGCTGGTGGTCGCTGCGGGGAAACTCCACCGTGTAGCACTCCGCCTCATAGTAGGGCGGGTCGCAGTAGATCACAGTCTGAGGATCGTTGCGGGCGGCGATGATGCTCTCAAAATCACGGTTTTCCAGCGCCACATCCTTCAATCGGCGGGAACACTCCCAGATCTCGTGGAAAAAGCGCCGGATGTCGCAGGATGCCGTGCCATAGCTGCCGCCGCTGCCGTTATAACTGTAACGCTGCAATTTATAGAACGCCGCCGCGCGGCGCACATCTCCCAGCGCCGCGCGCTTCAGCAGCAGCCCCTTGACCTCTGCCGCCTGCGATGCCGGGAGCATGACCTCCGCCAGCTCCAGCTGCTTCTGCATATACTCCGCGGTGAAGTCCTCACCCTGGAGGAACCGCAGCAGCACATCAAACTCATCATGGGCATTGACGGGGAGAAATTCCAATTCCCGCACCAGCTCCAGCGGGCGGTACTTCACGCAGAAAAACAGGTTATACAGGTCGTGGTTCAGGTCGTTGTAGATCTGCAGGCAGCCCTTCGGCACGGCGGTATTCAGCGTAATGATGCCGCTGCCGCCGAACACATCCACCAGCGTTTGATAGCGGGTGGGCAGCAGCATCTGAATGGCCCACATGAGCTGCGCCTTGCCGCCCACCCATGGGATGAGCTTTTTCGTGCGCTCCTTCATTCCCCGAATTTCTCCAGCGCACGCTCCAAGCCGCTGATGGCGGCGTCCAGTCCCTTGCGCATCTTCTCCAAGGTGCGGATGGTGTCATAGACTTCGGCGGCGGTCTCCGCGTAATAGTAGCCCCGCTGGTCTGCCGCGATGGGAACGGTATCCCGGCGCAGGCGATTTACCCGCTTCCGCAGCTCGTTGCCGCTGATGGCCAGCGTCCGTTCCAGCTCCCGGCTGCTAACGGCGTTTTTTCGCCCCTTATATCCGTTCTCCAGATATCTGGCGATGGTTTCGTTTGTCACTGTCATGCTCCTTTCCGGCGGCCGCTCACCGAAAAGGGCGCAAAAAGAGGGATCGCTGTCCCTTTTCGGTAAGCGGTCCCTTTGTTATCGTTGTTTGTCTGTCAGCGGCGGCACTCTCTGCGGCCGCAAGGTCGGGTACGCCTTGCCGCAAAAAATACAGCGGCGGCAATTACTGCCGCGATAATGCAAATCGCTTTTTTCATAGTGTTTTTCTCCTTAATCTTGTAGTCTTTCACACACCACCACATACCGCTGTCGCCCACCCGAAGCGTAGGGATGGCAGGTCAGCAGGGTCAGCAGGTCGCGGTTTGGCTGGATCTTGATCTTCTCCGCCTCGTGGGGCTGGATGACCTGAATGTCCGTTACGGTGTAGGTCAGCGTCTCCCAAAGATTTGTGAGCTGCACTGTGTCGCCCATCTGCAGGCGGTCGATATGCCGGAAATAGTCCGCACCGCGCCAGCCCCGGTGGCCGGCGATGACACAGTTGGTGTTATCCCCACCGATGGGTGCGGAGGTATTGCCCAGCACCGCCGCACCTGCGGCAAGGTGGTCATCGGACGCGCCCAAGTAGACCGGCATGGTCAGCTCCATGGCGGGAATTTCCAAGACGCCTATGATCTCATCCTCGATGCCGTAGGCAGTCAAGTCGGCGGCGGGTTCTTCGCAGGCTTCCAGATCAATAAGACGGGATTGCTTTTCTGCGTAAAGCTGGCGGTTATACTCTTGTAGAGCCGCCAGCAGTTCGGGATATTGCTGCTCCGGCTTCCGTTCTTCGAGGAAGCTCTGCGCCGCTTCGTCTGTATTGGTTTGCAGCCTGTACCCGGTGAACACCGGCCACAACAGAACGAAAAAGCCAGCCACGGCCAACACCGCCGCCAACAACAAAGATGTCTTACGCATGGCATCTTCTCCGTTTCACGATGAAATACCCGCCGCTGACCACCGCCACTACACCGAGACCGATAGCCAAGCCTGTCAGGTAGTGCCGTGTCCACGAGGATGCGGCTTTCTGCGTTTCGGCAGCTACTGCTTCTTGCTCCGGCGTGTACGGCACACGGTGGCCCCTTACCAACAGCCGGTGGGTATTGACGCCAAACGGCGTGCAGGTCACCAGCGTCACCAAGTCTTTTTCGCCCTCGATTTGCAGCAAACTGGTGTCCGTGGGCAGCACCGTGTTGACGGCGTCCACCTGATACGCCAGCACCTCGCCCAGCACATGGATATAAAACGTGTCGCCCTCCGCAAGCTGATCGATGTCCGAGAACAGCTTGCTGGACGCCATGCCGCTGTGGGCGGACAGCACCGCGTGGGTGCTTGCGCCGCCCATTGGCAGGGACGTGCCAACCACATGACCCACGGCACGCTCCAGCGTGTCCGCGTCTGTGCCGTGCTCCACCGGCAGGTACACGCCGATTTTTGGGACGTCCACATAGCACATGACGCCGCCTACCGTAAGCTGCTGGGCATACGGCAAGGGAGAGACCGAAGCCCCTCCCTCTGTGATGGCCACGCCGGACAGCATGGCGTTGTACTGCCGCGCCGCCTGCCGCTGCTGTTCTAATTCGTCATCGTTGCTGTCCTCAATAGCGGCGGTGTAGGTAGTCTCAATGTCAGAGTGGTATTTGGCATTGACTGCCTCACCGATCAGCGGGTACAGCAGCAGTCCCAGCGCAGCAACGCCGCAAACCGCCGCCAACAGCCAATGCTTCACTGCTCGTTACGCTTGCGGGACTTCACCACGATGAAAGCCGCCGCGCCCAGCAGCGCCACGCCGCCAATGGTGAACATCCACGTGCCGTAGCCGCCAGTCTTGGGCAGGTCGAAGCCGGGGTTGTTGACCACAGTCAGCGGCACGATAGCGTTGCCATCCGTCATGCTGACGGCCTTGCCGTTGACGGTGCCGGCGGCGGTCAGCAGCTTGGCGCCGCACTGCTCGCAAGCGCCGTTTTCCTTAGTGGTGATGACGATCTTGACCGCTTCCTTGAGGAGAATGTAGCCCTTGTCGGTGGCAGTCTCAGTCAGGGAGTAAGTGTCATCCTCCAGCCCTTTGACCACGATGTGACCGCTGCTGTTGGGGATAAAGGTCGTGGCATCAGACTTTTTGCTGGTGATACCCTTGGCGTAGTAGATGCCATCCTTCAGGTCTGCGATGATATAGCAGTCGTCAGTATCATTATGCAGCCGGAACTTGACATTCTTCACATTGCCGCCGTTATCGCTGAACTGCTTGAGAACGTCGATACCGTAGGTATACACATGGCAGCAGTCCTTGAGGGTATCAAAGTAAGTCGTGTTGGTACGCTTCCAGGTCAGCACGACCTCGTTGGGATTGTCGGTATCGCCCATCTTGGCGTCAGAGGTCAGGGTTGCCGCATAGGTGATCCGCATGGTGCAGTCGGAATAACCGCGCTTGACGCTGTCGATGTACACAGAGGTCGCCTCATTGATCTCGCTCAGACCGGTATCGGTCATGCGGATGGTCATGGTGTTAGCAGCGTCATCGTAGGTCACGGTGAACTTGTCGGAGGTTTCATCCCAAGTGGCAATCTTGTCGGTGCATCCAGCGTCCTTGAAGAACTCGATGACCACATCGTTCTTGTTATACTTGATACCCTTGCTCATGGTGTCCACATATGTGTATTCGGTCAGACTGGATGCCTTGGAGGTGATGGTGGGCAGAGTGCTGATGATCTGATAATCCACCGTGTCGCCCACGGAGACGGTGGCAGTGTGAGCGTACCCATCGGTGATGTCGGTCAGGCTGCCGGTATTCTTGCCGGTGGAGTTCTTGGCCTCACGCACGGTCTTATCCAGCGTAGGATTGCCGGTCTGATTCTTGGGGTAGACGGTCACATCGTAGTTCCACGCCGCGCCGTCGATGGTGGTCATGGGCAGAGATACGAAGAAAGGATTGCAGGTGGAGGTCACGTTTTCAGGGACGCGAGTCTCCACAACGAGATACAAGCCCTGCTCCATATTGGAAGCAGAAGTGTGGCCGGCGGCATCCGTTTCGGACATGGCTACGCCGCCGTTCTTGACAGCGGCCTCCAGCTCATTCTTCACGTTCGTGGCATTGGCAGTCAGCGCAGCGGCCAGCTTGTTGTTGAGCATATCGCTGGTGAAGTAGTTGATGCCGCCCTCGGTCTTGTGTGCGTCTGCGGCAGTCAGACCGATGGCGGACAAAACGGCGGTGCTGCGGTCGGAGCTGTCGAAGCCATACAGCACACCCACCTGACGCTGGCTCTCCACCAATTCATTGTTCATGGCGATGTCGGCCACGCGGAGGTATGTGAACTCTACGCCCTGAATGGCGTATTTTGCCAACTTATCCACGACGGCGGCATCATCGTGCAGACCGGTGGAAACGTAGGACTCCGCGTCCCACGCGCCATCGTTGCCGGCCTTGGTGATGTCGTACTTGTAGATGCTCAGGGACGCTTTCTTGCCGGGGTCGATGGTAGGCGCAGAATCTGTTGCGGCGAACGCCGTGGTCATCAGGCCGATGACCATAAGCGCCGACAGCAGCAGCGCCACTACGCGATGGATCTTTTTCATGTTCAGTTGTTCTCCTTCTTGAATTCAGATTTTTTGCAAAAATAAACATCCATGCCCAGCATGAGTGCCGCAAACAGGATGGGTGCAGCGAAGCCACGACCGCCCGTAAACGGCAGCACAAAGTCCGCATTGTTGCAGAGGGTCACGGTAATGTCCGGCGCGTCCGCCGTCAGTGTATCCACCGATACCGGCTCGGGCAGCAGGGTATAGCCTGCGGGTGCTTTGACCTCGGTGACGCGGTACTTCGCCCCAAGCTTGAGATTGTCCCACTTGGCTGCGCCGGTGCTGTCAGTGGTGGACTTGCCGATTTCTGCCCAGCTTTGACCGTCTGTGGACATCTCCAGCAACAACTCCGCCCCGGCAAGCGGCCCGCCTGTGGCGTCGATTTTGCGGATGGTCAGACTGCCCTTGGTAGGCATGTTCTCGCGTGTGACCTTTACATGGAGATTTTCGCTGGTCAGGCTGAATTCGTACCTTGTGTTGTCCAGCAGATAGCCGCTTACGGTGCTGATCTCCTGATAAGCGTACTTTCCGGGCTTCAGGTCGGAGAAGGTCACCTTGCCGTTGCCGTCGGTGGTGCCATCCGCGATCTTGCTGCCGTTGGCGTCGAAGAGCCGGTACACCACACCGGCCAGCGGCTGTCTGGTTTCGGCGTCTACCTTCAGGATCTCGATGCTGCCCTTGGCCAGTGCGTTGGTACGCTGCTCGGTGATGTGCAGCGCCGATGTGGAGATGGTGGCCGTGTATCTGGTGCTGTCCACCACATAGCCCTCCGGCGCGCTGATCTCCTGATAGGAATAGCTGCCCAGCGGCAGGTCGCTGAATACCGCCCTGCCGTCCGCGCCGGTGGTCACGTCGGCCACTTTATTGCCGCTGGCGTCAAACAGCCGGTAGGTGACGCCTGAAAGTGCTGCACCAGTATCGGCGTCCACTTTGTTGATGGTGAGAGAACCCTTCTCCTCCACGATGTTGACCTTAAAATGCACATACGCCCACACGGGGTCGGGCAGGGTGGTCAGCGCGGCGCAGGCCTGATAATTGCTGCCGTTGCTGGGCTCCAGCAACACGGACTCCGTGCCCTCCACGTCCAGCGAGTAGCCGTAATCGCTGCTGACGCAGCCGTTCAGCTGCGCCCCGGCCTCCTTGGTGGCCGTGACCGTCAGCACGTTGCGCCGCTGGCTGATGGTCACACCGCTGATGTTGGCGCGAAAACGATACTGCGACAGCACGCCGTTGGTGTCGGTGGCCGTCCCGGTGTACTGGCTGCCGTCCCACGTCAGTTGGATAGCATTGCTGTCCGAAAGCTGATTGCGATACCGCACCGCAAAGCTGGGGATCGTGCCGTGCTGCATGATGCGGTCGATGATGATGTCATACGCCACCGCCACATCGTCGCCGGCATAGTGAAACAGCTCCTTGCAGGTGGTGTCATACAGCGTGTAGGGGTACGTCGTGCCGCGGTAGCCGCAGACGAACTCCCAGATGATGGCCTGCGTCGCAAGCTGCGCACAGTCCGGGTGCATATCGAAGCCGTAGTTGCCGCCATAGCCGTAGGCCATGGCCAGCGTCACGGCGTACCGCTGGTTCCAGCTCAGCCCGCTCCAGCTGACGGAGGAGTATTCGGCGTCGCCCTGGGGCGAACGCACAGCCGGCTCCATGCAATAGGCGGGCACTGTTGCGCCGGTATCGTCCCGCGTGAAATATTTCAGCTTCGTGCTGGTAAATGCACCCCATTGGGACACCGGCGTCTTGTCCTCGTGGTAGCGATACTCGTTGCCGCCGCTGATGGTGCCGGTGACGGTCTCGGCGTGGGCCGTCACGATGGACAGCCCCATGAGCGCCGCCAGCAGGCACACCAGTGTCAGCAGCTTTGGAATGGTTTTCTTCATGCAATGTCCTTTCTCCCAACGCAAAAGGCCGGCAGCTTTCGCTGTCGGCCCTCTGGTGGGTATTCAATTTTATCCGTACAGCACCACCACGATATACTCGTCCGATGCCGCGTTGTAGCGCACGGTGCAGTTGAACCGTGCGTAGGCGCTGACCGTGTCCGCGCCGTCCATGGCTGCAAGGTAGTCAAAAGTGGCTTCCACGTTGCCCCGCGCCGCACGGTTCAGCGCCTCCTGCCCGCCGTTGGCCGCCAACCACGCCACGCTGTCCGCCGTGCCGGGGAAGTAGCTGGAATCGGCAGTCGTCATGGTGGTGTCGATGGTCACACCGTACTGCGCCTGCGCATACTCGTTGCCCACCCGCACCGCCTCCGCCACGGAGTAGATGTCCCCGCTGGCCGCAGTCGGCGCAGGGTCAGGCTCGGGCGTAGGTGCAGGTGTTGGAGCGGGTTCGGGTTTAGGCGCCGATGTAGGTGTAGGTGCAGGGTCTGATTTGGCCTCTGACTTGGATGCCGCTGGCGCTTCAGACACAGCAGGCCGCCCCGCTTCGGCGGATGCAGGCTGCTTTTCGACTGCCTTATCCGCACCCTTTGGCGCATCCATTTGCTCGGCAGGCTTTGCCGCGTTCGCATTGTCCCCGGCTTCTGTGCTTTCGTCCACTGCCTCCGCCTTTGCCGGAATCATCGGCGCTTCCTTTTGTTCCTGCGTCACTTGCGGGATTGTCTCGGTTTCTGCTGCAATCGGTGCCTGCCCGCAGGCAGACAGGAGCAACAGGATACTCATTAGTAATACTGTGATCTTTTTCATCTGTGCTATCCTCCTTTGTGTTTTTGGTAGCACAAACAACTATCACACAATTGCCCGCAAGTCAACGGAAAGACGCGAAGCGGCGGAAACAAAATAGGGAGGCCCTCTGGCACTGACGTTGCCGCTCATGCCGGACCTCCCATATCCATCTGTTTTTCTTGCGATGGAGACAGCATCGGCTGATAATCCGCGCGATGCAGCAGGCCGTAGGGTGTCAGCGCGGCGTTGTCATGCCGGATCACCTCGTTTCCGTAGGCGAAGAGATTTACATGGGGAATCAACTGCTCTGCCGCGGCATCGTCCAGCAGAAAGCGCAGCTGGTCTACGGCTGTCTCTTGCGGTGAGCTGATCTCCGGCGTAAGGATGTATTCGTCCATGCGCTCCGCCAGAAGGATAGCCGTTCCGATGTCCTGTACTTCAAACTGCTCCAGCAGTGCTTTCAGTTTTGGGAGCTGTACCTGTCGGGCAGGGATATTCTTCACCGCTTTGGCAAACTCATTGAACGCTTCCATTTCCATGGGCAGATCAGCAAATTCTGCCGCGTAGGGGATGATGCCATCGTAGTCGAGCACAACGGTATTTTCCCATTGCAGCGTGCCCAGCCGCCCCTGCGCTTCCTCTAACTCTTTCTCTGAGGCGGGGAGGTTCAGCGTTACCGTGCGGTCATCCCCGTAATCCGGGTGCAGGCCGAGGGTCAGCCGGAAGAGGTATCCCGGCTTTTCCGGCAGCTCTCTGGGGCAAGGCGGCGCTGTCAGCAGACCGCCGTCCCGCACCACATAGCACCCGCCCACATAAACGCCGCCCTCGCCGGTGCGGAGCGCCTTGCCGATCCTTGCGAAGTCCAGCATGTCAAATACCGCATCCGATATCCCCTCCAGTTCCGGCATGAAGTCGTTTTCCGCATAAAAGCGCCCAAGCTGCGCATCGTCCGCGGCATCCACCACATGGCAGCAGTCCGCACTGGCACTGACCGCCAGATCCCGCAGCTCCTGCATAGTGATGATACCGCCGTTGGACTGTACCTTTTCCTGCACTGCCATCTCCAGCAGCCCCCGATAGGCGATGCCCTGTATCGTATCCAACCTTGCCAACTCTCCGGCGAGGTCATTCAACTCATTGAGGCTGATATCCAGCCCTGCCAAATGGGGCGCAAGTGCATCGAACCTGTAATACTCGTCGATTTCCAGATACAGCGTTTCGCCCTCCTGCAATCGCACCTTGTCCATCGCGTCCCACAGCGCCCACGGGGAAGCGGGCAGGTCGAGTTTTGCATACGCCTCGTTGTTCGGCACACCTTCCTTTGCCAGATACACGCCAAAGATATTCTTATCCAAGGGTCATCCCTCCCATCTGCGGAGCGTCCTGCTCATAGCTGGCAGGGTTTGCGCCAGGAACATTCCAGCCGTGTATGCTGCCGCATTCCATGGCAAGCCGCTGCGCCTGCGTCACGCCGAGACGCTCATTGTTGTAATCGGCCAGTTCCCGGTTCTGCGCGGGATCATCTGTAGACCAGTCACTGGGATAATAGCCGCTCTCACCGCGCTTGATGCAGATGAGTGCGCCGGTAGATGCCAGGATAGAGAAGCACAGCTCCGGCAGACCTTCCGCCAGCTTGGGAGCAAACAGCTCTTGCTCCGTCTGAATGCTCCACTGATCCGAGTTCCAGAAGTGGATATATAACTCGCTTCCACCATCCACGCGGATCTCTTGCTGCTCAAAGCTCTCGCCCCAGCCGTCCGACGCCTGCCCGGTGATAAAATCTTTCAGGGTGTCCATCTCTGCTGTGCTCAGTCCTCCGGCAACGCGGCACTCCGCCACACCCCAGAGCTGCCGATCCCGGCTTTCCACGGTGAATACGGCAGAATGTACCTTTCTGTCGATGCTGTCGGCCACATCGTACCAGTGCATGAGGCCGCGTTCCGTTTCCTCCGGCATCCGATTTTTGACCAGCGCCGCCGTGATCTGATCCTGATAGCCCCGTAGTTCGTGACCCTCCAGCAGCTCACTGTATTCATCCATATCGCCGTATTCGTTCGGCGCAAAGAGGTCAGCGGTCAGGGGCATATACAGCTTCAGCGTGGTCAGCTTCGGCGGCAGCGCGGAGAAGCTGTCCTCGCCGGGGACAAGCGCCAGCGTCCTGCCGTTGTCCCATTTCATATGGAGCTGGCCGATGTCATCCACGAAGTCCACCTCACCCTCTGTACCGGGCACGATGGGCGCGTAGGGATCGTCCATACTGTTGAGCCGGATGCGGGTTCCGGGCGGATATTGCTCCTTGATGAATTCCACCATTTTTCTGTCCATGTTCACATACCTCCGAAAGTCATGCCCGGTTCGGGCGGATTTTGGTAGTCATCTAACTGGCGGGGATTCTCCTCGCCATAGAAGTCGTAGGCCATATCGTCCACCGCCTTGCGGACAGCGGGATCGTTCGTCAGCACTTCGTAGTGGAAGCCGGTGGTGGGGCGGTACGGCAACTCCTCACGCACGCAGCGGAGGAACTCGTCCGCACTCGTAAATTCCTGCGTGTCGCCGTTGGCATAGGTAACGCGGCCCACCAGGGGCTTGTCCTGCGCCATATTCTGCCGCTGGACATCCAGATCATAGGCCGTACAGTAGCAGTTATAATCTCCAGGGGACGGATTGCAGCGCAGGCAGTAGCGGTAATGCTCGGTTTCCACGATGTAACCGTAGTTCTGTGTCCAGCCGCCGCTGATTTTGCCGCCGTGTTCATAGCAAAAACGCTCCATAGCGAAGCGGTTTTTCAGCACACTCTCCCGCAGCGTGTCCACGACCTCCTGCAGCTCCAGCTTGAATGCGGGGCTGTTCAGCTCCTCCGGGCCGCGGGGCCACCATGTATGCCAGAACTCATTGCCGCTGCGCCCGAAGTCCATCCGGACGTGGCCAACGGTACCCAGCCGCTTATCTTCTTCAGGGTGCGGGGTATAAAATAAGCCCGCCTCCTCCGGGCGGGCAGGGCGGATATGGAATTTCATGTTCTCTGCGGGATAGGGGAGCTGATGTGCTTCGCAGAACTCACGGAGCGTCATGTTGCCTTCACCGAGAAAACCGAGCTCATCCCGCACATCCAGCCGCCCAGACTTAGGCATCGCCAGCTTTTCCGGCATCAGCACCGAGCCTGCGTGGTTGACCACAACATTTTCTTCCATGTAACACAGCTCGCCGGGATCATCGTCAGAGCCGCGAATGTCATAGCAGTACCAGCCTTTCGGCACGGTATCACGGGCGATGCGCCCGTTGGTGAACAGCGCGGGCTTATCAAAT
>ERZ772860.771-NODE-771-length-26108-cov-63.574943_pt1 | contig 26108 bp, 28 predicted proteins | sample MGYA00511342_ERZ772860 | MGnify/ENA primary metagenome ERZ772860 (study PRJEB29015, sample SAMEA2737665) | human gut metagenome | biome: human gut; feature: human-associated habitat; material: faeces | place: China | collected 2012 ... | reverse complement strand
CCGCCACCGGGACCTGTGTAAAGCCCGCCACCGGGACCTGTGTAAAGCCCGCCACCGGGACCTGTGTAAAGCCCGCCACCGGGACCTGTGTAAAGTCCACCACCGGGACCTGTGTAGAGTCCACCACCAGGCCCTATGTATCTATCTCTTGGCCATTTGTTCATATTCTATCACTTATGAAGTTCTTTTCTATCTATCCAAAAAGCATTATCTGGCTTTATTATTAAAATATCAACAGGACCTCCAACCGTCTTCGTCCGTTGTTGAAATTTCATTGTATCTATAGTGGTTTGAATTGCATATTTTGCAAAATCAATAGCATCTTGTATTGTAAAAAGATTAAATGGGATAGGATAATCTGTTAAAGCATCACCATTCTGCGTATACATTGTAGTCAATACTCTACTAAGTACATCTATTTCACCATCCCATATTGCCCCTTGAATATCTGTATTAATAGATTCTATTTTATCCATATCGGTAGAAATTCTATATAATTTTTGTTCATATGTTTTTCCTGTGTTTATATAACCTCCAATGATAAAATCTGTATCTATTGTTTGGCATAATGCTTTGAAATATGGAATTATTTCATCTTTAATTTTATCAACACATTCATCTTTTTGTTCATTGATAAAACTTTCTATATAACCTGCGATGGGTTTGTTGTTGATACTTGCTTGACCACATGTCGAAATACCAACTCCCTTTGGAGTTAGGAATGTCTTATATGAAGAATCACTATAATGAACTCCGTTATTTTGGACTATTGTTCCATCTTGCTTATGAATAGTAGTACTGAATGTTGTTCTACTATCACTGGCCATAACAATACCTTCGCCTAAATGTAATGCAATAATTAGTGACATACTATCTTAACGATTTATAGCTGTTAAAAATTATTTTTTGTCAATATCAATTTTTGTGATTTCATGCGATTCTACTCTTACACATTTTGCAGAACTATCATCAAACAATACATAATTACGCCCTCCTTTATGCAAAGAACTCTCAAAGCTTATTCCATCAGCACCAACAATTCGTTTGCAATATTCACAAATAAGTTGAGTAGGAACGTACTCTAATTCCGAATCATATCTACGTAAAGGTTTTGACAGATCTTTACTTATAGAATCAATGATTTTTTTCTTAATTACAATCTCTTTGAGTGAAGTAGAGCCATCATTATATGCTATAAATAAATTCACATCGTATATGAAATCCACGAGCTCTAATTCGCGCTGTATTTTAAAGGTTCCAACACTAAGCTGATCTAAGTATACAGCTCGAACTTCAAAGTATGTGGTTTTTGCAGAATCACTTAAATATAAATATGGTATTCCTATCGGGTTTGCACGACCTGCTGTTGCCAGCTCTTTAGGAGGGCATCCCATCTTATCACATTTAATTTTCTTTTGACCAATGGGTGTTATACGAGAACGATATAATTTTTGACCAACATGTAAACTATTACCAGCTGTAAGATAATCATACTGAACAAATTCGTCCATATTGGTGAAGAAACGAGATTTTTCTTTTACGCTGGTTTTAAGCCTATCCCACACTGCAACACGATCGCAAATATCATCAGTGTAATTTACGAAATCAGCTATTGAGTAACCAAGATTATTTGTTGTGATAACATCTGCTAATAAATCCCTTGCAACGTCTTTATCTTTAAAGAGATGCCACTCATCTTGAATAATGTCAACAATTGTTTTATTACTATTAACTGTTGGAGAATATAATTCTAGTAAGGCAGCAAAGAAACCATGGAATTCAGAAAAGTCCATTACCTTGCCTTCCTTGCCACACACATCGCATATACCATCAATAACTGCATTGGCATTTATTTCGGAACGTAATTCTTCATCAAGAAAACAATCTTTACATATATTCATACGCAATATTTTTACAATGAAAGAATTAGTTCTAAATGATTCTTTACAGATAATTTTTTTAAATATCCTAGCCCTGGATAACCTTCTGATGCATTAGCTTTTTCGATTATTTCTTTTACAGCCTCTGTTTGGTTCTTATCTTCGTAGAACGGAGCAACTTTTCTTGCTGCCTCTCTAAATTTTCCACGGATGTCACTATTGGTCTCATTGCTATCTGAAACGAAATGATGGACATAGAGCTGCTCTTCATTCTTTCTATACGAAAGATGGATAGCTAAAGCATATGGCAACATACCACCTTCTATGTATTCAGATGGTAAAGTCGTATAATCTGAATATCCATCTAAATTACCTTCTTCAGCATAGAAAAACGGCTCTTCTGAAAATAGTTCATCTACCTCAAGAGCGTAGTCGGCATTACGAACCCTTGATTTGAAACAATCATCTAATCTAATAATCTGTTTCCCCGTTTCTTTTAATCTACTTCTCAATCTTCTAGATATGGTAGAGCCAAATGAATTGACAACATAACCGACAGATTCATTGTTGATTATTTTCCAAGCACTTTCATCATCCATATCCATGCAAGTGCGGAATATAATCATGGCGTTACCAAGTGTATATTCACCAATTATTGATGATATCTCATGAGCATTCAGCTTGGAATAAAGAAAGGCAGGAATCCAATTATCTTTATTTTCCATTAACTTCTCATTTTGGAACCATGCATCAAACTGCACAGTGGGGTGTTTGAAGTCGCCATCTTTGGGGTTTAAAATAAGGGCAAACTTTAAACCATTGGTCAACATCTCATCTATTGCAAGGTTCAGTGCATTAGGTTGCTGTTTTACAGGCTCTAAAATCGGAACAATAGAATTCTGTTCTTTGTGTTCTGCCGAAACTTCTCTTAAAGCCTTAAGTTCATATTGTTTTGCACGAAGATATGGATAATACATAATCTATGCTTGATTTATGTTAATATTCAACTGTTCCAATAATTTATTTGCCTTGTCTTGAGGCAAATTTAGACTCAACATCATTTGTCTAATTGACATAGGATATTTTCGTAATAGTGCTGTATTATTTTTGCGTTTCTTAATCTCACGCAAAAATAATTCTCTCAATTTATTGGGATTTGCTTTTGAAATGACCTGATAACAATATTTGTACATATCATAACCCGCTATTCCTTCTAAAGATTCTCCCAACGACAATACAATATTTTTATATTCTTCAGTTCTAAGGCATGACATTAGCGCTTCGCATTCAAAACGTTCATTGCTTTCTGCATCTTTAAATTCTTGTAGCATAATACGCCCACTATTTCGACTCATTACTATGATGCCTGTTGTAGGCTCAACAATATCACGATACTCATCTACTTTATCTTCCGAAACAACAATATAGCATTTGTCAAAAAAGCGTTTATAATCATCCATTTGTTTATCCAACCTGCGAGGGCTATCATATTCTGTTTTGATTTCAAAGGCTTTGCTCTCACCATTAAACATCACCATATCGGCAATAGAGTCACCTATTCTAAATTCACTGAAATATACAGAGTTTTTTGTTCCGTATTTTCTAAGAAGTAGTTTTATCAACTCATTCTTATACACATACTCACATCTGTAATGTTTAGAAATTATAGAATAAGCTATTTTTAGCAGATCCGAATAGGTTGCACATCTTAACAAGTCATAATTGGAAGCCAACCAATTAAAATGCGAATAGTCATTAAAATTTAAGACATCTATAAATGCACCACGGGAGAAGGCTGAAGAAAAATCCCTCAGTCTAATCAAGTCCCCATTCGCATTTATCATTGCCATATACAATACACCCTAATTAAGTCTTTTTGCAAATATAACCATAATTTCGTCACAAATAAATTATCAAATAATAAAAATAACTGCTTGTATTATCATTTTAGTAACTACTCAGGTACCACGGCCATAGACCGGTGGCCCTGCTCCCCTGTCAATAATGATTGAAGCAATGATGCTATGCCAGCGCAAGGGCCGAAATGACCCTGAGGACCTCGAAGGGGTTCTGCCCGTTCTTGACCGCCGTCTGTATGACGGAGGCGACGGTGGCGTAGTTCTCCGCGCCGGATTCCGTGCGGAAGCATCCGCTGACCTTGAGTTTGGTCTTGGCCGGCCGCAAGGCCTTCTCGCTGTCGTTGTTCGTGGGCGGGACGGCGGGGAGAGACGATAGATAAACTCGTTCCAGGTCTCACCCTCAATGAAAGGTACAGGACTTCCACAATACACCTGCTGACGCTCCACCTTCTCGTTTCCGAACGGCAGATTCCATGTCAATGCGCCGCCTTCGGCAGTAGTGAAATTCTTCACCGCATGGAAAGAGAACGAAGAAAAATCAGCAATCTCGCCAGCCATCTTGCCATGACGCGAAGCTCCAAATGAATGAGCGCAGTCATTGGAAATGGCGATACGGCCCAGAAGCTTCTGAATATCATTTGCAGGATGGAATTTTGCCAGAATTTCAGGACGGTTCACTATCCCACATCAGCGCAGATACCCGCAATATCCACAGGTACAATGACTTTGGTACGCTCAGTGATAGCATTTGCCAGTTTATCGTAATCCATCTCGACATTGTCCTTCTGAGAATCCACCAGGACAATGGTAGCACCGACATGAGCGACGACAGATGCCGACGCAGTATAAGTATATGCCGGAACAATCTCCGCGTCCACCCCAAAACTCACACAGCCTCGCTCCCGTCTTCGCCGTACTTTCCGTCCTTGGCCTCATAGATGACGGACGGCTCCAGGACTTCGACCGTGTGCCAGGTGCCGGCGGGGACAACGCAGCCGTAACTGCCGGAGGACGGGTCCATGACAATGCGTGCCGTTTCATGGAGACGACGCCCAATTGCTTTGTCAGGCTTCTGTTCAATGCCATCTCCAGGTCTCGCTTCCTCGTAAAGGACCTCGACCAATTTTCCATGAAGCAGCAGGACATTCTCTGTGCTGTTCGGGTGCCGATGGATAGGAACCACAGTGCCAGGAAGAAGAGCATTGAGCATACGCTGGCTGTTGTCGTCGGATGACGTGCGCAGGTCATAGTTCTGACGAAGCCGTGGATTTTCCGCAGCCTCGGACAGCAACTCCGAAATGAATTTATTGTCGATTTCCAACATTATTTCACTATTTTAACGACTCCAGATATTCCTCGTGCAGATGATAATACTTCTTCATAAATGCGATATAAGCGATACTTAGAACAATCAATGCACCAAGCAGATAGAGCCAATGCGCCATAACTGTATTCGGAATAATATAAATAAATCCGAGAGACACAGCCAGCTGCAGCAACGCATAGAGCGATGCCACCTTCACATGACCTATCTTCAATTCATTCGCCATAATCTGATATGCATGCTTGCGATGCGCTTCTCCCAGATTCTCATGCAACATTATTCGATGACAAATCGTAAGACAGCCGTCCACGCCATAGACCAACAAGAAAATCAGCCAAGTGATATCTCCAGTCCTGAGAATCAATGAACCGATCAGAAACAGCAGGATATAAGCCACTCCGATTGACCCCACATCGCCTGCAAAACACTTCGCCTTACCCTTGGGCCTGAAATTGAAATAACAGAATACCATGTCCGCAAGAATCACCACGAAGATAAGAGATTGATTCACAAAGTCCATACTCTGATTGAGCAGAGCCAATGGTATAAGCGATGCAAGCGCATAAGCCCCCGTGATGCCATTGATTCCATCCATGAAATTGATGACATTAGACGCACCTACGCAAACTATGAGTGCAAGAATCACCACCCACCACATGTTCAGATGCAAGATGTCCAGCTGATAAAACATCATCAGCATAGCTCCGAATTGCGCCACAAGCCGCACGTTGTCTGGCAACGAATGAATATCATCAATGAAACTCACGCCGGCAACCAACGTCACTGCCAGCAGGAACCAGATGTAGTCCCTGATTTCCAGATTCAACGAAGGTATCCACCCTGCCGCAGCAAAAGCCAACCAAATCCACAGCGCCAAAAGGAAAATAATCCCACCGCCACGCAGGACAATGCTGGAGTGCGACGAGCGCTGATTAGGTTTGTCAATGATATTGAACCTGTCTGCCACCTTGAAATATGCTAATTCCGAGACAAGAAGAATCAAAAAGATGATTCCGTAAATAAAATATGAATTCATATTATCTTGATATAACGTTAGTTGATTAACTTAAAAGAGGGCAGGTCCGGAAATCCAAGCCCGCCCTCATAACCATTAACCTGCCATTTTCGATATCCTTGCAGATAACTCTACCAATGGTAGTGGTTTATTAAAGCTGTAGTCATATATCGGCTCACCGTATGCGTCCACTTTTCCGCAAGCTGACGCTTACCACTGATTTTCAGCGGTTTCCTTAAACTTATTTTTTTCGATTATTTTGATTTTACTGCTATGCGGGCAGATAACAAGGCAGGCAGCACGTCAGGTCGTCACCGTCCCTTGCCGTCCGAAGCCGATCCAAAAGGGATTTCAGATAGTCTTCCACGTTACGCCTCACCATCTTGCAGCTCTCGATCACCGAGTACATGAACGCGTTGTGCCTGGCCGACCTCTCGCTTCCGATGTTCCCGGCGTTCTTCAGGCTCATCTTTATCCGACGCATCATCTGCTCGCTGAGGTTGTTCGACAGTTCCACGTCGCCACACTCAAGCACCCTCTTCATCGCAGGCCATTCGCCTATCGCATATTTCAGGGCCTTCCTCAGCAGTTCGCCGCAGCCCGCGAAGTCAGACTTCCGGAACACCTCCAGACGCTCCTCTATCCTCCTCATCATGTCCGCCGTGTTCCCCCGGCTTAAGGCGTTGCGCAAGTCTCTCTGCAAACTGAAAGCCCCTCGTCATCCTTGCCTCGGCCGGCGTTACGCTCTGATTTACGCACGAAGTTCCTGCCGCTGAACACTTAGACGCTCTTCGCGGTGTTCGGATTAAGCCTCATCTCATCGCGGACGATACCGCTCAGGCCGGATATTCCCTTGCGCAGGTCCACCTTCTCCCTATACAGGTAGATGGAATATTCACTTGACATCGTCACCATGGCGCCACTATCCAAGCATCTTCCTGACCATGCCGAACAGTTCGCTGATGTCGCCCTCGCACTGCGACAGCTCCATATCATTCGTGAACCGCACACGCACGTCGCGGATGCCGAGGGTCTTCTCCGGGCCGCCGCCGTCAACGACAAGCGGGATGAACCCGCCCGACAGCTGGCGCTCGTCAGCCTCCCTGAGGACGCGCTATCCTTCTGGCCCCTGCGTGAATATTGCATGAACTTCTCATAGTCATATCCCTCCTCCTCGCAGAACTTCTTCATCGAGCGGCCACGGCCGTTCTGGTTGTAGTGCTTGAGCGCGAACGCGTAGTTGATTGTCGGATCTTCCTTCATCTTTGACTCAGTTTTTTTTGATTCGTGACAAAGATGAGCAGACTTGTTCAGAACTCAATGCGGAAATGTGGACGCGTACTGTCCATCACCCTGTAGGGAACGTTGTTTCTGTCGCAGAACGCCCGCATCGTCATACCGCGCGGCACCCACTCACTCTGGTACTCCACATAGAAACGCTCCAAGTCTTCGCTGCTGTACATTGGTCTCGTTTTTCCGGCTAAGGTAAGGGGCTTTTCTCCGGGTCCAAAATTTGACCACTAACTTACAGGACATGAGGCTAATGCGTGAACACAGATGATTGAAAAATTTGACATACAATATTACCGTTATTTCTTGAAACTCCTAATCGTCTCCCTCAACCCATCCTTGGTGCGGACGGGCATGTGGTCAATGCCCAGCGCGGCCTTGATCTTGGCATTGTTGACGACGTAGTTTTCGGTGAGTTTCTGCATGCGGAGGGGGTTTAGAGAGGTGAATTCAAGTGCCTATTTATCTTTTCTCTGATCTCTGCTTTTAGATTCAAGGTCTTTTTTCATCACGTTCCTGCCAGTCAAGAATAGACCGACAACGACAACCATTGTCACACTTAGAAAAGATGCGGCAAAAGTAGTCATGCGTAATTTAACAGCAAAGAATATCGCTACCGCGACACAAAGAAAGACTATTATAAATCCAAAAACCTGACCTCGTTTGCTTTGTACTGTTTGACTACCAACAACTTTAGTTTCCAAGGTCATTCTGTGTTCCTGTTGTTTTTCAGCCATTTTCAAAATCCTATCTGCCGAGCCGGGAAGGATTTCCTCATAACGCGCCAATGATTCCGGTGGAGGTATTGGTCCTGAATACATCTCCTCGCGGATAATTGTCAGAGCATCCTTGACATCCTTTTTCCGGCTCTCTGGAACGGCATCCAAGATTACCTTATCTGGGCTTTCTTGTTCTTCGGTATGATTGTTCCCTGCAACCAATCTACCATCTTGAATAGTTTTTTCACTCATAATAATCAAATTTTGGTCACTTCATCACTGAATACAAATCCTGACCGACTACGCCAAAGTCAGACTCTAACGCCGTTCTGTCAGCGGCTTCCGCTGACGAGGATTCATTATAGGAGTAATATGGAGAGAATATTCCCAAAAGGTTTCCCATTCCGATCAGAAATGATCCCTTCGCGAAAAGATAATCTGTTCTGTAAAATGACTTTTTCATACAAATAAACATTACCTAACAAATATACAAATTTCAGACTAAACTTTCAACAATAGAACAAACAAAAATATTACACCCTGAAATTCTCCAACACATCCAGCGGCTCCCACCCAAGTTCCTTGCGCGCTTTCTCATTGCTGAAAGTGAGGCTCTTGGTCATCTTTTCCAGTTTGTAACTATTGATTGGAGCCTTATTGCCCAGTAGATCACCGACTTTGGCCATGCACCAAGCCATCCAATAAGGGATTGAAAGCGGTTTGCGTTTGCCCAACTGCCTCGCGACTGAAAGGGACAATTCTCCGAATGACGGCTGACGAGTATCGCAGACATTATAGACGCCACCCTTCTCCTCCAACTTAGGTAATATATTGGCAATGTCCTCCGCCATCAAAATGCTCTTGACGACCTTACCTCCGGCAATATTCATATAGAAGCCTTTACGGATGCCATTGACCATCGCACCGAGATTGCCGGGAGCACCTTTCCCCGCAAGAAGCGATGGACGAAGAATTCCAAGAACCACATTATGTTCCTTGCACCATTGCGTCAGATACCCCTCCGCCAATATCTTGCTCTTCGCATACGGTATTTCACCATCAAGAGGATGCTCCTCGGTGATCAATTCTCCAAAGTCGCATCCATACACAGCGACAGTGCTAATGAATATCAAAGCCTTCGGCACCCCAACTTTTTCAAGCGCCGAACATAAATTAACAGTTCCTTGATAGTTCACATCAAAGAACGCCTGCTTCTCCGCCTCGGTCTTCGGCACGACATGAGCCTTTCCACAAGCATGAAGCACAACATCATAGTGTTCCGGAAGATCAGGAACTTCCTTTGCAAGATTAGCCTTCACATCATCGGCAGGAGTAATGCCACAAGTTATCACAACATACGACTTATCCAGCACTGGCCGGGCATTCCTGCCCAAAAAGCCCGTGCCACCGGTAAACAGCAACTTTTCCATTATATTATTTTCATGAATTTATCCAAAATTGTTTTCTCTGAATATTTCGTCTCCGCCAACACACGAGCCCTTCTCCCCATTTCCTCCAAATGATTTCTATTCCACTCATCAGGCCACCCGCAATAGCCAATATTATTCTCCCGAACCAACAAATCAATCTCACTGTCTTCAGGACCAAAGAATAGAATAGGTCTGCCTGATGCAAGAATATTATACGTCTTGCTCGGCACACCCAAGCCATACATTCCTTCCTGAAGCGTCACAACCGCCATATCGCATGCCGCCAAGACCTCATTTTGTTGGGACCGGAAGTAAGGCCCGTGAAAGAACACATTATCGTGTCTCTTTTCCTTGAGTCTTTCCTCCATTGCTCCCGTTCCATATAAATGAAATTCAATGTCATCAGGCAAATTATCAATCACTTTCTCCAGTCCCTGAACGCGTCCAATGTTACCAGCATATTCCAAAACAATCTTTCCTTCCGGAAATGGTTTTGGCCGTATGTTAATAATGTCCGCCCAATTCTCTATGACAACAATTTTTGTGTTCTGATTATACCGAGCCACTTTGCGGGTCAACACGTCTTTCATATCCCTCCCCAAAGCGATCAATTGATCTGCCTTGCTATACGCCTTATCAAAAAACCGCTTAAGCATCCCATATAAAGGCAGTTTCAGACCTGCCGGACAGGTATTCTCCGGGAACACATCATGAACAAGAATATTCAGTTCAAATCCAATTCTCCTTTTCAGCCATGCCATCAACGGAACCATCGGAGCCGGATTTGTCACCATCAAGACTTTGTCTCCTTTACGCACATATTCCCTCACCAACGACATCATCCTTTTGCTCATAAGCAAGAAAGAAAGTGCTTTCCCGAAAGTCGTGTTTTTATCCAATCCAACCCCTTCGGCACGATGCACCTCAATGCCCTCGTGAAGTTCGAACCTGTGCTCAGCGTCTATCTTTTTCCGCTTATCATAAACCTCTGGGCCACATATCACGCCGACGGCGTACTTCCGAGCCATAGCATTGGCGATTTCCCCCATAATATAACTTGTAGATGTCTCGTCAGGGGGAAAGAGCTCTGTTATTATCCAAAGTTTCTTGGGATTCATTTCAAGACTTATTATCTATGCGTTTTTACGATGGTACTACTATGCTTGCGATTTCTTTACAAATATCATCACCCTCATTTTCACCTTCATTATCAGAATATGATTTCAGGATAATATCGCGAATACATTGCCTATCAATGTATTCTCCTCTTTCAGAAAGTATATTCATGGCAAACAAGCACCTGTAATACAGAATACGAATTTGACGTGGCGTTAGAATAGGACATTCAACGGTGACTTCATCCATTATAAGTTCAATAAGTCGCTTAATATCCAAATTAGCAGTAGGTTTGTCAGATGTGACGGAGTTTGATCGCTCATCTGTTGATAATATGTCTTTTGATTGTACTGTAATAGTAGCCCCACTGATTTCTATACTATCCACTCCTGATAATTCTTGCAAGAATTCAATATAATCGAGTTCTTTCAACTTTGGAAGTGAGATTGAGGAAACAAACAATTTATCAATCTGATCTCTTACTACATGTGCAAGGTTCAATCCACTTTTACCGATTGCTAATTTATATTTTTGCACCAAAGCACTTTTTAATATGTTAACATCGATGCTGCACACCACAACCAAGCGTTCTCCAATCTTTGGATTTTCAAGAATCGTCCTTAACGATTCTATAACAGAAATAATTCTATAATAATCACATCTATCTATGTCATCAACATACAGCAGAACTTTCTTTTTCTTAGGACATGAAATTTTGAATTTAAGCAAAGCCTCAAGTTCTTTCTCAATCTCAGATTGAGTGCCTAATTCCTTATCAAAGGATTTACCCGAGAATACCTTACGTCCAAAATTTTGCACAGAATCCACATTATCATAAATTGTCTTTAAGATGAATCCAGATACTGATAATAGGCCTATCACCAACTCTGAATAAGAAGGAAGTTTTTCTCTAAATAGCCATGTAATAACAAAAGGACATACAAAAATGAATAAACTCCATAGAAGTTTCCATAAATTCTGCCAGACATTGAAGGCCACATGGCCACCCCAACATAATAGTTCTTTCTTTAGAGTTTCATACAAGTATGCCCAAATAGCAGGTGTCTCTTGATATTTCCAAGCATTAAATGATACAACAAAATATTTTAAAGCATCCTTACGGTTATCCAATATCTCTTTCACTCGTGAGAAGAAGTACGTTTTGCCCCTTCCCCATGGAGCGAATATCCCCATCATAGAAACATTTACAGAACTTGACTGGCTGATTGAATCAACTAACCTTACAAAACAAGTCGCCAAAGTACCTACTCCAAAACATGGATTAACATCCGCATCTTTCTGAATATCAGAATTAGCCGTAGGTTTGAATAATTCTCGACTGTACGTTGAAGAAGTCTCCTTTTTTTCATCAATATTTTCCTTAGAACTCAAAAGGGCATCGTCATCTCCAAAATCTATTTCAAATTTGGCCCCAGATTTTATTGATTTATCAGTATCTGACAAACTGTCAACTAACTTTTCTTGCTTCGATAAAAGATATTCTTCCACATATTCAGTTCCTTTTGCCGATAAACCAATAACAATAAACCTACCACCAATATACGGGATATACGTGGCAAACATAGAGGATTGATTCAAAGAATCACCTGCTTTGACAAGTTGATCCTTGGTCGCTTCTGGTATTTCTTTCGCAAAATCATCAATACTCAACTGAGTATGCTCCGCACTATCATAGACTATTTTCAGAATTCTGTCTTTTATCTCTTTTAGTAGCATAGGCATATATTACCAATTTTGTTGTCACAATGATATAGGACGTATGTATTTCACATGTTTTTTAGAAAAAAATTCATCGTGACTGCTTCGTTGGTTGTTGCTTCCGCTTCTGCAAAAACGTTTTTTCACCGAAAAGAGATATGTTTCTTGCAAAGAATAGAACTATAAATAAAATTCCCACAAAAGTTTGTATAATCACACAAACCATATTTGCCGTATCACCTACATCTGGATGAATATCACCATAACCCAAAGTAGATTGAGTTGACAAACTGTAATAAATACTAGATAAACGAGATTGATGTAGTCTAGTAAGACCATTATGTAAGTAAAATACTGCGAAGGTCATTACAGATTGTATGTAATTACAAATTATGCCAATAAAGTTACGTTTAAATGATGCCGTTGAAGCTATAACGTCATCAAGAAACACAAGAGCCATTAGATATAAAAACGTTTCGGTAAGCAATATTCCCAATAATACGCAGATAAAAAGCGAATTATACCAATTGAAATATATCACAACTGCTGGGAAAAATAAGTTGATGAGCATATATACATCTGTCCCCACTTTTCGTAATCTAAAGCCCCCTAATAAGCCAGTAATATACTTTACAAGCAATCCCAACGTAACGAATTGAATGGAACTAAGCAGAATGCGTAAATAATGCTCTATACCTATAGATGTATCATGTTTAATGATATTCTTTAACTGATTTTTCTGTCGTTTATACGGATTACTAACCTTATTATTATGCGTACTCATAGTGTAATCAATTAATTATTAGCACATGTCCACTTTTCCGCAGGTTCACCTAGCCACGATACAAATTGATGGAATATTCGCTTGACATCGTTACCCTAGCACTACACAAGCATTTTTCTGATCTTGTCGAACAACTTGTCGCCCTCGCCTTGCGAGAGTTCCATCCTGTTCGTGAAGTGCACACGAATTTCACGAATACCAAAGGCCCCTTCCAAGCTGGATGAACCCGCACGACGACAGGTGCCCGTCAGCCTCCTTGAGGACTCTGTACTCCTTCTGTCCACACCGGGCGTATTGTGTAAACTTCTCGGAGTCATCCACCTCTTCCTCACAGAACTTCTTCATCGAGTGGCCGCAGCCGTCCTTGCTGTAGTGCTTCAGCGCTAACGCGTAGTTTATCGGTTACTCTTCTTTTTTCTTTTACCCTGTTTTTTATTAGGGCTATAGATATTCAGGTGATTTCTGAATGCAGTGCGGAAATATAGACGCATACTCTTCCAAAATCAGTTCAATTAGTTGCGCTATCATCTCTATATTTCTCACGGACCACACATATACTCTCCGTGCACATGTTGAACAATCCTTTTGTCACAAAGATAGCATTTGTATTGTAGCCATAATAAATGGTACTTTATCAGAAGTCTACTACAATACGGTACCATTCTTACTTTCGGCATTAATTGAGCCACTTATAATATTGCCTATAAACCATATAGGGTTTTAAGTTGTCTTACCAATTCTACACGTTCTGTATATTCCTGACCATCTCTTAGGTACCACGCGTCATAGTTTATTCTCTTTTCAACAGCAGGTACCCCTACTTGTAAAGTATTACTCTTGCAGTCATGTATTACCAAACTATGTGAAGCAATAGTAACATTATCTCCAATTATCAATCTACCTACAATTTGAGAACCCGAACTCAAATAAAGTCCTTCTCCAATAGTTTTTCCTCCACCTGCAATACATGTTGAAGTATGCAATACGGCAAAGTTTCCTATCCTGTTTGGCCCCCCACTACAATCGTACCATAATGTGGAATTACCAAGCCATAACCAAAAACAGAATAATCTATCGAAAAACCGAGTTTCTGAGAAACTTTATCGTATCTAATCTTGGTCAACGCAGTAATAATATAGTTAATTGCTCCTTTCTGGTTACTATAGTATTGAATTCTTCTCATAAGTCTCAAAAACCGCAAAATATCTCTTTTAGGAGAAATTGCCTCTTTTAGAATTTGATAGAGATTCCGCTTAACAGGAAAACCATTCATAATTCTATCTGAGACAATATAGAACCTTAGTTCATTTTTATTTGTTATCATTTGTGTTCTTAATTTCTTGTTCCATAATTTTTGCATCCACAAGGAAGCGAAACCAGTATGCCTGTAGCCACGCATGCACATAACCAGCCTTTCCGTCAAGGAATCCAAGTTTGATATAATAGCGATACCAGAAATATAGCTTTGCTCTTAGGAATTTCGGCATTCGATAGTACAAACCATCACGAAGTTTACTTGTCTTCCTTGCCTCATGATAGAGGGTATTAGGATCTGCCTGACCAATCGAACGTGTTGAGAAATAGTCCGCCACCTCACGAGTCGCATACCAGTTATGCTTGTTGATCCAAGCGTCAAGGCTCTTAAAGTCGTAATGTAAGCAGTCATTCTTCAAATCAAGACTCTTCCCTTCTTTGAGGATGACATGTTCTCCCATAGCTCTGTTCTCATAACGCCCCTTACCGAATTTAAAAATGGTCAAGTTATAAAATGGATACATACCTCCATGCCTCAAGAACGTACCCATAAAAGCAATCTGGAATTTCATCACAAAGCCGTTCACATCATCGTTAAGATGCTGCCTACAAGCCGTTACAATCTCGATACCTAGTTCCGGTGTAACAACTTCATCGGCATCAATGCGATAGACCCAGACAGTTTTCACACCCACATTATCCAAAGCCCAATTAAATTGAGCAGCATAATGGCAAAAGGGTTCATGGTGAAATATTTCGGCTCCTAGACTTTCTGCAATTTCAATAGTACGGTCCGTACTACCACTATCTACTACGCAGATTCTATCTGCCACTCCTTTGAGGGATGTTATACATCTCTCAATATTCACTTCCTCATTTTTGGTGAGGATAATGGCCGTAATGTCTGTCATAATTGATATTTTCCAGTTGAAATCCAAATAAAAATGGATCTAGATTTTAATAGTTAATATTTAATATATTTATAATCATACCCTTACGGATAAGGTATTTTATAAAGTTCGGATGAGGACGCACGATCCCACGGCCTCCGAGGAGGTCGGACTAAAGAACGCGATAAATATCCTTTGGTAAACAAACTTTCCACAGCGGTCATCCGGCATGGTGCCGCAAGTTCCTATATCAGTTCACAAAGGCAGGAGGAGCAAACTATTTTAAGCGGACTTCAAAGCCGCAACAATTATGTAGTATTCTCTCCCGGAAAGTTTGTTCACCAGTAAGGATAAATCTCTATGCCACAGCATTGACATAAGGCTGACGGCGTTTAAGTACGAAGTATATACGATTGACCAGCTTTCGTGCGACCTTCACGATGGCCTTGCTCGGAACCATACGCTTGCAGTTGTTCAAGTAACAGAGTTGCATTGCTTCATCCTTACGGATGGCTACCCAAGCCGCTTCAATGATATTGCTGCGCAGGATGGCATGCTTACGGAGAGTGATGTCTCCGACTCCTTCGTGATCTCCGCTCGAATGGCACATCGGAATCATCCCCACATAGGCCGCAAGTTGCTCCGCATTGGCAAATCTGGTAATGTCCACTATCTCCGATATCAGGGCAAGCCCTGTGGTCTGTCCAATGCCTGGGACGGACATGAGCAATTTCAATGTCTCTTCGAACCGTTCCGTGTGGGACAATTCACGTAGTTTCCTGGTCATCTCAGCCTTCTGCTTTCGCAATGCCTCGAACTGCATTATCAAGATGTCCAGCGAGTGGCGTCCGCTCGGAGTCCTCATATCCACCTCCTTCAACCAGTTCAGGAATCGCTTCGACCAATTGGAGTGAGGTTCCAGATACTCTGCCGGTATCTCTATCCCAAGATACCGCAACTGGGACTTGATGCGGTTCTTCTGTCGCGTCGTATCCTTCGTGATCGAGTTCTTCAATCTTATCAAAGAGCGTATCCCAAGCGCTTCGCTGTCAGGAGTGTATATCCCTTTCAGCTGTCTCGCACGCAAGCAGACAGCCAGCTTCTTGCTGTCCACCGCGTCTGTCTTGCGCAGCTTCTCGCGGCCCATCGTCGGAACGTCCGCCGGGTTCACGACGATGTTGTGTATCCCCAACTCCGTAAGCCTGTCGTGTATCCAGAACCCGCAGAATCCCGCCTCGTACACGGAGTGGTACTCCACTTCCGGGTAGTGGCTTGCCAGGAACCTGGGAAGTGCATCGGGATCCGCTCCCTGACTCATCCTCTTCAGTACCGAGGTCTCCGACAGGATTGTCACCGACCAACTTCTCAGATGAACGTCAATTCCGACGTAGATGTTTTGTCCTTTGAAGGAAATTCTGTTACTTTGTCCCATAAGCTGTTCTTTTTTGGTGTTTGTTATTCACTATTAAATCTAACCAAAAATCTACAGCTTATTTTAATGAACTCATGAATAACTTCGCGGGGAAGCCACAGCGGCCGGGGCCGCAGGTCCCGTTGAGCGTCCATCATGAGCTTCACAAAAGCTCACTCCAGTTTTATTTGGGTTTCAAACATAGGAACTATTTACCACGCCCTACTTCAACCAAGAAATCAACCGTATCATTAAAATACTTTTCAAAACTGTTAAACTTCAAGAGTTGTTTTTTCATCTTTTCACGCAATTTATCACGAACCTGTTCGTCCGTGACGGCCTTCACTATTTGCATAGTTGCTTCTTTATAGTCTTTTGGAGTATAGTATAAACAAGAATCTGCAAATACTTCAGTATTAAAATACAAGTCTGTAGCGACTGTTGGTAATTGGAAATACATCGATTCTATCGTGCTTGCAGAGAACACTTCCAGTACTGAAGGGAGAAAACTAATCTTGCACTTTCTATATAAAACAGCAAGGTCTTGCTGTTTAAGGTTCCCATGGTTAATAATCCTATCTTCTAGACCAAATTCTTTAATTTTCTTCTCAATGATATGAAGCACTGGAGAAGACTGTGGAAGAGTAATATGAAAACGGTAATTTGTTATGCCATACGACTCTTCCAATTCTTTCAATACATATGGTATAATATCTAAATTTTTGTGTTCTCCTCCACCAATTGCAGGAATCTCTACCCATTTTGTATCTTCATAAATTGGAGTATTATCTAATGAAGAATATATTGCAGGCAACACATTATTAACTACTCGAATACTATCAGGATTCTTTCCTAATTTTTTGATCAAACCTTGTTTTACGGCCTCTGTCTGAGTTACAATGAAAGGGATGCGCTTCACCAGAATCTTCAATATTTGTATATGAAGCTTCATCCTTATTTTTGCTTTAAAAGTAAGAGTACTCCACGCATAAGGATTTGATGTAACGACCCATGGGTGAACAAAACGGATAACTTCTCTACACTTAAAAAAATTATAGGATGGCCCTAGAATGGTATAGATAACATCTGGTTTAATCTCATTTTCAAGGCGACTAAGTTCTTTTTGGACTCTTCTATATGTTCGAAAGAAATCCGGTTGGTTTGGATAAACGTAATATCGCCCCTTAACTTTTGATTTAAAAGTATCATCAAGATATACAGAGTTCAGACATTCTGAAACGGCATAATACCATTCTACATCTTGACGGACGATTTTTTGTGTACCCAATAAAAAATTATGAACGACCTGCAATCCGCCTCCGACGTTTCGTGCATTTACCACATTAATTAATATTCTCATTGTCACATTAGTTTTTTTAAAAAATCCTCCCCTTTTTTCATATATTTGTGATAGTCAAATTTTTGCTCGCCTGTCTGACGGGCTGTTTGTTTCATTTTAAGTATTTGGTCCTTCGGTATAGACAAAATTCTAAATAAACCTTTTCGGATGCTATCAACGTGATATGATTCAATATATATTGCGTTTAACCCATCGATTGCATAATCACCAAGATCACTTGTACAATTCAGAAATACCGGACAACCAGCTGCCATCGATTCTGCCATCTTTGTTGGAAATCCGGCATTATTTTTCCTTGAGGGTTCTCTTATAATAGCCGAAAAGTCTGATATATGATATAATGACGGCACGAATGATTGAGGCACTCTACCAAGAAACACAAAATTACTCTTGAATTCTGTAAGAGCCTTTTCATTACAATATTGCTTTGCTTGTTTATTTGAAACACCAGCGACCACAAGTTGGATTTTGGAAGTGTAGGATAAAACCTGTATTAATGCTTCAATAAGGTTCCCAAGCAAATCTTTTTTAGCAGGGGTACCTGCGAAAATAAGTCTAATACCGTCAAACTCGGTCAATTCCACCATTTTAGTCGTTTTAAACACATTCCACTTTGAGTCATACATATTAATTAATGGAGGAAGTAAAAGATTGTTACTTTTAGCATAATAATTATCCAAATAATGGCTGATTGGAATCAAATTTTTGAATCTTTTCTGTACATATCTCATATTCAGTTCACTCAACCAGAAAATAGGACTCAACCTGCCTCCTGGTATCTCATTTGGAGCAGGCCATTCTGTTATATCCAACACAATTTTTTTTTTGTGCGTTTTGCATATTCTTTGCAAGAATAGATTCATTGGGCATGTGGTATTATACGTAATAATAACATCATAATAATCGATATATTTAATGATGTATGTTCGGGCATTGGGGTTAGGATATGTATATCTTAAAATTCTTTCCTTCCAAGAATGTGTATCTATATCATGAGTTATTTCATATTGCATCCCATCGTATACATACCCTTCGACACTTGCATCTTCTTCACGATATTCCCCTCCAAAGCTCAAAATCTTAACATAATGTCCAAGATCACGAAACATTCGAGCATTATTTAGCACCCGTGATGCAGCAGCATCACCTTCTGGAAACCTGAATAGGCCTATATATAATATATTCATTTGAGTAATGTCTGGTCTGTTGGAAAAAATAGTTGCTTTATATATGACATATGACATTGCATCCAATATCTGACCCTATGTGCAAATAACAATAACTTCGGCTCTTGCTTAATATAAGAAAATGCAATAGTTTTTTTTGCATAATAATAGTACATATTACTCAATGGATGCACACAGCCTTTCTGCCATGGCTTAGGTTTAGAAACATAATGAACAACTATAGGGTTCTTCTTGTACTGTAACACATTTTTTTTTTCTAGTTCATATGAATTCACAGTTATCCCATTATGTTCATCACCTCTTTGTTTTAAGAAATAGCTATACACTAACGAAGTCATATTCCACATTGGCAACAAATGATATGTACGGCTATACAAAACTGCGTTAAGAGCATCTTGGTCATGATACTTAATTCGATTACTATTTATCGCCAGATAATCAATCAATTCTTTTGAAATACTGTATTTACGCCAATATTTCATATTAATCACACATACCCCAGCGTTGAAATAACCATATTCAATCGGGTAGCCTAATCGTACAGCCTCGCATCCAGAACCAATCTGAAGAGCTGCTGCTATAGCATATCCATCCAAATCTATATTCCATAAATTTTGTATTGACTGATTAATAATTATATCACAATCGAAATATATTACCTTATCAACAAAGAGCGGCAATATTTCAGGTATTAAAAGGCGATAGTATGTAGCCCGGCTGATATGAGAAAGAGAACTATCATTTGGCATAGGAAAATTCTCTACAATACTCGTATCAACGGGACACATATATAGTTTTCCTCCCAACAATTCTACCTGCTGTATGATAATACTTTCATTTTCTGGTTTTAATCCTTCTGTAAGAAGATATATATTTACACCATTATTATTTATCAATAAGGACGTAAGCATAATTGTACAATGTTGTACAAAATTATCGTCCGTTGCGCATACTATATTCATTAGACGAGGATTTATTATGTGAAATATTTAAAATAAGATATAAAAAAATAATTGTATAGGACAAACTTCTTAATATATAACAGTATTCAACCCGTGGGGAAAACAATGCATTACCAGCCAATACTATTAACAAAGCCATTGCATATGGAGAATTATGCGTCCGGCTTAATTTGTTTACTAGTAAACCTATCAAGAACATTAATACTACAACACCTATGATTCCAAAAGAGTAATATATATCTCCTATTAAAGCTGTTCCAAGACCTCCTTGAGTGGAATCCATAAATGATTCTGTAAAAATCTTTGAAGAGTTAGGCGCAAGTGAATTTTTTGAAATAAAGGCTAAAACTATTGATTGAAGGAATGGGACAATGCTTGCAATCTGTAGCACCATGTTAGATCCTCCAGTTATACCGTGATTATCAACATAATCAATTAGAAAAGAATTCGCACCATTTGCAGAAATAAAGTCATAAACAAGAGTAAGAAATAAAGAATCTCTTCCAAAGTCGCCACCAACGTTCCCTGAACGCATTAATCCAATAAAAATCATAAGTGTATATCCAACGAAAATCAGCATAAACACCTTAATTGAACTAATTTTTTTAACCATCATTCCATACATCATAATAAGCGGAATCAGTAGCTGTAATGCACTTGAACGAAGGCCTGAAAATAACAATGGCACTACTAACAATAAAGAATTAATATAAAACAACAAAGGCAATTTCTTCATAAATATAATGAATGAGGCTGTTTTACCTATTCGGGTAAAATTTATTATTACAGACAATGTATACGCATACATTGAGTAAACCATATATTCGCCCCAAGCTCCATATCTCTGATGCATATCGCTTGATAAATCAGAATATAAAGTCAACAGACGACTTCCGCCGTTAATGTAAAACAATATAATTAAAAAGAAACATAATAAATTGGATAATTTACTGCTCTTGTCATTGAAATCATACTGATACCAAACTGCTCCTTGACCATTATTGTCTTTTATATAACATAGTCCCAACATATATGAGCAGTACCCAATAAAAGCAATACAATAAACTCGAACAGTATTGTATTCTGTTGCTACAAATATTCTTCCCTGATAACTATCCAATAAAGGATAAACATATGGAGTTAATAAAGAACACAGGAAGAATGCTATTGCAAAAAGGAATTCAAAACATATTAGTTGATTCTTTCGGTACTTATATAGATATACCATATTCATTATCAAATATAACACTCCTGTTAAAGGTATAAGATTGTCCCCGAATAGATTGATGTCAAATAAATTTATTGCTAAATATACTAGCAAGCAAATTAACGAGAATACTGCCATATAGAAAAGTTTTTTCTACTTTATTGTCATTCAGATTTATTTAGTTTTAACTTATTTTCCATCTTCTAGACACCTTATCACCTTTGCAGGGCGACCAACAGCAACAGTCCAAGCAGGAATATCTTTTGTAACTAACGAACCAGCACCTATTACGGCACCTTCTCCTATTGTAACTCCAGGCATAATAATAGAACACATACCGATTGCAGCATTCTTACATATACGAACATCTAATATTTTTGGAGGATTGGTTGTATATACACGTCCCTTATAATAGTTTGATATGTCACGTTTATGACAAAGAATAGTACAACGACTTGAAATCCATACCCCATCTTCAATATGCAAATACTTGGCGTTTTGAGCGTCAAAATATACATCGTATCCGACATTAAATCTTCCAGTAGTATCTACCCCACAGAATTTCCAAATTCTGGCCCTTCCTCGACTGCAAGGATCTATCATATAGTTTTTCTGAAACGACATCAATAACCATTTCAAATGTTTAGAATACCAATGAAAAAAATCAACTGGCCACATAAATAACCCACGACAATTTTTATATATCCACAACTGTTTCAATGATTCTTTGTTTATCATCTTGTTTTATTTATAATTTTAAACACAATATCTCTTACTAGAATCCTTTCGCTTTCAGACAAAACAACTACATATCCCACAACTATTGCAGATATAATGGAGACTATCACCACAATAAGTAGCCTAACAAATGATTCTTCTATCAATGCGTGGACACACAATGGCAAGATTGGCATCAGTATACTGAAAAATAAACATGGAATAATTACACTCTTAATATATTCACTATACGAGAATTCGAATATCCTTTTCAAAAGATATAGACTTATAGGTTGATTAACAAAATTAATCAGAACCAGTATAATAAAAACGACATAAGCTGGTGCCCCATAGCGGAGAAATATCCAAGAAATAGGAAGGGCACTAATAACAATTATGCTTCTCATGAGTTGATACATTTTTATCTTGCCAACAGCCTGAACTGTCTGCGATATCGGTATGTTCAGACTTCCTAACGCCATATTCATAAGCACCAATACTATAAAGTCTGCAGTATTTTCTGGCACTGTACCACAAAGCCAAATATTGAGTATATAGTTAACTTCAAGAACTATTGGCAAAGACAGCATAAATACCATTAGATAACCAAGTTTCGACATGCTGTACATCAAATTTTTGGTTCTTGTATACTCCTCTTTCGCATAACTTTCAACTAGCTGAGGCTTAAAAGCAACCGCTATATTTTCAGTAAAGCCACTTAATGCTGCCTGAACTTGATATGCCACACCTCGAGCCGCATTTACAATTGGTCCAAAGAATGAATTCATCAGCATGTTTAAACCTTGACCTTGCATTGTATAAGCAAATGCCCCAAAGACATTCCATCCTGAAAATAATAGCATGCTTTTAAATTGGTTCTTATAGAAGTGATGACAATATTTGATCTCGGCAAAATTTCTCCTTGCATACACGTAATACATTATTATACTTGTGAAGGATATCACCACCATAGATAGTCCATAGTAAACCAATCGATCATAAAGAATTAATTGAATGCATATGGCAATTACTAACTTAAGAACAGCATCTATCATACTAACAACAGCATAAAAACCCATTTTTTCATGAGCAACTACAACTGCAGAATATGGTATTTGAAGTATTAGTAACAGCAAGGATATGACTGAACATTGAAAAACGCACATAGCAGATGCAAGCCTTTCAATAGGTATTACCATCTTGGTATTTATATACCATGGTCCTATTATTTCCAGTAACAATACAGTAATAAATCCAAGCATGAACTGAATCTGCATAGAGGTTATATAGACTCTATTCAAACCATCGGAAGTTGTATTCCCCCGCTCAAAATTGAAGAAACGTTGTATTGTGTTTGTCATTGAGGAATTAAGAAATGCAAACATGGATACGAATCCGGCTACAACATTATATATACCATAATCTACAACTCCTAAAGCATTTAGTATTGCTCGTGTCGAATAGAGCGAAACCAGTAATACGAATATCATACGGATATAAAGGACGATGGTATTCTTTGCTATACGTTTATTATTTGAAGATATTACTGACATTACTCAATATATTAACATTAACATTAACATTACCACCATCATTCAAACAAGACATAGTATCGAACTATAGTTTTTGTCACTACTAGCATCGCCTTGCTAGGTATGTATATCATTTAGGCACCGTATCTTATTGTTAAGAAATAAGATACGGTTTTATTGCCGAGTAGAGATTTACCCCACCTTAAGAATTTGGTCTTGCATTCACAGTCAAGTATTGAAATCATTTCTTGAATAAAATCATCGTAGTTATTATCACCACGGTTTATAATGACTATAAATCAAACCGATTTCGTAGTCAGACATTTCTGAAAACAATAGTTTATTAGGAATGTATAACCTGTTTTTTTGCGAATGTATCCTTACCGCAAATCATTAGCTCAAACCCAAATAAGGTAATATCTCATTTAGGTTTTGCATATCGTAAATAGTATTATTCCATGCCTTTATATCATGAGGGTTTGTCAAGACTGGATTCACACATAATGTAACTGCACCAGACTTATAAGCTAACTGGTCATTATTAGAATTGCCCACAAACAATACACTACAAGGATTGATATTAAGAGATTTAGCGATTCTCTCAACAAATTCATGTTTCCCATCAAAATCATATTCTGTTCCTATAATTTTTTTCAAACATCCGTCGTGATCAAATTCCATTCTATTAGCACATATTTCCTCAAACAGATAAACATTATTTTCTCCTATTACTCTAATGATCACATCTCGTATAGAGCCTGATGCTATAAATAAATGCACACCGTTCTTCTGTAGCTTTTTTAATGTTGGTATAGCTCCTTCTACTAATTGCATCTCATCTGCAACTTCTGACAACACCATATTTGTCATCATCTTTTCTTTAAAACGGTCACATGTAATATCGCACCATGTTTGGTGATTGAAATCATGTAAAGAAAATTTTTCATGTAAATCATTACAATCCTTAACTGTATAGCCAAGTTTAAGCCATATTTTTTGCCATGTACTTTGTTTATCATGGCATTCTGTCAATGTTCCATCAAAATCAAACACAACAGCTTTTATTTTTGCATAAGTTTGTTGAAGTTTCTTCTTAAAATAATATGTCAAGAGATACCCCATATAATCTTTAGATGTATTGTCAACAGTTAAAATATGCCTACCATCACAAACATTATTTTCAATTGCTCGTATTTCTTTCATTGTACATATGGGAAATTCAGAATGATCAAATTTTAATGATGTGTTAAATGACTCTAATTCTTTAATCCTAATTTCTGGAATATTCGTCATCGATGCAAGTTGTCGTGTCGTTATACCTTTATCCGATCTAAAATAGTATAATTTTAACGAATTAATTTTCACATTAGTATTTGATAAACTTGTTATACGCTTTTTACGTTTAACAATTCCATCCAACGCTGTCTGTGAACTAAATACATACTTACATAATGAAACTGCAGCGGATGCCGCCAATGGCTGATAATCATCTTTTTTTTCTTTACCCCAATCACAGATTCCTTTAACTACGATCCATTGCACATTTTTTCTTTCTGATGCCGCCCACACACCACTGGCTTCCATCTCATTACCAATAGCATCAGGATACTCTTTAATCAGTTCCGATACGAATTGGGAATTGTTAACCAACGCTCCACCTGTAATCATTAAACCCACATGCACATTGCATTTTCTATCTTGTTCATCATAGTATCTCCAATCATTATGGTTTTTGAATCTATCACATAATATACTGCTCGATTTCGGTTTAGGACCTCTATCTATTTTATTTTTTGATGTAATCTTAATTTTATTGTAGTTTTGGATTGTTTCTGCAACCAGAACATCCCCCAAATGAGTTTTCTCTTCCTTTAACCCCATGGCCACACCAACTGCAACCACAACTCTGATTTCCCAATTATTTATTGTATCATGTACAGTCAAAGTCGCATCCGTTGGACCATCAATACCCATACCAGATTGAACTACAACTGAAATAAAAGCTCCGAATCTTCCTATGTAATAAGTCTGGCCTTTACTTACAACTTTATATTTTTTCTTTGTTGAAGGACACGATTTTAGCGAAGATAACACCGCTTTCTTCTCTATATCATTTACAACTATTAATGCTATCTGAGGCTTTATTGATAACCTTTTGAATTGCCAAAAACTAATATCATCGAACTTCGGTTCGCATGAATTATTCCATTTTTCAAGATAGAATTTTGATTTCATGATTATCCTACTTAATTATAGTTTCCATTTAACGCTCTCTTCTATTCCCTACAAAAATTAATGCAGAACTATCATTAGTATCACTCTTAGATTTCTTTCCCAATTTTTTCTTTTGCTGCATATGCAAAAAAGTCGTAGAATTTTTTTTTGAGTTCATTAATACAATAGTTCGTTAATTTTATAAGTTTTACGCCGCGGCGCGAACGCCGTAGAATAA
>ERZ772860.763-NODE-763-length-26316-cov-4.694223_pt1 | contig 26316 bp, 22 predicted proteins | sample MGYA00511342_ERZ772860 | MGnify/ENA primary metagenome ERZ772860 (study PRJEB29015, sample SAMEA2737665) | human gut metagenome | biome: human gut; feature: human-associated habitat; material: faeces | place: China | collected 2012 ... | reverse complement strand
TTTCTTTGGTACTTTCTTTCGCTTCGAAAGAAAGTACTACCCCCTTCGGGGCGGAAGCCCCACCCCTGCGCCGGAGTCGGCGCGTCAAGCCCCCCGGGCGGGAATTTCTTACGACAAAATTGTCCGTCAATGTCACAAGCAGGGGGCTTTCCTCGGGGCAAACAATCGGCGCGGCCCGCACTGCCGTGCGCTCCGCTTGTTGTTTGCCTGAACTCCGGGTCATTTCCGCCTTCGGCGGACAGCCCACTGGGCTGATATTTCCCTCCGTTCCCCCCTGCACCCCTTCGGTTTCGCCTAGCGAAAAAAAACCATACGCCAAATTCCACCCCGCGCCGTAGTCGGCACGTCAATCCCCACCGGGGTATTTTTACTGCAAAATTGGCTTGCCCCGCAGCTTGCAGAGGGGCCTTCAAAATTTCTAAACGTAATCATCCAAAAGTCCATCGCTGCCGAAATCAACACGAGCTCCCCTTAAAATAAGACTTTGACGCTTTTCCCCTATTCTCTAATCCAAAAGGACGCCGTTTTCACGGCGTCCCTTTGAGATTAGGATCCTTTACTTGTTCTGGTCTTCCTCTTCCGCGGCGTGGTAGCGCTGCATCCGGGTAGACCGGCGGCGGGGCTCCTCGCTGCCAGTGGAGAAAGCCTGCGGCTGGCCGGACTGCGCCGTCTCGCCGGAGACGGTTTCAATGGGCCGGGCGTAGGGGTTCGTCCGCTGCGCGGGCGTTCCGGCCGTGGCGGCCGGACGTTCCTCGGGCTGCTGAGAAGCCGGGGCAAAGGACGAGCGCTGGGTTTCCGTTCCGTAGGAGGACTTTTGCTCGCTGCCCACAATGCTGCCGTTGCTGTAGGGATTGTTGGACGGGCTGTACGGATTGGTGCTGCCATAGGCGGAAGTGCCGCCGTAAGGATTCGCCGCGCTGCCCGTTCCGTTTACTGCGCTCGGATTCGATCCGTTCGCTCCATAGGAAGAACCATTATTCTGGGTTCCGTAGGACGTGCTGGGACGGGCGTAGGGATTCGTCGTTCCCGTCGGATTCTGGGACTGCTGCCGCTGCTGGGTGCCCGCGCCTGTTACCGGCGGAGCCGCCACAGCCCGACGTGCGTAGGGATTCTGCGCCTGCTGACTGCTGCCGTTCTGGGCTGCGCCCGTCTGCGTGCCGGTTCCGGCTGCACGGCGGCTGGCCGCTGCACGGGCCGCAGCCGCACGGCGCTTCTTGTTCTGGTTGACCGCGTAGGCATAGGCACCGCCCGCGCCGCCGATCAGTACCACGCCCACGCCGATCAGGCCCCACGGCACCGAGCCGGTCTGGGTTTCCTTGCTTTCGTCGTCATAGGTGATGGGGATCATGGTGCCGATGACGAAGGTCTCCGTCGGCTCCGCGCTGGCGGACGGCGATACGCTGGCCGAGGGCGCGGGGGTGGCGGTCGCATAGGGATTGAAGGGCGCATAGCTGGTGGTCGTGGTCACGCCGGTGTTCTTCCACGTGCCCACGTTCCAGTCCTCCACAGAGGAGATATTCCCCGCCGTGGCGGAGCCGGAATTGCCGCCGCTGGGCTTCACCGAGGTGTTGCCGGACGTATTGTCCTTGTTGGTGCTGCTGCTCGTACTGCTGGAGTTGTTGGCCAGCCCCTGCCGGTATTCATTGCTGTTCAGGAAGCTGGTCAGCTCGGTCAGATTCAGCTGATGGAAGTAGTCTCCGTGAATCCAGCCCATGGTGCCGTTCTGGTTGACGTAGTACCAGGTAACGCCGTTGACCTCCTTGGAGCCGATGATATAGGCGAAGGCATACTTGCTCAGCGTCTTCATCTTTTTGCCGTTGGGGGTCTCGCGGAAGTTGACAGAATTGCTGGTCACATAGCCGTAGCTGGACTTTCCGTAGGGATCGTAAGGCGCGGCCGTCTTGCTGGGCGAGGTAGGCGCAGTCGTTTTCTGACCGGCCATATACTTGTTGATTTCCGCTTCAGTCATCTTGCGGAGCATCTGGTCGGCGCGGATGTAGCCCGCGTTGCCGTTGTAGTAAGCCACATACCAGTCCACGCCGTTCACCGTCTGCTGCTGGGTGACGTAGACCACGCTGTCCAGCGGCAGCTGGGCGATGGTGGCCGTATAGGCGTTGGGGCCGTAGCGCAGCGGCACGCCCTCCGCAGTGGTGATGTAATAGCCCGCTACGGAGGTGGTGGGCTGATCCGGCGTGGCGGGATGTTCCCGGTTCCACTGGTCGATCAGGGCCTGCGCCTCGGCGGCGGTGATGTGCCGCACGTCGGAGTCCATCACAATGCCCACGTCGTCGGAGCCCAGCATCACGCGGCAGCTGTCGAACAGGGTGTTTTCCACGGTGGCCTGACCGTTGATGTAGATCAGCGTATTGGGGGCCAGCAGCTTCTTCACGGAGCTGTCCTTGAGGTTGTAAGCGCCCCGCAGGCCGGTCTGCACGGTGGTGACAGCATAGCCGGTGTAAATTTCACTTTGGGTCTTCTTGCAGTAGAAGTTCACCAGATTGGGGGTAGCGATGCCCAAATCGTCCACGGTGATCTCCGCAGACTGGGGCACATCGGTCACGATCTCATACCCGCTGGGCACTACGGAAGCGTCGGGCTCCAGCACGGTTTTGCCGGGAGTCAGTTCCTTCTTCACGCTGGCGATCATGGTCGCGTCGGAGGAGCCGGTCACCAGATAGTGAATTTCTACCGTAGCCTTCACGCTGGTGCTGACCAGATGGAAGGTGATGGGCTCCACTACCAGATCGTCCCCCACGGTCACGGTGTAGGACGTGGGATAGTTGCTGGAAGGCTGATAGCCGGAGGGCACATAGCGGGTGTTCAGGGCCACGGTAGTGGTTCCCTTGGGCAGCTCGATATATTCGGGAGAGCCCATCACCTGCTGGCCGATAGCGTCCACATAGCGCACCTCCAGCGTGGCGGTGGTCTTCTGTTTGTAGCTGAAGGTGACGGTGTCGGGGCTGGCCTTTCCGTCCTGACTGGTCACCTGACCGGCGCTCACCCCCTGATAGGTATAGCCCTTGATCTCGGCCCGGTATTCGGCCAGATCGGCTTCGCCGTAGGTTCCGTTTTCCAGCGAGACCACCAGACTCTGCTGGATCTCGTTGCCCTTTTCGTCCACAAAGCGGAAGGTCACGTTGGCCGCCGTGGGCGTCTGGGGTTTCTGATAGGTAAAGGTCACGGTCTGGGGTTCCACGGAGCCGTCCTCGTACAGGGTGACGGTCACAGGAGCCACATCCACCGCCGTATAATCAGAGGGCACCAGACTGGCATCCGGGCTGACGGTATTTTCACCCAACACGGTCAGCTGGCGTTCTTCGTTGCTGAACTCCACGCCATCGGCCATGTAGACCACGCGCACCTTGCCGTTCACCGGCTTGCGCTGGTAGGTGAAGATCACCTCTGCGGGGCTTGCCACGCCGTTTTCCACGGTCAGCTGGTTAGTGCTGACGCCGATGCAGTCATAGCCGTCGATCTCCGCCTGATAGGCGCTCAGGTCGGTATAAACGCCGTTTGCTACCGTGACCTGCTGCGCGTCCTGCAAAGGATTGCCCTGACCATCCACGAAACGGAAGGTCACGGTTCCCTCGGTGGGAATCACGGGCGCGGCATAGGTGAAGGTTACGTCCGTTTGCGTGGGCGCGCCGTTCGCAAAGGTGATGGTCACGGGGTTCGCGTCCACGGCGGTATAGCCTTCCGGCACCAGCTCGGCCTTCGGGCTGACCGTGTTATTGCTCTCCGTGATTTCCACGGTGTCAGTGGCGAACTCCACGTTGCCCGCCACGTAGTGCACGTTCACCGTAGCAACCGCTTCAGGCCGCTGATAGGTGAAGGTCACGTCGGTTTGCGTGGCCGCGCCGTTTTCAAAGGGAATAGTCACGGGGTTCGCGTCCACAGCGGTATAACCTTCCGGCACCAGCTCGGCCTTCGGGCTGACCGTATTGTTGCTTTCCGTGACGGTGACGGTATCCGTAGCGAATTCCACGCCGTCCGCCACGTAATGCACGTTTACCGTGCCAGTGGCTTCAGGCCGCTGATAGGTGAAGGTCACGTCGGTTTGCGTGGCCGCGCCGTTTTCAAAGGTGATGGTCACGGGGTTCGCGTCCACGGCGGTATAGCCTTCCGGCACCAGCTCGGCCTTCGGGCTGACCGTGTTGTTGCTCTCCGTGATCTGCACGGTGTCGCTGGCGAACTCCACGTCGCCCGCCACGTAGTGCACGTTCACCGTGGCGGTGGCTTCACCCTTTTCATAGGTGAAGGTCACTTCCGTCAGGCTGGGCTGACCGTTGGTGAACGTGATCGTCACCGGCTCCACTGAAACGGCCTTGTAGTTTGCGGGCACCAGTTCTTCCTTGGGCGCGATAAAATTGTCGCTTTCGGTGACGGTAACAGTATCCGTGGCAAATTCCTGCCCGTTGGCTACATAATGAACCTTGATCTCCGCCCGCACCTCCGGCTTCTGATAGCGGAAGGTAATGACGGAGGGCTGGGGCTGGCCGTCCACGAACGTCACCTGCACCGGGTCGGCTTCGATGGGTTCGTAGCCTTCGGGCACATACTTGGCCTCCGGGGCCACCATGGGTTCTTCGGTGGAGACGGTCACATAAGCGCCGCTGAATTCCGTGCCGTTTTCATCCACATAGGATACATACACCTGCGCAATGCTGCCCAGCTGCACAAAGTCGCTCACAATGTAGCCGACCTGCTCTTTGTTATCCTCGCCGAAATAACTGACATAGTACCAGTGCTTGCCCTCTGAGTCCAACTGAGCATGCACGGTGACAGGCGTCTTCTGGTTCAGCGCACAGATAACATTAACGCCGCTTTTCGGCGTAGCACGGAAATTGATCGTTCCTTTTTCCGCGACCGTATAGCCGGGCACGTCGTTCAGGGGCGTATAATTGTCATAGGCTTCGGGGCCTTTTTGGGTGGGCTCCTGCGTGGGCGTTTCCGGCTCTGGGTTTCCAACGTCGCCGGTATCACCCGTATTTCCACTGTCGCCGGTATTCCCTGTATCGCCGGTATTCCCTGTATCGCCGGTATTGCCCGTGTCACCGGTATTGCCGTTGTCACCAGTGTTTCCAGCATCGCCAGTGTTGCCGGTATCGCCGGTATTTCCGCTGTCACCCGTGTTATCACCATCGCCCGTATCCCCGCCGGGGGCGCTGACAGGCCGCATGTAGAAGATCACGTCTCCGGAAACGGTGCCGTCATTGTTCACCGTCACCGTCTGGGGCGTGGAATCGATCATCTCATAGCCGGAAATCTCGCCCTGACGGTCCGGCGTAAACTGATACACGCCGGGGGCCACGTCGTAGCGGGTATCGTCCAGCAGCTGCTGCCAGTCCTGCGTAATATAATAGATATGAACCGTTCCGTTCACCGGCGCAGCCTGAGGGAGCTGCTGGGTGGACAGATACACATAGCAGCTGCCGGCGTAGTCGGTCTTTTCCTCGTTGCGGTAGAACTCCACCAGCGCCACGGCCTGCGTGGCGTCCGCCGTCGTCACGTCCTGCTGGGAAACAGGTGCGGTCTTGTCAGCGTTCCACCAGAGATAGGTCACGTTATAGAAGTAGGGACTTCCGTCCGCCACTCCCACGGTGATCTGCAGGGGCCACGTGGGGCTGTCCATGGTCTGGGCCCAATAATAAGTGACCCCGTCCTCCCCCACCGCCAGCTGCCCCATGGCGCTGCCGGTCAGGCCGTTGGCATCCGTGTAGCTCACATAAACTGCGGGCACGTCCGCCGTTTCCGTGGCCAGCGCCCCCAGCGGGGCCGCCAGCTGCAAAAGAATCAGCAGCAGACTGGTCAATAGAGCCAGCCCTCTTCTTCCGTATGATTGCGTCCCGAACATATTGCAGTTCCTCCTTGCCGTTTGTTCTGACCGAAGCTCCCTTCCGTCCCACAGGGCGGGTAAGGATCTCCATGTTCATTTTAAGGGGAATGATACGGCCTGTCAAGAAATTCAGACCCCGTATTCCAGTCCATTATGTTACAACTTTCGCGCCGATCTTTTTTCCGTTCTGCAAGGGTTCCGCCGTCCCGTTGGCGAATTAAGAACAAGGTCATTTCAAGGAGGCGAACATTCATGTTGTCCGACGACCGTCAGCTGATCGAAACGCCGATCAGCGATGAAACCGTATTCCGGGGAGCCCTGATCGACGTGAGCCACATGCAGGTGCGTCTGCCCAACGGCCGCACCGCCCTGCGGGAGATCGTCCACCACAAGGGAGCGGCAGCCGTCGTTCCCGTAGACGAAGAGGAATACGTCTATCTGGTACGCCAGCACCGGGTGGTCAACGATATGCTGACCTGGGAAATTCCCGCCGGTAAGCTGGACACCGCAGACGAGGATCCCCTGCACTGCGCCGTGCGCGAACTGCGGGAGGAGACCGGCCTGAAAGCCGAGCATATGGAAAAATTGAGCCATATCGTCACCACGCCGGGCTTCTGTACCGAGAAGATCGGCCTGTATCTGGCCACCGGCCTGAGCCAGCACGAAGATCATCCCGACGAGGACGAATTTCTCCGCGTGACCCGTATCCCCCTCAAGGAAGCGGTGCAGCGGGTCATGAGCGGCGAGTTTCAGGACGCGAAGACCGCGCTGGGGCTGCTCATGGCGTGGCAGAAGCTCCATCCTTCCTATAAATAAACGCGGAGTCGGAACGATTTCATGCAAAACCATCTGAATCTTTTTTCCAGTCTGCCCACGCTGCGCACGAAACGGCTGACCCTGCGCCCGGCCCGCATGAGCGACGCGGCGGATCTTTATGAATACTCCAAAGACCCCGAGGTGGCGCGGCACGTGCTTTGGGACGCGCACACCTCCATTCACCAGACCCGTTCCTATCTTCGGTTTCTCATCCGGCAGTACCGGGCCGGTCAGCCCTCCACCTTTGTGATCGTATGGAACGAAAATCGTAAAGCCATCGGCACCATCGGCTTTATGTGGGTGCAGCAGGAGAACCGCTCCGCCGAGGTGGGCTACAGTCTGAGCCGGGCCTATTGGAACCGGGGCATCATGACCGAAGCGCTGCAGGCCGTGCTGAAATTCGGCTTTGACAGCCTGAGCCTGAACCGCATCGAGGCCCAGCACGAAAGCGACAACCCCGCCAGCGGCCGGGTGATGGAAAAAGCGGGAATGATCCATGAAGGGCGGCTGCGCCAGCGGGTCTACAACAAGGGCCGCTACGCCGACGTGGAGCTTTACGCCATTCTTCGGCAGGATTTGCGTTTTTCCGCTCGTTAGATTAAAATGAACAGGGCGATTGCCGAAGAAGGGAGCTGCGGCCATGAAGCGATGGAAACGATTTCTGCTGTTGGGGTTCGTGTTTATCCTGCTGACCGGCTGCACGGCCAACCATTCCGAGTCCTACCGCCGGGCGTTGGATATTTTTGCCTCCGGCGAATATGAAGAAGCGGCGCAGGCCTTCGAAAAGCTGGGCGACTATCAGCAGTCTGCACAATATGCCGCCTATTCCCGGGGGCTGGTGCTGTGGGAACAGGGCGACTATCTGAACGCCGAACCGTACTTTGAGCAGTGTCAAACGCTTCTGATGGGCGGACAGCGGTACGCCTACTGCCATGCCTGTGCGCTGGAAGCGGCGGGAGACGCTGCGGGTGCGGCCGAGGCTTTCGGCAAGCTGGGCGACTTTGAGGACGCGGCCCTGCACCAGTACTACAACGAAGGCGTGGACGCGGAAAACCGCAAGGACTACGAAAAGGCTCTTTACGACTATTCCGCCGCCGGGAACGTGACCGACGCTTCCGACCGGCTGCTGAACCTGCAGGGGCAAATCTACAACCGGGCCATCGAGCTTCGGGAGGAACATTCCTACGAAGAAGCTATTTACCTGTTCACCATTTTGGGAGATTATCTCAGCAGCGCCCGTCAGGCGGTGGAATGCGAGCAGATTTTCCGGGACGAGCAGTACAGTCAGGCGGACGCGATGGAAATGGCCGGAGACCTGCAGGGGGCCTACGATCTTTTTTCCACGCTGACCGGGTTCCGGGACGCGGCTCAGCGGGCTTCTGATCTGGCTTCCCGGCTGGGCATCCCCGATACCAGCGAAAGCGACTGATTATCACTTACGAACGGAGGCCATTTCAATGGCAAAGCTTTATTTCCGCTACGGGGCCATGGGCTCCAGCAAAACGGCCAACGCCATCATGGTGCGCTACAACTATCTGGAGCGGGGCCAGAAGGTGCTCATGCTCAAGCCCAAGCTGGACAGCCGGGACGGCGAGACCATGGTGGCCAGCCGCTGCGGCCTTTCCTGCGCCTGCGGCTACATGGAGGAGATCGACACCTACCCCGTAGAGGAATACGACTGCATCATCGTGGATGAGGCCCAGTTTTTGACCAAGGCGCAGGTGGAGAAACTGGTGGAGATCGTGGATGACCGGCATGTGCCGGTGATCGCTTACGGTCTGCGCACGGACTTTCAGGGCAACCTGTTCGAAGGCAGCCAGTGGCTGCTGGCCTGGGCGGACACCATCGAGGAGGTCAAGACCATCTGCTGGTGCGGCAAGAAGGCCACCTGCAACGCCCGCATTCTGGACGGCAAGGTCGTCAAGGACGGCGCGCAGGTCATGCTGGGCGGCAATGAGAGCTACGTCAGCCTGTGCCGCAAGCACTGGACCGAGGGTAAGCTGAAGCCCTGACCCCGCGCGGGCCGATCACATCCCGAAAGGAGGCGCCGTCATGGAAAGATTGCGCCGGTTCATCTGGTATCTGGCGGGCAGACTGTTTCTGCTGCTGACGCTGCTGAGCCTGTTTACCGTCACGTTTTATTACGCCATGAACGCTACCAACATCTATATCGTCTTAAAGGACGGCATGGCCAAGCGGGCGCAGGTCATCATGATGGACGAGGACGCTTCCGAGCTAACCAAGTTTTTCCAGTCCAGCTACCTGCAGCGGGATCAGAACCTGCAGATCGCGCTGGAAGGGAAAAGCCCCTACACCTATTACACGGTGCGCGGCATCGACCACCGGCTGAAAATGACGTGGATGTGGTGCTGGCCCTGGGACACCACCGCCCGGGCGAAATTTACCGAGACCATCCCCCGCATCGACGGACGGGTAAAAAGCTCGTCGGCGGACGCGGCCCGAGCCCTGTATGGCGACGGCTTCGAATATCCGCCCAAATGGCAGGGCGGGCGCTATGCCGCCACACTGGTGAAGGAAAACGGCCAGTGGCACGTGCGCAGCCTGACGTTACTGGCACAGGTGGACGAATAACCTTTCTTTTTAGCCTTGAAGCAGGCACCGTCTCGCGGTATAATGAGACGGTGCTTTTTCGTGTTCTTTTGCATAGATGCGGCAAAGCGAAAACAGAAAAAGGTGGAGTTTTCATGGTGTTGTACATCGGTACGGGAGCCGCGCCGCTCCGAGGGAGCTTTCTGCTGGCCGGGCTGGTGCTGTTTTGGGGGCTGGGCTTCTGGCAGGGAAAAAAGCGGGGCTTCGACGCCCTCACGCTGGTGCTGGCTTCCGTCCTGACGCCTCTTTTGAGCGTATTCTGCGCCCACTTTTTCTACCGGCTGGTCAATCTGGCCTATGACCCGCCCGCCTTTACGGAGCTTTTCGCCCTGTGGCAGAACGGGCACATGCTGTACGGCGGACTGGTTGGCTGCCTGCTGGCGCTGTGGTGCTGCGGCGGAAAGCGCGCCCTTCGCCTGATGGACGCCTACGCTCCCTCTATGGCCCTGATGATCGCCTTCTTTCGGCTCAGCGAAGGCTTTGCCGGGCAGGGGTACGGCGAATACGTCTACGAAGAAACCTTTCTGTGCCGCTTTCCCTTTATGATGTACGATCCCTCCTACGAATTGTGGGCATGGGCGCTGTTCATGGCGGAAGCGCTGGTGGCTCTGGTGCTGTTTGCGGCGCTGCTGTGCCGCAAAGACCGGCGGGACGGAGACGGCATTCTGCTGCTTTTGGGGCTTTTCGCCGCCGCGCAGATCGTGCTGGAAAGCCTGCGCCGGGACGAGTTCCTTCGCTGGGGCTTTGTCCGCTGCGAGGAACTGTTCAGCGCTCTGACCGTTGGAGCGGTGCTCTTTGGCTATCAGCGGCTTTCCAAAAAAGGCAAAGCGCTGCAAAAGATCCTTTGCTGGGCGCTGTTCGGCGTGCTGGTGGCATTCTGCATCCTGCTGGAATTTGCCACTGAAGGCCGCATTCCCTTCCTGCGCTTTTTGGACGTGGAAGGCTGCTACGGCTGCATGGCCGTCGCCTGTGCGGGACTCATGGGCTGTGTGCTCTGGATGCGTTCCTTCGGCGCGGAACGGGCGAAGACTGCCGGCAAGGGCGGGTTAACCGCGCTCTGCCTGACGCTGGCGCTCCTGACGCTTCCCGCCCTTTCGCTGGCGGAAGGCGAAGCTCTGCCCCGGATGAACCCCGTGACTTTCCCTGAAATTTCCTATACTGCCCCGGAAAACGCCAAGGACAACTACAAGCCTGACAGCAGCGCTTTCGGCGCGGATAACCTTTCCTATCACGATGATTCCATCGACGTGCAGCTTCACCGGGTTCGGGTGCATGACACCGACGTGACCGTGGCCTTCATTCAGATCGCCAACGCCAGCCAGATTCGCAGTGAGCTGGCCAAACCCTATCCGCAGAAGGCCACCATGCGGGCCAGCGTTATCGCCCAGAAGGTGAACGCCGTTTTTGCCATCAACGCCGACTGGTTCACCTATCATGACGCTGGGATCATCTACCGCAACGGTGTGCTTCTGCGGGAGCGGGAGGATGAAGGCTACGATGGGCTGGTCATCGACGATCAGGGCGATTTCCACATTGTGTCGCCCATGACGAAGGAAAACTTCGCCAAGCTGGAACGGCCCGTGCTGCAATCCTTTGCCTTTGGCCCCGCGCTGGTGCTGAACGGCGAAGCGCAGACCTTCCCCGACCGGAAAGTGACCTATGCCCAGCGGGTCGCCATCGGCCAGATCGACCGCCTGAAATACGTCGTCGCCGTGTCCGACGGCTACATGCAGGAGAACTCCACCGGCCTGACCATGGATCAGATGGCCCAGCTCATGGCGGAACTGGGGGCCGTCACCGCCTACAATCTGGACGGCGGACAGTCCTCCAGCATGATCATGCACAACATCAAGATGAACGCCGACTCCAAGGTCATGCGGGCCGTCGGCGACATCCTTTACTTTGTCACCGCAATCCCCAACGACTGACGAGCCTTAAAAAACAAAGGAGGACTTTCTCTTATGAAGCACTTGATTCATGTCTTATCCCTGATTCTGTGTGCGGCGCTCCTGCTGGGCGTATGCGCCGCCTCTGCGGAGACGCTGCCGGAGATCGGCAGTGAGCTCACCTTCGGCCACTACGAGCAGGACGAGAACCTAACCAACGGTCAGGAGCCCATCGAATGGATTGTTCTGGATGTGGACGAAGCCAACCAGAAAGCATTTCTTCTGAGCAAGTACTGTCTGGAGACCCGTGTGGTCTACCCGGAGCGGGTGCCCATGTACTGGGGTGCTTCCACCCTGCGGGAGTGGATGAACGGCGAATTTCTGAACGCGGCCTTCACCGCTGAGGAGCAGGAAAAGATTCTGACCACCACCGTGACGAACGAAAATCCCCACGGCATGAAGGGGGCGGGCGCTGACACGGAGGACAAGCTGTATCTGCTCAGCCATGAAGAAATTCTGCATTACTTCCCGGAGCAGTCCAGCCGGATGGCCTACGCCACGGAACATGCGAAGGCACAGGGCTGCACCATCGGCGAAACGACCGGCGCGTGCCGCTGGTGGCTGCGCACCACGGGCGCGCGCAAGATGGACATGTGGGGCGTTCGGGTGGACGGCCGTCTGACGGCCTACGGGATGCAGGATGTGGACTGGCCCACCAACACGGTTCGGCCGGTATTCTGGATGGACTATTCGAAGTAAAAAGCAAATGTAAAAAGAGACTGCGGAGGGTAGTTTCCAATAAGACAGTATGAGAGAACATTACTGACATAGGGTAGCTGCCGTACAGGAGTGCGACAAGAAAAATTGGCGATACTTGGTTTTCACAACCAGGTATCGCCTTTTTCTATCTTTAACAGAATGTTTGAATCTTATTGGAGGTACATATGATGCAGGAACTGAACTATATCCGTTGCGGTGATTACTATATTCCCGATATTCGCTTGCCGGAAGAAAATAGACCTATTGGTCGTTGGGGGCGCATGCACAGAGATTATATCAAGGAGCATAACCCCATCCGCTTTAACGATCTGTGCCTTAGTGGCGAACTGTGGACGTATCTGGCTGATTTGAACGAGCAGGCACAGAACCGTCTTGAAATTATCATTGAGCAAATGAAAGCTGCTGAGGGCGTGACAGAGGACATGAAGCAGCACGATCAGATGGCATGGGTTAGAGCTATGAACAGCATCCGCAACCGAGCCGAGGAAATCATCCTTCATGAAATGATTTACGAGGAGGATGCCGTATGAGAATCCTTGAAGAATTTTGGTACGGCAACATTGAGCCGACTGAGTATGACACATCCTCTTGCAAAGAATACAAGAAACTATTGGAGCTGATTTGCAGGAATGAAGAAAAGCTCAAAGCCACCATGACGGACGAACAGAAAGAACTATTTGAGAAATACGCCGATTGTGTGCGAGAGCATCAAACCAATACAGACTGTTTGATCTTTCAGAATGGCTTTAAGCTGGGCGCACGAATGATGTTGGAGGTAATGGAAGAATAACGGAACATATAGCGTAGCGCCCATCGGCCAAACTCTGGACGATGGGCGCTGTTTTGTCTTTTCCGCGCAAAAGTGACGATATTTTTTCGTTTAGAAACTCCAGCCTTCTTTCTCGCACAAGCCTAAAATATCGACACAAGGAACACCCAGACTATTACATACAAATGGAATCTTTTTTTGCCCGGTTTTGTTTTCCTCTGTGATGACAGTAAGATCGTATTTCATCGCCGTTGCAATGAGGAATGCATCTCCAGAGGACTTCACCTGCTTGAAGTCAACAAGTTGAGGGTTAGATGTTACGACTTTTTTTACATTTTCCTGCACTTCATCGTCAATGGGTAAAATATCTCCTTGAAGCCCAACAAACCACTTCTTCAATGCATCGTCGTTTACTTCCTCAATAATTTCAGAGCACGTAACAATACGCTTTTGCGAAATCAATTCGTCAATATGCTTCCAAAGAGTTTTGTTGATTGTGCGGCGGTGAGGCTCATTGTCTTTCTGTGACAAGATGGAAGAGGTATCAATGATATACTTAACTTGTGGCGTATTATTTACCATTTCGACACCTCCCACATGAACTTGTCAATATGGTTTTGCTTTACACCTAAATACCGTGCAACATCCTGCTTATCAAAATAACCCTCTCTAAATCCATGATAGAACGTCTTGCAAAGAGATGAGCTGTTCTGGTCAATTGCCTCGCGGGAAATATTCCGAGGGATGGTTTTCCCGGTAATTCGTCGATATTCCCGCATTTGTTCTCGCTCATTCTCAAAGGCGGTCCGGATGGTCGCCATCAAAGAAGAGTAATGAGCTTGTGAAATCTTTTTGGTATCAAGAAGTCTCCTGCAAACCACTTCTTTGCTTACCGAAAACTTGGCTGCAATAGTTTCCACCATATCAAGGTCGATTTCGTCTGCCGTATAGCTTCCAAGTTGCTTAAGCAAATTAGCCTTGGGAACAAGAACTTCTCCAGCAACGGCATTGCAAAACACCTCTTCTTTTTGCGCTGAAAAAGAACTCATCATTTCATTACACACGGCAGAACTTCGCTTGATGAGATGAACCAATTCATGAATAATGGAAAATGTTTTTGCCGGATATCGGTCCTCATTATTTAAGCCGATCATCGGGAGAACATCATCATAAATTGCAAAGCCACGAACAATTTCAGTGTCAATCCCGGTAAAACAATGCACGAAGACGCCCGCTTCCTCGGTTGCATTACGAATAAGCAAATACAACTGCCGAGCACTCGGACATTTATACTGTACCTCTGAAGTCAATCCCAATTCGTTTCGGATTGTCCTCGCCCACAAGCTAACATCATCGCCCTCGTTTATCGAGATTGAAAAAGCAGGAATTGTTTCTTTCAATGCCTTCTTTGATTCGATCAGCAACTCCCGTGCGCTCAAAATATCTGCAATGGCCAAATTAAGAGCGCTGTTATCAACTGATGCGTCAGGCAAAGTTCGCAAATTTCGCATCTGGGGCAAATGTTTTACATTGATATCCGAAAAATTCATATATAAGCCCGCAAAAGGAATCCGATAGCATTTAGCGAGGGCTTTTGCCTGATTGATTGTTGGGAACTTTCCAGAGGCTTCATCCTCCCACTGTGTAACTTTTGCTTCCGGGAACTTTGTCATCCGAGTAACATAGTCGAATGACACTGCCTTTTTTTCACGGATACATCTCATGGTTTCTTTGTTGATGCGAGCATAAATGTGCATTTTCTCACCCCCTATGTATTAGTGCTTATGCGGAACTCATTTTTTGTTCTCTATCTTGTCTTTCAACATGTCAAACTCCTGTTTGCGCGGAACATGCTCTAACCGCATAAACGCAAGCAGACACATTTGGTAGACTTCATCATACCACGATTCCAGTTGCTCTTTGGTCAAATCTCCTACAGGTTTCTTGTACTTTGGACCAGCTGGATCTACATTGTTGTGGCGAATGTTGAAGTTATTAAAAGTGTAAAACAGGTCACTTGCAAATTTTTTATCAACAGTTTCAAGCTCGTCCCTTTTAGGCTCAAGCAAATCAGCAAACATAAGTAGCGTTTGTCGTTTGCTTTCAAGGTTGCCTTTCATCGAATGGTGGTTGTATGCAATAATTTTGTACGACAAGGCTTCTGGGATTAATTCTGACTCGGATACTGCAATTGCGGCATTATCCTTCGGGACAAAAATGGTAAAACCATCTTCCGAACATTGAATGTAACCGATAGTTTCTATAACTTTGTTAATCTGTTGCAAATAAAAGGATTTATTTATCTGTCCAAAGAAGTAGTGGTCCTCAAAATGCAAAACAAAGTTATAAATGTACTCACAAAAAGAAACGAGATAATCTATGTCAAAAATTTTCGGTTGTTCTTCAAAACGGAATCCATGCACTTCATCAAACTCGCCAAGGTCGAGGCATGTCCCACGAAAATAGAATCCTTCAAAATTTAAGGAAATTAAATCTGCTAAAGATTTTCCATCACGAGGATCTTTGCCGTAAAAAAGGTCATAAAGTTTGGAGTATTCTTTTTTAAGATCAACTTTTCCTTCCTTGAGAACTTGTGCAAAATTTCGTCGCATAATAAATCACCTCATTCCGTTACGGGTTGTCCGCTTGTGAGCAAAAGGGCAATCCCTCGTACATAGTATTTATCGCGGATACAATCTTTTCTCTTTCTCTTGACATCAGGCGTTCCAGTTTTTATCCCAATACACAAGAGAACGAAAACCAAACAAAGACAGGATTATTTGTCAAGAATATTAAATAATTCTGAGTTTGCTATATATCCAAATCGTTTCCCATAGTTTCCGATATATGATGTTGCATAAGCTGAAAGCTGTGTGTATTTTTTATCTTCGGTTGACACAATGCGCATTTCGTAATCATATTCTGAAAGGCGCGTGATAAGGGCTAAGTCGTTTTCTTTGGCTTTCTTTGTGTATCTAAAAGCACCTGTTCCCAGACGAAAATCGAGGTTGTTATCTGCCTCAAAGGTGACGCGAGCTTCTTGTACCAAGTTCAAATCAATGTAGTTCATGTTAATGATACAAGAGAAAGTGTTTTTAGTACCTCGAGTATTTTTTATTGTCAAAGCAGGGAAAAAGTCAAATGTACCCTTGCTCAGCCAAAAATATTGCGTTCCAAGACCTGCCTTGCTTCCAGGTTCAGCTTGAATACGAGCAGTATCAGAATGGCTCAATGTAATCACCATTGTAACTTCTTGCGATTCATCAATCTTGGTTGTGCCGTGAACCTCATCGTACAACAGCGTCCATGCAGGATCTTTCTTTTCTACAACATCGGCTACACTAAGTTGATGAATATCCCATTTCTGCTCGGAAATGCTTTTGACGAACTCTGTCCAAGAGAAGTTCATTTCCTGAATATGTTCTTTTTCCACTCGTATTGCAGCTTCTGCATTTTGAGACATGCCAGGACCTGTGAAATTACCAGAAGTAACTACTAATTCCTCATCGTCTGGTGTTTTATAACCATAACATTTCGCATGCAAAAGGCGTTTTCGGTTTACAACGTTAACTTCTGCACCGCACTCCAAAAGAGCCTCAACTACTTGGATGCTGCTCAATCTTTGAGCCGTACTTCCGCCAATGTACGCAACTATCTTACCTCCACTTTGGACATGACGAGTGAAATAAGGATAGAAGCGAACACCACCATTATAGTTTGCAAAGCCGGAGATGATGTAAAGCGTACCAGCACCAACGGAATGGTCTTTTATCCACATATTATCCAAGAGCTTAAGCAATGTAGATGCATCGCCTGTGCGATATACTCCTGGTTGCAGTAAGAATTCCATACAGTCCCTCCTTATGCATTTCGCAAAACGATTAAAGTCTCCCTGTTAATCGCATTCTTTGCGTTCAGACCATAACGCTTGTAAGTTTGTAGCGGAAACAATTCTTCGATTTGCCACCCACATTGCTGAGCGAGCACCGCGAGAAGATAAGGAGTATCAATGTTGTACTCTGTTCCGCCCAGGGTCGTTTTATTATGTCCTACAACCAGACCATACAAGCCGCTGGGCTTCATCATAGATCTTACGTTGATAAACATAGACTTCATTTCTGTAAAGTATTTATAAACAAGCGTAGGCACTGCTTGTTTGCGAAAACCATCGTTTTCATTCAACGACTCATTCATGGAACAAACGAGTTTATAAATTTCCGCTGGCAAGCACCCTGTATTTTCCGCAATTTCGCTGGGCCATTTGGTTTTCTCACTTTTCAGAAGCTCGCGACTTCCGATAAGACTGGCTTCCAGTCGTCCAATCTCTGAAGCACTACACAAACCAAGCCATACTAAGCTAATTCGCTGAGTATCAATATAGGGCAGAGCGGTTACGTACGGAGGGCTTGTAATTGCTGCATCAAATTTGATGTCACCAAAAGGTTTGGCGTATTTGATGTCGCAATTCAATGCGTGGTTGTCTGGGAAAAAGGATTTGTCTTCCACAGACTGTGCCTGCTCTATTTTTTGCAAATACTTAGAAGCTTTTTGGAGATACGCCTCTAAAAAGCTTACTTCAGGCATTGGGGATTTCCGGCGCCTTATCCGCAAATCAGAAGGCTCTTGATAAGAATAATCCCGAATTAAATCACTGGCGACCACAAGAAAGAAATTCCGAATAGTTGGATCATCATTTTCCACTTCGTTACGAATAGATTCCAGCATGCACAGTATCTCCATAGGAATCCAGTTGCTCAAATATTTGAGTCGCTCATCACCTTCTGGGATGTTGATTGTCATGGGTTGAGACAGTGTTCGCTTTAATTCATATAAGCGGACAGATGCTTCTTCAACATCCATCTTTAGCGCGGCAACCTTGGTGTTTGCAATTAAACAAGCCAAGGGATTTATGTCCGTCCCATATGCTTCAATTCCAGCGTGGGCACACTCAACAATTGTTGTACCGCTCCCGTCAAAAGGATCTAATACCTTGTGGCCACGTTGTACCCCAAATATATTTGCAATTGCGTGCACAATCTGAGGATTGAACTTTCCTTTATATTCGTGAATACCATGTGTAGAATAGCGAGTGTGCTGTTTGACTGCTCTCAAAGTATCGTCCTTTTCATATAAGCCTTGGCGTGTGGGATAGCTAATACCATCGATCTTATATGCACGATAGAATGTGAGTTCTTTTACATTGTCAAGGTTAATTCTTTCGCCAGAAATGATTGTGTTATGCTTGTCGTCAGACAACACTTCAATCTCTGGCAATAATACTTTCAGTTCTCGTATTTGGAGAATCTTTTCATACTCCATATACGAATATGGAAATTTTAACAATTCGATTTGCATATTACATTAGTCCTTCCTAAAAATAAGGATATTTTCGGTTTTAATCTTTCCGTACTTTAGGTTGAAGGATTTTTTGGTTGCGGCAATTTCTCGTTCAATATTTGCAACGAGTACCATTTTGTGGTTTTCGGCAACGTTGCGGATCAGCTCTGCATTATCAACTATTTTCCCTTTAATTACGGAACGCCCAACAACAAAACAAACATGTCCACCAGAAAGCAAAACATCAGAGAGCAAATCAAAAACGCTGCTCATTTGTTTTCGGAAATCTTCTTCAGTCTGTCCGTTCTTTTTCTGATAATGGGGTCTTGCTCCAATTTCAAAAGTTCTAACTTGGATTGGATCAAACCCCAACCACCACATTCTGTATTTGTGGTAAAGCCAATATTCGTAAGCATTAGGATACGGAGGGGATGTAATGACCAAGCCAACCGGTTTATCAAAATCTGAAGCAAGTACAGAAAGAATGTCTTGGTTAAAGATTTTACTACATTCCAAATTGACGCTATTTCTTTTTTTTGCTTCATGTATTTTGTTGCATGCAGTTAGGAACGATTCCAAAACATCATTGGCAGTATAATTATTATCAATAGCAGCATATCGAGTGTCGCTCTCTTGATTTGAAACGCGAACGATGATGCTGGATAATGCCAGCTTCAATGCATTTTTTAGATTGACATCACTTTGTTCGTCAATGTGAGTCAAAAGCGAAGATAAGGCCTTTTGAACATCGGGCTTAAACCAGTGATCGAGATTGGGAATGGTTGGAATATCTACATATCCATCAAAGGTGTTTTTCGCTTGCTCATAAACATCATGGGCTACTGGCAAAAATTCCGGAGGGAGTTCTTTGGTTTTTACACTTGAAATCAAACAAGCAATTGGATTCAAATCAATTCCGACAGACTCAAAACCCGCACGCTGAGCTTCGAGAAGAGTTGTGCCGCTTCCGCAAAACGGGTCCAAAATAACAGCGCCTTTATCACATCCCAGGCCTGAGATGAGCTCTCTCGGTATATCAGGAATAAATCTTGCGGGGTATGGATGGATACTCGCCAATGAATCTTGGGAAGCGTCAGTGAAATCCCAGTCTACTGCTTTTAGCCTTGCATACCTGGAATCAAATATCTCAATATGTGACATAAATTATCTCCTAAGTTATACCTGTTGCAGGTGTATCCGGTGTTCAAGTGCCAAGCCAATTAGTCGGTCGGCTTCGTCAGCCATGAACAGAGGAATATTCAGTACATCATCATCCAGTTTCAGATTATCAAGCGAGAACCGAACACGGAGCTTCACTTTATCCGGGAACAATTCCTTGAATTTTCTGAGACTCTTGCTCGCCAAATTTGCTTCGGATTTTACTTCAACAGGGAAAATGTCATTATCACGTTGAATCAGAAAATCCACTTCATAGGGAGGATTATTCTGCGACCAATAACGAGGCAACACCTCAAACTGCGTAATCAAAGTTTGCAATACATAGTTTTCGGTTAAGGCCCCCTTGAACTCAGTGAACAAGCGGTTACCTTCGCCAAAAGCTGTAGGAGCCAGCTGCGCCAAACGGCGAAGCAGACCCACGTCTACCAAATAGAGTTTGAACGCAGACAGATCATCATAAGCGGCCACAGGAAGACCGGGAGCACTGCTGCGGTAGATCTTATGCACTAAGCGAGCATCTACCAGCAATTGCAGAGCATCCTCATATTCACGAGCTCTTGCCCCTTCTTTGACAACCTTATAGATAAATTTCTTGTTCTCTCTTGCCAACTGAGAGGGAACCGATTTCCAAATCATAGAGATCTTCGGGAACTCGGTAAGATTAGGATGTTTAGCGAAGTCACGTTCGTAAGCACTGATGATATCGGACAGAGCTTCTTGCATGGCAGATACGTCACGTGCCTCCGTCCACATCTTTACCGATTCCGGCATGCCTCCGGTAACATAGTACATCTTTAGCTTCTCATATAACGGATTAAAAAAAGCATCGGGAATCGGATCAAGTGTATCCACGCTCTCCAAATATTTCACGAGGTTCTCATCCCCGTTTGCGAGAAGAAACTCGGTAAATGTCATGGGATCGATCTGCATGAAGTTGACCTTTCCTACGGGGAAAGAAGATGGCTTAGCCAGGGCGATGCCAAGCAGCGAACCGGCACAGGCAATGTGATACTGTGGAGCATTCTCGCAGAAATACTTCATGGCATTGATGACCTTGGGGCAGTCCTGCACCTCGTCAAAAATGATGAGCGTCTTTTCGGGCAAAATCTTATAGCCGCTGGCCAGCATCAGATTCTGCAGAATCCGATCCACATCCTTGGTAGTTTCAAAGAACTGTTTATATTCTTCGTTTTCATCAAAGTTGAAATAAGCGGTATTTTCATAATAGCGTCTGCCGAACTCTTTCAGAATCCAAGTCTTTCCCACCTGACGCACACCTTTCAGGATCAGCGGCTTGCGGTAGGGTGAATTCTTCCATTCAAGCAGTTTATTCAAAATTAATCGTTCCATAGAAACACTCCTTCACACTTTTATTGGAGTTTTGAGGTTTTGCAATCACACTATTATTATACTCAGAATTTGTGAACAAATCAACTCGTTTCACAAAATTATTAAATATTTTTGTATTGAGAATCACATTATTATATATTACTGACATGATTAGATTTGAACTGAAGACGCCAATGGTTTTCAACTTCTACACAACCTGTGTCGAAGTTGCATTTTCACTTCTATGCAAATTGCGTAGAAGTGATTTTAACTTCTGTCCAACTTGGACAGAAGTGGGATTTCTACTTCCAACCAACTTGATCGGAAGTCCATTTTTTATTCCCGACAAGTTGTCGGGAAGTTGGTTTTAAAAATTCTGTCCAACTTGGGCAGAATTATTTTTTTGCAATTTTTCAATAAAGCAGTTCTAAAAATGGCATTCTCGTCGGCTACCACTGGGAGAGTTTTTTTCTGTAGACACTCCCCAAAACGCCAATCCCATCGGCTACCACTTGGAGAAATATTTTGAAAAATTGCAACCGAAGCACGCATAAAAAGTTTGGTTTCGGCGGCTATCATTTGAGAAGGACTATGGACAAAAGGCGATTCTCACCAGCTATCACTTGAGGGATAAATAACCATCAATTTAAGTTGTGACACAAAACTCCCTGAAAAAACAGGTTAAAAAAGATGTTAAGTAGGGTACGAATTTGAAAATTTCTTCTGGAGGTATATGAGGGCGTTTTCAAAATCTTTTCCAAAACCCGTTGATAAATAGCTCCTAAATGTCCTAACCAGTAGAGGGATCTTTTTTGTCCCCCGTCGAAAACTGCTTTTTGAAATTCCGAATACAATGAGAGACATTCAGAAACTTGACGGATAAGTGATGTATCTGTATAATGGTGGCACAACTGAATACCAATGTTCCACCATAAGTCGGTTTCATCCGACACGGTATCGGTACACCGGAAGTGCCGAACTGCTCCACCACGCCTTTGGTTCTGCTGGCGGGAGCTGTAGAAAGCAGAACCCGACTTTGAATTTTCAGAGCCGATTACATAGAACATCACTTTGAAGCGAGAGCCATGCTCCCGCCGATTTCTGATGCTCTGTGTAATCGGCTCTTTTTGTTTTTCTACATCCAACAACTGAATGACCGTCCGAATGGGATATGACTTTGCGATGACATGAGCGAAGCAACGCCGGGGTGAGACTCCCGGGCAGGAACGACATTCGGGTAGAGCGGTGAAAGCGTTTTTAACCCTTAGTTTACTAAGGGCGCACTTCTATACGGGTGTGTTCCACACTCGTATGTACGCTCTGCGAGGCTAACAGACAACAACTCCGAAGTAGTATCTGTCCTTCCGTCACTTTGTTCCGAACAAGGGGCTGCACCCCTTGCGCTGCTATGCAGCTATCCCAGCGCCCTTGCGGGTACAAAACGATTTTTCAAATCATTCCGTACCCGCAAGGTTGAAAACAAAAACACACAAAGGAGATTCTATGGAATACACACCTAACCCCGAACTTGAAAAGCTACGAACAGAAAAAGAGCAAAACGAAAAGAAGGTCGAACAGCTTGACCACAAAATCCAACGTTTGGAAAACCGCATCAAGTATTACCAGGACGGCGAACGTAAACGCCGCACTCACAGACTTTGTACCATTGCAGGAACTTTGGAAAGCATCGCACCGGAGATCAAGGAGCTGGATATTACCGAGGTGATGGAGCTGCTGGAATATGTCTTTCACAAGGAAGATGTTCAGAGGGCGGTTCAGCGTATGAAGAACGCCCACAATTTAAGAAACCGCAACGCAAAGGAGGGATAAGTATCGCATTATACCATTTCCATGTAGATCAGATCAAACGCAGCGAGGGGCAATCGGTTGTGGCATCTGCCGCCTATCGCTCCGGTGAAAAACTGCACAGCGAGTATTACGGTGAGGACAGCGACTATACCAACAAGGGCGGTGTAATTTGTTCGGAAATCTTTCTGCCGCCCCATGTGCCAAGAGAGTACGCAGACAGAGAAACCTTATGGAACGCCGTTGAGAAAGTGGAGAAAGGAAAGAAAGCACAGCTCGCCTACAGCTTCGATATTTCCTTTCAGAATGAATTTACCCAGGAAGAAAACATTGCCCTCGCAAGACAATTCCTCACCGAGCATTTTGTCAGCCGTGGCATGGTGGTGGATTTCGCCGTTCACGAACCTGAGAAAGAAGAAGGCGGCATCAATAATCCCCACTTCCACTTCATGTGCCCTATTCGTCCCATCGAGCAGAACGGCAAATGGGGATTGAAGCAAAAACGAGAATATGTGCTTGATGAAACCGGCAACCGTATTCCCGACGGCAAAGGCGATTATGTGTTCAATGCTGTCCCTACTACAGATTGGGGTTCGGCTGATACCTTGGAGTTCTGGCGTGAGCAATGGGCGGTGATGTGCAACGCCAAGTTTGAAGAAAAAGGCTTGGATGTTCGCATCGACCACCGCAGCTATGAACGCCAAGGCGTGGAGCTACTGCCCACCCGACACGAAGGCCCGACAGTCCGAGCCATGGAAAAGAAAGGCATCAAGACCGAAAAGGGCGAGTTCAATCGCTGGATCAGAAGAACCAATGCCTTTATTCGTGATCTGCGAAAAAGTCTGTCGGCCCTGTTGGAGACTATCAAAGAAATCAAGGCAGAACTGGATAAGCCGCAATCCGAGCCGGTCATCATTCCGCTGCAAAGATATTTTGATATGCGCAACGCCAAAGCCTATTCCCAGACGGCCAGGGTCAACAATCTGAAAGAACTGAATAACATGGCGAACTACCTCAAAGCCCATGAGATTTACACCATCGAGGATTTGGAAAGTCGGGTATCCGACTTGAAGAACAGCGTGGATGAATTGAAAGTCACCATGGATAAGGAAGTTGCCCGCATGAAAGAAATCCGCAAGGTTCCCGAATACCTTTCCATCCTAAGAGATCTGAAACCGATTGTAGACGGCTTACAGAAAATCAAGTTCGACAAGGCGAAGGCGAAGTACAAAGCCGAGCACGAAAAGGAATTGAAGCACTATTACGCTGTGAAACGAAAACTCTTGGAGGTATGCCCCGACGGCAAGCACGATCAAAAACTTTTGGACAAGGAGTATGCAGCGCTTGAAAAGGCTCACGCAGAAACTTATGCAACGTTCAAAGCTATCCGTGAGGAACACCAGCAGCTTTATCACATTCACTCCTGCGTGGAAAAAGGATGCCTTGTCGAGCAGACCCATCAGAAGAAAGATCACCGCAAGCAGGAAGAACGATAATTCCTTCCCTTCGATTCCATTCCAAAACAAGAAAGGGCGATTAAATGAACGAACAGAAAAGCAGAAATTACACTATCAACGAAAACGGCAGCATCATCGTTCACAACTATTGTGCAGCTGAGCTACCACAGATCACCGTGACTATTCGTTCTGGTCAGACTACTTACCGATTTGGCGGAAGCTACGACGGCACACGAAGTCTTTCCGGTAAATTACTCAACCACATGGCAAAGGAGGTGGACGAAGAATGACAAAGGAGACAAGCTTGCAGGCGTGTGATATAATTACTACAAGCAATCCTGTGTTGGCAGACTGCCCGCCGATTAAGGAGGAACAAGACATGAATAGGCAGTCTGACAAAATTACTGCGATCTACTGTAGACTCAGTCGTGATGACGAACTCGCAGGAGAGAGCAACAGCATTGTCAATCAAAAGGCGATTCTCAAAAAATACGCACAAGAACAAGGTTTCCGAAACATCCAGTTTTTCGTGGACGATGGTTACTCCGGTGCCAACTTCAACAGACCAGATTGGAAACGAATGATTGAGTTGGTTGAGAACGATAAGGTCGGTGTCATCATCGCCAAGGACATGAGCCGTATTGGCAGAAACTATCTGGAAGTCGGTCTCTACACGGAAATGCTTTTCCCCGAACACGATGTCCGTTTCATCGCCGTGAACAGCGGCGTGGACAGCACCAATCAGCAGGACAACGATTTTACTCCGTTCTTGAATATCATCAACGAGTTCTATGTCAAGGACAGCAGTAAAAAGGTCAAAGCGGTTATGAAGCAGAAAGGCGAATCCGGTGAGTATCTTACCACCAACCCGCCCTACGGCTACATGAAAGACCCCGACAATCCAAAGAGACATTGGATTGTGGACGATGAAGCCGCAGCCATTGTCCGTCAGATATTCGCATGGTGTATGGAGGGCTATGGTCCCTCTCAGATCGCCAAGAAGCTGAAGGAAGCAAAGGTGGATTGTCCTACAGTTCATTGGATGAAGATGGGACGAAATGCTCCTGCAAAGACGCCGGACAATCCTTACGATTGGGCACCACGCACCATCACCGGCATACTGGAAAAGCAGGAATACCTTGGTCACATGGTCAACTTCAAGACCCGCAAGCAGTCGTACAGAAGCAAAAAGAAACTCGAAAACCCTCCCGACCAATGGAAGATTTTCGAGAACACCCATGAAGCCATTATTGATGAAGAAACCTTTGCCCGTGTGCAGGAGCTTCGCAAGAACAAACGCAGACCCGCCAGAACAGGCAAGACCAATATGTTCTCCGGTCTCGTCCGTTGTGCCGATTGCGGTGAGAAATTGTACTACTGCACCAGCGCCAGTTTTGAAACCAGACAAGACCACTTCGTATGCTCCACTTCCCGTAAAAAGGGCAAGGAAGTCTGCGACACCCATTTCATCCGTGCCGTGGTACTGGAAGAAGGTACGCTCCAACACATGAGGTTGGTAATCCAATGTGTTGCCGATTACGAGGATGCGTTCCGCAAAGCCTTGGGCGCAAAACGAAGTGAGGAAGCAAAGAAAGAGCTTTCTGCCAAGAAGCGAACTTTGCAGAAATCCGAAAACCGCCTGGCAGAACTGGACAGATTGTTCAAGCGTATTTATGAGGATATGGTCAACGGAAAGCTGTCCGAAGCTCGTTTTCAGATGTTGTCTGATGATTATGAGCAGGAGCAGGCAGACCTGAGAGCCGAGATTGAAATGCTTGAAAACGAAATACAGAATCAAGAAGATCAAGCGGAGAATGTTGATAGATTTATCCGACAGGCAAAGAAGTACCTGTACTTGGAAAAGCTGACACCTACTATTCTGAACGATATGGTCAACGCCGTATATGTTCATGCACCGGACAAATCCAGCGGACACCGAGTGCAGGATGTGACCATCAGCTACAATTATATCGGCATACTCCCCGCCAATTTACTCTATGACGTTATGAACGGAAAAGCGGCATGATTACTCATGCCGCCTTCCCGAAAACATTATTGTACTGTTTTATTGGACCGCCCCGAACGGATGTCTCTTTTTCATTTTAAAAGTCGCGGGGTTTTGGCAGGTGCGCCGCATCCTTTTTTGCATTTTCTTTCTGCACAGTCCTGTTTATGGGACTGACAATCTGATAGTATGAAGGTATCCGAATGGCGCGCGGCTCTGTCGCGGAGATTCGCAGCTCGCCGCTGCACACACGGCAGAGGAATGGGGGAACATGACGATGGAACTGAAGCAAGCAAAAGCATTGCTGACAGAACTGGCGGATGGAGTCGATCCGCTGACGGGGGAGTGCCTGCCGGCTGACAGCGTCTGCAACCGGCCGGAGATCATCCGAGCGCTGCACTGCGTGCTGCAGTATGTATCGGATCGGCCGAAGCGGCCCGCATTGCCCAACGCGGGCAAGCCGTGGACAGAGGAGGATGAAGCTGCCCTGATGCAGATGTTTGATA
>ERZ772860.753-NODE-753-length-26599-cov-16.130651_pt1 | contig 26599 bp, 21 predicted proteins | sample MGYA00511342_ERZ772860 | MGnify/ENA primary metagenome ERZ772860 (study PRJEB29015, sample SAMEA2737665) | human gut metagenome | biome: human gut; feature: human-associated habitat; material: faeces | place: China | collected 2012 ... | reverse complement strand
CTCAGACAACGAGTGCTCCGCAGTCACCTGAGAGGTGAGCTCGTTGAGAGCTTACAGCGAGACCTGAGCGAGACCTGAGCGAGACCTGAGCAGGGCTCGGGGCGCGGCGCTCGCTGCTCAGGGGGGGTATCGCGAGGCCTCAAGGCGGGGGCTCAGGGTGCAGACGCGGCGGAGAGAGCGGGCTCGCCGGACTCCAGAGGACTCCGCGGGCTTGGCGGATGGAGAGGCTGCTGACAGCCCTGCGGATGGAGCTGATGGCTCCGATGGTTCTGACGGCGCTATTCGGACGCTGTTTCAGAGGATGGCGCTGATTCAGCGGACGAGTCAGGGGATGGAGCAGCCTCCGCCGCATCATCGGATGCTCGGCGGCTCTGCTGCAAAAACCAGCGTCGCACACCGCTGACGGGGTAGCCGAGATCATTGCGGAGGTAGTCGCGCAGCTCGCGGAGGCCTTGGCTGCGCGAGCCGAAAATCTGCTCGAGACTCAGGCGCTGCTCCTCGGGCACATCGAGCTCTTCCTGAAGGTCAAAAAGGATGCAGCAGAGCGAAGGGCTGCGATGCTTCGGGTCCTCAAACATCCGACGGGCGATGCTCAGGCTCTCCTCCTTGCGGTTGTGCAGGCGGCAGAGGCTGTAGAGCTGCCAGCGGCGATAATACTCCGGCGCGCCGTTGTCGGCGGCGCGAGCGTACAGATCTGCCGCCTCGGCGTAGCGGGGCGGGAGGGCAACATCATTGCAGAAGCGGGCGCTCTCCAGCAGCAGCGTCGGATCGTTCGGATTGTTTTTCAGCCCGTCGATCAGAAACTGCTCGCCGCAGCGGCGGTACTCCTGCGCCAGTTCCGCGCGCCGATGCAGATCGAGCGAGCGATCGGCGCGCACCTGAGCCGCGGCATTGCGCGCCATCTCCTGCGAGGCGCGCGCCCAGTAGTTCACGCGGTGCGGGCTCAGCGTGGTCACCGCCTGCCAGCGGCGGCGCGCCCGAGGCCAGTCATTTTTGAGCCAGGCGTCCGTCGCATCGAGCACGAGCATCTCGGCCGCGAGCGAGCGCAGCCCCCCGAGGCTGAAGAGCGCCAGCTGCTGCGAGAGCGCGTCTCGCCCGTCAATGCGGACGGGCGGGAGCCGCAGCTTCCGCTCCGTCTGCTCCTCGCGCAGAGGGGCGGACGCCAGCGACAGCGCCGCCCCGCCCGCCGCCAGAATCAGCAGCGCGGGCAGCTGCCGCAGGCAGCGGCGCAGAGAAGCGTGGCGCAGAATACTCATGCGGTATAGGGCGGGTTGCGTCGGGTAAAAGTGTCTCGAGAGCCTCGCCGCGGGGCGGCCGGGGCGGAGGGCACTGAGGCGAGTATGTCGAGGTGAGGATGTCGAAGCGGGAAAAAGAGGGGAAGGGGTAGCTTGGCGGAGCGAGGGAGCCGCGCGACAGCCCGGAGGACGTTTGCGAGGTGCCGCAGCCCGCCGATTCAGGCCGCGCCGGCTTCAGGACTCAGAGGCTCCGGCGGCGTCAGTCCGCGAGCTTCAGGCGCCGGCGGATCTCGGCGGCGAGCTCCTCCCATTCGGGAATCGGGGCCTTGACCTCGCGGGCGCGGGCCAGTGGCGTGCCCCAGATGGCGTCATACTCAACCGGGCGACCGCGCAGGTAGTCCACCGCGCTGCTGGGGATGAAGTCACCCATCAGCGAGGTGCGCTGCATCTGCTCCTCCACCAGATCCATCGGCAGGGGGAAGCCGCGCATCTCCGCCGTCAGGCAGACCTCATTCATGATGCGGCGCGCGCGCTCCGGCTGCCCGGACATGGCGAAAAGCTGTCGAATGCTGATGCCGCCGTGCGCGAGGCAGAGCCCGTTGAAGGGGATGTTCCAGGAGAGCTTCGTCCAGAGAATCTCCTCCGTGTGCCCGAAGGCCTGAGCCTCCACGCGCGCCTCGCGGAGCATCGCGGCGAGGGCCTCCGCCCGCTGCCGACCGGCAGCATCGGGCACCAGCGGCGCCACATGCACCTTGCCGCCCTCCAGATGGCGAATCACGGCGGGCTCATCCATCATGCAGCACACGAAGCAGAGCCCCACGAACACGCGAGAAGCCGGCACCACCTCGGCAATTGCCTCAGCATTGCCCATGCCGTTCTGAAACGTCATCACCTCCGTGCCCTCGTGCAGCAGCGGCGGCAGCGCCTGAGCAAAGAGGGCGTTGGCGCAGGTCTTCCAGCTCACGATCACCAGATCGACCGGCCCGCACTCCTCGGGGTGCGCGCAGACCGACGGCGTCGGCAGCGTGATGTCGCCGTCCACACTGTGGACGTGCAACCCGTGCTCGCGCATCGGGCCACAGGCCGAGCGCGCTATAAAAGTCACCTCGTGCCCGGCCTCCGCCAGACGCGCCCCATAGTAACAGCCGAGAGCCCCGGCTCCGAGAATGGCGATCTTCATGAGCTCACCTTAGCACAGCCGGCCCAAAAAGCAATAAAAAACGGGCTCAGACCCTGAGATGGTACAGGTCTCCCAGGGTGTGGCCCGAGGAAAACGCCGACCCCCGCCCGATCTCTGTTCCCCTTTGTCCCTGAAGGAAACAAGCGCCATCCGCCGCTCACTTCAATGGGCTCCCATGGGCTCATTGCACGGCTGGAGCTCCGAGACGCAGGGCTCACCCTATGCCAACAGGTCCCTTTGCGAAGAAATACTTCAGTTCTGTTATATAATGCCGATGAAACGTTACCATGTTAGCGCTAAAACTAACGAATTTTTTCTGAAAAGTTTCTTTTTCCTTGACGAATACTTTTCCATATGATAGAAAGAAAATTCAGATTCTATTATTAATAAACGATAAAGAATTTATACCTATGAAGATAAGCTACACAGCTCTCGCATTGTTGGCTGCCATCGGAATGAACTTTATGGCAGAAGCTCAGGATATCAATTTGGAAAACGGAAATATATTTGTTGACAGGGGAGGGTCGCGCTACTTGGATTCTGTAGACATAACGATTGACCGGACAGGCGACGTGAGAAACCAGAGCTGCACGACAGACAATTTTGAAAGGGAAGGGGATTGGGGTACGGGCATCTTGGTGTGGAGATCATCCTTCCTGTCCGTTGACGGAGACGTCGACATTACGGTGAGACCGGCGGATTGGCCGGGAAGCAAGATAGAGCAGGAGCGACGCGGCATAGAGCTGAATGGAGGCGGTTCCATTGACGTGAAAGGAAAAACCACAATTACCGTAGACAACTATATCCACACAGACGAGTATCCGCCTGAGGGTGATCGGGAGGACTACGGGCTGGACTCTCAGAAGGGCTTCGAAGCGATGGGCGCAGACTCCGATTCCTATTTGCGCGGGGGATTGGATATTACGATGCTCAACGGTAACCGATCGATAGGTATTTACGCATATGATCAGGCGAAACTCTCGGTGACGGGCGGTACCAAGATCGTTGTCAAGGATGCGGCGTACTACACTTGGGGTATCAGCAATTTTTACAGCGATCAGGCATACAGCTACAATTACGGGCAGGAAGATGCGAGGCTGAGCTTCGATAATCTGGATATTACGGTGCAAGGCGGCAATAATGCCATCGGCATTATTTTGCGTGATTACAGGAAAAATGCCGACGGAGAAGATAGCATCACCGTTACCGGCCATACCAAGATTGATGCGTCCGGAGCGACAGAGTACACGGATCGGGGGCAGTATCAAGAATTTCCCGAACGCGTTTCGAATTACGGTATTTTTCTCTTTAACACGGCAGGTGCAACATTCAACACGGCCGAGATTACCACGGATGCAACTCAAGTTGCCGGGACTGAGGCCATTGGTACGTATGTCTTTTACTCCAATGCCACGTTCCAAGGTGATGTGAAGTATGTATCGAAAGCGCAGAGTAAGGAGTATGAGATCGGAGCGTTGGCGCGCTACGGAAGCTTGCTTGATTATCAGAAAGGAATGGTGTCGGAAGCTGCGGTTGTGCTCAATGCCCTGTCAAAATCAACTATCAAGGTCAATTCCTCAGAGGATCCGAATGCCAAGGTGAAGTTGACCGGAAACATTGTTGTCGGAAGGACTGAGGCTACAGACGTTCACCCCAATGCTGAGACCCCCGGGGTGGACGGATGGGAGTCGAAAGAAATGAATCCGATCGGAACGGTTACGGTCAATCTACTGAACGCAGAAAGCAGCTTCACCGGAGTGAATGAATTGGCCGGCGAGGGGAGCCGAGTGGATCTGAACTTCCGAAACGGGGCGAAGTGGAATGTGACGGCAAGCTCTCCGGTTACCAATCTCCAAGTGGCCGAGAATGCCGAGGTGAACATGACCTACGGTCGAGGTCAGCAGAGCGGTTCCGATGGTTTTGAGCCCCGCATTCTGACCGCCTCAACACTGAGCGGAGAGAATGGCATCTTCCGCATGCAAGTGGATATCGCGGATGATCTGGCAGACCAACTCCACGTGCTGGGAGAAGCATCGGGCAACCATCAGCTTGCCGTGAGCAACACGGGGGCAGAGCCCACAAGTGAGTCGATGAATACATACTTGGTGCGCCAGGAGCAGGGCTCGGCGACATTCAGCCTCGTCGGAACGACCGTGGATGCCGGTGTTTACAAATATGGTTTGCAGAGTCGCACGGATGGAGACGCAACGGAATGGTATCTCATGCGTCAGGGGCAGGAGCTGACTCCGACGGCTGAGGCCGTGCTGGGCATTTCAGGTGCGATCTCCTCCTATGCCATGTGGACGGCTCGCTTGTCCAGCATACGTGAACGCATCGGTGAAGTGAGGCGAGACCCGGTTGCGGCGGCTCTGGCTCGGGATGCCGCCGACGGCAGCGCCGCTTCAGAGGATGAAGCCCTCTACAACGGGTTGTGGTGTCGGGCCTTTTCCGGCCGCAATGACTTGGTCGGCATGGCCGGCGGCGGCTTTGAGCAGGATTTCTTCGGAGCGGAAGCCGGCTATGACCGCCTCTTTGCTCTGGATGATTCCCACTACGTCCTCGTTGGCGGGCGTATGCAGTACAGCTCAGCCAATCAAAGCCTGTACGGGAACCAGCGCAGTGCGGGAGATGTCGATAGCTATGGCGTAGCTGCCTATGCTTCATGGTACGATAGGGAGGGCTGGTACGCCGATACGGTCCTCTCCTGGGACTTGATCGACCAGAGTTTGTCCACCGCCATGAGTGACGGCACTCCCGTGACGGCCTCCTATGATTCATATGCTTTGGGTTTAAGCCAGGAGGTGGGCAGAATGTTCCGCCTGCGCCATCAGATCTTTCTCGAGGCGCAGGGACAGCTCTCCTATTACTGGATGCATGGAGCGGATTATGCCACCTCCAATGGCATGGTCGTTCGGCAGCAGGATATGAATGCCTTGATCGGACGCGTTGGCCTCGTCTTGGGCAAACGCTGGGATATCGGGAAAGACAGCTTCATTCAGCCCTATATCAAGGGGGGTGTGAATTATGAATTCCTCGGCGATCGCAAGGTCTCGGTGAACAGCCAGACCTTCCGAGATGATGTGCGCGGCCTGCGTGCCTATTACGGCGTGGGGGTCGACTGGCAGCTCAACCGGCGCGTTCGTTTCTACGGGGAGTTTGAACGCGAGGAAGGCGACTACGTATCCACCCCGTGGAGCGTGAACGTCGGCGTGAGGATTGCTTTCTGAGCCTTGCAGTCGCCTACCTCCTTCATCGGGTGTTCCCGGTGGGGAGGTAGACGGCAGAGCCGGCCGAATTGAGGCACAGCCTCGGCGCCTCCGCCGGCTCCATCGGCAGGCGATTGCCGCGTATCACTGCGGCAATCGCCTTGGCTTTTTTTATGTCGTTCTGAAAAGTTACCACCTCCGTGTCCTCGTGCAGCCGCTGCGGCAGCGCCCGGCCAAAGAGAGGGCGGCGGGCGCATCCTGCGCGCGATCACCGGAGTGATCGGCCCGCACGCCGATGCTCGCGGACCGACCTTATCGGCGGGGAAAAGCGCATGCCGCCCGCTGCGATGGTGCGATAACATGCCCGAGAGCCCCCGATGTCCGGAAATTACCGGCTCCGCTGAAAAAAAAGCTCGCCTTCGCGGGGGCAATCGGTATAATCAGAAGAGCACGGTAGACAATTTTGACACATTATGATCACGAAGCAATTCACTGTCCTGAACAAACTTGGAATTCACGCTCGACCCGCCGCTCAGTTTGTACGCGTTGCCGGCAAGTTCCAATCGGACGTCACCGTGGAGAAAGATGATGAGGCTGTGGACGGCAAGAGCATCATGGGGCTCATGATGCTGGCCGTGGGCTGCGGCGCGGTGATTACCGTCACGGCGGACGGCCCTGACGAGGAGGACACCATCAAGGCTCTGCAGGAGCTGGTGGAGAACAAGTTCGGCGAGTCCTGATCCGGCCGCCCCCCATTTCCCCCTTTGCCCCGAGATGAGTAACGACGCGCCGGAACGCCGCCTCAAGGGCCAGCCCGTTTCGCCGGGAATCGCCGTCGGAACGCTGATCTTGGATGCCCGCGGCCTCAATTCGCCCCAGATTCGCACGATCCTGCCCACGGAGCTGGAGCAGGAGTGGAAGCGTTTTGAGAGCGCCATCGCCCGCACCGAGGAAGAGCTCCGCCTGCTCAAGGAGCGCGTGCAGCGCATCTCGGGGGCTACCGAGGCCGCCATCTTTGATGCCCACCTCCTCTTTCTGCGCGACCGCACCATTCTGGCCCAGCTGCGCAAGGAGATGCCCAAGCGCCTGCAAAACATCGAGGCCGTCTATTATGCCGTTGTGCAGAACTTCATCGAGGTCATGCGCCAGGTGGACGACCCCTACCTGCGCTCGCGGGCGGCGGATGTGCAGGACGTGCTCAAGCGCGTGCTGCGCAACATGGAGCCCGCGCGCACGCCGCGCGTGAACGCCCCCTCGGACGGCCCGGCCGTCCTCGCGGCCTACGACCTCGCGCCCAGCGACACGGCCGACCTCGACCAGCGCAACATCCTCGGCTTTGTGACGGAGGTGGGCAGCTCCGTTTCCCACACGGCGATCCTCGCGCGCTCGCTGGGCCTGCCGGCCGTCGTGGCCGTGCCGCGCCTCATCCTCGACTGCCGCGTCGGCCAGCCCGTCATTCTCGACGGCTACAACGGCATCCTCATCGTCAACCCGACGGATGAGACGCGCGAGTATTACCGCGCCCTTCAGGTGGAGAAGGAGAAGGCCTACCGCACCCTCGTCGAGATGCGAGACCTGCCCCCCGTCACGCTCGACGGGCACCGCGTGCGCCTCGCCGCCAACGTCGAATACGCCCATGAGTACAGCGCGCTGCAGCGCTTCGGCGCCGAGGGCGTCGGCCTGTACCGCTCGGAGTTTTTCCTGCTCGGCAACGGGAGCAGCCTCCCCGGCGAGGAGGAGCAGTACGAGCACTACCGCATGCTGGCGGAGAGTTGCAGCCCGAATGAGGTCATCATCCGCACGCTCGATGCCGGCGGCGACAAGCTTCCCTTTGAGGAGTCCGCCGAAAAGGAGGACAACCCCTTTCTCGGCTGGCGCGGCATTCGCGTCTCGCTCAGCCGCCTCGACATGTTCAAGGACCAGCTGCGCGCCATCCTGCGCGCCTCGGCCCACGGCAAGGTCGGCGTCATGTTCCCCATGATCTCCGGCATCACGGAGGTGCGCGACACCCTCGACGTGCTCGACGAGTGCCGCGCCGAGCTGCGCGAGCGCGGGCAGGCCTACGATGAGCACATGCGCGTGGGCATCATGATCGAGGTGCCCAGCGCCGCCGTGATGGCGGACGTGCTCGCCCGCCACGTGGACTTTTTCTCCATCGGCACCAACGACCTCACGCAGTACACCATCGCCGTGGATCGCGTCAATTCCCGCGTCGCGCAGATGTTCCGCCCGACGCATCCCGGCGTCGTCCGCCTCATCGCGCAGACCATGCGCGCCGGCATCCCGACGGCCATCTGCGGCGAGATGGGCGGCGACATCTCCCTCGTCCCCCTGCTCATCGGGCTGGGAGCGCACGAGTTGTCCATGAGCATGCACCTGCTGCCCCAAGTGCGCTTCGCCGTCCGCCACCTGCGCTACAGCGACTGCGTCGCCGTGGCGGAGCAAGCCTTGCTGGCGGAGGACAGCCACACCATCCGCAGCCTCTCGCGCGACCTCGCGAAGAAAGCCTACCCCGAGCTCTTCGACTGATTCACGGCTCTGCCCGTCCCGAGTAGCTGAATGCGGTGCCGCGCGGAACGGCCGCGTTCGTTGCCCCCCCCGATGACGGGCTCTGCGTGCCGTCTCGGCGGCCTGCGCGTCGTTTCATCGGCTTGCGTGCGGCAGTATGTTATCGCGCCGCGTGTGCCGCATGAGCCGCGTGCACAGAGGGATGCGCCGGTCGAGAAAATACGCCGACCGCGACGCTAGCCGGAGTGGGTATCGCTTTCGGCGCGAGCAAGGCGCCGGAGTCGGGCAGGGGAAACGGAGCGAGGGCAGGGGGCCGGGGAATCCTGAGCCCCAGTCGCACGTGCGGCTTGCTCCGTACTCGCTTGGGCAGCGCGTTCAGACGGCGCGCTCCGTCCGCTTGCTCGGACGCCTCTCTCGGACGGCCCATCCGGCTCGCCCGAACGCTTCCCACGAGCCGCAGAGGGCTCAGTCGGACAGCTTGTCCTGCAACTGTTTCCACGCATCAAGGCCGACCTGCTGCGGCTTGTCCGCGGGGCCGCGCTGCGTCAGGCGAATCGGCTGCCCCGACTCCGTGAAATAGAGCGCCCGGAGCACCAACGTCTTCTTCATCAGCGCCGCATAGCCGCCCACGGGAACCGAGCAGTCCGCCTTGAGCGCATCGAGGAAAGCCCTCTCCGCCGCCACGCAGCAGGCCGTCTCCTCATCATTGGCCGGCGCCACGAGGCGGCGCGCCTCCTCATCGCCCTTGCGAATCTCGAGAGCCACCGCCCCCTGACCGAGGGCAGGCATGAAGGCATCCGGCGACAAATCCACCGTGCAGAAGCGCTGCCCCTCCACCTCGAGGCAGGAGCCGGTCATCCCGAGGCGATTGAGCCCGGCGCGGGCGAGCAGCGTCGCCGTCATCTCCGAGCTCTCCGCCAGCTTGCGCAGACGCGTGTGCACATTGCCGCGGATGGGCACGCAGCGGGCCGAGCCGCCCCAGTACGCCTCCGCAAAGCGCGCGCGGCGCACGCTCCCGGTGCCGATCACCAAGTGGCGCACATCCGCCCCGGGCTTGAGCACCAGCGTGTCCGCAATCACCTCGCGGGGCAGCACCGCCGCAATCTCGAAGCGCGGATCGAGCGTGCCGGGCATATCCTTGAGACTGTGCACCGCGCAGTCAATCTCCCCGGCCGCAAGCGCCTCCTCAATGGCGGCGATGAAAACGCCCTTGTCCGCCGTATTCGTCGCCGCATTCACGCGGTTGAGCGGCAAATCCGTTCGCGCGTCGCCCGCCGTGTGAATCTTGCGCACCTCGCAGCTGAACCCCGGGCAGCTTCGGCTGATCGCTTCAATGGCGAGACGGGTTTGCGCCAAGGCGAGCTCACTGCCGCGCGTGCCGATGATGAGGTGCTGCTTCATGCGAACCATTCTAGCGGAAAAACGGCTTCTTGCAAGTCAATTTTCGGGGGCCACCGAGACCCGGCGCGCGTGGCGTCGCGCAAACAGAATGCACAGCTCATAGAGCAGATACATCGGCAGCGCCATGAGAATCATCGTGCCGGGATCCGGCGCCGGCGCCAGCAGCAGCGCCGCCGCAAAACAGGCAATCAGCGCCGCCGCGCGCGTGCGCCGCATCATCTCATAGCGCAGAATCCCCAGCCGGATGAGCGGAATCACGAGCACCGGAAGCTCAAACACCGCGCCGAACATAAAGACAAGCTTCGCCGCGAAGGAGAGATAATAACCAATGCGCCATTCATTCTCAATGCCCATCGACGTCGTGTAGCCGTAAAAGAAACTCAGCACCCGCGGCAGCACGACCAGATACGCGAAGGCGCAGCCCCCCGCAAAGAGCAGACAGCCCCAAGCCACGCAGCGGTAGAGCAGGCGCCGCTCCCCGGCGCGCAGACCCGGGATGATGAAATGCAGCAGCAAGCGCAGCTGCACAGGGAACGAGAGCACCAGCCCGCCGAAGAAGGCGAGATGCAGCGAGAGCATGAAGCCCTCCGCCGGCTGAAAAGCCCCCATGAGGCGCACGTGATCCTGACCCGGCGCCGGGCGCAGCAGCGCGCCTGAATCGTGCAGCGCCAGCAGCGTGTCGCGCAGAGCCTCCTGCCCCGGCGCCGCCGTCGCGGCGGCCAGAAAACCGCGCCGCTGCCCCTCAGGAAGCTCGGCCGCCGCGCGCAGCAGAGGAACGCAGCGCGCCAGCATCGTACGCCGGGCCGGCATTTGCTCCGTCAGCAGCTGCCGCGCCTCCTCATCGAGAGCCGGCAGCACCTCGGCGAGCCGCTTGGCCTCGATCCACTCCTGCACCGAAACCGCCGCCGGCAGCGCGTCGGCCTCCTGCTGCATGCGCACCTGCTCGACCGGCAGACTGAGCAGGCGCATGAGCCAGGGCGTCAGGAAAAAGCAGAGCAGCATCGCCAGCAGCAAAGCCGCCGCCATGCGCAGCAGCGTGCGGCGCAGCTCCTCCAGATGATCCAGCAGCGGGAGAGGAACATCCTCACCCTCCCCCGTGCGCCGCTGCATCGTCTCGCGGAGGCGAACCAGAGAGTGCAGCCACATCATGAATCGTAAATATCAATGCCGACGCTGCGGAGCATGTCGAGAGAAACCGCGCAGGGATCCGGCGCCACCCAGTGATCGGGCTCCACCTCCACGGGCGTCAGATCCATCCCGATCGTCGCCTCCAGATAGGGGTGATTGATGCGGCGCCCGAAGGCGCTGCCCGGCGGCGGATCAATCGGTGAAGGCACATCGCCCGGCAGCACCGGCACGCGCTCTCGGCGGAAGGGATCCGGCACCGGGATGGACGCGATGAGCGCGCGTGTGTAGGCGTGCAGCGGGTTGCGGTAGACCGCTGTCGCCGAGCCCGCCTCCACAATTTTTCCGAGATACATCACCGCGACGCGGTCGCAGACATGCTTGACCACCGAGAGATCGTGTGAAATGAAGAGATACGAAAGCCCCAGCTCCTTCTGAAGCATGAGCAGCAGATTGAGCACCTGCGACTGCACCGAGACATCCAGCGAGCTGACCGGCTCATCGAGAATGAGCAGGCGCGGCCCCGTCGCCAGCGCGCGGGCAATCCCGATGCGCTGGCGCTGCCCGCCGGAGAACTCATGCGGGAACTTCTCCGCCGCGCTGCGCGGCAGACTGACGAGATCCAGCAGCGTCTCCACACTCTGGCGGCGGCTCTGGCGCGTGCCGATGCCCTGAATCTCCATCGGCTCCGCAATCAGGTGGCGCACATCCATGCGCGGATTGAGCGAATCGGCCGGATCCTGAAAAACCATCTGCACATGGCGCCGCAAAGCCCCCAAGCGCCACTGCGCCCGGTGCGTCACATCCTGCCCCATCAGGCGGATGCAGCCGTCCGTCGGCTCGCAGAGGCGCACAATGCAGCGCCCCAGCGTGCTCTTGCCGCAGCCGCTCTCACCGACCAGCCCCAGCGTCTCGCCCGCCGACATGCAGAAACTCACCCCGTCCACAGCCTTGAGCGTGCCGCGCGTGCGCGAAAACATCCCCCGCTGCACCGGAAAATGCATGCAGAGGTTGGAGACCTCAAGGAGCTGTTGCGGGGACCGACTCAAGCCTCTCTACTCTATCACGCCCTCCACCCCTTGGCAAGCGCGGAAAGCGCCCCGGATGCAGCGCGCCCTCGCTGCCGTGCGAGGGCAGGGCCGCCGCCGGAAAGGACAGGGCCCCTCCGTTTTCACGCCCAACGCGCCTTCGCTTTTGCTTGACAGGCGCGCCGACTCGGGGTAGAACTCCCGCATGCTCATCGACACGCACTGCCACCTCGCCTCACCCAAGTACGAAAACCTCGACGAGCTGCGCCAAAACAGCATCGCCCTCGGCGTCGGCCACTGCATCTCGCAGGGCACGGCCCCCGACGACTGGGATCTGACCCTCGAGCAAGCCCGGCAGATGCCCGATTTCATCACCCCCTGCCTCGCCGCCCACCCCAGCGAATGCATGGCCTGCAGCGACGAGCAGCTCGAGCGGATGGAGCAGCTCTGCCGCGAGAACCACGACCGCCTCGCCGCCATCGGCGAAAGTGGGCTCGACTATTACTGGGACGCCCCCGAAGGCTGCGATACCGCCACCTATTACGCGCGCCAGAAGATGCTGTTGGAGCGCCACTTCTCCCTTGCCGCCGAGCTCGGCCTCAACATCTCCCTGCACACCCGCGAGCGAAAGGGCAGCGCCTGCTTTGATGACGCCTTCGCCATCGCCCGCAATTTCCCCTCCGTGCGCCCCGTCTTTCACTGCTTCATCGGCACACAGCAGCAGGCCGAGCGCATCTTCAGCGAACTCGACGGCATGATCTCCTTCACCGGCCTCATCACCTTCCGCAAGACCGAAGCCGTGCAGGCCGTCGCCGCTTGGTGCCCGGCCGATCGCTTCATGCTGGAGACCGACTCCCCCTTCCTCTCCCCCGAGCCCATGCGCGGGCAGACCAACATCCCCGGCCGCACGCGCTACGTCGCCGAAAAAGTCGCCGCCCTGCGCGGCTGCACCCTCGAGGAAATCGCCGAGTTCACCACCGCCAACGCCCGGCGCTTTTTCCGCCTGCCCCTCTGAGAGCCGCGGCCTCATTTCGTGCGGATGAACCCTCTCAACGGCCTTGTTCGGTGCGAGAATCACCATTCGCGAGAGCCCGCCGAGCCGGAGTCGCCCACTTGAACAAAGTCGGGGCAAAAATCGGAGCCGCAGGGCAGCAGCCACGCGAAAGCCCCAGACACGCGGAAAGGCGGCAGCATCGCGCCACGGAACCCCCAAGATCTGAGATCCCAAGCGCGGGTGAGGCGTAAAACTCGGAGCTCAGGGCCCTGCGAGCCCCGCAGCAACACTCCCGTCTCGGGAGGCGCCGACTTCAAAAGCGGCGGCATCAGCAGCTAAGGCCCTATCAGATGCGCTGCTCACCCAGCCTCAGCTCATGCCGAGAGCCCAGCGCAGGTAGCGCAGCGACTCATTCCAGATCTTCTGATTCGTGCTGCCCAGAATCACGACAATCACCTCGCGTCCCTTGTACGTGCCGCAGGAGATGAGGCACTTGCCCGCCTTGCGCGTGTAACCCGTCTTCATGCCGCGCACCCAGGGATAATCCTTGAGCAGCTTGTTCGTCGAGCGAATGCGCTTCTTCGAGCCGTCCGCCAGCGTGAACGAAAACTCCGGGATGCAAATCATGCTGCGAATCGTCTTGTTGTAGTACGCGTGGCAGGCCGCCAGCGCCATATCGTGCGCCGTGGAGTACTGATTGGCCGGCAGGCCGTTCGGGTTCTCAAAATGCGTATCGAACATCCTCATGCGGCGCGCCCGGGCATTCATGCGATCCACGAAGCGCGGCACACTGCCCGCCGCATCGCGCGCCAGCGTCACCGCCACATCGTTGTAGCTGCCCGTCAGCATCACGCGCAGCAAATCGCCGCGGCGATACGTCGTCCCCGGCTTGAGACCGAGGCGGATGGGCGGCGCCTGACAGTCCTCGCGCGTGATCGTCACCCGCTTGTCGAGATTGCCCGCATCGCAGACGCACAGCGCCGTCACCAGCTTCTGCGTGCTCGCCACCTGTCGGCGCTGGCGGGCATTGTGCTCATAGAGAATCGTACCGGTGCGCGGATCAATCACACAAACCGCCGCACTCGTCGGCTTGGGAGCCGGCGTCGCCGGCTTGTAGGCCACCGGCCGCTGCGGCGCCGCCGCAACGCGGCTCTGAACGCGCGTTACCGTCGCGCCGGAAGACTGGCGCACGCGTTGCGGAATCGGGTTCTGCGCGTAGCGTCGCGAGGCGTCGGCCCCCCAGGCACTTTGATGGCGCTGCTGACTGTAGGCGTATCCGGCAACATTCTGCTGGCAGGCACAGAGCAGCATCGCCAGAAGCATCAGAGGGAGATAGGCAAACCCGCGCATGACGCGAAGTCTACTCCAGCCCGCCCCCTTTGGCAAGCCTAAAGTCGGTCTGCACCATCGGCTAGCGGAGCACGCGGGCGAAGCCGTCCGAGACGGAAAAACAAGCGAAGCGGGGCAGAGAGGGGCGCGCGCAGCGCACATCCCTCCATCTCCTCCACCTCGGGCCCCGTGCCGCCCAAGCGCCGCCCGGTCGCTGCCCCGGGCTCGCCCTTGTTCAAGAAGCGCCCCCCCTCACCCCCGCGGGCAAGCGCGCCCTCATCGAGAAACACTTGAAGGAAGAGAGCCTCTCCTGTATACTGGGCGCATGAAGATCAACTACGCCGCAGCACCTCACCCGGCCTTTGAGCCCCAGCAAGAAGCCCTCTCGCTGGCCATCATCGCGCAGAACAACATGTCACCCTGCGACGGGGTCATCATGACGACGAGCGGAGAACTGCGCCCCGGCTATCAGGACGAGCCCGACCTGCTCTGCATGCTCATCCCGGCCGGAGAACTGGCCCGCCGCCTCACCGCGGACGGACTCTCCTCCTACACCGGCAAAGAACTGCGCAAGTGGGCCGACGGCATGGATCGGGCCCCGCTGCGCGACAAAATCGCCGCCGCCATGCAGGCACGGCTCGACGCCATGAGCGAGCCGAGCGAACTCCTGCCCCTGCTGCGCCTCTTCCCCGGGGTCGAGCAGGCCGAGCTCGACGCCGAGGGCCGCGTGCAGCTGCGTATGGTCGACGGAGCCCCCGTGCCCGAAGCCCTCACCGCCTGGCTCGACGCCCTCAAGTAAACAAGCTGCACCAGAGCTGCACCAAGTAATCGCGCCGCTCGCTTCGCCGAGGCCTCCCGCTGCCGCGCCCGCATCAATCCGCCGCGGCTCCCACAAAAAAAGCGGAGCCCCGCCGCATCGGGCGGAGCTCCGGAAAAATCCACATGGACGGAGCGCAGGGAAGGGGCCTCAGGCATCGGAGCCCTGACCCTCCATCGCCTGCCGAATCATCTCGCGAATCTCGTCCGCCTGCTTTTGCAGCGCGCGCAGCTGCTTGACAGCCTGAGGCAGATGGCGGAGCGTCGCATACTGCATACTCGCCTCCTTGAACGGCACCGCCGGCGCCCCCCAGTACGTCTTGCCCGCCTCCAGATTGTTCATCACGCCGCTGCGAGCCGCCAGCACCGCGCGGTCGCCCACGCTCAGGTGCCCGGCAATGCCGCACTGAGCCGCAATCGTCACATAGCTGCCCAGCTTCGTGCTGCCGGCAATGCCACTCTGCGAAACGATAATCGTGTGCGGGCCGATCTGCACATTGTGGGCAATCATCACCAGATTGTCGATCTTGCAGCCCTCGCCGATCACCGTGCGGCCGAAGCGCGCGCGGTCAATCGTCGTATTGGCGCCGATGTCCACATCATCGCCGATCTCCACAATACCCACCTGATCCACCGTCTCGTAGCGGCCCGTCTCCTTGTTGAGCAGGAAGCCGAAACCGTCGCCGCCGATCACCGCACCCGGCTGAATCACCACACGATTGCCGAGAATGCAGCGCTCGCGCACCACAACGCGCGCATACAGCTTGCAGTTCTCGCCGAGCACCGCCGCCTTGCCGATCACGCAGCCCGGCCCGATGTCGCACCCATCGCCGATCACTGCGCCGTCCTCAATTACCGCACCCGGAGCCACGCGCACCTTCGACGCATCCAGCCGCGCCGTCGGCGCCACCCAAGCCCCCTCGGCAATGCCCGGAACAAAATCCGACGCCGCCTTCATGAAGTGATCCACCAGCGCATTGAAAGCCAGAGATGGATTCTCCGTCTCAATGAGCGCCACACCCTCCGGGTGCTGCGTGAGACCCGGCGGAACGAGCACCAGAGACGCCTTCGTGGCGAGATAGTCGTGGAAGTATTTCTCGTTGCCGAGAAAGGCAACCTCACCCGGGCGAGCCTCAGCCAGCGTCGCAACCCCGGAGATAGACAACTCCGGGGCTGCGGGGCGCAGGGGCTTGCCGCCGGTGAGCCTGAGAACGTCAGAATACGAGAGATTCATGCGAGCAGACTCCTTGTAGCAGGGCGGACAACGTGAGAGAATCGGGAAGGGCTCAGCGCCGTATCGGGCGCGCCTCAGTTCTTGGCAGGGGTCGTCTGAGCCGGAGCAGCCTGAGCACCCTCGGCGGTCTTGTTGAGCTCCGCCACAGTCTCCTGAAGCTTGCGCTGGGCCGCCTCCGGGTCAAAGTCCTTCGGCGCATCCGCATTGAGAATCTTCACCACCTCCGGCGTCACATTCAGCGAATCCTTGACGTAGGGGAAAGTCTCGGTGAGCGCATTGAGGCCGCCCGCCTGCGTGCTGGCGGACGAGGCATTGACCACCAGATCGTAGTCACCCTTGCTCGCCACCTCGTTCACCGCCTTGGCGATATCCTGGAAGAGCAGGCGGAGCTGATCCTGCTGCAGCTTCGTGAAGACAGCCTCGCGGCGCTGGATGAAGTTGCGGAACTCCGTCTCCATCGCGCGCAGCTCGTTCATCTTGCGCTGATACTCCTCCTGAATCTTGCGGAGATTCGCATCCGAGAGGCTCGAATCACCCTTCGAGGCAAGAGCCTTGACCTCCTCCTGCAGAGCCACGAGCTTCTCCTGGCGCTGCTGCACCTCCTTGCGGATATTGGCGAGAATCTTCTGGTGCTCCTCCTCCACATTGAAGCGCTTGTAGTAGGTCGAGTAGGCCTCGCGGATGTTAACGGCGGCAACCTTGACGTCTGCCTGGGCAGAACCGACGAACGTGCAGGCGGCGAGAGCAACGGCGGAAATAATGCTGGCTTTCATGACAATGGAATGAATGTGATAAGATGTTGGATTCATCCATTCTAGCGGGAATGCGCCCAATGTCAAGCTCAGCCTTCGCGAAGAGGGCAAAGAGTGTGTCATGCCGCACCTTTGTTGGCCGTATCACGCCACCTGTTTCACGCCCGCCTTCAACCCCGCTCACCGGCATTCTCCGCCCCTGCGCCCCCTCAGCCCGCCTGCGGCCTTGACGCACAGGCGCCCCCGCGCTATACTGCAAGCCATGGCCATGTATCCCTTCCGACAGCAGAGCCCGCAGACGCAGCAGGCCGCCTTCGTCGCCCCCGGCGCCGACCTCATCGGTGACGTCCGACTCGGCGACGGCAGCTCCGTCTGGTACCGCGCCGTGCTGCGCGCCGACCTCGCCCCCATCGAAATCGGGAGCGGCAGCAACGTGCAAGACCTCTGCTGCCTGCACGTCGAAAGCGGAGCCCCCTGCCGCCTCGGCGACTACGTCACCGTAGGCCACGGCGCCATCCTGCACGCCTGCACCGTAGAAGACCGCTGCCTCATCGGCATGGGAGCCATCGTGCTCGACGGAGCCGTCATCGGCCACGGCTCCATCGTCGGAGCCCATGCCCTCGTCACCAAAAACACCGTCGTGCCCCCCTACAGCCTCGTGCTCGGCTCGCCCGCCAAAGTCGTCCGGCAACTCGACGAAAGCACCGCCGCCGCCAACGAACAGCACGCCCGCGACTACATCGACCTCGCCCGCGCCTCCGCCGAGCCCGGCGAGGCGAAACAACCCGCCGCTGAGAACCCCGCTGCGGAGCCCTGAGGCAACCCGAACTCCCGGTCCTCATGCGTTAGCCTGATACAAGCGCAGAGTAAAGCGCAGAGTCCTCGTCAGACAGCAGCGCGCTCGCTTCAACATACCTCGAATGAAACGCGTCCTCATCACCGGCGCCGGCCTGGCCGGCAGCGTGCTGGCCCGGCAACTGGCCGAGGCCGGCGTGCCCAGCCTCGTCATCGACCGTCGCGACCACATCGCCGGCATGTGCTACAGCTCCCGCGACGAAGAAACGGGCGTCGACGTCCATCGCTACGGCCCCCACATCTTCCACACCAGCAGCGAGCGCGTCTGGAACTTCGTGCAGCGCTTCGTGCCGTGGGTCTCATGGGTCAACACCATCATGGCCACCAACGCGCGCGGCGTCTTTGCCCTGCCCATCAACCTGCACACCATCAATCAGCTCTTCAACGCGCGCTTTACCCCCCAGCAGGCCCGCGCCTTCATCGAAACGCAGCAGGACAAAAGCATCACCGCCCCCGCCACCAATGCCGAAGAGCAGCTCCTGCGCTTCGTCGGGCGCGACATCTACGAAACCTTCTTCCGCGACTACAGCACCAAGCAGTGGGGCGTCAGCCCGCGCGAAATGCCGGCAGACATCATCAAGCGCATCCCCATCCGCTTTTCATACGACAATAACTATTACTACGACCGCTATCAAGGCTTCCCTCGAGAAGGGTACACCGCCTTTGTTCGAAACTTGCTAGACCACGAACTCATCGAAGTGAAAACCGGCACACCCTTCGACAAAGCCATGGAAGCCGAATTCGAGCACCACTTCTACTCCGGCCCCCTCGACGAATATTTCGACTACGCCGAAGGCGAACTCGGCTACCGCACCCTCGACTTCCGCTACGAGCGCGGTGAAGGCATCCTGCAAGGCTGCGGCTGCCTCAACTACACCGACATGAGCGTCCCCTTCACCCGCGGGCACGAGCACAGCTTCTTTGCCCCGTGGGAAAAGCACGAGCGCTCCGTCGTCGTTTACGAATACAGCCGCGAAGCCGGCCGTCATGACGACCGCTTCTATCCGAAGCGCTTCGCCGCCGACATGCAGCGTCTCACCCGCTACATGCAGCTCGTCAACCGCACCGAGCACCTCTCCTTCATCGGCCGCCTCGGCTGCTACCGCTACCTCGACATGCACCAAGTCATCGAAGCCTCGCTGAACTACGCCGACCACTATCTCAGCGCCCGCAGCCGGAACGAGGCGCCGGAAAAAATGTCCACCTCACCCCTGTGAGCAGAGCCCGCTACCGCAACCCACTCGCCGCCGCGCGACACCGCTGCGGCGCACCTCATGCGGCCTTCGTCGCGGCCCTTCGTCGCGGGCGCTCACCCCTCGCCCGAGCCCCCCGAACCGTCCCCGGGCGAGAAAGCGCACCGCAACAGCGTCAGCACCGCGATTCCTTCTTGACGCAACCCCCGCATCTGTGCTAGGATTCGCACACAGAGCAGCAAACACTGCCCGACACCTTTCATACCATCATGAAACCCGCAACATTCAACTGCACCGTACTGCGCGACGGCCACCAGTCGCTCGCCGCCACCCGCATGTCCACCGAGCAGATGCTCGACATCGCCCCGATCCTGGACACGATGGGCTTCTCCGCCCTCGAGACCTGGGGCGGCGCCTCCATTGACGCCGGCCTGCGCTTCCTCGGCGAGCTGCCCTTTGACCGCCTTGACACCCTCAAGCGCCTTGCTCCCAAGACGCCGCACATGATGCTGCTGCGCGGGCAGAACATGGTCGGCTACACCAACTACGCCGATGACGTCGTCGAAGCCTTCGTCAAGCTCAGCGCCAAGCACGGCATGAACATCTTCCGCATCTTCGACTGCCTGAACGATCCGGAAAACATGCGCACCTCCATCCGTGCCGCCAAGGAAGCCGGCGCCACCGCCCACGGCACCATCTGCTACACCACCTCCCCGGTGCACAACCTCGAGTACTTCGCCAAGCTCGGCCGCCAGATCGCCGAGATGGGTGCTGACGGCATCGTCATCAAAGACATGGCCGGCCTCATCCCCCCGAGCGAAGCCGCCGCCCTCACCGCCGTCCTCAAGAAAGAAGCCGGCCTGCCCGTCTGGATCCACACACATGACACCGCCGGCCTCGGCGCCGCCACCTACGTCGCCGCCGTCAACGCCGGAGCCGACGCCATCGACTGCTCCATCGCCCCCTTCGCCAACGGCACCGGCCAGCCCGACTGCCTGCGCATGCTCGCCCTGCTCAAGGGCTACGACCGCTGCCCCGTCGTCGCCGACGACTTCTGCGCCAAGCTCGCCGACATCTCGGCCCGCCTGCAGCCCATCTACGAGAGCCTCTCGCGCTTCACCAGCCACAAGAACGAAGTCGTCAACAGCGACACGCTGCGCTACCAGGTGCCCGGCGGCATGCTCTCCAACTTCCGCAACCAGCTCAAGGAGATGAACATGACGGACAAGTTCGAGGAAGTCTTCGCCGAAATCCCCGTCGTCCGCAAGGCCCTCGGCTGGATCCCGCTGGTCACCCCGACCTCGCAGATCGTCGGCGTGCAGGCCATGATGAACGTCAAGTTCGGCCGCTGGAAGAACATCACCCCGCAGTGCGCCGACGTCGCCCTCGGCTACTACGGCCACACCCCCGCCCCGGTGGACAAGGACCTTCAGGCCCTCTGCGCCAAGAAGATGGGCAAGGACCCCATCACCTGCCGCCCCGCCGACCTCATCAAGCCCGGCATGCAGACCCTGCGCGACAAACTCGCCGCCAAGGGCCTGCCCGTCACCGACGAGAACTGCGTCATCTACGCCATGTTCCCGCAGCAGCTTGAGGACTACTACGCCGGCAAGCGCCCCGAGCCGCCCACCGCCAAGCCCAAGGAAGAGCCCAAGGCCGGCCTCAGCGCTGCCCCCGTTGCCCTCAGCTCCGTCGGCGTCAACGCCTCCATCAACGGGCATGACATGACGCTCGACATCATGGGCCGCCGCTACGACGTCCACATCGTCGAGAAATAACCACCTCGACAAACCGAGGGAAACTCATTCAGCGCGGCGTCCTGACGCGCCCACCGGCTGAGCCCCTCGAAACAAGCCACCCCCCGCCGCGCTCCAGGCCGGCGAGGGGTGGCTTCGTCATCTCCGCCCGGGGCAAGCGAACGCGCCGAGCAGGGGGGGCCGGGAGCCCGCCTATGCGCCCCCGCCCGGAGCCCTCGCCCGGAGCCGGAAACTCGGTTCGCGGAAACCCCGAGCCCCGGAGCTCTTGCCCGGGGCCGGAAACTCAGTTCGCGGAACCCCCGAACCCCGGCGCGGCGCACGGAGCCGGAAACTCAGCGCCCCGAAACACTGCGCTGAAACCAAGCCGAGAACAAAACCGGAGGAGCCCCAGCGCCCGGCGCCCCTGAGGCGAGACTCGGAAACGCAGCGCCCCGAAAAAACAAAGAACCCTCGCCGCAGCATCAGGCGCGGCGAGGGGAAGAGTGAAACGAGCCGTCGGAAAAAGCCGTGGGGCAGGGGGGCGAGATCAGCCCGCGCCCTCAGAGCAGAGCCCTCAATCCTGTGACTCCTGCGGCCACTGCGGGGCAAAATAATAACCCGTGCCGCGCTCCGTCGCAATGCAGGACGAAAAACTCCCGAGCTTCTGGCGCAGGCGCTTCACGTGCGTATCCAGCGCGCGCGACTGCGTCGTATCCGCATAGCCGAAGAGCACCTTCTGCAACTCATAGCGATCCTGCACGCGTCCCGGGCGCTCCATCAGATACGCCAGCAGCTTGAACTCCGCCGTCGTCAGATCCAGCGGCTCACCCTCCAGCGACGCGTGCAGCGTATTCTTGTCAAGCACCAGCGGGCCCGAGCGCACAATCAAGCGCGCCGCCCCCGCATTCACGCGAGAGAGAATATTGCGCACCCGCAGCACCAGCTCCTTCGGGCTGAAAGGCTTCGTCATGTAATCATCAGCCCCCAGCTTCAGCCCCGCCAAGCGATCCTCCAGCTGCGCGCGAGCCGTCAGAAACAGCACCGGAATCGACGCCGTCATCGGCTGCGCCTTCATCGCCCGGTAAATATCCAGGCCATCCATCCCCGGCAGCATAATATCGAGAATCACCAAATCAGGGTGCGAGCTGCGAATCATCTCAAGCCCCTGCGTCCCCTCGTGCGCCATCGACGCCGACCAGCCCTGGCGCTCGAGATTGAACGCCACCAGCTCGGCGATATCCTCATCATCCTCGACAATCAGAATATTCATCGCGCTATTGTATCAGAGACTTCGTCAGATGGCACACCTTTTTTCATCAACCGAGCGGCCACCGGCCGTCAGCAGATAAAAGGACGGAATCGCCAGCTCCTTCGCGTGATCGCCGATGCGCTCAATCGCCCGCAGAATGAACAGCAGACACGTGCCCGTCTGGAAATTGTAAAACATCGCCGACGACGTATTGTGGAAAATGCGCTCCATCTCCGTCGCATACAGCTGATCAAGCTCCTCATCCTTCTTGCGCACCCCGTAAGCCAGGCGCTCATCGTCGCGCAGAATCGACAGCACCGCATCCTGCAACTCCACCTCAGCCATCAGGAAAATCGGCTTGAAAGCCGCCAGATCAGACTCATCCACCTGACCCGAAATCTCGTGCAGATTCTGCACAATCTGATTCGCCTGATGCACAATGCGGCCCAGCCGGCTGCATCGCTGCGCGCAGCGCACCAAGTGCAGGCGCGCATCCGCCTCCGTGATCCCCACCAGCAAATTCGCATTGCAATCCGCCTCAGCCTTGCGCGTCTCAGCCATCAGAGCCGAGCACTCCGCCATCAGGCGCAGGCACAGCTGATCATCCGCATGAAAGAGCGCCTCGCGCACGCGAGCAATCAAATCGCGCACCTTGCAGCTGAGCTCCGGGAAATAATCAGGCGTGTCGTTATTTTTAATATCCATATCCTTCTTTCTAGCTTCTTGTTGTCACCGGGACCTTCCCGGTCACGCCACTATATCACCATGAACAAGCCCCGCAATCAAGCCCGCAGCGGTGAAGAAAAAGCCACACGCCGCCCCCCGGCAACAAGGCGAAAACGCCACAGAACCCCCGGCGCCCCTCGCCGCACCTCGGTTGATGCGGCAACAACCCGCCGCCGCTCCCCTCGCCGCCGCCCCTCTAAACACAGCAGCAACGCCCCTCCGCAGCCCCTCCTCCCCTCAGGGAAGAGAAGCCGCCGCCCGCCCGGCGCAGGGCCCGGAAACCCCGCCCGCAACGCACCACTCAAGTCAACAGCACACAGGCAACGCGCGCGCTCCAATCACGAGCGCTCCGGCAGCAGCACCAAATAATCCCCGTAGCCCTGCGCCTCCATCTCCTCGCGCGGAATAAAGCGCAGCGCCGCACTGTTGATGCAATAGCGCAGCCCCCCCAGCTCCGCCGGGCCATCCTCAAACACATGGCCGAGGTGCGCATCCCCGCGCGCACTCCGCACCTCCGTGCGCAGGCGATTCGCATACGAGCGATCCTCATGCTCCGTCAGCAGCGCGCGATCAATCGGCCGCGAAAACGCCGGCCAACCGCAGCCCGAATCAAACTTATCCGTCGACACAAACAGCGGCTCCCCCGTCGTCACATCCACATAAATCCCCTCGCGCGTCTCCTTGTAATACGCGTTGTAAAAAGGGCGCTCCGTCGCCGACTCCTGCGTCACCGCATACTGCTCGGGCGTCAGCGTGCGGCGCAGCGTCTCATCATCCGGCCGGTGAAAGCGCGACGCCGGGCGAAACGCCCGCGCCTCCGCAAACAACTCCGGCGCCAAATGGCAGTAACCGTCGGGCCGCATCTCCAGATAATCCTGATGATACGCCTCAGCCGGGTAAAAATTTTGCAGCCGGCGCAACTCCACCGCCAGCGGCTGCCCCAGCTCCGCCGCCCGCGCCTCCAAGAGCTCGCGCAGCACCGGCTCATCCGCCGCATCCGTGAAATAAATCCCCGTGCGATACTGCGTGCCCACATCATTCCCCTGACGATTCACACTCAGCGGATCAATACTCCGCAGATAAAGCCCCGCCAACTCGCGCAGCGACACCACCAGCGGATTGTAGCGCACCCGCACCGTCTCCGCCGCCTGCGTGCGCCCCGACTTCACCTCCTCATAACTCGGCGACGGCACCACACTGTTCGCATAGCCCACCTCCGTATCCGTCACCCCCGCCACCTGCTTCATATAATGCTCCGTGCCCCAAAAGCACCCGCCGGCCAGATAAATCTCCTTCATCTTCATATCCTCGCGCGGCCCTACCGCCGCAGACATCCACCTTATACCCCCGAATCCCCCGAAAAGCAAGCCGTAACAGCAGCCGCCCGCGCGCCTAGTCGCGCGAACACCCCCGGCAAAACACCACGACCCGACCCTCGCGCGATACACCGCGTCATACAACGCGCCCGCCCGCCGGCCCGGCACCTCCTCCGAACCCGCCGCATTTCGCCCGGCCGAACCCACCCCGCCCGCCTGCGAGCGAGCCCTGAATAACCACGCCCCCGCGGGCGGGCTGAAGCCCGGTGAAACCGCCCCCGCCTGTGGCGCAAAAGCCACATTTTCCTTGCCAACGGCAGCAGAACATGATACGAAGAGGGTGAACATGGACACAACCTACTACGTGATCTACGGCATGCTGTTGCTCCTCTCCGTCTTCGGCCTCATCGTCGGCGTGAGCAACGACGCCTGCAACTTCCTCAACTCATCCCTCGGCTGCCGAGCCGGCACCTACATGCAGGTCGCCGCCGTCGCCGCCGTCGGCGTCATCCTCGGCGCCTCCTTCTCCAACGGCATGATGGAAATCGCCCGCAGCGGCGTCATCGTCCCGCAGTTCTTCACCTTCCATGAAGTCATGCTGCTCTTCCTGGCCGTCATGGTCGCCAACGTCATCCTGCTCGACGTCTTCAACACCCTCGGCCTACCCACCTCAACAACCGTCTCACTCGTCTTCTCCTTGCTCGGCTCAGCCCTCGGCACCGCCGTCTACAGCATGCACAGCGCCGACGCCCAAGCCAGCCTCGTTGAATACATCAACACCGAGAAAGCCATCATCATCGTCAGCGGCATCTTCTGCTCCGTCGCCATCGCCTTCATCGCCGGCACCATCGTCATGTGGTTCGCGCGCCTACTCTTCAGCTTCCGCTACGCACGCGCCTTCCGCATCATCGGCCCGCTCTGGTGCGGCGCCGCCCTCACGGCCATCTGCTACTTCGCCATCTTCAAAGGCCTCAAAACAAGCCCCGTGATGGATCCCGAACTCATGCACTGGATGGAGACCCACCTCAGCAAACTCCTCCTCCTCACCTTCGGAAGCTGGGTCATCATCACCGCCATCCTGCAACACCTCTGTCGCGTCAACACCCTGCGCATCACCGTACTCGCCGGCACCGGCGCCCTCGCCCTCGCCTTCGCCGGCAACGACCTCGTCAACTTCATCGGCGTCTTCATGGCCGCACAATCATCCATGGAAATCGCCAACACCCATATTGCCGCCGGCGGCAGCCTCGACACCCTGCACATGGGGGCGCTCGCCGAACCCGCCAAAACCGACTTCATCTACCTGCTCGCCGCCGGCCTCATCATGGTCGGCGCCCTCTTCTTCTCCAAAAAAGCACGCAAAGTCACCGAAACCGAACTCAAACTCTCATCGTCGAACACCGCCGGTAAAGAACGCTTCGGCTCAAGCCCCCCCGCGCGCGTCATGGTGCGCTACACCCTCAACGCCATCCGCTTCGTCACCCGCGTCACCCCCGCACCCATCGCCAACTTCGTCGCCCGGCGCTTCGAACCCCTCAGACCCGAAGAAGAAACCGGCGCCCTCTACGACCAGATTCGCGGCTCCGTCAACCTCACCCTCGCCGCCCTCCTCATCTCCGTCGCCACCTCCTACCAACTCCCCCTCTCCACCACCTACGTCACCTTCATGGTCGCCATGGGCTCATCGCTCTCTGACCGCGCCTGGGGACGCGACAGCGCCGTCTACCGCATCACCGGCGTGCTCACCGTCATCGGCGGGTGGTTCCTCACCGCACTGGCCGCCTGCATCGCCGCCTTCGTCGTTGCACTCATCATGTGCTTCGGCGGCTTCTGGGGCATCGTCGTCATGCTGCTCATCGCCGGCGCCCTGCTCATCAAATCCACCTTCTTCACCCACGGCGACAAACAGGAAATCAAACTGCTCGACGTCAATAACGAAGCCGCCGTGCACGACTTCGGCGAAGCCGCCGCCGGCCGCCTCGGCCGCATGATCGGCATCTACAAAGCCATGGTGCACGCCCTGCTCAACGAAGACCGCGACACCCTCAAACGCCTGCGCAAAAAGACGCGCTCGCTCAAGCGCGACCTCGAGCTCGTCAACGAAAACGAAGTCATCCCCACCCTGCGCAACATCCCCCGCCAGCTCGCCGACCGCGGGCAACTCATCTTCCGCATCTCGCAGATCTCCTGCGCCACCTGCGAATGCCTGCTCACCCTCGTCAAAGCCAGCTTCAACCACATCGACAACAACCACGCCGGCCTCAACGAAGCTCAGGGCAAAGACCTGCTCACCCTCACCGAAAAAATCGGCCGCTTCTACCCCGACCTCACCGACATGCTCGTCGCCGGCAACTACCGCGGCATCGAGAGCATGCTCGAAGACACCGTCAAACTCGGCAACGACTTCGCCGAGCTCATCACACGCCACCTCATGCACAGCGCCGCAGACGACAGCAGCATGAGAAACGGCATCCTCTACCTCACCCTGCTCAACGAGACGCGCGCCATGGTCAGCCACGCCTTCTCCCTCATCCGCTGCATCAAAGAGCTCTTCGAAGGCTGAGCCCGCGCGCGTGCCCGCCCTGCCGAGCCCGGCCTCCGGCCCCTTTGCGGGGTTGCCCCGGCTCGGGAGAGGGCGACGCGAAAGCGCCCCCGCGCGTGCGAGAGATAGTCACGCAGCGCGGGGATAGAGAAGGGCGGGGCTGCCGCACTCACG
>ERZ772860.748-NODE-748-length-26717-cov-4.478659_pt1 | contig 26717 bp, 21 predicted proteins | sample MGYA00511342_ERZ772860 | MGnify/ENA primary metagenome ERZ772860 (study PRJEB29015, sample SAMEA2737665) | human gut metagenome | biome: human gut; feature: human-associated habitat; material: faeces | place: China | collected 2012 ... | reverse complement strand
GATACGCCATGTCTTGTGTTATACTCTTGCTCATGAGGGATATGGTCTCCTTTCGTAAAGTTGTTGTGTGGTAACTCAACTTTAGCATATGAGACCCTATCTCTCTTTCCTTTTTTGTGTTTGTCCAAGATGTATTGTAGTCCTACATTCCCCTCACAAGTTCTTTCAGCTGCCCCTTGATTACTTCCTCGTTCAGTTGTACAATCTTCTCGGACATATGTGTACAGGATGCTGGAACGGAACAATTGGAGCAAGAAAATGCCGCGTTCTAGGCACCCAAAGGCAGCAAATGAAGAGGCATGCGAAGCCTCAAAAAAATTAAACCCTCCGTGCTGGATGCCAAAAACCGAGAGCCAAAACGAAATGTCCGACTAATGTTTGAAGATGAGGCGGGATTTGGCAGGATCAATAAGCCCAAACCCTGTTGGTGCCCGGAAGGAATGCGTCCTTCGGTGCCTTGCCAACATATACGGGAACACCGATATGCGTTTGGCGCAGTAGAGCCATTGACGGGAGAGAACTTCTTTCTTGCAATGCCTTATTGCAACACGAACTGTACAAACACGTTCCTTGCAGAATTGTCAAAACAATACCCGAAAGATTTGATTCTTTTGGTATGTGACGGAGCTGGCTGGCACAGATCCAAAAACTTGGTGTGCCCAGAAAACATTCAATTGCTTTCCATTCCGCCTTATACGCCTGAAATGAATCCCATAGAACAGATTTGGAAGCAAATCCGTTCTATGGGATTCCGTAATGAGGTATTTCATTCCCTCGCCGATGTTGTTGATCGCTTGTGTGAAACTATTTGTTGTCTAACAAATGAAATGGTTAAAAGCATTACTGGTCGCGATTGGATTATTCAATGCTTTAGATGAGGATTAGTATGAGAAGATCCATGAGGAAAGTCCGGATAAGGGCTACCGGAGACTCAATGACGACCTGCGTCATGACCACGTATCTACGTCAATGACAAGCGGGTGCTCCGCATCTGCCGGGCCAGAGATATCCGTTCCACGATCAAGTACAACCACCATGGCTGCACGCGGCGAGCGAAGAACCCGCAGTATCTTGCCGAAAACCTTTTGGACAGGCAGTTTTATGCCGCAAAGCCCAATGAAAAGTGGCTCACGGATGTGACCGAATTCAAGTGGTTTGAGGGTGTGAAGGTACAAAAGCTCTATCTGAGCGCCATCCTCGACCTTTGCGATCGGCGCATCGTGTCCTATGTGCTCAGCGAACGCAATGACAATCCGTTGGTTTTCAAGACCTTTGATAAGGCTGTGAAAGCCAATCCGGACGCGCATCCTCTGTTCCATAGTGACAGAGGGTTCCAGTACACCAACCGTACCTTCCGCCACAAGCTTGTGCAGGCTGGGATGACGCAGAGTATGTCCCGCGTGGCGCATTGCATTGATAACGGCCCAATGGAGGGCTTCTGGGGCATCCTGAAACGGGAAAGCTATTACGGCAGACGGTTCATCAGCAAGCACGAGCTTGTTCAGATGATCCAGCAGTATATTCGCTATTACAACACAAGACGTGTCCAGCGCAATCTGGGCGTCCTGACGCCGATGGAAAAGCACACGCTTTGCCTCGCCGCATAAAAAGCGGCCAGCAGCGAATCGCTGCTGGCCGGGAAAACTTTATATTTTTTCTCTGTCCTCTTGACGGGGTGCGGTTCACAAATCATTAATTGCCAAATACTGCTTGCTTCTTTGTTAGTGTTATGCAAATAGTGTAGAATATTAAAAAAGTCTACTGGCGTAAGGCAAAACTTCGGCATAGTCATTGCCAATTCTTCCTAGAATAGATGAAAGGTGTACACTAATGCATGGACGGCTTTTATTATCAATGTTTCTAGCCGACAACAAGTATTTCATGTGCCGAACTCCGATTCATCCGGATCGTTTGAGGGAGCCAGTCAGCCGCAAAAGGTCATCTCCCATCATGTGCAAGCCGAGTTTTACTGCTAAGCGACCGGAAGAAAGAAACGAATGCCAATATAAAATTCTGCTCTATCGTATGGTTAAGCAGTTGATGAGCGCAAATTTTTCAACTGCCATTCATGGCCGGTTACGCATTCGCCAGTTTGGTAAAAAGGTCATAGAAAATGGGATTCCGGTAGCAGGCATAGGCTTCCCGGATGAAATGGCGCGTCTCATCGTGAGCCCAATGGCTGTCGTCCGTCAGGAGGGGGCTGTGGACCAGTCTGGTAGGGACCCACTCTGGATTCAGAAGCCATGCGACGGTGGACACGTCCCAGATCTCCTTTCCCCAGGCAAAGTGATCCGGATGATACGCTGAGAAAAGTTCTATGAGGGCATCGCACAGGGCGTTTTTTCCGCCGATGCAGGACTGCAATTCCGGCACGGAAGTCAGCAGATGAGAAGCCACGCCCCGGCAGGGAACGTGGGTCAGGGGAACGCCACTGTCAAACAGCACGCGCGAGGCGTGAAGGTCCTGAGAAAGATTAAATTCTTCCGCCGTAGGATAAGCCAGCACATGTCCGCCCAGCCATACGACCGCAATTTTATGGGCGATACGGGGCTCCAACAGCAGGGCGGAGGCGATGTTGGTGCAGGCGGCGATGGCGCAGACATAAAGAAGGTCGCCTTCCTCTCGGGCCATTGCTCGATGGATCAGATCCTGGACGGCCGGGCTGTCCACCGGCGTGTCCGGGCCGGGCATGAATTGGTCAGCGCCGCGATGGACGAGCCCCTCCGGCACCCGCCGGATCTTGCCAAGCAGACGGACGATCTCGTTATAGCTACGCTCCATACCGTCCTTTGGGCCGGTGGAACGGTCGTTATAAAAAGGGGCGGCATAGATCGCTTCCACATTCAGGCGTTCTGGGGAAAGTAAACTATAGGCCAAAGCAAACTGATCGTCCACTTCGTTGTAGGTATCGGTATCCAACACCATGTCCAATTTTCCTTTTGGAAGAGAAAGTCGGCGGATCATTTCATCTTCCGGTATTTTTTCCCAGGATCGATTTTCCTTTGTAAACCACATATTTAAGGCCTCCTAAATTAGAGTAATGGAAGTGCTGTGATTATAAAAAGAATTATGATTGGGTGTCAATAAAATAAGTGTGACACTTTTTGTGCGGAAAAAGCACGGATAGTACAAACGACAGTCTCACTTTTTTCATTGCCTAAAAGGTTTTTTCGGAAGATAATGGAGCTGAAATGAGAGAGAAAGAAAAGGAGGTGCCTGCGCGACAAGGACATCCGAAAAAGAAAGATACTATCCAGAGTCGCCGCTTTTTTATCTGTACGCCAAAGCCGGCATGGCGGGCAGAAAGAAAGCGGAGACGGAGATCTGGTAGTAAATAGAGAAGGGAGAAAGAATAGAATGAAAAAAATCCTTGCATTTTTACTCATGGCAATGATGCTGTTTTCCACTTGCGCGTTCGCAGAGGGGCAGGACACCTTCAACTCTGTGGATAAGGACATCAGCGGTGAGCTGACGCTGTATCTGTATTATGCAGACTCTGCGATCGCGACCATTGACGAGACCGTGCGCCGCATGAATGAAAAATACCCGAACCTTAAATTCAACATCGAACATCGGGCGGATTCCGATGGCACGGCGCTGAAAACCTGGGCGGCGGTAGGTGAGCTCCCGGATATTTTTGAGATCCCCTCCATGGATACCTACAACACGCTGCGGAAAAACGGCGATCTGTATGCCCTTGACGATGCGGCCAAAGCAACGAAGTATTATGACCTCTATATCAACGGCCATGAACTCTACGAAGTTGCCCACACTGATCCGGACGATGGAAAGCAGTATACCTACGGCAACGACCCCACGCAGGTGCTCACTGTTTTTTACAATGTATCCGTGCTGAAGGAACTGGGCCTGAGCGAGCCTAAAAATTATGAGGACTTTAAGCACTGCATCACGGTCCTGAAGGACGCCGGCAAGATCCCCGTCGCGTTGTTCGGGGCGGAGCAGTGGCCCGCGATGGCGATGTACGATCTGGCCTGCGTGGCGGAGGGCGCTTATGAAGCGAGCAATGCCGTGAACGACGGGAAGGTGAAGTACGGCGACGATGAAGCCTATTTCAAGGCTGTGAAAAAGCTGGCCGAGCTCGTGGAAATGGGCGCCTTTGGGACCGGTGCCCTCTCCACGAACGCCTCTCAGGCTTTCGAACTGTTGACCAGCGGTCAGGCCGGATTCCTGGTGAACGGTTCCTGGCACTGGGGAACGGTGGAAGAAGAAGGTAATGGGGACAAGGTCGGTTGGTGCCACTACAACGTCTTTGCGGACGCGGATAAAGCGGAAGAAACGAAGACCCATTGCGTGGGCGGCACGATCAAGCTGAACAATCTGTCCGTCAGCAGCCATCCCGCCAGCGGCCTGGACCCGGAAACCGTGGCCCGGCTTGGCATGGAATTCAGCTATATCGGCGCCTGCGTGGGCGGCGAAAAAGGCTACCGCACGATGGTGATCGGCGATTATCACCTCAAGGGAAGCGCCGGTTATATCGACTTTGATAAGACCTACGCAACGTTTACCACGTTTACGACCCTGCCTCAGGATATGTCCGACGGCCAGCTGGTGGCTGCGCTTGGAAATGCCATTGAAATGATCATTTCCGGCAATTCCACCGCTGAGGACTTCATGGCGGAAATGGCCGACAGCGGCTATTGATCCCATGGCTTTCCCTGTTACGGAGCCGGAACCGTTCCGGCTCCGTAATCTTAGGAAAAACGGCTATTGAGAGTGAAACACACAGCGCTAAAACGGACAGGAGAAAAATGCATGAGTCCCATTTATAAAACGAGGAAAAGCAAAATATGGATCGCCTTTTTTTTGGCCCCTACCGTCCTAATTTTTGTGGCGATCGTCATTATTCCTTTATTTCAGTCCTTTTATTATAGTTTTTTTGAATGGAATGGGATCTCGACCGTGGCCTTCCGTGGGTTGGAAAATTATAAACGGCTTCTGAAAGCCCGGGAAATGGCCGTCTCCATGAAAAACAGCGTTTTATATTCTCTGGAATTGACAGCCTACCAAGTCGGACTTGGAACGCTGTTTGCTTTTATCTTTTCTAGTGTGAAGATCCACGGAAAAACGCTTTTTCGGAATATTTACTTTATTCCGGTCCTGCTGTCGGCGTCGGTCGTGTCGCAGCTTTGGATATGGATCTATCACGGGGATTACGGCCTTATCAATAAGCTGGCGGAGGCACTTGGGTCCAGCTGGCGGCAGCAATGGCTGACCAAAAAAGGCAGCGCCTTAACGGCGGTGGTACTGGCGGAAAGCTGGAAGGGCATGGGCTACCATATGCTGATCATTTATGCCGCCATGAAAAATATTCCGAAAGACTATTTGGAAGCGTCCTATATGGACGGTGCCTCCCCGGCGCGTCAGTTTTTTTCGATCATACTGCCATTGGCGGCGCCGACGATCCGGATGTCTGCGGTCATGTGCCTGACCTTTGGCTTCCGTGCCTTTGAAATGACGTACCTGATGACCGGTGGAGGCCCCGGCATCTATACTTATAATCTGACGATCCTGATGTACAAAGCCATGTTTACCATGAACGACTATGGTTATGGAAGCGCCATTGCCATGGTGATCGTCGGGTTGTGCGTCTTTTTGATGGCTTTTATCAACCGATTGACCCGCCGCTTCGATGAGATCTATTAAGGAGGAACGGATCCTATGAAACAAAAAGCCAGGATGGTCGGAAAGGGCCTCGTTTATATGGTGCTGATTACTTACGCAGCGATTTCTCTTTACCCGCTGATTTGGCTGTTTTTATATTCGTTCAAAAACAACGAAGAAATTTTTGTGACCAACCCTTTCGGGCTGCCCAGGGTCTGGCGGGGAAGCAACTATGTGGAAGCGGTGACGCGCTTTAACATTATGGTCTATTTTAAGAACAGCATGATCGTTTCCGTTTTGACGATCCTTTTGCTGATCCTTTTTTCCATGATGTTTTGCTATGTCATTGCCAGGATCCAGACGCGTTTTACCAAGTTGATGCATTCCACCATTATGTCCGGGATGTTTATTCCCATTCAGGCGGTCATGATCCCCTTGGTTATCATGGTCAGAAGATTGGGGATCACCAACTCGCTCTGGTCCGTCATTATCCCCTATGTGGCGCTGGGGTTTCCCTTTGCCTGTATGCTTTTGTATGGGTTTTATCTCAGTATTCCCATTGCGCTGGAGGAATCGGCCTATCTGGACGGGGCTTCCTTTGGAAAAACCTACTTTTCCATCATTTTCCCTCAGATGAAGTCTCCGATGCTGGTGCTGGTCATTTACGAATTTATGAGCTGCTGGAATGAATTCAGCCTTGCCAAAGTGCTGCTGACCAAGGACGCCATGAAGACCCTGCCGTTAGGGCTGGCCGGTTTCTGGGGACAATACTCGACCCAATGGGGCGTGATCGGAGCAGCGCTCGTCATTGCCAGCGCGCCGGTGCTGATCGCCTATCTGTTTTTCAGCAATCAAATTTCAGACGCAATGGCGACCTCCGGCATGAAAGGCTGAAGCAGGCGGTTTCGGGCGTATCCTCTGGCACAGTTGTTTTTTCAGGTGTACAATACTTCCGGGTCGAAAGCGACCACCACATTCCGGGAGGGCGACGAGAATGGGCAGAAGTTCCTTAACGAAAAAGGTGTGGCTGCTGATCCTGACCGGCAGCGTCGTGCTGGCGGTTTCCCTCTATGCGGTGTTGAACGGCTATTACCGGCGGGTGCTGCTGCAAAATGCTGAAAAGCAATTTGAGTATGAGGACCAGCTTTGCTACGACCACATTGAGACCTATACGGCTACCGCAAACAGCTGTTTGAATACGGTCATTTTGCACCTGAATTCCGCCATGGACGCGTCGGACCTGCAGAATCATATCCCTCGCGAAAGAACGGCCACCCAGAAAAAAATCTATCATGCGCTGCTGAATACCTTCAAAATGTTCAGGGGGCCGCTGGAAGTCGCGATCATTTGGGACAATGGTAAATTTTTTTATCAAAGCTCGGATTATTTTATGGGCGACGGCGAAAAAGAACTGATCCAGCAGCTGGACTGTCTGAATATGAGCAGCAAAGGCATATGGCTCACGCAAGTTGGCGGCGAAAAGCTGATGAGCGGAAACGGCCTCTACGCTGTAAAGCCTTATACGGAAATTGAGACCGGGATCCGTACAGGTTATGTGATCCTCAAAATGGATGAAAAGGCGGGGATCTTTACAAACACCGACCGAAGCCGCACTATCTATCTGTTCAGCCCGGAGGAAATGCTCATCCAGACCAGCGACCCGTCTGTGCAGGATCATCTGTTAGCAGAAACGGGATATCAAGCCCGGCTTGCCCGTTCTCAGGCCATTTACCGTCAGGTGACCACCCAAAAATACGGGGAAGAAGAACTGTTCACTCAGAAAAAATTGAAAAATGGCTGGCAGGTATTGATCGTCACTTCGCTCCGGGAGACGGTCCAATCCCTAAATAAAACGCAGCTGTTGGTATTTGCCATCGCCGCGCTGGTCATGTGCGGGATGATGTGCGCCGTCGGCAGCTGCCTGCATTATTTTGTTCGGCCGATCCGCCAACTGTCGACCTATATCTTAAATACCCGGGAAGAAGAACTGCCGACGGCGTTTCAGGGGACGTATCAACAGGACGAAGTCGGGGTCCTGATCGAAAATTTCAATCAAATGCTGGAAAAAAATCAGCTGCTGTTCGTTCGCGTGATCGAAGAAGAACAGAAACGAAAAGAACTGGAGTTTTCCCTTCTTCAGGCCCAGATCAAGCCCCATTTTCTTTATAACGCGTTGGATGCTATTTATTGCTTAAACGAAATGGGCCGCTGCAAAGAAGCATCCTCCATGACGAAACTGCTGTCGGAGTATTACCGGCGCGCGCTGAACAACGGGCTGGAAAAGGTGACATTAAAAAAAGAAATGGAATTGACGGAAATTTATCTTCAGATTCAGTCCGTTCGTTACCCCAGTATCCTTTCCTACCGAATGGAATGTGAAAAAAGCATCGAAGCCTTTGAGATCCCAAAACTGACGCTGCAGCCGCTGGTAGAGAATGCGATCTATCACGGCATTAAGCCGCTTGGAAGAAAAGGGACCGTGACCGTTCAGGCATGGCTGGAGCAGGAAACGGTCAAAATACGCGTGGCGGACAATGGCGCGGGCTTGAACGCCGGCCTGTTTGAGCAGTGCGTCAGCAAGGAAAGAGGGTCGGAAAAGGGCTACGGCCTGTTTAATTTTGCCGAACGTTTGCGGTTATGCTACGGAGATAAATGTACCATCACGTTGGAGCAGGCAGATGAGGGTACCTCGATTCTGATCGCTGTTTGCGGAGGTCTCAGGGCGGTAAACGGAAAGGAAACACTGTGATGTATGAGGTTGTGCTGGTAGACGATGAAGAAATTTTTTTGGAGTATATGCAGCAGGCCATTGACTGGCCGGCATATGACTGCCGCATTTGTGCCAGCCATACGAATGGGCTGAAGGCTTTGGAATATATCATTACTAACCGGCCCGATATTGTCTTTTTAGACATTAACATTCCGAATATGGACGGGATCGAAGTGTGCGAAAAAATACGCGCGGCCGGTCTGGATACCAGCATTGTGATCACGACGGCCCATGATGAGTTTTCTTTCGCATACAAGGCGATCAAAATGGATATCGTTGATTATATGCTCAAACCGTTTACCACCCAGGAACTGGAGGATGTGCTGCAAAAAGTCCTCAAACGTCTTCCATCGAAGGATTTTTCGTTCCATTCCTCCGAAACTGCAAAGCCGAAAAAAATGAAAGAACAATGGCTTCTTCAACAAATTGAATATTATATTGCTGCTCATTATACAGAGACAGACCTGACAATTGGAAAGATAGCAGAAGCATTACGGTTTGAGAACAGTTATCTGCGACGAATTTATAAAAGAGCAACTGGGATTACCATCACACAAAAAATAGAAATGCTTCGTATTCAACAGGCGAAGGAATTATTGGAATCCGGCTCTTACAGTAATCGAGAAATTGCCGAAAGGGTAGGCTACTCGGATCAGTATTATTTTAGCAAGCGTTTCAAACAACTTTGCCAGGATACACCGACTGACTATCGGAAGAAAAACTAAAAAAGCAAGAAACATTCCTTAAGGCAATACCGCACAATTCGTTGGCAGCGTAGGCGATGCCTTTTCCGCCATCTGCTGCTTGCAGATTTTTCGATTTACCTCCAGTAAACCTTCAAAATCTGCCATTGCATCTGACGAAAAATTCATTCGCCTCCGCACCAACTCATTTGTGCGGTATTGCCTTAGATAAAGTATAGTGGCATTCTATTGAGCTTTGTAACCAGATGGGGTCTTGCCTATGTATTTCTTGAAGACTCTGGAAAAATGGCTTTGGGAGGAAAAACCCAAATAGTCACTGACGGCGATCAAGCTCTTATCCGTGTAAGCGAGCAGGCGGGCAGCCTCCTCGCTTTTTTTTCGTGAGGATAAAGTCGGTGAGCGTCATGCCGGTTTCCTCTTTGAATTTTCTTGAGAGATATGGCCGGGAATAATGAAGCTCCTGAGCTAGCTTTTCAGTATCGATGGGTTCACTCAAATGCCGTTGTACCCAGGCAGACACGGCAATGGCCAACGGCGTCGGCTGAATCCCTTCCCGCAGGCGCGCTACCTGCTCGGTATAGGTAAGGAGCATGTTGATCTGCAGCCGCTGAATGTTTTGCACGTCCTGGAGCGCTTCGCAGCTGCGGATCAGCAGATCGCTGGTGGACAAGGCTTCTTCCACGTTCATGCCGCCGCGGATGGCGGAGCGGGCCGCCAGGGTGGTGGTGACGATAAAGGTGTTCTTGTATTGCCTCAAATGCTCCTGGGCCATGGCGCCTGCGTGAACGGCGGGCGCGGAAGCGATCCAGGCTTTCAGGGCGTCTGCATCGCCCTTGCGGATCATGTTCATTAAGGTTTGTTCAATTGCCAGCGTGTTGTGGATTTCTTCAGGGATGGCCTGTCCATCATTGGCTTCTGCTGGGTTGGGCGTGATTTGTGTTTCAGCAGATCCGCGGAGCACAATATCTTCCAGCAACAGTTTTTCTCCGTTCATCACATAATTCATGGTACACAGGATCTGCTGCAGGCTTTCCAAGGGCATGTAAATCAGGGAGCGCATGGTTTGAATAAACGCATGCATTTCTTCTGACGGTACGTTGCTCAAAAAAGCCAGCTCCCGAAGCTGCTGCTCCGTGGCGGGAAGCTGGCGGGTCGGGCCAAGGATCAGCCGGGTTTCACCGCTGCGCACGACGCCGTAATAATAATAGCGGGGTGTGATATAGGTGCCGATATGATCGGATAAAGCAAATAAATCCTTCAGCGACGCTTGAATGGGGTCATACTTCAAGCCGGAATGATCGACCTTGAATACCAGTTCGTTTCCTTCGTACAGCCGCACGGGAAAGCCGCACAGGCTGCCGATGGTGCTGCAAAGATAGGAAAGATCCAGCTTTTTCATTTTACGCCCGCCCTTCTGTGTGAAGACGATACAATTATATATCGAATATCACAATTCTGCAAGATTTTTGGCGAGCGCTTATTATACAATTAGATCGTCGCAAAAGTTCGTTCTCTTCATGCCGCACAAGGAGGCATCCCATGGACATTGAAAGCATTCTGAAACAAATAACGCTTGAAGAAAAGGCCGCGCTGGTATCCGGCACCGACTTCATGTACACCAACCCCATCCCAAGGCTGGGCATTCCGTCTCTTTGCATGTCGGATGGCCCCCACGGCCTGCGAAAGCAGAAAGCGGGCGGCGATAACGGCATCACTGCCAGCGAACCGGCCACCGCTTTTCCTACAGCAGTGACCACCGCATCCGGCTGGAATCCGGATAACCTGAAAAGAATGGGGGCTGCCATTGGCCGGGAATGCCGCCATTATGGCGTGCACACCCTGCTGGGCCCTGGCGTGAATATCAAGCGGAATCCCCTGTGCGGACGGAATTTTGAATATTTTTCCGAAGACCCTTATTTGGCGGGCGTCATGGGCGCTGCCGAGGTGGAGGGAGTGCAGAGCCAGGGCGTGGGTGTTTCCGTGAAGCATTTTGCCATGAACAACAGCGAAAACTACCGCTTCATGGGCAATTCGGTGGCGTCGGAAAACACCGTCCGCAATCTGTATTTGAAGCCCTTTGAATACATCGTGAAGCATGCCCATCCCGCCACGCTGATGTGCGCTTACAACCAGATCAACGGCGTGTACTGCTCCGAAAACAAGTGGCTGCTCACCGATGTGCTGCGCAAGGAATGGGGCTTTGACGGTGTGGTGATGACCGACTGGGGCGCGGTGCATGACCGGGCGGCCGGGATCAAAGCCGGGCTTGATTTGGAAATGCCCGGCGATACCGCCATCTGCCGCCGGTGGATTTTGGACGCGGCGCGGGACGGGTCCCTGCCCATGGCAGACCTGGATCAAGCCTGCCGGAACATCCTGAAATGGATCGACCAGTATGCGAAGCCCGCGGATGAAACGCCTGTGGATTGGCAGACGCATCACGACCTGGCCGGGGAGATCGCCGCCGACTGCGCCGTGCTGATGAAGAACGACGGCACGTTGCCTTTGACGGGGAAAGAAAAGCTGCATATTGTCGGTGCGCTGTATGAAACCATGCGTTACCAGGGATCCGGCAGTTCCATGATCAACCCAACCCAGGTAACGACAGTCAGGGACGCCTTTGAAAAACGGAATATCAAGAATCATTCTTTGGCAGACTGTGATACCGTCCTCGTTTTTGCAGGCCTTACCGATGAATACGAGTCCGAAGGCTGCGACCGGGAAAACATGCGCCTGCCGGAAAAACAATTGAAGCTGATCGGCGATATGATCGCCACCGGCAAGAAGGTGGTGGTGGTGCTGTTCGGCGGCAGCGCGGTGGAATTGCCCTTCAACGATCGGGTCAGCGCCATCCTGAATATGTTCCTGCCGGGGCAGAACGGCGGCGAAGCCACAGCACAGCTATTATTCGGCGAAAAGAACCCTTCCGGCAAGCTGGCGGAAACCTGGCCCATAAAATATGAGGATGTGCCCAGCCATGAAAGCTTTGGAAAAACTTTGCAGGAAGTCTATGCCGAGGGCACGGAGGTGGGCTATCGGTATTATCAGAAGCACGGCATTCCCGTGCGCTATCCCTTCGGCCACGGGCTGAGCTATACCACTTTTGAGCACGGTGAATGGCAGAAGGACGGAAACACCTATACGCAAACGATTACCAACACCGGCAGCCGCTTCGGAGGAGAAGTGTCCCAGCTGTATCTTGACGGCGAATTAAAGGGGTTTACAAAGGTATATCTGAATCCCGGGGAAAGCAAAACGGTTACGGTTACTGTGGAAGAAGAACCAAAAGCCGTTTATTCCGATTCCTATACAGTTCCTGCGCTTCCCAAACCCTATCCCACCACCCTGGAATCCCGGTTCACGGATTTACAGCAGTCCTTCATGGGCCGCGTCCTGTTTAACGCCGTGCTGTCCGTTGCCAAAGGGCAAATGAAAAAGGCGGAGAAAATGCCGGACGGACCGGAAAAGGAAAACGCCAGGAAGGGCGCGCTGTTCTTAAAGCGCATCCTGGAAAGCAACTCCCTGCGCTCCATGTCCATGTCCGCCGGGCAGAGCATGCCCTGGCACGTGGCCAACGGCATGATGGAAATGGCCAACGGCCATCTGATCAAAGGGGTCAAATGCTTCCTGTCACCCGTGAAAGTCCCCAGGCTGCCAAAGGATGAAAACACCTGAGAAAGAGAGAGAAATCGCCATGAAAACCATTACCCTGAACCGATTGCCGCAAAGCCGCATTACCCAGGAAAGCGTAAGCGCCAAGGAGCGCTGGTTCGGTTATTTGCTGGGCCCCACCGGCACGCTGCTGTTCAACGCGGTGCTGGCCGTGTATCTGAATGTGTTTTACACCGACGTACTCAAGCTCACCGGCGTATGGGGCGGCGTTTTCCTGATGGCGTTTCCCATCATCTCCAAGGTGATCGACGCCATTACCAACCTGATCATGGGCCAGATCATTGAGCGTACCCGCTCTAAAGAAGGCAAGGTCCGCCCCTGGCTGCTGCTGTCCGCTGTTTTGCTGCCTGTGACCGGCATCCTGCTGTTTGCCGTTCCCAAAGCCTCGGAAACCGTGCAGCTGATCTGGGTGATGGTATCCTATAACCTGTATTACTCTTTCGCGGCGACGATCTACAACATGAGCCATGGCCTGATGGTGGCTCTGTCCACCCGCAATACCAATGAACGCGGCAGCCTGTCCGTTTTCAACAACGTGGCCAGCGTGATGGTATCCGGCATCATTGTGGCGCTGATTTTCCCCATGGTGATCATGCCCATGATCGGCGTCAATCAGAATCTGTGGCTGCTGGTGATGGGCGTTTTGTCCGCACTGATGCTGCCGCTGACCCTGCTGGAATACTTCTTTACCAAGGAGCGCATCACGGAAGAAATCGGCACCACTGCAGAAGCGCAGCCCATTAAAAAGCAGCTGAGCGCACTGCTCCACGATCGGTTCTGGGTGCCGCTGTTCATCTATAACATCGTCTATTTTATGGGCACCTATTTCAAAAACGCCTCCCTGGTATATTACTGCAACTATGTATTGGGCAGCTACAACGACGGTACGACGCAGATGCTGGTTTCTGTGATCGGCGGAATCCCCATGGGCATCGGCATCTTTGCTGTGTGGCCCCTGGCCAAGCGCTTCGGCAAGCGGAACGTGACCATGGCGGGCTTTGTGCTCTATGCCCTGGGCGGCATGATTTGCCTGATCAATCCTCGGAATATGGTGATCGTGCTCATCGGCCAATTCATCAAAAATATCGGCGGCCTGCCCTGTGCCTATGTGTTCGCGGCCCTGTCGGCAGACGTATCCGACCATGTGGAATGGAAAAACGGCTTCCGCGTGGATGGCCTGGCTTCCTCTGTCAACAGTGTCATCCTGACCATCTGCACCGGCATCGCCGCCGGCGTACTCAATTTTTTCCTTGCCCAGGCGGGCTATATCGCGCCGGAATTTGTGGAGGCCACCGGCCAGACCATCGGCTTTGGCCAGAACATGGGCGTGCAGAACGTGATCACCTTCTTCTTCCTGGGCAATGAGGTCATCACCGCCGTGATCCTGATCGTGCTGCTCGTTTTCCTGAACGTGGAAAAGCACCTGGATGCAATTCACAACGATTTGAAGGCCCGCCATCACGCGGAATAAAAAGGGAGGATAAAACCATGGAAAAGTTGCTGTTGAAGGATCTGTCGTTTGTTACCGAAAGTGGAAAAAGATGATCCTGCATGGTGTGAACGTGCTGTGCCGCGGCCGGGAGACAGGTCATATCTACCCCGAAATTGAAAAGGCTTTCCCTTACTTCCGCCGCATGGGCTTTAATCTTCTGCGTTACGGCATCTTCTGGGATGCTGTGGAGCCCCAGCCTGGCAAAATCGATTACGAATACCTGAACAAGGTCAAAAGCATTGTGAAGCTGGCCGAAGAAAACAGCATGTATATCATTCTGGATATGCATCAGGATCTGTTTGCCCAAAAGTTCATTGATGGCGCGCCGGACTGGGCTTGTCTGGATGAGGGACTGCCTCATCCCCAGGACTGTGTGATTTGGTTTGAAGCTTATCTGAAGAGCGAAGCAATTATCAAAGCGGCAGATAATTTTTGGGCCAACAAAGAAGCGGAGGACGGCATTGGGCTGCTGGATCACTATGAACACATGTGGGAAGAAATCGCCCGGGTGTTCGCACCTTGCGATAACGTGATCGGGCTGGAGCCCATGAACGAGCCTTTCATGGGCAGCCTGGCCCGGGAAGCCTTTGGCCTGGGCACCGTGGAAATGCTGAAAAAGAACCCGCAATTTGATTTGGGCCGTCCCGACCTGATCCCCCCGGAGCAGGCAGCGGAGTTTATGGGCATCGTGGCGTCGCGCCTCATGGATTTTGACAAAACCACCCTGATGGACTTTTACCGCCGGATGCAGCGGGCCATTCAGAAGCACAGCAAGCTGAACATCGTCACCGGCGGCAATATCTATTGCAGCACCGACGTGCCCACCGGTATGGAGCGGCTGGAAGGCATCGGTCAGATCTACGCCCCGCACGGCTACGATTCCGTGGTGGATTCCGACCGTTACGAGGCATACAGCAAGGATAACGTCAGCCGGGTGTTCATGGGCAAGCGCCAGGGGCAGGACCGGCTGCGGCTGCCCACCATCATCGGCGAATGGGGCGCTTTCCCGTCCCGGGACTTCACCAACGATCTGATCCGCTTCATGAACGGTATCCTGGAGGAAAACCTTTGGGGCTCCGCTTACTGCGAATACCATCCGGGGCAGGAGCACGACGCCCATTTCTCCGCTCTTTGCCGGGCCTATCCCATGGAGACTGCGGGAAAACTGCAAAGCTATCATTACGACGAAGCGGGCAAAGCTTATCAAATGAAATACACAGCCGAAAAGGACGGAACGACCTCCATCTTCCTGCCTTTTGAGCCCGCAGAGATCACTTGCGGCCTGCCCATCAAAACGGAAAAGTGCGCATACAGTCCTGAACACTGGCTTCTGAAGGTAACCGCCCAGGCAGACGGCGAAGCAAATTTAATCATCAAGGGATAAAGATATGAAAGCAATTCGATTGAGGACGGAATATCTGGTCAATCCCCTGGGGATGGACTTTGAGCAGCCGCGCCTGTTCTGGAATTGCCAGGACGGAATCAAGCAGACTGCTTATCAGATCGTAAGCGAACAATGGGACAGCGGCAGGGTGGGAAGCAACTCCATGCATACGGATTATCCGCTGCCCCTTGCTGACCGGGAGCGAGTCCCCTGGAAGGTCCGCTTGTGGGATGAAAATAATGTGCCTGGGGAGTGGAGCGAAGCCGCCTTCTTTGAAATGGGCATCACCAAGTGGGATGCTTCCTGGATCACTGGCAATTACAGCGTGAACAAAAAGCGGCGCTATCCCGTGGATTGCTTCCGGAAAGTGTTCTCTGCAGAGAAAGCCCGAAAAGCCCGGCTGTATATCACCGCCTGCGGGCTGTATGAGGCTGTGTTGAACGGCCACCGGGTGGGCGATTTCATGCTGGCTCCCGGCATTACCGATTACAATAAGCGCATCCAGTATCAAACCTATGATGTGACCGACCTGCTGAAAGCGGGGGACAATGTGCTGACCGTGCAGCTGGCGGATGGCTGGTATCGGGGCAGCACGGGTGCCTGGGGGCTGAAAAACCAATACGGTACGGAAACCGCGCTGCTGTGCCAGCTGGAAATTACGGGTGAGGATGGGAAAACACAGACGGTCTGCACGGATGAAACCTGGGATTGGAGCAACGACGGCCCTATCCGTTTTGCGGACAACAAGGACGGCGAAATCGTGGACGCCAACCGACAGCCCAGCTATAGCGGAAAAGCAAAACGCACCTCCCGCGCCGTTGTTCCCACCGCTTCCAACAATGTTCCCGTCCGGGAGCATGAACAATTCACGCCCCAGCTGATCCATACGCCCAGCGGAAAAACGGTGCTGAATTTCGGGCAGAACATTGCCGGTTATGTGTCCTTCCGGGTGCAGGCGAAGCAGGGACAGAAGATCACCCTGACCCATGGGGAAATGCTGGACAGCCAAGGCGAACTGACCCTGCGGAACATTCAGTGCAGCAGCAAGAAAATCATCACGCCCTTGCAGAAGATCGAATATACCTGCAAAGAAGGACTTAATGAATACAAGCCCCGTTTCTGCATCTTCGGGTTCCAATATGTGCAGGTGGATGGCGATATCGAAGTCAAGCCCGAGGATTTTGAAGCCATTGCCGTTTATTCAGACATGGAAGATACCCTGACCTTTGACAGCTCCAATGATCTTTTGAACCGCTTCGTCTCCTGCACCCGCTGGAGCACAAAGAACAACTCCGCCGATCTGCCCACCGACTGCCCCACCCGGGAGCGTCACGGCTGGACAGGGGACGCGCAAATCTTTTTCGGCACGGCGGCTTATCTGTTCGATTATGCTTCTTTCTCTAAAAAGTTCCTGAACGATATGTACGACTGGCAGCGGAAGGATGGCTGCCTGCCCCAGATCGCCCCGGCGGGCGGGGTGGATTTCTACATGAATACCATGAACGGCTCCGTGGGCTGGGCGGACGCGGGCGTGATCATCCCGTACCGGTTCTGGAAGCAGTATGGAGACGAGCGCATCCTGACGCAATACTGGCCCGGCATGAAGCGGTACGCGCAGTTCATGATGAAGCGCTGCGGCAAGACCGGTCTCCTGGCAAAGCCTCTGGGGCTTCATGGAGAGAACCGAAAGTATGCTGTCAATGCGGGCCAGAGCTATGGCGAATGGGCTGAACCCGCCGAGGTGCATCCCAATAAATGGACAGACATGGCGGCGCCTCATCCTGAGGTATCAACCGCTTACACGGCCTATGTGATGGGCCTGATGGCTGAAATTGCCGAGCATCTGGGAAAAGCAGAGGACGCGGCGCTGTACCGCCAATATGCATCCGGCTGCAAAAAAGCCTATCAGGAGCTGGTGGAAAAGCCGGATTTCTCCCTGGACACGGATCGTCAGGCCGCGCTGGTTCGCCCGCTGTATATGAACCTGCTGAACGCAAAGCAAGCGGAATTTGCAAAGAATCGTCTGCTGCAGGCCGTGAAAAACTATCGTTACCGGGTAGGCACTGGCTTCCTGTCCACACCGCTGATTCTGGATGTGCTGGATGATATCGACCTGGACGTGGCCTACAGGATGCTGGAAAACGAGGATATGCCCGGCTGGCTGTTCATGCCCAAGGCGGGGGCTACCACCGTTTGGGAAAGCTGGGAGGGTACCCAGGCCCAGGGCGGCATCGCTTCCCTGGATCACTATTCCAAGGGTGCTGTGCTGGAATGGGTGTTCCGGGTGATGTGCGGTGTGCAGATAAATGGAGATAACCATTTCATTCTGGCTCCCCGGCCAGGCGGTCACTTTGATTACGCGGACGTAAAATACAATAGCATTTTCGGCCAGGTGGAAAGCGGCTGGAAACGCATTGATGGGAAAACAGTTTATACCTTCACCATTCCCGCAAATTGCACGGCCACGGTGATCCTGCCCGGACGGGAAGCGCAGGAATTGACAGCCGGTGTTTATCAGATGGAAGCGTAAGGAGGAAGTACCATGAAGGTTTGCATGATCGGCGGAACGGGTTTGCTGGGCAGTGAAGGAGCCAGGGAACTGATTGCACAGGGCCATCAGGTAAAAGCTATTGCACTGCCGCCGCTGCCGCAGGGGGCTGTTCTGCCGCCTGAAATGGAAATCACCTACGGCAATTATCTGGAAATGACCGACGATGAAGTGCGCGCCATGTTTGCCGACTGCGAAGGCTTCGTATTTGCCGCTGGTGTGGATGAGCGGGTGGAAGGCCCGGCCCCCATCTATGATCTGTTCAAGAAATACAATATTGATTCCCTGAACCGCCTGTTGCGGATAGCGAAGGAATGCGGCGTGAAGCACACTGTGGTGCTGGGCTCCTACTTCTCTTATTTTGCCAAAGAATGGCCGCAGATGCGACTGACGGAATACCACCCCTATATCCGCAGCCGCATCGATCAGGAGAAGATGGCACTGGGCTATGCCAGACCGGATTTTGATGTGGCGATTCTGGAGCTTCCCTATATCTTCGGAACACAACCGGGCCGCAAGCCCGTGTGGGTATTCCTGGTGGAAAACATCCGCTCCATGAAGGGCATCACCATGTGGCCCAAGGGAGGCTCTACTATGGTAACGGTAAAACAGGTGGGTCAGGCCATTGCCGGCGCGCTGGAAAGAAATCAAGGCGGAAACTGCTATCCCATCGGCTGGTACGATCTTTCCTGGAAGGAAATGCTGCGGATCTGTCATAAATACCTGGGCTGCCCAGAGAAGAAGATCGTGACGATCCCCAACTGGATGTACGCCATCGGCGGAAAAAAGCTTAAAAAGGAACAGCAGCAAAAGGGCATTGAGGGCGGACTGGATATGGTGAAGTTTACCGATCTGCAATGCTCCAACCAGTTCATTGACAAGAGCCTGGGTTGCGTGCCACTGGGGGTAAAGGAAGACGACATTGATGCTGCCATCGGTGATTCTATCCGGCTGTGCGTGGATATTCTGGATGGAAAAGCCAAGAACATCGTTGCCATGAAGGGAGAATGAGCATGAAAACGGTTTTCGTGACCGGCGCGGGCGGCGGCATGGGGTTTGAAAGCTTCAGGCAAATGCTGCCTGACATTGGGAAAAAGTATAATGTTACGCTGCTCCTACGGGATTCTGAAAAGAACAGGAACCTGTTCGATCCGTACAAAAACCAGTTGGGCCTTCGCATTGCCTGGGGTGATCTGACCAATAAAAAAGACGTGGCTACCTGTACGGAAGACGCTGACATTGTGCTGCACATCGCCGCATTCGTCTCTCCTGCTGCCGATTATTACCCGGACAAAGCCATGAAAAATAATCATGGCTCAACAAGGAACATCATCGAAGCGATTCAGCAGCAGGGCCGGAATGACATCACCAAATTTGTGTACATCGGCACGGTAGCTGAAACCGGCGACCGGATGCCGCCTATCCATTGGGGCCGGGTTGGCGATCCCATCAAGCCCAGCATGTTCGACTATTACGCTGTGTCCAAGGTGGCAGCGGAACGCTATGTGATCGAAAGCGGCCTGAAATACTGGGTCAGCCTGCGGCAAACAGGCATCATTGGCCCGGCGATGGCAAAGATCCGGGATGCAATTCAGTTCCACAACTGCCTTGACAATGTGCTGGAGTATTGTTCAGACAGGGATTCCGGCAAAGCCATGCGCAATCTGTGTGCCTTTGATGCAGAGGGAACTTTGCCGGAAGATTTCTGGGGCCACATTTACAATATCGGCGGCGGGAAAAGCTGCCGGGTGGATACCTACACGATGTATCAAAAAATGTACGGGGAAATGGGCTTTACTTCCCTTGATCCCGTGATCGATCCCCGCTATACGGCCACCCGGAATTTTCATGGACATTATTACCTGGATTCAGACAAGCTGGAAGAGTATCTCCATTTCCGTTCAGACAGCATGCAGTATTTCTATGACGCATATCTGAATGAGGTGAAATCAGTCAAGGGCATAGCCCGGGTGATCTGCAAGCTGCCCGGCGGGCAGAAGCTGATGGGCAGCATCATCAAGAGTACCTTCAAAAAGCTGATGATGAGCGAGCACGGCACCATGCATTTTATCAAAGACAACGTAGAGGATCACATCGACGCTTACTGGGGCAGCAAAAAGGCCTGGGAAGCGCTCCCTGAAAAGGTCAGCCAGATGAAGCACTTTACCGATTGGAATACCGTAGTACCCATCGACCATGGCTATGATGAAACCAAGCCGGAGAGTGAATTAACACTGACGGATATGCAGGGTGCAGCGAAGTTTCGGGGCGGCGCGTGCTTGTCTGATACCATGAAGAAGGGTGACTGGAAATCCAAACTGCAATTCCGCTGCGCTTTCGGCCACACCTTTGACGCCAGTCCCCGGCTGGTTTTGGAAGGCGGCCATTGGTGCCCGGAATGCGAGCGGAAGAGTTGGAATTACGGAGCAAGGGCGAAGGTCGATCCCTTCTTCGCTCAGGTATGGAACCCCCTGCACAGTCCGGATGAAATGCGGGAATATCCCAAACAGGTTACCGAATTGGACGTATGATCCATTCAGAATAAAAAAGGAGGCTTCCCATGAAAAAGGCACTTGCTGTTCCGATGACACTCGCGCTGCTGCTGATGGCCATTCCGACGCTGGCAGAAGAAAAGATCGCACCCCTTACCGTCACCTTCGATCTGAACACCACTCCTGACACGACTGATAATGAAACCTACATCTATACAACCACAGGCTACAACGAATACTGGCAGCCTGTTACCGAGGAAAAGGAAGCGGTATTTACCACCGAGGACGGCGTACTGTCTGTGGATCTGCCGGTTCCGACCCGGGAAGGCTGGTATTTTGCCGGATGGCAGACTCAGCCTGTAGTTACCGTGAATGATCTGATCAACGGTGTGTCGCCATATCTTTGGATGCCTGGTCACAAGGCCAGCGCCTTTGGCCAGGCTATGCAGGCGGAGGATGAAGTCATTGACCTGAGACCATTTGCTGATGAGAACAGCCAGGTCCGCCTGTATGCTCGCTGGGTACAACTGACACCCATCGACAGCGCAAAGGGTCTGCAAGCCATGGCCAACGATCTTTACGGAGCATATGAGCTGACCGCTGATATTGAAATGGCGGATACCTTTATCCCTGTGGGCTGCTATTTCAACAACTATGAGCTGTTTGAAACAGCCTGGTGGACTTACGCTTTCCGGGGTACGCTGATCGGCAATGGACACACCATCAGCGGCCTGAAGCTGCAGGGTGCTGATCGGGATATTTCCGGGTATGTCGATACGCCTGTATGGCACAACGACGGAGTAACCTGTGATGGCACGGTGGGTCTGTTCGGAGCAGTGGCCGGAGCAAATCTGAGCGGTTTCACCCTGAAGGATGCGGTCATTGACGTTACAGGCGAGTATGCCTATGATGGAGGGTACTGCTATGTCGGCACGGTCGCGGCCTTTGACATGGCTTCCACCCTTTCGGATATCCATGTAGATAATGTAACGATCAACGTGGAAGACACAGAAGTCCATGCAGAGGTCCGGGATTCCGCCTATGTGTCCGTGGCCGGGCTGGAAGGCGGCGGCTGGAACAGCACTGTGCAGAACTGCTCTGTCAGCGGCACTGTTTCGCTGGATGTCCGCACTGAAAAGAGCCATGGCGGCTCTGTTTATCTGGGCGGCATGATCGCTGAAAACTACGCCAATATTTCCGGCTGCAAAGTGGATCAGATCGCTCTGCGCCTCAATCATCAGGATGTTTCCCAGGCTACGGAAGATACCGCTCTGAGTGTAAATGTGGGCGGTCTGGGTGCTTCCAATACCTCGACGACCAATTGTGATGTGAATGCCGTGATCGAAGTCAGCGTTGAAAAGCCTGTGGGCGAAGCCGTTGTCGCTGTGGGCGGCCTGGCCGGGTCCCAGTATTATATGACGGCTGAAAAGAACAACGTTCAGACGGAAATCCAGATGAACAACAAACTCGATGCCGAAAAGGGCATTGAAAGCGTCGGCAGCGTTGCCGGTCAGCTGGATGCATTCTGGGCTTTGCAGATCCTGCAATATACACCAGTCGCTGCCTGCGGCACCAGCGGAAATACTGCCAAGGCCACATGCAACGGTGATCCTGTTGAGGCTGTGATTGGCAAAGTGCCTATGCTGGATGGCCAGCCTTTGGGCTGGATCAATAACGGCGAGTATCAGATCGCCGAAGGATATACCGCTCCTTCTAATGTGGAGGCTGTGATCGAAGCCTACGGGAGCCCTGTTCCTCAGGAGGCAATGATGCAGGGCATCATCTGGATTCAGGCTGACTAAGCCTGGGAAGATCTTTCTCTTATTAAGCGGTAGATCAATCAGACCGAGCATATGATTACAGATGCCGGAAAGTGGCTTGAAATAAGCACTTCCCGACATCTTTCTTCTTTAATGACTGGCTGGGTTTCTGCGCCGTCTAACGATTCTGCTAACAACTGCCGCTTTTATTGGCAGCAAGCCATTTTTCTGCCTGCCACATTTAAGGCGGGCGATGACCAATCTCTATCCAAAGTGGCAGTAATGACGGGAAAAGGCTCTACACAACGACTCTGTGCATCTTCAGGGTATGAAGGATGTACAGAATCCGGATCTCTAATTGTTAGATTGCAAACGCCACAGCGCGTAGACAAAGAAAAGATCTGCAACTATTCGCGGAAAACTCAGCTAACAAAAGTGGCAGACTCAAATCTTTCTGTTGGTTCTGCGATGCCTTCCACTTTACGGAGGGACATAACACAGATCTGGATTACGGAAAACGCCTTAGAAAATACGCAATGAATATTCATTCATGACTGGACAGTAATTTGCCGTATTACGGGGATAAATGATGATGATTTCATCACATCCAGCTAACGATTTGGCGGTAGATGTGAAAGTCGAACACGCCGCCATTGTTAGCTGTGCTAACACCCAGCTAACAGCACTGGGGGAAAACGGGGGTATTTTGAAGGAAAATGCGAACAGTGAAAATCGTTAGAAACCCAGTAATGGCAAGGCTTAAAGGCACTTCAGGGAACAGCAAAAGCAAACACTTTTTCGATCTCCTAAGCGACAGGCCGTGGGTTCGAATCCCGCCGGGATCACCATTTTGCCTACCAGATTCGACAGTTTCGCCCAAAAAGGCGATTGTGAAGCCGGTAGGTTTTTTCTTTTACAAGGCACTATGGAACACAAGAAAACTGCTAACAGACGTTGCCCCTGTTAGCAGATTTCTAATTTTACAGCCCGATTTCTAATCGACATTCACTGATGACCATGCTCTCGGCGAGTACCGCGGCTTCTCCATGAGCATCATGTACAATCCAATGTCGCAGATGTATCAGCTGACGCTGAAGGGCGCGATGTCCCATCAGGTGGAACTGGGCTCCGATCCGCGCGGCAATATCACCAGGATCGACAATGCACTGGCTGGCATTCCGAGGCGTATGCAGAATGTGGAGAACAAGCTGAACGACCTGAATCAGCAGATGGCTACGGCCAAGGCTGAGCTGGGCAAGCCATTCCCGCAGGAGGAAGAGCTGCGATCCAAGAGCGCACGTTTGGCGGAGCTGGACGCGAAGCTGAATCTGGACCGTCCCGCGGCGCAGACGGAAAAGAAAAAGCCGGAACAGGAACGGTGATGTGAATGACGCTTTATGAAGCGGTGAAGAACACTGTGACCACCCTTCAGGCCGCCGAGCGCTACGGCCTGAAGGTGAAGCGAGGGGGCATGTGCAGGTGCCCGTTCCACAATGACAAGAATCCAAGCATGAAGATTGACACACGATTTCACTGCTTTGGATGCCAGGCGGATGGTGATGTGATTGATTTCACCAGCCACTTTTTTAGTCTCACGCCCATGGCGGCAGCGCAGAAGCTGGCCGATGACTTCGGGATTCAGTATGACCGAAATCAGAAGGATATGCCGGTAAAAAAACAGTACACTGTAAGCGATCAGGATGTTTTCCTTCACAAGGTGTCTTACTGCTATCAGGAGCTTGCTAGCTATCGAAATCTTCTGGTGCAGTGGCAGCAGCAGTATGCTCCGCGGACTCCGGATGAGGAACCGCATCCCCGTTTTATGGAAGCCATTCGGAATCTGGAAATGGTGGAATACGATCTGGATCTGCTGCAGGGCGGCGAAGAACGGGAAAAGCTGGAAATCGTGAACGATTATCTGCGGGATGAACAGGAACAAAGGGAGGCCATCAGTATGGAACCTATGGTGAAAACACCGGTCTATCATCAGTCCGCTGCCTATGCGCGGGAGCATGGTGAACTGGAACAATACAGGCAGTCGCATCGCGCCAATATCGACTGCAAACGGGATATAGAGAAAACAGTCTCAGCACACTTTGACGGAATGCGTCTGGAACGAAAGGCTGCGCCGGAAGTGATTGGGCGCTTCGGGGCGGAGCGTGTTGCGCTGGTACTGGCGGCGACAGTGCAGGCTAAATCCTGGGACGGCCGCTTCTCGACGGCGAATAAGGACTGGGCATTCAGCTTTGACTTCCCGGATCCTGTCAATGAGCTGGGCTTTGACCGCCGGCATGATTATGCTGTGGAAACGCATCCTGCTGTGCTGGATGGATTCATCAACCTGGTGCGTCAGGAGATCAGAGCCATGGAGCATCCGCTTGAAAAGGCTGCAGCTGCTGAAGCGAAAGAAAATCTGAATCCCGCAAAGCCGGCGAAAAAGAAAACGCACAGCATGGAAGGCTTTGCATATTTTTCTTGTCCCGTGCCACACTGCAGATAGGGGAGGAATGAAAATGATTGGTTTTTTGTTTGCGGTGATTGCCGGGGCGGCCATGAGCGTTCAGGGGGTCATGAATACCCGTTTGCAGGAAAATGTAGGGCTGTGGGAGGCGAACGCCTTTGTGCAGGGGACGGCCTTTGTGCTGTCGCTGATCGTTCTGTGGATCTTCGGAAAAGGAAGCCTTCGCAGCCTGACGGCGGCGCCGTGGTGGAATCTGCTGGGCGGCGCGCTGGGACTGGTCATTACCGTCACGGTCATGCTGGCCATCAAGGGCCTGAACCCGACCATCGCGATTTCCGCGATTCTGATCGCCCAGCTGCTGGTGGCCGCAGCGATCGACTATTTCGGCTGGATGGGGCAGGAAAAAATGAGTTTCGACTGGCGGCAGTGGACCGGGGTGGGGCTGATGCTCACGGGTGTTTTATTTATGAAGTGGAGATGAACCATAACGGAATTTTATAGTTTTATTACAATTTTTAATTGTCAAATATTTGACCAGAACTTGACAAAAAGTTTGAATAAGGATAAAATGTTTCTACCAATGAAGGGTGCGATTCCCTGAACAACTGAAAGGTGGTTTCATTTTCATGAAGAAGTTCTTGGCTTGTATCCTGGCTGTCGCCATGCTGCTTGGCGTCACCTGCGCTTTTGCGGAAGAAACGCTGGTGATTTACAGCGCCCGTAATGAGCGCCTGAACAACATCGTCATTCCCGCCTTTGAGGCCAAGACCGGCATCAAGGTAGAAATGATCACCGGTTCCTCCGGCGAAGTGCTGCAGCGCGTGAAGAGCGAAGTGGAAACCGGCAACGTGACCGTGGATATTCACTGGGCCGCTGACGAAACCATGCTGTCCGCCAACCGCGACCTGTTCGAAGTGTACGTCTCCACCGAGAACGACGCCATGATGCCCCAGTTCCAGAACGACGGCACCAACTGCTTCAACAGCGCCTACGCCGAGCCCAACGTGATGATCGTGAACACCGACATGCTCAAGGAACTGGGCATCGAAGTGAACGGCTATGCCGATCTGATTCAGCCCGAGCTGAAGGGCAAGATCATTTCCGCTGACCCCGCCAACTCTTCCTCCGCTTTCCAGTGCCTGATCGGCATGCTGTACGGCATGGGCAACGGCGACCCCATGAGCGCCGAAGCGTGGGACTTCATCGATAAGTTCCTGGTCAATCTGGACGGCAAGATCGCGTCTTCTTCCTCTCAGGTGTACAACGGCGTGGCCAACGGCGAATATGCGGTGGGCCTGAGCTATGAAGACCCCTGCGTGGAACTGCAGGCCAAGGGCGAGCAGCCCGTTAAGGTTGTGTACGCGGTGGAAGGCACCATCTTCCCCGGTCAGTCCGTGCAGATCATCAAGGGCGCTCCTCATATGGAGAATGCCAAGAAGTTCGTTGACTTCGTGCTGTCCGAAGAAAGCCAGACCGCCGTTGCCGCCGAACTGAACCTGCGCCCCCTGCGCGCCGGTGTGCCCACCAACGCTAAGATGATCCCCAACGAAGAGATCAAGCTGTTCGATACCTATTCCATGAAGTATATCGCCGAGCACAAGACCGAGATCGTCAACACCTATCTGGAGCATGTGGAAATGACGCTCGAGTAATTCGGACACAGAAACACGATTCTGCCGGGAAGCTGTGAGGCTTCCCGACAGTTTGTCGAAAAACCCCGAGTTGGCCGCCGTTGCCCGCAAACAGCGCTTTGCGGCCTGCCCCGCTATGCGTGGCGGGCTTCGGACTGCGGTAGCCCTTCGGGCTGTCCTC
>ERZ772860.733-NODE-733-length-27017-cov-13.029449_pt1 | contig 27017 bp, 26 predicted proteins | sample MGYA00511342_ERZ772860 | MGnify/ENA primary metagenome ERZ772860 (study PRJEB29015, sample SAMEA2737665) | human gut metagenome | biome: human gut; feature: human-associated habitat; material: faeces | place: China | collected 2012 ... | reverse complement strand
CCTCATCCGTCACCAAGGTGACACCTTCCCCTCAAGCTACGCAGGGGAAGGCAAAAAAGGGACGGTCTGTGACCGCCCCAATGAATAATGAATGATGAATAATTAATAGTGAATAGTTGTGGTGTGCCTGCGCACTTTTTTAATTGCGCCTTTGCGCTGCTACCGATACGATTTTTGCGTCAGCCCGACCGGAGGGTGCAGGCAAAACCATGACAGGCGGAACGGATAAATCCGTTCCCTACGAGCGGCGGTTGGCCGCAGCGGAGAGCTGATAGCTGATAGTTAATAGGTTTTAATTCAACCCCTCGGCAGCAAAGCTGCCTGCTCCCCTTGACAGGTGAGCCAATGGAGTGCAGACGAAGTTTTGCACTAATATAGCACAATCTCCCGGAGCGCGAAACAGCATGGTTTCCACCATCGTCTCGATACCGGGTTCACGCAATAAATGTATAAGGAGCGGCGCTAATTCGCCACTGAAAAAATGGAGATAAGGTTGCAGGCTTTTGAAAGCCTTGATTCGACGAATAATTATTTAAAGAAGCTTGCGGCGGAGGGCGCGGCGGAGGGTACGGTCGTCATTGCCGACGAGCAGACCGCCGGGCGCGGCAGAATGGGCCGCAGCTTCGCGTCGGCCGCCGGCTGCGGCATATACATGTCGATGCTGCTGCGTCCTGCCGATTGCGCGCCGGACTGCGCGCAGAGCCTGACGGCCGTCTGTGCCGTCGCGGTGTGCCGCGCCGTGGAAAAGGTCTGCGGCCGCGCGCCGGGCATCAAATGGATAAACGACCTGTACCTGCGCGGCAAAAAGATCTGCGGCATACTGTGCGAAAGCTCGGTGAAAAACGGCAGGGTCGATTACGCCGTGCTGGGCATCGGGCTTAACGTCACGACGCGCATTGAGGACTTCCCCGAGGAGCTGCGCGAAACGGCAGGCTCGCTGCTGACGCAGACGGGATTCACCTTCGAGCGCGGCAAGCTCATTGCCGCTATCATCGCGGAGCTAAGCTCGCTGTACACAGCATGGCTCGAAGCGCCGAGCGTGTGCCACGCCGAATATAAGCGCCGCTGCATCGTGCTCGACAGGCAGATATCCGTAAGCTCACCCGAGGGGGAGTATGAGGCCGTCGCCGAGGGAATAAGCCCGGACTACGGGCTCATCCTTCGCCTTGACGACGGAACGCGCCGCACGGTTCACAGCGGCGAGGTTAAGATAAAAATGTAAACTCGTGAGAGGAGAAGATCATGAAAAAACAGACGGCATATATTTTCGCGGCATTCATCGTTGTGCTGATCATACTTGCCATAGTTATCATGTGGCTGACCGGCGGCATAGGCGGCGATAAGCCCGAAGCGACTCCGACCCCGGAGGTCGAGACGAGCGCTCCGCGCCAGACTCAGTTCGTCATCCCGACTGCCACGCCGCAGCCCACCGAGGCTGTTCCGACCGAGACTCCGACGATGACGGCAACACCGGCTCCTGCTCCCACTCCCGAAGCGCCGAGCGGCACGGTTATCGGCTCGGGCTCGTTTGATTCGTCGACCGGCGTCGGCCTGAACACCCACACCGCGTGGACGGCAGCCGAGCAGGCAGACGGCAACGTCAAGCTCACGCTGTCGGTGTATGTGCGCTCGTACACGCTGGAGATCGGTCAGCGCTCGATCGCGATAAGCGTGAACGGAGCGACCTCCGGCGGTATGACGCGATCTTTCAGCGTTGATTCCCCGAACTCGCAGACCGATACGCTCATCTACACCTATTCGACGACTGTTCAGAAGGGCAGTGCCGTTTCCGTCAGCGTAGATTGGAACTACAAGGGCCAGTACAGCGGCCAGGATCTCGACGTGATCTCATCATCCTCAACGGTTCTTTAGAGGCGATTTTTAGAGGCGATTTTTAGAGGCGAATTGACGCAGCTACGGATACATATATCTCTGGTATCCCGGTGTCGAGGGTGCGGAGAAAACCGTGCGGTTTATCCGCAGCTGATAGCTAATAGCGGATAGCAGAGAGCCAATGTGTGCGGCGCAAAACTCAGCATCGCACTTGTGTTACGTAAAACGTCATGGTTTTTCCTTTGTTTCGACACCGGGTTCACGCAATAAACGTATCGGCACAATGTGAATGCGCCTCTGAAACAATGTGGCGCCTGCGGCGCGGATTTATTTACACCTCATCTGCCGCAAGCGGTTTTTTAGTGGCGCTTTTACATTGTACCGATACGGTTTTTGCGTCAGCCCGACCGGAAACTGCCGGCTAAACCATCACAGCGGAACGGGCAAGCCCGTTCCCTACGAGGGTGCGGCGCAAATTTTGCACTAATATAGCACAATCTTGCGTAGCGCGAGAGTTTCACGGTTTCGTCAGCACCCTCGATACCGGGCAACCGCAATAACCGTATCCGTAGCTGCCTCAAATCGCCACTAAAAGACTCCAGAGGTTGGAGATTTGAGGGGAGAGGCGGTCGTAGGTCCAGTGCTTTGCGCTGTTGACGGAACTGTTGGGATCGTTGACGGTAAAGCCGCAGCTGTCGTAGCCGGTAAGAACGACGAAGTGTCCGCTGCTTGTGAAGTCGCCGGGGCCGAGCGCGAGGATAATGACCGCGCCGGAGTCCAGCGCGTTTTTCATCGACTGCTCCCACAGCGGAAGCTCGGTTGCGGAAAGGCCGAGCAGAGCGCTGCCCTCGCTGATAAGCGTCCACGAGCTGCCGTTTCCGGGCACGCAGTAGCCGTTTTTCTCGGCAAGGCGCGCGACGAACAGCGGCGAGTACGCGGCGTTTTTTGTGAGATACACCGCCGCCATCGACAGGCAGGTCGGGCCGCAGCCGGAGGTGCCGATAAAGCCGCTGCCGTATGGCTCATAGCCCCAACGCTCATCCCATTGGATAAACAGCGGTACGGTGCCGCTCTGTGCGTCGGCAGAAAGGTCAATGTCAAAGCGCCTGTCCTTCAGCTCCGGGTAGTTGTAAACATAGTCCAGAGTCTGCGGACATTTCTCGGCCGTTTCGACTAAAATTTCGGGGTACTCGTCGCTTGTGCGTATCTTTTCGAGCTTTTCTTCGTCGGTCGGGCCGCTTGATCCCGGAAAGCTCATGTCCGAGCAGCCTGAAAGCTGCGCGGCAAAAATGCATATGCAAAGACAAACGGAAATAAGCTTTTTCATAATATCCTCCCGTGAGCAAAAAGCGCTCCTGTTTTCGCTGCTATCGTAGCAAAAACAGGAGCGCTGTTTATCCGTTTGTCCTTATGAAATCCTGATGTTTTCCGCTCGAAAATCTTACGATTTTCTTACGGGCAGAGTAACGGTGAACTCGACTGTCTCATCGGCGCTGCGCGCGTTTATCTTGCCGCCGTGGAGGGTGACAATGTTGCTCGCTATGGCAAGACCCAGCCCGGCTCCGCCGGAGGACGAGCGCGCGGAATCGAGCCTGTAAAACTGCTCGAAAATGCGCCGCAGCTTCTCCTCGGGGATAGTGTTTCCGCGGTTAACGACGCTGACGGAAACGTTGTCGCCGTCAAGCTGCGCGTTTATCACGATCTCGGTGTCGGGATAGCTGTACAGCACCGCGTTGCGCAGGAGATTATCGAAAACTCGCTGCATTTTGCCGGAGTCGCAGCTTATCGGCAGCGCATCCGGCGTGCAGAGGGTGCAGGTGAGCGATTTTTCCTTGAGCATGGGCATGAACTCGAACCTGAGCTGCTCGAGCAGACGCACAAGGTCTATGCTCGAGTAATCGAGCGTAACGGTCGATAGATTAAAGCGCGTGATCTCAAAAAATTCGTTTATCAGATCCTCGAGCCGCTCGGCCTTGTCGAGCGTTATCGAGAGGTACTTCTCTCGCAGCTCGGGGCTTATCTGCTGCTCGTCGCGCAGAAGCGTGAGATATCCGATGACGGAGGCAAGCGGCGTTTTCAGGTCGTGCGCAAGGTACATCACAAGGTCGTTTTTGCGCGCGGTTTCCTCGCGCAGAAGTGTCTGCGCGAGCATGAGCTTTGACTTTGCGTCGCTCAGCGGAACGGCGATCTCGTTGGGAATGCCGGCCTCGGGCGAGTCGCTGAGCATAAACTGCCCGACCGCATTGCCGATGCGGCGGCGCTCGGCGTTCAGGCGAAGCCGCGAAACGACGCCTATAACAATTACGCAGAACGCAAAGACCGCGAGCGCAAGCCTGAATGCAAGGCCCTTTATGGCGATCCAGTCCGGCTGAACGTAATCCGTTGCCATCTCGGAATCGTAATATTCGGTCATGTAGCCCCGGTAAAACCACTCGCGCAGCGTGCCGTTGAGCGTGTTGTCAAAAAAGCTCAGCAGCAGAACAACGAGCACCGCGCCGCAGATGAATATGCCAATGTAGATGAGCGCCGTGCGGAGCACGCTTTTACTTTTCGATCTCATACCCAACACCCCAAACGGTTTTTATAAACTTCGGCTTTCGCGCCGGCTCATGCATCTTCTCGCGCAGGCGGCCTATGTGCGCCATGACGGTGTTGCTGCTGCTCGTGAGGAATTTTTCCTTCCACACGGCCTCGAACAGCTCCTCGGATGCGACGACCCTGCCGGCGTTATCGCACAGATACCACAGAATATCGAACTCCGTCGGCGTGAGCGCAAGCTCGCGCCCGAACAGCGAGCAGCGGCGTGAAGCGCGGTTTATCGTAAGGCCGCGGATGTCCATTTCGTCATTGGTCTCCGCTCCCCGACGGCAGCGGCGCAGAACGGTCTTGACGCGCGCGGTGACCTCAAGGGGGTTAAACGGCTTTGTTATATAGTCGTCCGCGCCGATTGTCAGGCCGAGGATCTTGTCCGAGTCCGTTACGCGCGCGGTGAGCATGATTATCGGGAAGTCGTGCTTCTCGCGCATTTTGCGCAAAAGCGCAAAGCCGTCGGTATCCGGCAGCATAACGTCCAGAACGGCGAGCGCAGGCTCGCATTTTTCGACAAAGCTCAGCGCATCGGCGCCGTTGAGGAACTTATGCACCTCGTATCCGTCATTTTCAAGGTACAGGCCGATGAGATCGGCGATCTCGCGCTCGTCATCGACGACGATGATCCTGTCAGCCATTTATCCGAGGCTCTTTTCGAGCTTTTCGATGCCGACGCGCATTCTGCGCAGGGTCTCGTCCTTGCCGAGGATGCGGCAGATCTCGACAGCGCCGCCGGGCGTTACGGCCTTGCCGGCCGCGGCGATGCGCACGGGCCACATGACCTTCGCATTTTTGCACTCGCACTTTTCGGCCATGCCGGTCATCGCGGCGAGGATATTCTCATCGCACCAGTCGGAAATGCCCTCGAAAACGGGCAGCATGGCGCGCAGCATCTCGAGTGAACCTGCCTCGTCGGTCTTGCTCTTTTTGTGGATATAAAGCGCCGTGTCGTACTCGGGCAGCTCGTCGAAGAAATCAAGCTTTTCGGGAATGTCGGTGAGAACCTCCGTGCGCTGCTGCAAAAGCGCGGCGATAGCGGCGGCGCTTATCTCGGGCTTTTTGACGGCCTTGCGGATAAACGGCTCGGCGGCCTCGGCAAAGGCCTCGGGGCTCATGGCGCGGATGTATTCTGCGTTAAAATACTTGAGCTTTTCGATATCGAAGATAGCAGGGGACTTTGAGATGCCCTTTATGTCGAATATCTCGGCAAGCTCCTGCATGGAGAATATCTCGCGCTCGCCGCCGGGGCTCCAGCCGAGCAGCGCGACATAGTTTACAACGGCGTCGGTGAGATAGCCCTGCGCGATAAGATCCTCATACGAGGGGTCACCGTGGCGCTTGCTCATCTTGTTGTGCGCATCGCGCATGACCGGCGAGCAGTGGACATAGGCCGGGATATCCCAGCCGAAGCCCTCGTACAGCAGGTTATATTTCGGCGAGCTTGAAAGATACTCCGAGCCGCGCACGACATGGGTTATGCCCATGATGTGATCGTCGATGACGTTTGCAAAGTTATAAGTCGGCAGACCGTCGCGCTTTATGAGCACCTGATCGTCAAGAGTCGAGTTTTCAACGGTGATATCGCCGAAGATCTCGTCGTGGAACGTGGTGCTGCCCTCCCCGGGTATCTTCTGGCGCACAACATACGGCTGGCCGGCCGCGGCCTTTGCGTCGCTCTCCTCGCGGCTGAGGCAGCGGCAGGGATCGGCGGCCTTTTCAAAGCCCTCGGTCTCCTCCTTTTCGCAGAAGCAGCGGTAGGCGTGACCCTTTTCGATGAGAAGGTCGGCATACTTGCCGTAAAGTGCGCGGCGCTCGGTCTGAACATAGGGGCCGACAGGGCCGCCCACGTCGGGACCTTCGTCGTGATCAAGGCCGCACTCGGCCATCGTGCGGTAGATAACGTCAACCGCGCCCTCGACCAGACGCTCCTGATCGGTGTCCTCGATGCGGAGAATGAACTTTCCGCCGTTGTGGCGCGCTATGAGCCATGTGTACAGCGCGGTGCGCAGATTGCCCACATGCATATATCCCGTGGGGCTGGGCGCAAATCTCGTGCGAACCTCGCCCTTGGGTATGCGAGCTTCCATTTGCTCGAACCATGTCATATCCATAGAACTTTTCCTCCGAAAAACGTAGATATCAATAGTGTAAAATGGATTTTGGCAGTTGTCAAGTGACAGTTAAAATGGTAATATAGTAAATTAGGTTATTAGTCTTATAGGAGATAACGAAAATGGAAAATGAGATAAAAAAGAAAAGTATGCTGTCCGGCATCCAGCCCTCGGGCGATCTGCACCTCGGAAATTACCTGGGCGCGGTGAAGAACTGGGGCGCAAGAGCCGAGGAATTTGACTGCTATTATTTCATGGCCGATCTGCACACGCTCACCGTGCGTCAGGATCCCAAGCTGCTGCGCCGCCGCAGCCTCGAGCAGCTTGCCCAGTACATTGCCTGCGGCATAGACCCGGAGAAGAACGTCCTGTTCCTGCAAAGCCATGTTCACGAGCATGCGGAGCTTGGCTGGATACTCAATTGCTACACCATGTTCGGCGAGCTGAGCCGCATGACGCAGTTTAAGGATAAATGCGCAAAGAACGCCGATAATATAAACGGCGGCCTGTTCACCTATCCCAGCCTCATGGCGGCGGATATCCTGCTGTATCAGGCCGACTATGTTCCTGTCGGCGAGGATCAGCGCCAGCACTGCGAGCTTACGCGCGATATCGCCGTGCGCTTCAACAATATCTACGGCGAGACCTTCAAGGTCCCCGAGGCGTATATCCCCAAGGCCGGCGCGCGCGTCATGGGTCTTGGAAACCCCACCTCAAAGATGAGCAAATCCGATCCCAACGGCTGCGTTTTCCTCATGGAAAAGCCCGAGGATATCGCGCGCAAGTTCAAGCGCGCCATAACCGACTCCGACACCGAAAACTGCGTGCACTTCGACCCCGAGAACAAGCCCGGCGTTTCAAACCTCATGAACATCTATTCCGCCGTCACCGGCAAGAGCTTTGACGAGATAGAGCGCGAGTTTGCCGGTCAGGGCTACGGCGTTTTCAAGCCTGCGGTCGGCGACGCGGTCATCGAGACTCTGCGCCCGATCCGCGAGGAGGCAACGCGCCTGCTCAACGACAAGGCCTACCTTTGCAGCGTCTACACCGAGGGCGCGCAGAAGGCAAGCGTCATCGCGCGCAAGACCCTTCGCAAGGTATATAAGAAGGTAGGTCTTGTAGAAAAGCCCTTCTGATTTTACTGGAGATATTATAGATATGATCGATCTAAGTTTTGACGTCTGGAAGAACATCCTGCTCGCGCTGGCTGTCGCGTTTGTCATTTCCTTTGCCGCGACGCCCGTTGTCAGCTCCTTTGCCAAAAAGGTCGGAGCGATCGACATTCCGGACAAAAAGCGCCATATTCACAGCCACCCCATACCGCGCATGGGCGGCCTTGCGATATTCCTGGGCTTCCTGCTGTCGGTGCTGCTGTTTGCAAACATAACGCCGCAGGTGCGAGGCATTCTGCTCGGCGCTATCCTCATCGTCGTCGTCGGCGCGATCGACGACGTGATGAACCTAAATGCCTGGCTTAAATTCTGCGTGCAGATAGTCGCGGCGGTCATTGCCGTTTTGTCCGGCGTTATCATTAACGTCGTGTCAAATCCGCTGCTTATAACGAGCGAGCAGGCCGTGACCATCGGCATCCTCGCCGTTCCGGTGACCATACTGTGGATAGTCGGCGTCACAAACTCGGTCAACCTCATCGACGGGCTTGACGGACTTGCCTGCGGCGTTTCCGCCATCGCGTCGCTGACGATGCTTGTCGTGTCGCTTCTTGTGTCCGATGCAAACATCAATGTCGCCGTTATCCTCGCCGCGCTCTGCGGCGGATGCCTGGGCTTTATCCCGTATAACCTCAACCCGGCGAAGATATTCATGGGCGACACCGGTGCGCTGCTGCTGGGCTATGTTCTGGCAACGGTCTCGGTCATCGGTATGTTCAAGTTCTATGCCATTGTTACATTTGTCCTGCCTGTGCTTGCGCTTGCCGTTCCGCTTTCGGACACGATATTTGCGTTCACACGCCGCATCCTGCACGGACAAAGCCCCTTCCATGCCGACAGGGGACACTTTCACCACAAGCTGCTGGACATGGGCCTGAGCCAGAAGCAGGCCGTCGCCGTGCTCTACGCCGTTTCGGCCATCCTCGGCCTTGCCGCGGTGCTGCTGACCTCGACCGGAATCATCCGCGTCGTCGTTGCCGTCATTGCCTTTGTCATTGCCGTGTGCATATGGCTGTTCGTGTTCAGAAACAACAACAATATCCATCCGCTGCCGCACGAAAAACCGGCGGATGAGTCCGGGGAGGCCGACAGCAAAAATGAGTAAGCTTAAAGTCATGTCCGTTTTCGGCACGCGCCCGGAAGCGATAAAAATGGCGCCGCTCGCGCTTGAGCTTCAGCGCCGCGAGAGCATCGAAAGCCTCATCTGCGTCACCGCGCAGCACCGCGAGATGCTTGATTCCGTGATGCACTGCTTCGGCCTGAAAGCCGCCGCGGATCTCAACATCATGGGCAAAAACCAGACGCTTACCGATGTTACCGTCAAGGCGCTCAAGGGGCTTGAGGGCTGCTTTGCGGAGCTTCGCCCCGATCTTGTCCTCGTACACGGCGACACGAGCACGACCTTTTCCGCCGCGCTCGCCGCGTTCTATGCGAAGATACCCGTCGGCCATGTCGAGGCCGGTCTGCGCACCTACGATCGCTACAGCCCGTTCCCCGAGGAGATGAACCGCTGTCTCGTCGGCCGCCTTGCAACGCTGCACTTCGCGCCGACGGCGAAGAACGCGGAAAATCTGCGCGCCGAGGCCGTCACCGGCGATATCTTTATCACCGGCAACACCGTCATCGACGCAATGAAATATACCGTCGGCGACGGCGGCTTTGCCTCGAGCGAGCTTAAAAGCATCGACTTTTCAAAGCGCGTCATTGCAATGACCTGCCACCGCCGCGAAAACTACGGCGAGCCGATGAAGAATATTTTCTCCGCCGTGCGCACCGTTGCGCTGACGCACCCCGATGTTGAGATCGTCTATCCCGTGCATCTGTCGCCCGTCGTGCGCGGCGCGGCAAGCGAGTACCTTGCGAATCTGCCGAACGTTCACCTCATCGAGCCGCTCGACGCGATGGATATGCACCGGCTCATGAGCGCAAGCTACATGGTCATGACCGACTCCGGCGGCATTCAGGAGGAGGCGCCCTCGCTGGGCAAGCCCGTCCTCGTTCTGCGCCGCGAGACCGAGCGCCCCGAGGCCGTTGCGGCCGGCACGGTCAAGCTCACCGGCGTTGACCGCGACGATATCATCCGCGATGCCGACGAGCTGCTCACCGGCGGCGAAATGTATCAGCGCATGGCGCACGCCGTCAATCCCTATGGCGACGGCCACGCCTGCGAGCGCATCGCCGACGCTATCGAGTTCTCCTTCGGCCTGCGCGAGACCCGCCCCTCATCTTTTTAGAGGCGAATTGACGCAGCTACGGATACGGTTATTGCGGTGTCCCGGTTCGAAACTGCGGAAGAAACCGTGATGTTTCGCGTTTTTTTAGAGGCGCATTGGAGCACCTACGGATACATATATCTCTCAGCGTGTCAAAAAAGTCTTTGACTTTTTTGCACGCTTCAAAAACGCCACATTTTTTGTGAAAACAGGTTTTCACGAAAAATCTCGCTACGCTCGTCAAAAAGCCTGATAAATCAGGCGTTTTTGATGGCTATTAATCCAATTTCGAGTGGGGCCTTTGCCCCCTCGAGCTCCCCTGCTGCTCTATTATCTTTCTTTTGTAGCATAGTTTTTCGACAGCCTGGGATATATATATATCTGGTAGCCCGGTTCGAGGGTGCCGACGAAACCGTGATGTTTCGCTCCCTGTAATTTTGCGCTATATTAGTGCAAAATTTGCCTGTATGATCGAAAAAAGCGCCGAGTATGAATTGACTTGAAAATCGCTGCCGGGATCTTATCGATATTGCAAAGGACACGGGCATCTGGTATATTCATATCCGTAAAGCTCGAGGAGGAAAACGGCGATGACAAAAATCTTATTCGTGTGCCACGGCAATATTTGCAGAAGTCCGATGGCGGAGTATTTTATGAAAGACATTGTGCGTCGCGAGGGGCTGGAAAAGCGGTTTGAGATAGCGTCTGCGGCGACGAGCCGCGAGGAGATAGGAAACGATGTGTATCCGCCTGCGCGCAGGACGCTCGTTGAGCACGGCATTTCCTGTCCGCGCCGCGCGGCAAGGCAGCTTACGCGAGCGGATTTCGAAGAGTATGATCTCATAATTGGCATGGACAGCGAAAACGAGCGCGGCATGCGGCGCATCTGCGGCGACGGCGACGCTGCAAAGATACGCCTGCTCATGGACTACACCGACCGCCCCGGCGATGTTGCCGATCCGTGGTACACCCGTGACTTTGAAGCGACTTGGCGCGATGTGTCCGATGGCTGCCGCGCCCTGCTGGAAAGCCTGAAATAAACAGAATTGGCACGCCCTGTGGCGTGCCGCTTTTGCGTACTGCCGAAAGTGCGATAATCTCCGCCGAATGCGACGATGTTTTGTTGACAAACAGCCGCTTTGCTATATATAATAGTTAAGATTGTACAGCTTTACCGGCAAAGGAGGAGTGCTGCTTGGCTTCGGGCGGAAAACACCTCAAAAAGCAAGCTAATAAAAAGCGCGGCAGCGGCGCCCATCTGTCGGAAAGAGACAGGCAGCGCGCAGCCAGGCGGCGCTCACGCAGCGCAAACCGCCGCGGCAGACTCAGGCGCGGCGCACCGCAGATGATAGTCATGCTGCTGCTTTGCATCGTCATGATATCTCCGCTGCGCAGCTGCATTATAAGCGACTCGGACTATGTCGGCTATGCCGCCGCGCGCGAAACGGCCCTTGCCGACGCCGGCATCACGCAGGAAAAGGCGAACAACCTTTCCGCCGAGATGATCAAGATCGGCGACACCGTGTGCTACAAGGTCCAGTTCACCGGCTCCGTCACCGACTATCGATACATAATAGACGCAAAAACAGGCCTCATAATCGGCCAGAATTTTTACAGAACAGAAGGATAAATAGACGGAAAAGCCAAAAACAGGGCATGGTTAACATGCCCTGTTTTCATTTATGAGACACAATTAAATGTGTGTAATAACGAATTGATCGCCAAACAGAGGCGCGTTTGTTCAACATAAAGCACAAAAAACATGTTTAAATAGGGATATATTGTGGTTGCAATTTGTGAAAAAAAGTGTTATACTTATTCCACTATTGTGTGGGCGCACGTCAACCTGTGGCGTGACACTATTTTGTAAACGTTCGACACCACGGTTTTACCGACGGTGTCTACCGTGATAAATTAGTCAATCATATTTAAAGGAAGGAAGAACCATATGATGAACGAAAAGTACGCACCACTATTCACTCCGTTCAAGATTGGCAATGTCGAAATAAAGAACCGCATTGTCCAGTGCTCCATGGGCGGTACCTCTCTGTTTGGCTGGCTTGAGCCCTGCCATTTCGACAAAGAGGCAGCTTATTTCCTGCTCCAGAGAGCTCAGAAGGGCGTTGGCCTTGTTCTCCCCGGCATGCAGTGTGTCCGTGATACCATGGGCCGCCGTTGGCTGTATCAGAACAAGAGAATGTTCAAGCAGCTCAAAGAGTACATGGTAGAGTACCACAAGACCGGCGCAAAGCTGTTCATCCAGCTGGCAGCAGGCTTCGGCCGCTCCATGGCAGTTACCCCCTGGATGGTCGTCCTGAACAAGAATCCCATCCTCAACAAGATCGCTTCCCCTATCGTTGACGTTAGCTACAGCTGCGCTTCCGCATCTGCAACTCCTAACCGTTGGCAGGAGGATATGCTCTCCCGTCCCATGACCGTTAAGGAAATCCACGAGATGGTCGAGGCATTCGGCAAGACCGCAAAGATGCTGCGCGACGCAGGCGTTGACGGTGTCGAGATCCACGCTGTCCACGAAGGTTACCTGCTTGACCAGTTCACCATGGAGAACTGGAACTGGCGTGAAGACGAGTACGGCGGCTCCTTCGAGAACCGTTTCCGCTTCCCCGTTGAGATCGTTCAGTGCATCAAGAGATACGCCGGCGAAGACTTCCCCGTATCCCTGCGTTACTCCGTCAAGTCCTACACCAAGACCTGGGGTAAGGGCGCTGTTCCCGGCGAAGAGTTCGTAGAGTGGGGCCGTGACATGCCCGAATCCGAGAAGGCTATCAAGTACCTCGGCGACGCAGGCTACGACTTCTTCAACTGCGATAACGGTACTTACGACGCTTGGTACTGGGCACATCCGCCTCAGTACATGCCCGACAACTGCAACCTCGCAGACGTTGAGCACATAAAGAAGTTCACCGACAAGCCCGTAGCATGCGCAGGCCGTATGCTGCCCGAGACCGCCGCAGAAGAGATCGCTGCCGGCCGTCTGGACGCTGTCGCAATCGCACGTCAGAACCTCGTTGACCCCGATTGGATCATCAAGATCCAGGAAGGCCGCGAGGACGAGATCAAGCCCTGCATCCGCTGCCACAACGGTTGCTTCAACTTTGCTAAGTACAAGGGCACCGCAAACATCCAGGGCCTTGAGGACTCCCTGCACCTCGGCCGCTGCGCACTTACTCCGTCCACCATGCAGCACAACCGCTACAAGATCGTTCCGACCAAGAACCCCAAGAAGGTTGCTATCGTCGGCGCAGGTATCGGCGGCGTAGAGGCAGCTCTGGTTCTTACCCAGCGCGGCCACAAGCCCGTTATCTTTGAAAAGACCGACCGTATCGGTGGCCTGTTCCTCACTGCTTCCGCAATGAGCTTCAAAGAGAACGACAAGGCTCTCATCACCTGGTATGAGAACGAAGTTAAGAAGGCCGGCCTCGACATTCGCTTCAACACCGAGATCAACGATCTGGGTATCCTCCGCGGCTATGACGAGATCATCGTTGCAACCGGCGCAGTTCCCAGAAAGATGCTGATCCCCGGCTTCGAGAAGTGCCTCACCTTCACTCAGCTCCTGCGTGAGAAGTACCCCGTAGGCGACAAAGTGGTCTTCTTCGGCGGCGGCCAGTCCGCTTGCGAAGCTGCATACGAGATGGTCCTCCAGGGCAAGCACCCGATCATCGTCGAGTACGCAAAGGACCTCGTTCCTGCACAGAACGTCTGCCTGTCCAACGCTTCCTTCCTGCGTGATGTTCTCGAGTATCACAAGGTTCCCACTTACCTTGAGCATACTATCCGCGAGATCAAGGACAAGACCGTCGTTATCGCTTCCAAGGACGGCAAGAACGTATTTGAGGTCGAGTACGACAACATCGTAAACGGCATCGGCTTCGTTCCCGCACCTGTCGGCGGCAAGGGCAAGAACATCCACCGCGTCGGCGACTGTGTCACCATCGGCAACCTGCGTACCGCTATCTGGCGCGCATGGGACGTCTGCATGAAGATATAGTCTCCAGACCCCAATAAAACCAAAGCATAACAAATCCGGTACGGAATTTTCCGTACCGGATTTTTTCTTTTTAGTGGCGCATTGAGGCTGCTGCGGATACGGTGATCTCTGGCAGCCCGACAGGAGACAGCGGAACAAACAATAGTTGCTACGCAACCCGATAGTCCAAGCTACGTTTTGCGGTTGCCCGGTTCGAGGATGCGGAGGAAACCATGCTGCTTCGCAGCTGTTAGCTGAGAGCAGAGAGTAATTGTGTGCGCAAGCGCACGGATTTAGTTACGCATTTGGTCCGTACCTATACGGTTCTTGCGTCAGCACGACCGGAGGGGGCAGGCAAAACCGTGAAACTGCCGAGCTGCGATAGTGCACTTCTAAATTCAGTACCGCAGTTGCGTTACGCGAGGCAAATACGGTTTCCTCGCACCTTCAATACCGGGATGCAAAATCCTTTGTTGCATTCATGTTACGCGAAACGCTATGGTTTATTTCGTTGTTTCCGGTCGGGTCACCAGAGATGACCGTATCCGTAGGTGCGGTAATTCGCCTCTAAAGCGGCAGGGCGTATTTTTCGGAGTAACGGCGGTAGTGCTCGGCAAATTCGGGAACGTCCTTGCGCTCGTGCTGCGTTTCGTGGGCGCTGAGCGTGTGCTTTTTCAGATCGAGCACACACAGAGCGACGTTGGAGCAGTGGTCGGACGCGCGCTCGAGGTTCGTCAGGAGGTCTGACCACACAAAGCCGGCCTCAATGCTGCACTCACCCTTTTTCATGCGCAGGATATGCCGCGTGCGCAGCTCATCCTTCAGATCGTCCACGACCTGCTCGAGCGGCTCGACGCAGGAAGCCGCCTGAGCGTCGTTTTCGGCAAACGCCTTGACCGCAAGATCCATGACCTCGCCGACGGCAGCCGACATGACCGACAGCTCATACTTCGCGCTGCGTGAAAATTCAAGCTGCTTGTCGTGCATCTCCTCGGCGGACTCGATGATGTTCACCGCGTGGTCGCCGATGCGCTCAAAATCGCCGATGAGCTTCAAAAGCTCAGTGACCTCCTCGCTGGCGGCGTCGCTGAGCGGCTCCGCGCCGAGCTTAAGCAGGTAAGTTCCGAGCATATCCTCGTACTTATCGGTTTTGTCCTCGCTCTCGCGCACCTCCTGCGCGGCCTTGGGGTCAAACTCCATGACGCAGTCGATGGCCTTTTTCAGCGCGCCGGATGCATAGTATGCCATATCCTCGGCGACAACGCTGCACTGCTCGAGCGCGAGCGGCGGAGTCGCGAGAAGGCGCTCGTCGAGCGTGACCTCGGCGTCCTTCTTCTTGCCGTCGGGAACGAGGCGGATCGCGAGCTTTTCAAGCAGCCCGGATGCCGGCAGCAGCAGTGCAGTGCAGGCAACGTTGAACGCCGTGTGCGCGATCGCAATGCCGTACATCGTTGCGCTCTCGCCGAGTATTGCCGGAGCTGCAACGGCGCGGACAATGCAGAACACCGCGAGCCACACCACCGTGCCGATGACGTTGAACGACAGGTGGACGATAGCCGCGCGCTTTGCGTTGCGGCTCGTGCCGACGGAGGAGATCAGCGCCGTGACGCAGGTGCCGATGTTCTGGCCCATGATGATGGGGATGGCCGCGGCGTAGCTCACCTGTCCGGACAGCGCCAGAGCCTGAAGAATGCCGACGGAGGCCGAGCTTGACTGGATGATCGCGGTCAGGGCCGCGCCGGCGAGAACGCCCAGCAGCGGATTGGTGAATGCGACGAACAGCTGCCTGAACGCAGGCACCTCGCGCAGCCCGGAGACCGCGCCGGACATGGTGTCCATGCCGAACATGAGCGTCGCAAAGCCCAGCATGATCATTCCGGTGTCGTTTTTGCGGCTGTCCTTGCTGAACATATACATTATTATACCGATAAGCGCGAGCACCGGTGTGAACGACGTGGGCTTGAGAAGCTGAACCCACACAGCGTCGCCGCTTATGCCGCCGAGGCTCAGCAGCCACGCGGTCACGGTCGTGCCGATGTTTGCGCCCATGATAACGCCGATCGCCTGCTTGAGCGTCATAAGCCCCGAGTTTACAAAGCCGACGACCATAACGGTCGTGGCCGATGAGCTTTGTATAACAGCCGTGACGACAAGTCCGGTCAAAAAGCCCGTCATTGTCTTGCCGGTCATCTTGCCAAGCGTCGTGCGCAGGCGGCTGCCCGCGCGGCGCTCGAGTGCCTGACCCATTATGTTCATGCCGAACAGAAACAGGCACAGCCCGCCTATCATCTCCAGCGCGTCAAATATGTCCATAAATTACCCTCTCTTACATTTTACAATTCATTTTACAATCCCCATTTTAGCCCCAGTTTATCAAATCAATAATCCGCTCTTTGTAAAATCCCCGTAAAGTTTTTTAGAGGCGATTTTGCGCCTCTAAAAAATCGCCTCTAAAAAACCCTTGACAAATGGGGAGGTTTTTGATATTCTATTTAAGCGCTCCAAAGACAGCAGGTGACTTATGGTGTAAATCCTGCCGAGGATGGCATCATATTTTTGATTGCTTACAACCTTCGTGTCTTTGTGCACGGAGGTTTTCTTTATGAGCGTGAACATCAGTGTGGAGGTGAAAAACACACATGCCTAACGCAAAAGTTCTCAGCGAGAAGCAGGCGATAGTAGAAGCACTCGTCGAACGCATCAACGCAGCAAGCGCAGGTATTCTGGTTGATTACCAGGGTATCACCGTGGCCGAAGATACGGCTCTGCGTACCGAGATGCGCAAGGAGGGCGTTGACTACACCGTCGTCAAGAACACCCTTACCAGGATCGCTATCGACAAGGTCGGAATGAACGAACTTGATCCCGTCCTCAACGGCAGCACATCCATGGCAACCAGCACCGAGGACCCCATCGCTCCGTTCCGTATCATCAGCGATTACTCCAAGAAGCTCGGCGATAAGTTCAATATCAAAGCAGCTTTCATGGAGGGCAAGATCCTCAGCGAGCAGGAGATAGCAGAGCTGTCCACGCTCACCAGCAAGAACGACCTGTACTCGAAGCTGGCAGGCTCCCTGAATGCGATCATGGGCGGCCTTGCAGTTGCTCTGAGCGAAGTCGTCGAGCAGAAGGGCGGCGCAGCCGCTCCGGCAGAAGCAGCAGAATAATCGGCTGCATCAAACATTAAAATTTGGAGGAAATTATAATGGCAAGCGAAAAAATCACCGCCATGATCGACGAGATCAAGGCTCTTTCCGTTCTCGAGCTCAAGGAGCTCGTTGATGAGATCTGCGAGACCTTCGGCGTTTCCGCAGTAGCAGCAGCAGCTCCCGCAGCAGGCGGCGCAGCAGAGGCTGTCGCAGAGAAGACCGAGTTCGACGTTGTTATGACCAGCTTCGGCGCAGAGAAGATCAAGGTCATCAAGGAGATCCGCGGCATCACCGGTCTTGGCCTGGCAGAGGCAAAGGCAATGGTCGAGAAGGTTCCCGTTGCTGTCAAGGAAGGCATTTCCAAGGAAGACGCAGAGGCTCTCAAGGCTCAGCTCGAGGCAGTCGGCGCAGCAGTCGAGATCAAGTAAGAAATTACTTAAAACAATCAAAAAACTCCGTTCGGATGAACGGAGTTTTTTGTTTTTAGAGGCGTATTTGGTCTGATACCGATACGGTTCTTGCGTCAGCACGACCGGATGGTGCGGAGGAAACCGTGGATGCCTCGCAACCCGGTAGTGCGGCGCAAAACGCAGCTCCGCACTAATGTTACGCGACAGTTTCCCGGTTTCGTCGGTAACTTCGACACCGGGCTACCGCAATAAATGTATCCGCAGGTGCGTCAATGCGCCACTAAAAAATTATTCGATGAGAAGGGTGTCCATGATTGCGAGCATTTCGGGGTTTGAGCGGAGCTTTACGCGCTCATCCTCGTTATCGTCGCCCATGAGCACGACCGTTGTCAGTACATAGTCGGACGTCGAGTCAGCGGCCGGGAACGCCATGCAGTAGCTGCCGCCGTTTGTGAAGCAGATTCCTTCGGCGTTTTTGAAGCTGACCTTGCCGAAGTTCTTGTAGTTTTCGGCAACGGATCTCTCGAGCGCCGCGAAGTCCTCTCCGTGATAGTACGGCGCGTATTCGATCTGGATGGAGAAGTCGTCGGTGTTTATGATCGCAACATGCGAGTCACCCGAGTCGGTGATGTAGCCCTCGGACACGACGCCGAACGCGTGCTTATCGGCATCGTATGTGACCGTGACGGTGATCTCCTTTGCGTCCTTATAGCCGCTTGCGAAGCTGTAAACTCCGGCTTTGGGGTTCTTGAAGGAAAACTCCGCATTGTTTTTGCCGCCGGACTTAGGAGCGGCTTTCGCCGCGGGCTTTGCCGCTGCCGGCTTCTTCTCCGCGCCGGACTTGCCCTTGAGCACAAGCGCTGCGCCTGCCGCCGCCGCTGCTGCCGCGATGGGTGCTATGAACAGCCATTTTTTCATGGTTTCAACCTCCGTTTATTTTTCATTTTCTGGCTTGCTATGATTTTAACCCATACAGGCATGCATAGTCAAGCGCATTGACGCGAACCTTAAGTTTTGCTACAATATTTCAGTGGCGAATTGACGCTGCTACGGATACGGTGATTGCCGGTGCCCGGTTCGGGGCATTGGCAAAAACCATAACATTTCGCGTAACGCAAGTGCAGCAAATGGTTTTGTCAGCACTCACCGGTCGGGCTGACGCAACAAACGTATTGGCATCAGCGTAAAGGCGCTACTAAAATGCCTTCCCCTGCGCAGCTTGAGGGGAAGGTGTCACCTTGGTGACGAATGAGGTGTCATTATATCTGCGGTGTTAACCGCCACATTTTTTCAGAGGCGCTTTTTTAGAGGCGTTTTTTTAGAGGCGCTTTAGCGTTGTACCGATACATTCATTGCGTCAGCCCGACCGGTGGATGACGGCGAAACCGTTACAAGCGGAACGGATAAATCCGTTCCCTACGGCTATGGATTTTGGTGTAGGCAAAACCGTTACATATAGCAGCAAAGTAGCGCCTGCGGCGCGGATTTATTTACACCTCATCTGCCGCAAGCGGCATCTTCCCCTCAAGCTCCGCAAGGGGAAGACAATTGGGTGCAGACAAAGTTTTGCACTAATATAGCACAATCTAATGTATGGCGAAACGTTACGGTTTCCACCGGCGTTCCGAACCGGGCACTAATATAAATGTATAGGAGCGGCGCTAAAGCGCCACTAAAAAGATGGAGTTGTGGAAAGACGGGCCGCAGTTTGAGCAGTCGGAGCATTTCCGGCTGGGCACGGACTCCGTGCTGCTGGCCGATTTTGTGAATATAGGCGCACGGCGTCGAGGCATCGATCTCGGCTGCGGCTCGGGCATACTGCCGCTGCTGCTTCTGACGAGGAGCACGGCACTGCATATGACGGGGCTTGAGCTGAACCCCGAGGCTGCGCGCGTTGCGCGCGAAAACATTGCCGCAAACGCACTGGATAGGCGCTGCGATATCGTCGTCGGCGATATCCGCCGCTGCCGGGATGAGTTCAAGACCGGGCAGTTTGACCTCGTAGTGTCGAACCCACCGTACTTTGCCGCCGGAAGCGGCAAGCTCAGCCCGAACGCGGATAAGGCCGCGGCGCGAGGCGAGGTGCTGTGTACATTGGAGGATGTCTGCCGCGCGGCCGCGTTCCTGTGCCGAACGGGCGGCGCATTCTGCCTTGTGCATCGCGCCGAGCGACTTGCAGACGTGATATGCCTGCTGCGCGAGAACGGCTTTGAGGCAAAGCGGCTGCGCACGGTCGCGCACAGACCCGGCAAGGAGCCGTCGCTCGTGCTCATCGAGGCGCGGCGCGGCGCAGGCTCGGGACTTAAAATAATGCCGCCGCTGCATATCTGCGGCGACGACGGGCGCGAGAGCGCCGAGATAAAACGCATTTATCACAGGGAGGACTGACATGAGCGGTAAATTATACTTGGTCGGAACGCCGATCGGCAACCTCGGCGACCTTTCGCCGCGCGGCGAACAGGCGCTGCGCGACGCGGACTTCATCGCCGCTGAGGACACACGCGTTACGATGAAGCTGCTCAACCACTTCGACATACGCAAGCCGCTCGTGAGCTATTTCGAGCACAATAAATATGCGTCCGGCGCGAAGATCCTCGAGCGCATCATCGCCGGAGAAAACTGCGCGCTCGTGACCGACGCCGGCATGCCGGCCATATCCGACCCCGGCGAGGAGTTGGTGCGCATGTGCGCCGAGAGCGGGGTCGAGGTGCTTGTCGTGCCCGGCCCGGCCGCCCTGGTATCGGCCGTTGCACTGTCGGCGCTGCCGTCGGGCAGATTCTGCTTCGAGGGTTTCCTGTCCACCGCAAATAAAAGCCGCCGCGAGCACCTTGAAAGCCTTCGCGGCGAGAAGCGCACCATGATCTTTTACGAAGCGCCGCACAAGCTCATGCGCACGCTCGAGGACATGAAAGCCACTTTCGGCGCGGATCGGCGCATCGCGCTGTGCCGCGAGCTGACAAAGCTCCATGAGCAGACGATACGCACGACGCTCGGCGAGGCGGTCGAGTATTTTTCCGCAACGCCGCCCAAGGGCGAGTTCGTGCTGGTCATCGACGGAGCGCCGGATTCCGAGCCGGAGTTTACGCTCGCCGACGCGCTCACCCTCGTCGAGCACTATCGCTCCGAAGGCCTGTCGCGCAAGGCCGCCTGCAAAAAGGCCTCCGCCGAAACCGGTCTGTCCCCCAAAACCCTCTACGACAGCTCTTTGGAGGAGCATTGACGCAGTCACCAATGCGCCTCTAAAAAATCGCTACTAAGAAGTTGACAAAGGGAAAGGCAGGGCGTATAATCGAGGCTGTTTTTTCGGGCGAGGGGGAATTTGCTTCATGTACGCCAAGCGCATACGCGGCCAGATGTCCGAATCCATGCTCACGGCCGTGTTTATAATCCTGTCCGGCGGTTTGCAGGATTCTTACACCTATCTTTGCCGCGGTAAGGTTTTCGCAAACGCGCAGACGGGCAACATCGTGCTGCTGAGCGCATATCTCTTCGACGGAGAGTGGTCGCACTGTGCAAGATATTTTGTCCCTGTGCTGGCCTTTATGCTCGGTATTTTCGTTGCCGAGTGCGTCCACCGGCATTATAAATACATGGAGCGTGTACACTGGCGGCAGCTCATAATTTTGTCCGAGATAGTCCTGCTTTTCGCCGTCGGCTTTCTGCCGCAGACGATTAATACTTTCGCCAACGCCGTCGTTTCCTTTGTGTGCGCCATGCAGGTGCAGACCTTCCGAAAGGTGCGCGGCCACGCCTACGCAAGCACCATGTGCATCGGCAACATGCGCAGCGGCACCGAGGCGCTTTGCGCATATTTCCACACGCGCGATATCGCGATCCTGCACAAGGCGCTGACGTATTTCGGCGTGATCGGCCTGTTCGCGCTCGGCGCCGGGCTTGGCGCGCTGCTGACAAACGTTTTTTCCGTCCGCGCGATCTGGTTTTCCTGCGCTCTGCTGGCAATAAGCTTTTTCATGATGTTTATTAAAGAGACAGAGGAAAAGTAAGGCTGCACCGATAGTAGGGGCGAGCATTGCTCGCCCGAATCTTCCGACCGCACTATATCATCACATAGAAAATGACCCGTACATAAGATCCGGGTCATTTTGTTTTGGGCGTGATCATCCTGCTTTTGTTATCTCATCAATGTTAAGGGTGTATCCCATTATTTCTCCGACATCGGTAATTTTCCCTCTCACAATCAGAATGTCTCCGATATCGCACTCCATTATGTAATGACAGCAACTATCAAAAAGTATACCTTTTGATAGTTACTTTTTTTATTCACTCCTGCTGCGTTACTCGCGCAGGCGGCGATAGAAGGTGGCTTCACTCATGCCGCAGCGCGCGATAAGCTCGCCAAAGGGCAGCGCGCCGATCTCCTTCGTGAGATACCTCCACTGCTGCTGTATCTCCTCATAGTTTCGGCCGAGGCGGTCGATGCTGAGATCGCCCTCGCGCAGGCGGCGCGTGAGCTGTTTGTACTGCGGACGAAGGAAGTCCTTGCCCGACTGCTTGTCAACGAAAATGTTCCGCTCCGGGACGTTTCTTGCGCGAAGCGCGAGCAGCTGCCGCTCCTCGTTCTGATCGGTGCTCGACACGCGCGCGTAACCGTAAATATCCATAATATCTCCCATGTGCAAACAGCAGGTGCAGAAAAGTCCGCACCTGCTGTTTTAGTTTTATTCCTCATTATCGCTGTCGCCGGTTTTATCGTCAATGGTCTTTTTTCCGCGCGCGATGAGCTTTTTGAGGAAATCCGGGATGGGTGCGCCCATTGCCGCGGCGTTTTCCACAATGCTGCCAAGCTCAGTGAAGAAATACCATGCCGCGACTATGGGCGTTATCAGGCAGCTTTGGCCGATCATCGGCAGCTCAAAGCCGAAGTTATCGCCCACGAGCCTGAGAACAAGATCGCACATTGCCGCAACCAGAACGCCGAATATACTGCCCAGCTTGTGCCACAGGCCGCGCCGGGCGGCCGCGCTGCTCCAGGTTTTGTTATACAGTGCCGCGAACGTGCCGGTAAGATAGTCCAGCGCCATCGCGATAAGCCACAGCACCACCATCCAGCCGACCCAGCCGAACAGCGCGGTTCCGAAGGCGATAAGCGCTGCCGCCGCGGCCTTAATCTCGGCGGCTTTATCCGGTGTGTCCATTTTCCTAAGCCTCCCTTTCAAAATAGCGGCGCATGATCTCCATCGTGCGGAGCATATCTTCCGTTATATCAAGCTTGCCGCCATCCTTGCCGTGCAGGGCGCCGGCGTCAACAAAGCGCTGCGCCATCTCGCGGTAGCCGGCCGGTATATCCTCAAGCCTTTCCCATCTTGTCATGTCGTTTTCGCTTCCTTTCTCAATATAATTTCGCCCGGCGGCACGGCATATGCCGCGGCATATCGCCTCGCCGATATCGTCCGTGTGCTCGACTATCCAGCGCGCGGTGTCGGGCGAGTCGTGGAACTCGCACTCGCAGTAGATGCATGTTCCGGTCGTGTTGCGGATCTCGTAAAACTGCTTCTCGCGTATGCCGTAGACCGAGCGATAGGGCGTGATCGCGTCGATCTCGTCAAAAACCGGCTGCGCGTATTTCATGCGCTCGGGGCTTTTTGACGCGACGAACACGACGCAGCCGCGGCCGCCGCCGGCGTTTGTGTGGATGCAGACGTGAACGTCCGCGCCCCAGGCGTTGGACTCGCGCACGCGCTCGTACATGGCGTTCGAGCCGTCGGCGAAGTTTGTTTTTACCTCAAAGCCGTTTCGCTCGAGCGCCGTCTTGCACGCAGCGGCGATCTTCCGGCACTGAAGAGCCTCGTTCGTGCCGCCGTAAGCATAAGGATTGCTCAGCTGATCCGAGGGTGAGAGATATATTTTCAAATTGATCATTCCTTTCGGCAATTTATTCTATGCTGATGCCTCAGCTCCCTCTACCCATAGGCTGTTTTCGAGCCCGGCTTGTACGTTTGCGTGCAAGTAAACCGTTAAGGATGAAAGATATTTACATTTTGTTCATGATTATATTGACAAATTTACTAAAACGGCGTATTATTTATATACTGCTTTAAATTAAAAAAGCAAGAGAAAGAATTAATGGAGAGAAAGTAATGGAAAACAAAATGGAAAAAAGGTACGGACTGCCTACCGCGATTTCCATGGTCATCGGAATCGTTATCGGTTCTGGTGTCTTTATCAAAGGCGGCAAGGTCCTGTCGCTCACCGGCGGCAACCTTTTGCAGGGTATTGCGGTCGTCGGCATAGTTGGCTTGATATGCATCATCTGCTCGCTGGTTTTTGCAACGCTTGGCAGCAAGTATGAGAAAGTCAACGGCGTCGTTGACTACGCCGAGCTTGCGCTCGGCTCCAAGTACGCTTACTATGTAGGTTGGTTCATGACAACGATCTACACTCCGGCGCTTGCGTCGATGCTGGCGTTTTTCTCGGCAATGATGTTCTTGCAGCTGTTCGGCATATCGTCGATCGACTTTGCAAACGGCCAGGTAAACGCCGTTGCGATCGGTGTCGGCGCGGGATTTTTGATGATCGGCTACGGCATCAACGCGCTCAGCCCGAAGATCGCCGGCAAGCTCCAGGTCGGAATGACGGTCATCAAGCTCATTCCGCTCATTCTCATGGGTGTTGCCGGAACCATCGCCGGACTTGTCAACGGCACGACGCTCGAGGTGCTCGACTATGTCAATTCCGCCGACTATGTCGCCGTTGACGGCACGGGATTTTTCAAGGCGATCGTCGGATTTGCCTTCGCCTACGAGGGATGGATACTCGCAACGAGCATCAACGCCGAGCTTAAGGATTCAAAGAAGAACCTGCCTCGCGCACTGGTCATCGGCGCGCTGGTGACGATCATTCTCTACGCTCTGTATATCTGGGCGATGAGCATCGTGGGCGATGTTAACACCATCATTTCCACCTGGCCGTTCGGCGAGAGCCTGCCGCGCCTTGCGTTCTCGAAGCTGTTCGGCAACGTCATCGGCACGATCGTGTATGTGTTCATCACCATATCCTGCCTCGGCACGATGAACGGCCTGATCATGGCCTCCTGCCGCAGCATGTACTCCGTTTCCGCGCGCGGCATGGGCCCTCAGCCGAGCTTCTTCGGCCACATCGACGATCAGAACAATTTCGCCATCAAGTCCTCCATCGTCGGCATGATGCTCGCAGGCTTCTGGTATGCCTGGACGGTCATGATGTGGATGGGCGGCCCCGGCCTGTTCGGCGCGGTGCACTCAAGCGAATGGTTTGCCTGGGAGCCGGACGAGATCGGCATCATCTGCCTGTATCTGATGTACATCCCCATGATGATCGGACTCATGGTCAAGGCAAAGGAGCTTGGCCCTGTCAAGCGCTTTGTGCTTCCAATTCTGGGCGTTGCCTGCTGCCTGTTCTTCTGCTACGCGATCTGGACGGGCTATGGCTGGAAGCAGTGCGTCGGCTTCCTGATCTTCTTCGCGGTCGTAATGTTCATCGGCTATCTGTTTGAAAGATACCGCGTAAAGAACGCGCAGACGGCAAAGAAATAAGCTCAAAACAAAAAATCGCCCCTGCGTCACATCGGCGCAGGGGCGTATTGCGTGAATGAAAAAAACAAGGTATAATATAAGTAATTATCAGGTTCCGGAGGAAAACATGAGATATCCCTGTCTCGTGGTCGATCATGACGACACCGTTGTCAACAGCACCGCCACGGTCCACTACCCCTGCTTTGTCGAGTACACGGGCATTTATCATCCCGAGGTGCATTACACGCTCGAGGAGTATATAAAATACAACTTTGACCCCGGCGTGGTCGCGTTTTTCTGCGATATCATCGGCATGAGCCGCGCCGAGACCGAGCGCGAGCAGATATATTGGAACGACTATGTCCAGCACCACGTTCCGCAGGCCTACGACGGCATGCGCGAGCTGCTTTGGCGGCATAAGGAGCAGGGCGGCGTGCTGTGCGTCGTATCGCATTCCTACACTCAGAACATTCTGCGTGATTACCGCGAAAACGGCCTGCCCGAGCCTGACCTGGTGTTCGGCTGGGAAAGTCCGGCGAGCGAGCGTAAGCCCAGCCCCTATCCGCTTGAGCAGATAATGAAGAGCTTCGGCTTTTCACGCTCGGAGCTTCTGATGCTCGACGACCTCAAGCCCGGCTACGATATGGCCAAAAGCTGCGGCGTGGATTTTGCGGCCGCCGGCTGGTCGAATGACATCCCGGAGATCGAGAGCTTCATGCGCTCAAATTGCGATAAATACTTCAAAACGGTTGCCGGATTTTCCGACTTCCTTTTAAGCTGACGAGAGCGAACCCATATCGCCTGTCAGCGCCCCCTTCCGGCTATCGACAGCTTAGTTAAGGAGAAATGAAAATGGGTAAAAAGATCTACCGCGTCGTGCTCACCGGAGGCCCCGCCTCGGGCAAAACGACGCTTATAAGCCGCATTCTCAAGGAGTTCAAGCAGGATGACGGCTGGCGCGTTATAACCATTCCCGAAACGGCGACCGAGCTTATATCGGGCTTCGGAATAAACCCATTCGGTGTTTGCATGTCGATGCTGAAGTTTCAGGACTTTGTCATTGCCGACCAGATCCACAAGGAAAAGCTTGCCCTCCAAGCGGCCGAGGTCGTGCCGGAGGAAAAGGTGCTCATCGTTTACGACCGCGCGCTTTTGGACGACAAGGCATACATCACCGACGAGGAGTTTGCCGAAACGCTTTATCGCGTCGGCGGCAAGACCGAGGCCGAGGTGCTCGCAGGCTACGACGCGGTGCTGTATCTCGTCACCTGTGCCAAGGGCGCGGAGTTTGCGTACAACCTCGGCAACACCGCGCGCAGCGAGTCGATAGAGTACGCGCGCGAGATCGACGATCGAACGCTGAATGCCTGGAGCGCGTATCAGAACCTGCGCATTATTGATAATTCGGTCAATTTCGAGGATAAGATCAACCGTGCGATACGCGAGATCTATCGCGTCATCGGCGAACCCGAGCCTATGGTCAAAAAGCGCAAGTACCTCATTGCCATGCCGGATATTGAGCTTTTGAAGTCGCGCTACCGCGCCGTCGGCATCGACATGGTGCAGACATACCTCGCAATGACGAACCCGACCATAGAACGCCGCGTCCGGCGGCAGAAAAACGGCGAAGAGGAGCTGTATTTCTACACCGAGAAGCATTTTCGCCCCGACGGCACGAAGTGGGACACCGAAAGGCCGATCACCGAAAAGGAATACGGCCGCTATATGCTCGAGGCTGACCCAACGCTCAGCAGCGTGAGCAAGGTGAAGTACCGCTTTGTGTATGACAGCTGCCGGTTTGAGATCGACGTTTACCCGTTCTCGGCCGAGCGCGCAGTGCTGTTTTGTTATTCCGAAAAGCCGGAGCGCAGCGCTCCGCCGGAGCTTGAGATCATCAGCGACGTGACCGGCAAAGCCGAATATAAGAATAAGCAGCTTGCAAAATCACAAACTCTGTGAAAAAGTGCCCGACAATTTGTCGGGCACTTCAGCCTGTCGAAAAAGTCTGTCTTAGCAGTCACGCCAAGGCAGGCTTTTTCGT
>ERZ772860.730-NODE-730-length-27139-cov-3.282639_pt1 | contig 27139 bp, 23 predicted proteins | sample MGYA00511342_ERZ772860 | MGnify/ENA primary metagenome ERZ772860 (study PRJEB29015, sample SAMEA2737665) | human gut metagenome | biome: human gut; feature: human-associated habitat; material: faeces | place: China | collected 2012 ... | reverse complement strand
ATCTGATAAGCGGCGCAGCGCTCCATACGCGGCAGAAGATTTTTCTTTTTTCTCATTCGAGCCATATAAGGCGATTCCTCCTGAAAAGAGCCTGCAACGGATAAAGCGGCCTGCGCGCCCGCCGAAGAAGCACGGCATCCGCCGCACAAAACGCGCCGTCCTTTCCGTGCCGGCGATGCAAAAGGACGCGGCGGCTGCGAGGGGAAGCGGCGCGCGCTCCGCCTTGCTACCCATTGTATCCGCAGTAATTTCTCAATCAATTTTATTATATCACGTTGCGACACGTTTTGGCAAGCGGCGATGAAAGCTGAAAAAAACTTTCACGATTCGACAAATGCCTCTTGACACAGCATACTATGTATGGCATAATATATTGCGTCAGGAGGTGTTTAGGTGGATGCACAGTTAAAACGGGGAATGCTGGAAGCGTGCGTGCTCGCCGTACTCCTCAGAGGGGACTCTTATGGGTATCAGATCGTCAAAGAGCTGTCGGCGTACATTGAGATATCGGAGTCCACGCTGTATCCGATCTTAAAGCGCTTAGAGAACGGCGCGTGTTTATGCGTCTATGCCGTCGAACACAACGGCCGTCTGCGGAAATATTATAAAATCACGCAGCAGGGGCGGGAACGGATCGGCGAGTTTCTCAACGAGTGGGAAACGGTTTTAAAAGTCTATCAATTTATCAAAGGAGAGGTTCAGTCATGACCAAGAGCGCGTTTTTGGCAGAGCTGTCGGGACGTTTGACGGCGCTGCCGCAGAGCGAGATCGAAAAATCGGTCGCCTATTACAGCGAAATCATCGATGACCGTATCGAGGAGGGGCTGGACGAGGAGGCTGCGGTCAACGGTTTGGAATCGCCGGCGGTCATTGCCGGGCGGATCTTACAGGAAACGCCGATCTCTGTGCTCGTCAAAGAACGCATCAGACCCAAAAAGACCGCCGGGGCATGGAGCGTTGTCTTAATCGTCCTTGGTTTTCCCGTCTGGTTTCCCTTGCTGATGGCTGCGTTCGCCGTGACTTTGTCGGTCTACATCGTCGTTTGGTCGGTTGTTTTGGTTTTTTTCTCCGTCGTGTTCGCTCTGGGGCTCGCGGCGGTTGCCGCCTTTGCGGCGACGCCTTTTCTGTTCTCCGAGGGGACGCACATGGGGCTGGCTGCGCTGGGGGCGGCTTTCTTCTGTGCCGGAGCCTGCATATTCGCCTTTTTTGCATCGCGGGCGGTTACCCGGGGCGTAATCGGGGCGACTGCGCGTATCGGACGGAAAATCAAATCGAAATTGATTCGGGGAGGGCGTTCCAATGAAGAAAGGAACTAAGGCGCTTTTAGCGATCGCGCTGGCCAGCGTTATTTGCGGTCTCGGCTTGTTTGCGGCGGCGGTTGCCGTGGCCGGCGGCAGGTTCGACGCATTTCAGACAAGGGTGTATGAAGAAAAAAGCTTTTCGGCGCAGATCGACGGGCTGTCGCTCGTCAGCGTCAGAGACGACAATCACGCGATCCGCTTTGTGCGCTCTGACGATTCGCAGATCCATGTGACGTACTACGAAAGCGATCGGGAGTTCTACGATATCCGGACAGAAAACGGAACGCTGGAAATCGTCTACCGCAATGACCGGAAGTGGTATGAAAAGCTGTTCAATTTGAATTTTCAGCAGATTAGCGTCACTGTCGCGCTGCCTGCCGAATATGTCGGCGCTATTGCCGCGGATACCTCAAACAGCACGGTAACGGTCAACGGCCTTGACATAGACGGCGACATGAATTTAAAGACGGATAACGGCCGGATTGAGATCCGGGACAGCTCCGCTATGAATATCAGCGCGGTCACTTCAAACGGCGCAGTGCTGCTGAAAGGCGTCGAGACAGGCGCAGGCATCCGGGCCGAGACGAGTAACGGGCGTATGACCGCGGAGCTGGTTCGCTGCGGAACGGAGCTGACGCTGACGACCTCGAACGGCGCCGTGTCGCTGGATTCCATTTTTGCCGGAGAAGCGATCACGTTAAAAAGTTCCAACGGAAGCATTGCCGGATCAATCGACGATTGGGAAGGAAATTATCGGATCACGAGCAAGACCTCAAACGGAGAGAATCATCTCCCTGAGGATTGGGGGAGCGGCGACAAGCGGCTGGACGTCAAGACCTCAAACGGAACGATTGATATTGAATTTCTCAAATCAGGCGATTGACGCCGGCGATAGGGTATGATACAATAAGGCCGTCCGGAGAAATTTCTCCGGACGGCGTTTGTCTGCCGCGCCGGCGCTGCTCTCCTCCGGCGGACCGTGTTGGAAAGCAGCGGGCGGCTCCGTATGTTCCGGATGGAAATCGGCGCGTCGGTTGTACCAAGAAATTTTCCCGCAGAGAGCCGCAGGCGGCCGCCGGAGCGTGGGAACGGCGGATGCGCGGCAATGATCAATAGCGGGAATGATCAATAAAGGAAAACGCGAGATGCAGAAGATTTTGAGCCATGTCCGCCGATGTGTGGAAGATTTTGAGATGTTTTCCGACGGAGACTGCGTCGCCGTCGGTGTTTCAGGCGGAAAGGACAGCCTGACGGCGCTGTGCGCTTTGGCGAGGCTGTCGCGCTTTTATCCAGAGCGCTTTGCCGTCAAAGCGATTAGTTTGGATCTCGGCTATGAGGAGATGGATTTTGCGCCTGTCGCCGAGCTGTGCGAACGGCTCGAAGTGCCGTATCGAATTGTCAAAACGGACATCAAAACCGTCGTTTTTGACATCCGCAAGGAGGAAAATCCCTGTTCGCTCTGCGCGAACATGCGGCGCGGCGCTCTGAACAACGCCGCATTGGAATGGGGCTGCAACAAGGTTGCGCTTGGCCACCATCTCGACGACGCGGTGGATACGTTTTTGCTCTCCTTAATCTACGAGGGGCGGCTTTCGTGTTTTGCGCCGGTCACATATTTGGATAGGAGCGGTCTCTACGCTGTGCGGCCGCTGCTCTATTGCCGTGAGTTTGAGATCGCCTCTTTTGCAAAACGGGCGGCGCTGCCGGTCGTGAAAAACCCGTGTCCGGCGGATCGGAATTCCAAGCGGAAACGCGTAAAGGAACTGGCGGCCGTATGGAAAGAGGAACGCGCGGATCTCTATGAAAAGATTTTCGGAGCGATGAAGCGTCTCCCGCTCGATGGCTGGGAGACAAAGTAGAAGGAGGAAATTTCGATGGATGGCGGAACATGGTCTTTGGGCTACGCGGCGCGTGAAATCATGCCGGATGATCTTGGGCAAAAGCGGTATTTTATGTCGGGATACGGGGCGAATAAGCCGGTGACGGGCGTCTATGAACCTCTTTATGTCCGCGCCGCGCTGATCAGCGCCGGAGAAACGGCCATTTTGTTTCTCGTTTTCGACCTGACGGGAATGGCGCGGAACGATGTGCAGGCTATACGCACCGCAGTTGTCGGGGCGCTTGGCGGCGCGGTCGACGCGGTTCATCTGCTGTTTACGCATTCACACGCCGCCATCGACACGATGGGGCTGTGGGGCGATTTGGAAAACGGCATTTCAGGAAGGGACGAAACGTATATTGAACTGTGCCGTGCGCGCGCGGTCGAGGCGGCGCAGGCCGCGGCGGTTGATATGCGAACGGGAACGCTGTCTTTCGGACAAACCCCAGGTTTACGCGACGCGGTTATGGATATCCGCAGCCCGGCGGTCAGCGACAGCCGACTGACCCGCCTGCGCTTCCGGCCGGACGACGGTTCTGCTGAAACCGTCATCCTGCATTTTAACTGTCACCCAGAAACGCTCGGCGGAGAAAACACGCTGATTTCCCCCGACTACCCCGCGGAACTGATCCGCCGCTATGAGGAGAAGAGCGGCGCGCGGGCGTTGTTTTTCAACGGCTGTGTGGGCGGCATGCAGACGGTGCCTATTTTTCGGGACGGGGAGGGTGCGCCTCTGCCTCTGAGGGAACAGATGCTGCGGATGGGCCGGATGCTCGCCTCTGTTGCGCTGGCGATTCAGGACAGCGAGCTGCCGCCCTTTATAGACGACCGGAGCGCGGCCGTGACCCTGCCGATGGAAAATCCGGCCTTTCAAACGGCCGTTCAACGGGGGATTTTGAACCAGCCGCTCAGCGCCGGCGAGGGGAACGGATATGTCTGTGAAACTGAACTGGGCGTCACGATACTCGGCGGTTTGAAATGGATCCGCGTGCCGGGAGAGTTGTTCCCGGAGCTGCTGCTCGGCGGCATGCTCCGCTCGGAAGACTGCGCGAATCCGAACGCGGAGGCGGAGACGGCTCTGTGCAGGGTATTTGGGGCGGACGCGCTTGTGCTCGGGCTGTGTGACGATGAGATCGGCTATATTCTGCCGGAAAACGATTTTTATCTCGACGCATCGCAGCCGTATATCGCCCGCGGCATAGACCGATTCGGCAGACGGCATTATGAGGAAACCAATTCTCTCGGCCCGCAGACCGCGCGCAGGCTGATCAGCGCCCTGACGGAGCTGTGGGCGGCGAAATAAACCGGCCGCTGGATCGAGTCGATGCTGCGGGCGTTTTCTTGTTCCGGCCGGCAGCTTTCCTGAACAAAAGAGAGGTCGAATCCGAGGCGGATCAGCGAATTTTTGCGAATTTGGAAAAAGGTTTCGACCGCTGTACCATAACGGCGTTTTCTGTGTGAACGCCCTCACCGACGATCGGGAATTCCGTTCGGCCAATCCGATTCACAAGCGTATATTTCGTTAGCTATGGGAGACAGAATTGCATGCATAACCGTTCAAAAAACGCGGATTTCATTCTTCTAATCTGGTATTTTACTTATTTTTTTTTGGACTGTGTTATGCAAACCTATTTCGTCAAATTTATGGGTGCGCGCGGTCTGGCAGACACGGAAATCGGCATTGCTTCATCGATTGCAACCGTGGTGCCTATCGTTGCCGTGCCCTTCTGGGCGAGGTTAGCGGATCGGGCGCGCTATAAAAATGCGCTGCTGGCGCTTTCAACCGTTGCTCCGGCATTGATCGCGCTATTGTTTCTGCCTGATTTGGAAATACCGGCGATCTTTTTGGGAACGGTGGCGCTTTTTCATTTTTTCGCCTGTCCGCACGACATGTATTCCAACGCTATCACATTGGAATACCTTTCGGCAAATAACCGTCCGTTCGGACGGGTGCGGCTGATGGGCGCGGCCGGATGGGCGGTCAGCGGTCTGGTGACCGGATGGATTTTAGACAAAAATATCGCTTTATTTGTTCCGTTTTATGTGGGAGGAGCCTTAGCGCTACAAGCAATCCAGTGCTTTGTGCCTCGTATTGAGCATAAAGACACACAAAAGCAAAAAATCAAGCTGCGCACCCTTTTGCGCCGTCCGGGGGTCATGCCGCTGCTGATCTCCAGCGGCATCACGGCCCTTGCATCCGGTTTAGCGGACACCTTTTTCCTGCCCAACTACGAGGCCTTAGGCGGGAACACATCGAGCTTCGGCCTTTTTCTGTTTTTTATCACTCTGACCGAGCTGCCGGTTCTGTTTTTTTCAGACCGCGTTCTCCGCCGGTTCAGCCCGCTGCGGACTCTTATGTTTGCCGGCACGATCGCGGCGCTGCGTTTTCTCTATATCTTTTTGGTACCGGATTACCGTTGGTTCTATTTTTTAGTGCTGGTACAGGGGCTGCTGATCCTTCGTACAGTCGTTATGGTGGTATATATGGATCAAGTTGCTCCGGCTGAATTGAAGGTAACGGCGCAGATGCTGACGGTGATCGTCTCCGGCGTTGCCAGAGCGCTCGGCGCCAGTCTGTCGGGCTATGCCGCCACCTATCTTTTCCACGGCTTTTACCGGCCGCTTTTTCTGGCCGCCTCTCTTTTGCAGTTTGCCTCGATTTTCTATTTGTGGATGGTGCTGCGGAAACAGAAGATGGAGGTCCGCTCCTGACGCGACTCTCAACAGCTTCGTTTTTCAAAGCGATGGCAGCGCTTCTGCGAACGGCGTCGGCAACAACGCAAGGCGGCCTCGTTGACTGAATCCGAAAGCGGTATGGCGCGTTTTGGCTGCCGCGGCAGAAACCAAACGCGAATTTTTTGATGACCGTTCAGCCGGATTTCTGTCATACGCTGAACCTCCTACAAAGAAACAAAAGCGGGCGGGAGTATACCCGTCCGCTTTTGCTCTAAGAGGATCTCTCAGTTATTTCAGGCCGTTCTCGTAGGACTCAATCATCTTCTTGACCATCTGGCCACCGACAGAGCCCGCCTGACGCGAAGTGAGGTCGCCGTTATAACCCTGTTTCAGATTGACGCCGACTTCGTTGGCGGCCTCCATCTTAAACTTCTCCATGGCTTCCTTCGCCGCAGGAACAACAATACGATTACTCTTGCTGGACATGTGTTTTCTCCTTGTATTCTCTATAATTTTTGGTACCTTGGGCTGCACTACTATCATATCCGCAAAGCAATCTCATTATGTAAAACAGTTTTTGGCAATTTTTGAGGATGGAGAAACAGCGAGCCTGTCGGCGGTTCATAGGGAACGATGAAGAAAACGCAAAAGGTCAACCGAAACCAAGGCAGTTGTTTTTTTGGGGGCGGAAGCCAAACTGCAAAGGAATGTTTTGATGAAAGGAGGCGTTTGCATTTCGCTTTACAGGGTTCAAGCCCCGAAGCTTGTTTCCTGTTTACCAAGCGGCGCGTTTCAGAGCTTAGCCAGCGAAGAAAGGGAAACTTCATACGCCGTCTTGACGACCTCAACGCCTTCTATAAGCTTGGTATAGTCGCGGCTTTGAAAGCGTCCCTCGCAGCCGAGCCGGTCGCCCACCTGATAATCCTTTGCGGAGACCGCGTTTTTTCCCCAGGCGATCAGCGGCAGGAAGTCGGCTCGGCCGTACCGCCGGCGCACGGCGAGCATAATATCGCAGACCTCACGGCCGAGCGGCGTAATGCGGTAGATCGGCGGTTTGCAGATGACGCCTTCGATCTGTATATGGTTGTACGGTTCTGCGCCGTCGGGTGGAGAGCGAAGCTCGTGAGCATAGACCGTCAGGATCAACCGGTATTTTTCACCCTCATGCGTATTTCTTGAACGCACCGCTCCGGCGATTTCGAGAAAACCGCCGCGTTCGATTGGACAGGCGGACAGGGCGGTATCGGGCGTTACGACGTTAAGCACGTCTTCGGTGCCGGACAGCCGTGCGACCGCGATGGGAAAGGTGAAGAAGGTGTGTTCCGCCGTTACATGGGACAACTGCGGCTCGCTTTGAACGATCCCTCTCATAAGCGCTTCGTTTTGATCCGCATGGATCCTTTCGTTTCCATTCATATCGGCCATCATCCTTTAAATGTAGTTTTGAGAATCACCACTTAAAAGATATATATTGACGGCCGGTATTTTTTAGACTAACGCATGGACGACGATTTCCTCCGGGGCCAGACCTGCGCAGAGCAGCGCGGCGACGGCCATAGAGAGGCGCTCGGCTGATACAGGCGTTTTCAGGGCAAGACATACATCCTGCACGTCGACGCGTCCGCCGGAGACAATGGGCAGTTCCCGGACGACGGAGACGACCGCGCGCGCCTCGCCGATGCTTGAACAGCTGACGCTGTCCCGCGACGACATGCCGCATGTCACGACACAGGCGTTGGGAAAGCGTTTGAAAAAACGGTTGCTGCCGCCGGTGATGATCAGAATTTCCTTCTGGCCATGTTCTGGAACGTTTTCGTCGCTGATGAGAATGCCGTCGGTTTTGTGAAATCCGGCGTCGGCCTGAACGGTTCCGTTTTTTTGATGAGACAGCCGCGGGGCGATCAGGGAGAGCAATTCCTTTTTATTCTGGCCGAAGACCGTCACGTCCATACAAAAACACATCCTTTTTGGTTATTATTGCCTTTTTAAGCGCATCTATTCGCCGGACGAACGGCTCACGTTTAGAATATTTTTGAGAACGTATTGACCGGAATGGCAAAATATAGTATGATGATGCCGGCCGTTCGGACGGACAGCCGCAAGGCCGATGGGAAAGGAATGGTAAAATGACAGGGAAGAAGTACGTTTTTGCCGACTGGTCAAACGTCGAACCGGGTTATGGAACGACATGGCTCGATGAAAAGCACCCGAACATTGCTCCGAGCGGGGTGCGGCTGCGCGTCCATAAGCCGGTGATCGAGCCGCAGCCGGTGCTGCTGCCGGAGATGCCGTGGGAAGGAACCTGTATCAACGGATACGCCACATTTTTAAAAATAGACGGAAAGATTCGCCTTTGGTACGAGTGCTTTCCAGACCGCACAGGCTATGACGATATGGATAGCCTGCTCGCTTATGCCGAGTCGGACGACGGCCTGCACTTTACGCGTCCGCCGCTGGGCTTATACAGCTTCCGCGGCTCAAAGGAGAACAACCTGCTGAAAAAGGTGCATGGGACCTCCGTTTTATACGACGCGGCGGCGCCTGTGCCGGAACGCTATAAACTCGTCTGGGTGGAATATGTGCATGGAGATCCGAGGGGACACTGGTGCAGAATCCACGGCGCCGTTTCGCCGGACGGTTTACACTTTACCGATCTGGAAGAGCCCGTGCTGGATAACCCGGGCGATACGCAGAATATTCTGGATATCGATCCGGGAAACGGCGACTATGTGCTGTATACGCGCCAGATCAACGGTTATCCGGTTCCCCGGCGTTCCATTGCCTTTTCCAGAAGCCGCGACTTCCGGCATTTTCCCGAACCGCGCATGCTGCTGAACTCCGACCCGGCCGACCCGCCCGACTGGGACTACTATACCAGCGGCTATCACCCTTGGCCGGGCGCGGAAAACGCCTATGTCATGCTCATCGATATGTTTCACCGCGTTGAGGATACGTTCGATATCCACCTGGCTACCAGCACCGACGGTGTGATCTGGTACCGGCCGCTGGGGCGGGAGGCATATATTCCCAACGGCGAGAGCGGGGCATTTAACGACAAGACGATCTGTGCGACAAAAGGGATCGTGGATCTCGGCGACGGGCGATGGAGCCTCTATCTCATGTGCAGCCGCCGTGGCCACAATGACAGCCGTGAGGACTATCCGTGGCTGCCGTATGGCGGCTACTGGCGCGCGTTGCTGCGAGAGGACGGCTTTATATCGCTTTCGGCCGCTGAAAAGGGGGAATTTCATACGGCGCCGCTACGCTTTACCGGGGCTCCGCTGCGCGTCAACGCCGCGATCCCGAATCACGGCTGTCTGCGGGTCGGCATATTTGATGTGAAAACAGAAGCGCCGGTGATCGGCTATACTGTCGCTGACTGCGACCGGCTCGAAAGAGACCGCGTCTGGCAGACGGTCACATGGCGGGGAAACGGAGATCTTTCCGGCTTTGCCGCGGAGGAAAAACGCTATCGGCTGTATTTTGAACTGTATAAAACGGATTTGTATGCCTTTTCAATTTGAAAAAACGGGCGACGCAAAAAAAGATTCGTGAAAAATCGAGCGGATATTGCATAAAAACAGATCCTATGGTATAATAAACCAAATTTTGAAAAAGGGAAACGGGGTATTTGTATGGGCGCAATCGATTGGGACACATTGCTACCTCTTCTGCAAGCGGCGCTGCCGCCGGTCATCGCAATCGTTTTGGCGTTGATTTCCAAGGAAGTCTATGTTTCGCTCCTGATCGGTATTCTTTCGGGCGCGCTGCTGTATGCGAACTTCCACCCAGTGCGCATGATCGAGACGACGTTTGAGATCATGAGCGACAAGGTAGGGGGCAACGTCTATATCATCGTGTTCCTGGTTCTGCTCGGTATGGTCGTGGCTTTGATGACGAAATCGGGCGCTTCCGGCGCTTACGGGCGATGGGCGTCGAAGTCGATTTCGACGAAACGCGGCGCCGGCTTTGCGACGGCGGGTCTGGGAGCGTTAATCTTCGTCGACGACTATTTTAACTGCCTGACAGTCGGCGCGGTTATGAGACCGGTGACGGATCGATTTAAAATTTCCCGTCAGAAGCTGGCGTATATCATCGATGCGACGGCTGCGCCCGTCTGCATCATCGCCCCGATTTCGAGCTGGGCGGCGGCGGTGACGAGCTCGCTGCCCGAAGGCTCCGCGACAGACGGCTTTGCGCTCTTTCTGCGCACAATCCCGTTTAATCTCTATGCGCTGCTGACATTGGCGATGGTGGCTGTGATGATCGGCTTTCAGTTCGATTTTGGCAAAATGGGAAAATACGAACGTGAAGCGGAAAACGCCGCGACGATGGAGGACACGGCAGAGGACAAGCAGACGAAGGGGCATGTTTATGATCTGGTGCTGCCAATCGTGATTTTGATCGTCAGCTGCATTTTGTTTATGCTTTACACTGGCGGCTGGTTCGATGGCGTGCCGTTTATTACGGCTTTCGGCGACTGCTCCGCCGCTCAGTCTCTGGTGCTCGGTTCTTTTGTCACCATTGTTTTCATTGCGCTGCTGTATCTGCCGCGCAAAGTGATTTCGTTCAGAGAATTTGCGGAGAGCCTGACGGACGGGTTCAAGGCGATGGTTCCGGCGATTTTGATTCTCACGCTGGCGTGGACGCTTTCAGGTATCTGCGACGCGGGGTATCTCGACCTCGGCGGATGCGTCAAGGAGGCGCTCGGCGGCTCTGCGCTCACCGTCAGCCTGATGCCGGCGATCTTTTTCTTGGTAGCGCTCGGTCTGGCCTTTGCGACCGGCACGTCTTGGGGAACTTTTGGCATTTTGATTCCGGTGGCCTTCGCGGTGTTGGGCGACGCTATGTCGAACGCGCTGGTGTATTCTGTCGCCGCGACGCTGGCCGGCGCAGTCTGCGGCGACCATATCTCGCCCATTTCCGATACGACGATTTTGGCCTCGGCGGGCGCGGACTGCAACCATATTGAGCATGTGTCTACGCAGATTCCGTATGCAATGATTGTCGCGGCCTGTTCGTTCGTCGGCTATTTGATCACCGGCTTGCTTGACAGCGGCTGGATCGGCCTCGGCGCCGGCGTCGTTTTGCTGGGAGTTGCCTTAGGGGTGCTGTATATCCGGTCGAAAAAAACGGCGAGGTCCTGAACACGGCGGGCAAACGAATGAGACGATGCCGTGCCGGCGGTCGCCGCGGTAAAATTTTTTAGAAGAAAAGCAAACCGAGCCTGTCCCGATGGAGCGGGGCAGGCTCGGTAATACTATGAGGATAGCCGATCCGGTGCAACGCGAATGTCTCCGAAACACGGAGCGGTATATTGGAAAGCGGCAGTGAAAAAAAGCTGTCGACGCTTGATTGATGAGCTTTTCCTGCGCCCGCAAAGGCCTGCCGAAAGGTCTTTACGGGTTCTGCCGAGTCATAAAAATCCGCGCGGTCATAATCCGCCGGAAGTCAGACCGAGAGAGTAGGAACGGCCTGACGAAAAAGATTTCTTCGAGCCACATGGAGAAATCGTCAACCGGCTTTTTATGTGGTGCAGTCTGATGGAAACTGGCATCCCAAGGGGAAAGAAAAGGTCTGCCGTCCGCGCGCGGCTGCCGGCTCTGTTTCTTTCGATTTTAAAGGCAGGGGCATGACGTTCGTCATGCCCCTGCTGTTGGAAATGAACCGCTTACGCTATGGAGAGTTTATTTTTCAGTGGAATCGGTATCCGTCGATTTGCCAAGATATTCAGGCAGTTCCATGCCGGCCATTTTAAACAGCTCGTTCATCGGCGGGATCGATTTCATCAGCGAGGATGCGAAGTTTGCAGTGGAAGAGGAACCGTCTTTGGCGCCGCCGTCCCAGACCGTAATCTTGTCAAATTTGAGGTTTTTGACTGCTTCGACCTGTGTTTTGACGAGCTCTTCGATCTTATCGGCGATCATCAGCCGGACGGCTTCGCTCGGGTCGCCGCCGGCCGCATGGACAATCTCGGCAAGACCGCTGGCCTGCTTGGTCAGCTGAATTTCCATGCCTCGGGCTTCGGCCTCCATCTTGGCATACAGCGCTTCAGCCTCGCCCTGCGCCCGGATTTTGGCGCGCGCGGCCTCAGCCTGCGCCTCGATTTCGATTTTTTTGCGGTTGATTTCCGTCTGGACGAGGATATCCGCTTCCAAGGTCGCTTTTTCCCGGTCGGCACGCGCCAATTCGGCCGATTGCTCGGCGGCATAGGCTTCCTGCAAAGCGTTGGCGGCTGCGATTTTTTCCGCGGCGGTTGCCCGGCGGAGCGCATCGGCTTCGATCTCGCGGCGAGAGGCGTTGGACTGAGAAATTTCTGCCTGCGCCTTGTTTTCGCCCTGAATCGCCTGTGCGTCGGCGTCCGCCACCTTGATGCGCTGATCCATACTGGCGTTGGCCTGACCGACCGCGCCGTCTCTGTCTTTCTCGGCAACGGAGCGCTTGGCGTCGTTGATCGCCTTTGCAGCGGCTTCCTTGCCGAGGGCCTCGATATAGCCGGACTCGTCGTTGATATCGGTGACGTTGACGTTGATCAAGCGCAGACCGATTTTTTTCAGCTCGGATTCCACATTTCCGGAGACCGCAAGCAGAAATTTGTCGCGGTCAGCGTTGATCTCCTCAATGTCCATCGTGGCGATAACGAGGCGGAGCTGGCCGAGGATAATGTCTTTCGCAAGCTCCTGAATTTCCATCAGCTTTAAGCCGAGCAGCCGCTCTGCGGCGTTCTGCATGATCGTTGGCTCCGTCGAGATGCCGACGGTGAAACGCGAGGGCACGTCGATACGGATGTTCTGGCGTGACAGGGCGTTGCGAAGATCGACGCTGATGGAGATCGGCGTCAGATCGAGATATTCGTATGCCTGAAAGACAGGCCACACGAAGGACGCGCCGCCGTGAATACAGCGCGCGGAACGGGTCGTTCCGTCGTTGTTGTTGCCGACCTTACCGTAAATGACCATAATTTTATCCGACGGACATTTGCGGAACCGGGAAATAATGAGGATCAGCAGGGTAAACAGGAGAACCGCGGCGACAGTGATCAGTCCGATGACAAATGGCGACATAATGATTTTCCTCCTATATTTTTATGAATTTGTCGAAACGCTTTGGATATAGACAGCGGCTTGGATTGCGGAAAAACGGCGCTGAACGGTTTTTCCAAAGCCGGAGCCGATTTTTTTATGCCCGGCTTTCGATTTGTTCGGCCGTCAGCGGCGCGACGATCAGCGCGTCGCCGAGGATACCGGTGACCGTGACCTTCGTGCCGGTCGGCAAAAAGACGTCTCCGTTCCAGATCGCCTCCTCTTCACAGAGCTTTCCTTGAAGGATGAGATTGATTTTGCCGTTGGCCGTCCGCTGCGGCGGAATCGGTATGTACACCTCGCCCGTCAGGCCGACGGCGTTTTTCAGATGAACGGCTCCGTTTTCCTGCAAGCGCATGACGGCGCGCATCACCAGCGCATAGAGGATATCCGCGGCCGCGCCCGCCAGCAGTCCGACGACGACGGCCAGCAACACGGAGTATTCGATGTTGACGACCAGTGCCGTCCATCCGCCGATAGACAAAAAGGCGAGGATACCGCGCAGCGTCAACAGACGCAGGCCGCCGATTTCGGTAAACTCCATGCCTTGATCGGTGTTGGAGACATCGTCCGGAATGCCGTCTCCGTCGAGATCAACCGTCGCATCCGCGTGATCGCCGCCGCCGATACCGAACAGCAGCAGGATAAACTGGATCACCAAAATCAGCGTGACCGGAACGACAATACAGAGCAAAATCTGCTGGAACAGGGATAGGGAATACCAGAATTCGCCCATTCAGTTTGAAACCTCCTTTTTCATCCGCAGTGTCAGAGCGCTGCGATCAGGGATTCTACCCGGCGCTTAATCAGCGTCGACTGATAGCAAACGCTCATCAGCAGCAGAACGTTTTTGGCGCGTTTGCGCGCCGTTTCGTTTTCGACGGTCGCGGTACGCGCGCCGGCCAGCGCTTCCATCCGCTCGAAGGAAAGATAATTGTCCCTATACAGCTCCCGCGCCATCCCGCAAAACAGATCATAGAGCTCGCTGTCTGCGATCAAATCGTCTGACGAGTCGACAAGGGAACCGTTGACGGAGCTGATGAGCTTGGCAATGTGCTCCAATTTCAGGCTCTCGCGGAGCGCGTTGATCGACAGAATACGCGCCGTCTGATTTTGAGAATAGTGCTTGTTGACAGGCGGAGCTACATAACCGCGTTTCACCCAATTTTGAATCACGGCGGTTTCCAGCCCTGAGATGTCTCTCACCTGACTCAGCACCAATCCGCCGTTATCCCAGAGAACCTTGGGGATATGCTTCAACGGGTTCAGCTCCTCGTTTTCGTCTGCGCTGACAACCGTGCCGGGAGCGAGCATAGAATCACCTTTCTTTCCGAAAAACACAAGACTGATTAAAACAATCGCGCGACTGTTTATCTTGTGATATAATTATACTATACACAATCAATGGAATGCAACTAACAGTCAGACGACTGTTAGTTGGCGGAGCGCAATTAAATGAATTTATCTCGCATTTTCTTTTGATTTCGCCTTATTACGCATTATTTCAATCGATTGCTCCAATTTGCTTAAAAAAGCTGCTGGCGCGAGGCCAAGCCGATGGGCGGCGGCAAGCAGAGCGCCGGCCTCCGGCGGCAGCAGCGGCGGTGAAACGTGTAGATGGCCGAGCCCCAGTTCGTTCAGCGCGTTTAGGAAGGCGGCGTTATAGCGGTGGGAATGCTCAAAGACGCCGCCGTAGACATAGACGTGCTCTGCGCCGGATTGTTGGTACAGAAAGGCGCAGAGACGGGCAGAGGCCGCAGCGGCGGTATCGAGGATTTCCGTTGCGACGGCGTCGCCCTTTTCAGCCGCGCAGTCGGCGACGGGGGCGAAGGCGGCGAGGTCAGCCGGATGAAAATCAGGCCCGTAAAGTACCGGCAGCAGCGCGCGGACCGAGTTGAGCTCAAAACGGCGCAGGAAAAGAGCGCGGAGCAGCGTCGGCGCGCCGCCTTCCTCGGCCTCAGCGGCAGCGAGCAGCGCGCGGCGGCCGATGTCAAAGCCGCTGCCGCTGTCGCCGAGGAGATAGCCCCAGCCGCCGCCGACATAACGGTTGCCGCGCGCGTCAATGGCCGCGCCCATCGAACCGGTTCCGGCGATGAGCAGGATACCCGCCTCGCCGCGCGTGGCCGCAAGGAGCGAAACGGCGGCGTCGGAATCCATCAGGCAGCGCTCCGGCGCAAAACGGCTTCCGCAAAATTCCGCGGTCAGCGCTTCTCCGGCAGGGGCGTCGAGCGCCGACGAACCGACGGACAGCAGGCTGCAATCCGACAGGCGGGCGCTCTGACTGCCGAGCAGCGCTTCGGCGGCGTCAAAGAGATTGGCGCGCGCCTGCTCCATGCCGATGGCGTTAAAATTGATTCCGCCGCCCTCGCCGGTGGCGAGGATCCGGCCGGTTTCGTCGGAGAGCATCAGACGGGAATGCGTCCCGCCGCCGTCAACGCCGATCAATAACACGGCGCTCACCTCCATATCGTGTTTTATGACAGATCGCTCTATGGGTACGGCAATCCGGCTATGGTGATCAATTGACCCCTGATCGCCGGTTTGCCTTTGCGATACAGAAATTCAGCCCATACGGAGAGACGCTTCGCATTGTCTTCGGTATGGGCTGGAAAGTCCCGTCAGAGCGCCGCGCAGAGCTCGGCGACAGAGGGATAAATGAAGTCGGCGCGCGCGGCGCTTTGCGCGCGATAGGCGGCGAGGTCGGTTTCTCCCGACAGAACCAGAATGGCCGCCATGCCGGCGTTGTTTGCGAAGAGGATATCCGTCGAGAGGCGGTCGCCGACCATCGCCGCTTCCTCTCTGGCGAAACCGTATTTTTGTATGGCGGCTTCCGCCATCGTGGATTCCGGCTTTCCGAACACGACGGGCACACGGCCGGTAGCCGCTTCGATGAGCCGGGCGATTGCACCTGCGTCGGGGATAAACCCGTCTTCAACCGGACAGGTCAGATCGGGATGTGTCGCAAAATAGGGAAGACCCGCCGCGAGATAGCGGCAGGCGGTTTCCAGCCGCGCGTATGTCAGGGTTTTATCAAAGCCGAGCAGGACGCAGTCAGGCGTCTCTCCGCTCTCGTTGACGGTGCGGATGCCGTATTCCGCGAGCTGAGCGGCCAACGGCGGCGTGCCGAGCAGATAGACTTTCGGCGGCGCGCCAAACCGGCGCAGCAGCGCGAACGCCGCGGCGTCGCCCGAGGTAAACACGTCGCCGTCCGCAGCGGGAATTCCGAGTTTTTTTAGTTTGTCGATGTAATCGCGCGGAGAAGCGGAGGAGTTGTTTGTCAAAAAAACGGCCCGCCCGTTTTTTTCACGGATTCGGCGGAGCAGCGGGAGCGTTCCGCTAAACAGCTTGTCGCCCAGATAGATCGTCCCGTCCATATCGAGCAGGAAATAGCGGATATTCTCAATGTCAGGCACTTTGGCTCTCCTTCCGGCTCAAATCGGATTTTCTTCAATGATATCGAGCAGGCGCATCATCGTCATGCGGAAACGCGCATAGCGGCCATAGCGCAGCCCCTGATCCTCCAAATAGGCGGGGATATCCGCCTCTGCGCAGGTCGCCGCGCCGCCGGTCCGGCGGATCAAGGCACGGATTTCGTCGCCCTTGGGCACGCGCGCGAGCGCAGCGCGCAGCGTTTCCCAGTTTTTTTCGACCGCGCCCGCAGGAATCGCATCCACCGGATTGGGGGTATTCTCCGCCCGGCATTCGTTCCAGAGCGCCCCGTATACGGTCGAAAGCCGCGTCCAGTCGATCGGACGCCGCATTTCATGAATCGTATCGAGCTGCGCGAGCCGGTTATAGACGTCGGCGACCAGCCCTGCGGCAATACCGACTTTTTTGCCATGAAAGACCTGCGGCCGCCCTAAGAGCGCATACTGCATTTCCCAGAAATGAGCGATGTGGTGCTCGGCGCCGGAGGCGGGCCGTGTGCAGCCGGAAAGGAGCATGGCCAGACCGGAAAGGACGAGCGCCTCCATCAGCGACGCTGAAAATTCCGGCGATTCCGCGTCCGACCGCCGGGCCAGCTCTGCCGCATCGTCTACCGCCGCGCGCGTCAGCGAGGCGATTTTTTCACAGTAATATTCGCCGGTCAGGCAGGCGGCGACCTCCCAATCGGCGTGCGCCGTATATTTTCCGAGCAGATCGCCGAGTCCGGCGGCTTTCAGAACCGCCGGACTTTTGGCAAGCACAGCGCTGTCGGCGATAATCACTTCGGGCGCTTTGGCGGGGAAGGTGCGCTTGAAGCCGTTTTGCGTAATCGGAGCCATTACGGAAGCGAAACCGTCCATTGAGGGCGCCGTCGCATAGATCGCAAAGGGCATATCGAGCTGCGCCGCGGCAAAGCGGCAGATATCGTTCAAAGAACCGGTGCCGACGGACAGCACCGCCTTGGCGCCGCAGCGCGCTATATCGCGGCGGACGCGCTCGACGCCTTCAATATCGGCGAGCTGTAAATCGTCAAACAGCGTCAGCGTGGTGCGAAAGCGCGCCGTACGCAGCGCGTCCGCAATGCCGGCGGCAGCCGCCAGCGTATTTTGATCGGCCACAACATGCAGAGCGCCGTCAAAGCCCGCATCTCTCAGGATCCGGCCGGTATCCGGCGTATTGCCGAAACCGATTTCCAGAGCGCGGATGTTGATCTCATGCTTTCTGCCGCAGGGGCAGTCGCGGAGCGATTCGGTTATCTTTTTCAAATCGAGCATCGAAAACATCATTTCCTTACGTTCTATATCTTATTGAAAAAATCCATTTTCTATGTTCCGAAGATTCCTGCGGTTGCTCAATACAGCTCCGGATCGGCGAGCCATGCGGCGACCGCCGCTGCAAACGGGCTGTCAAGCTTTGAGGCGGCCTCGGAAAATGCCGCCGCCTCAAAGCGCAGAGACGGTAACGCCGTTGCGAGCCGGGCGGGAAACGCCGGTTCCAGCATATCGGAATCCGCCTCGGCTTCGGTGACGATTCCGTTGACGACCGTGACCAGGATACGCAGCAGGCCAAACGGAAACCGGCGCGCCAGCTCTTTGTCAAAACGCGGCGTCCGGCCAAAACAGAAATCCCAGGCGCTGAACTCGGCGGCCGTCGCCGCCAATGTCTGCGGTTCGGGCGGCGTGGCAGGGGAGAGCGCGCCGTATTCGCGCTCAAACGCCGCATAGAATGCCGCTTTCACGTCTCCGATTGACAGCGCAGGCATCAGCGCCGTCAGGTTTCCGACCCGCGCGGAGACGGAGCGAACGCCCTTGGAAGCAAACTTCTGCGTATCCGGCGTCAGATATCTGCCGAATATGCCGAGCTCGCTGCGGATCAGCATGGTTCCGTGCTGCAACGCCGCGCCGCAGGAATGCAGAAACGCGCTGCCGGAGATTTTCAGATCGCCGGCAACGATATCATTCCGGCCGCTGCGCTGTGCGGAAATGCCGAGCCGCGCCAATGCGGCGAGGAGAACTGCGTACTGCCGCGATTCATCAAACAGCGCCTCCGGCAGGCAGAGCGAATAGTTCAGGTTGCCGCCGTCGTGATATACCGCGCCGCCGCCGGTCCGACGGCGAACCAGCATGACGCCGTCGGCGTCCATCGCCGTCAGGTCGCATTCCAGCCACGGGTTCTGGTTCACCCCGATCACGACACAGGGCGCGTTTTGCCAAAGGTAGAGGAGAGGCTCTCCCGTCTGCGCGGCGAAACGGCAGAAAAGCGCTTCACGCGCGAGGTTTTCAAACGGGTCGGTACAGTCCGTTTCAGCGTAAAAAGCCATAGCGGCTACTCGATTTCCGTCACGCCGTAGTCAAAGCTGCCTAAGCCGATCTTTTCGAGCGCGCGCAGCTGAACATACGGGTCTTTTCCGTGAATGCGCTCAAAAAGGTGGCCTTTGTCGCCGAGCTCGTAGCCGACCGGAACACCCGCCGGCAAAAAGTTTTCCGTCTTGATCAAAGCCAGCGACGCATGCTCGATGGCGACGATATCGTCAGAGGCGAGAATACCGATATCCGGCACGATGTCCGGCGTCGTAAAGCCCCAGCAGTCGCAGAGCGCGGTGATGTTCATCAGGAAATTGATGTAATAGACGGAACCGGGCGCAAAGTTTTCGAGACATTTCTGCGTGCAGAGCGCCATACCGTGCTGAAAATCCTCAAAGCGGCCGGCATCGAGCTGAAACGCGCCGGTCGGGCAAGTCTTGACACAGTGCTGGCACGACGTGCAGTGATGCTGATTCATTTTCAGGCGGTCATTTTCAAAGGAAAGCGCGGAGTGATTGCAGTTATCGACGCAGACGCCGCAGCGAATGCATTTGCCATCGTCCCATTCAAGACCGCCTTCGAGGCTGTGAATCTGCCTGCGCGTCCGGTCTGAAACGCAGCCCATGGAGATATTTTTGACCGCGCCGCCAAAGCCGCAGACGCCGTGTCCCTTGACATGCGACAGGTCGATTAAAACCTCGGCGTCGTGGATATGTCCGGCGACATCTACCTTATGGAACGATTTGAAATCGACGTCTTTTTCATAATAATATTTGCCGTCCTCGCCGCAACAGGGGATGATCGGGCAGCCGAGCGCCTCCTCCGTATAGCCGCGCGAACGGGCGTTGCCGATGATGTGGTCGGTGATAAAAACGTCCGCGCCGTATTCTTTGAGCTTGGAAATCAGGATTTCGACAAACATCGGGTGGATCGTCGCATATCCGATCGAGCGGCCGAGATGCATCTTGACCGCCGTTTTTTTGCCCTTGACGGCTGCGGCGAGCGGAGAAGCGTCGAGCAGGCGCTCAAACTTTGCCGGAAGCGTCTCGGAAGCGTGGTAGGATTTAAAGGCAATCGGCGCAAACAAAACAGAAGATTTCATGATAGCTTGATCCTTTCGGTATGAGTTTTTCAGATAGAGGCCGCGTAAAACCGGCGACGGCAAAACGCGAGCGCCAATATCTGTAATTATAATAGAAACGCCCTTTTTTGTCAACGAATTCATCGAAAACCAGAGTACAGACGCCGGCAATTTCCATCATGTATCATGAGAGAAAAACTCCGCCCGCGTTTATATGCGGGCGGAGCGGAAAACGGGTTACGCGGTGGTTTTGTCGTTGGCAGAGAGGGAGATTTTATACAGTTCGGCGTAGTGTCCGCCTTGGTCGACCAACTGCTCATGCCTGCCGCGCTCAATAATGACGCCATGGTCGAGCACAAAAATCTGATCGCAGCCCAAAATCGTGGAAAGCCGGTGAGCGATGGTAATCGTTGTATGGTTAGCGGAAACCGCTTTCATGGCTCGGGACAGCGCCGCTTCGGTTTCCGTGTCGATGCTTGCCGTCGCTTCGTCGAGGACGAGCACGGACGGGTCAACGGCGACGGCGCGGGCAAAGGCGATCAGCTGACGCTGGCCGGCTGAGAATTCGGAGCCGCGCTCAGAAACATGCGCATCATAACCGTCCGGCAGGCTGTCGATAAACGATTCGGCGCTGACGGTTTTCACGGCGCGCCGGATATCGCTGTCGGAGATGCTTTCCTCGTTGAGGCGGATGTTATAGTTGATGTCGCCGGTAAAGAGAAAAACATCCTGCTGAACCACGGAGATGCAGCGGCGGAGATCGGTGAGCCTGTATTTGCGGATATCCACGCCGTCAATGAGAATTTCACCCTGCTGAATCTCATAGAAGCGTGCCAGAAGCGAAATAATCGTTGATTTTCCGGAGCCGGTTGAGCCGACAAAGGCGACGCTTTCACCGGGCTTGATTTCAAAGCTCACGTCTTTGAGGACATAGTTGTCCTTTGTGTAAGCGAACCAGACGTGCCGGAATTCGATATGGCCGGAGAACGATTCGAGCGGCTCGCCGGCTTCGAGATCTTCGAGCGTGTCCACCTTATCGATGATATCGTAGATGCGGTCGGCGGAGATCAGAGCCGACTGGATGGAGGTAAACTGCTCGGCGAGGTTGGCGATGGGGCCGAAGAATTGCTTAATATACTGCGTAAAGGCGTACAGCGTCCCCACATCGAGCGTATTGCCGATGACAAAGGGCGCGAATGCGGAGATAAAGATGGCTGTCGCCAAGTTAGCGAGCGCGGTCATCAACGGGTTGGAAAGGCTGTTTAAAAGGATCTCAACGATGCCGAGCCGATAATATTCTTTGCCGAGCGCATAGAATTCGTCGTTTTTCTGCTTTTCACGGCAGTAGATCTGTACCATTTTCATACCGGTGATATTCTCGGCGAGAAAGCCGTTCAGCCGAGAAAGCTGCGCTTTCAGCTTAATAAAGTTGCGGCGAGACATCGTCCGATAGAAGAACGTAATGACCGCAACGACCGGAATACAAGTAAAGCACCAGAGCGCGAGCTTGACATCCAGGAGAAGCATGGCGCCGCAGATATTAAAGATCATCAGGATATCTTTGACAAACTGGATGACAATGCTGGAAAACAGGTCGGAGAGCGATTCAACGTCGCTGTTGACGCGCGTCAGCAGGCTGCCCGACGAATTTGAGTCGAAAAATGACATGTTCATCCGCTGAATATGCGCAAAAAGATTGGTACGCATGCGGTGCATGATGCGTTGACCTAAGGAGGCTAATGTAATCGACTGCGCATAATCACAGGCAGAGCCAACTAAAATGACGACGAAATAGAGCAGGGAGAGCCGGCCGATCGCGGCGAGGTCGTTGATGCCGAGTTCTAAGTTTTCATCGATGACCAGTTTCAGAATATACGGCTTGACGACCTGCACCAAGCTGGAAGCGATCGCCAAGAAGATCGTCAAAGCGGTCAGCCATTTGTGAAAGCCGAAGTTTTTAAGCAGTCTCAGGAGAGTGTGGCGCTTCTTTTTCTGCGTATACTCGGCCATACGCCCTTCCGGGACGGCCGGCGAACCGACGGAAGACGTCGCTGTCTGTTTCATAACTCCTCTTTCTCCGCCGCGCCATATTTCTTCGAGACAAGAGTCTATCGGCCGCCGGCGGCGGACGTCGGCCTCAGCGCTGCGGCTCTCAGTTGAGCCGAAAAAATAGGTTCGCTCAGCCTTCCCGGCCCTCATTGGCGGCTTCGAGAATCGCCAACAAATTCTGGTATTCAGGGCTGGTCGCGCACAGCTCCTGATGCGTTCCGAGCGCGGCCATACTCCCGTCTTCATTCAGAAGCAGGACGCGGTCGGCGATGCCTGCCACGGCAATGCGGTGAGTGACGATAATCGTAGTACAGCCTTTGAGATAAGCGCGCAGATTGTCCAGAATAACGTGTTCCGTCTCCGCGTCCACAGCGGACAGACAGTCGTCAAGCAGCAGCAGATCCGGCTTGCGGGCGAGCGCACGGGCGATGGAGACGCGCTGTTTCTGCCCGCCGGACAGCGTCATTCCGCGTTCGCCGACCGTCGTATCGTATTGTTTGGCGAACTCGCTGATATTGTCGTGAATCGCGGCTATCTTCGCCGCTTCTACAGCGTCGTCCTCTGTGATCCGCTCGTCGTAAAAAATGATGTTATTCATAATGGAATCGGAAAACAAAAACGTTTCTTGGGGGACATAGGCGATCGCACCGCGCAGCACCCGGAGCGGAACCGTCTCGATTGGATGATTGGAGATCGAAATCGTGCCGTCGGGCGGATTCCACATGCGCATCAGCAGGCTCATCAGCGTGGATTTTCCCGCTCCTGTCGCGCCCATCACCGCGAGGACGCCGCCGGTTTCAAGATGAAAGGTGATATTTTTTAACACATCCTTGTCGGTGCCGGGATAACGGAAGGTGAGATCCGTCACATCGACCGTCAGCGGCGCCAGGGACGTAACCGATCCATCCGCATTTCTGTCGTCAATCGCGGGTTTGGCCGAGAAAATCATGTCCATACGCTGTATGGAGACGATGCCGCGCTGCCAAATCTGGATGATGCGGCTGATCCTCGAAATCGGCTCCATCAAAAAGGCGATATAGGTATTAAAGGCGACAAACTCGCCCAAAGAAAGCGAACCGTCGATAACCATACGGCCGCCGAAATAGAGAAACACGGCGAAAATCGCCCCAAATACAAAAGAGGACAACGGGTTGATAAAAGACCAGACACGAACCATATCCATTTCGGCTTTCCATTTACTGCGGCTCAGCTTTTCAAACAGACGGTTTTCGCTGTTTTCTTGCGCAAAGGCCTTGATGACGCGGATTCCGGTGATATTTTCCTGTACCTTGGCGGCAATATCGGAAACCGTATGCTGGACGATGGTGAACTTGCGGCGCATGACGGTACGCAGCTTGACAAGGGCGAAAAGCAGAAAGGGAAGCGGAATCACGGCGATCAGCGTCAGTTGAATGCTCGTCGTGCTGACCATATAGCCGAGCGTGACGAGATTAATCGTCAGGACGTCGACGATACCGATCAGGCCGATACCGAACATCTGGCGAATCGCCTGTGTGTCAATAATCGCGCGCGTAATGATATCGCCGGTATTGTTTTTTACATAAAATTCCGAGCTGAGTTCCTGCAAATGCGTAAAAAGCGCGTGCCGGAGGTGCAGCTCGATAGAACGGGTAAAGCCCATGATCAGGTATCGCCAGATGTTGCGCGTGATAAACGCGCCGACGGCGCAGCCGCACATCGCCAGACAGACGTTGCGCACCTCTGTCAGCAGCGCCGATTGTCCGGGCTCGCGCGCGGCCTTGACCAGATCGATGGCTTTGCCGAGCAACTGCGGCAGAACAGCGTTGAAGACCGTCGCGACAATGACGAGGACGATACCGACCGCATAGCGGAAACCATGCTTTTTAAAATAGCTCAGGATAATATCCTTGCATCGCATGAAGCAGTTACACTCCTTTTACAAGTCCGGCCCGGTAGAGGTGGGAAGTGTCGTTGAGAAAACCGAGCTTGGTATGGGGATGCCCGTTGTCTATCAGATAACGAACCAGCGTTAACCCCGTATTTTCATGAGAAAAATTGAAATGCTCCGGATAGGGGAAACGGAGCGCGCACGCGACGAGACGGGACAGAAACGAACCGTGGGAAACGACCAGAATGTTTTCTTCTCCCTGAAAGCGCCGGCGCAGATACCCGACATTCCTGTACGCGCGGGCGAGAAAATAAGCGTTGTCGTCGAATTCCTCCAGCAGTGATTCCCCGCCGCCTGCGGCGGTCGGAAGCGTATAGGGGACGGCGGTCGGACAAATTTTCCGAAGCTGTTCGAAGGGACGCGGGACAAAGCCGGCCGGCGTTCCGCATTCCATTAAATCCGGCAGCAATTCGACGGCGGCGGCTCCGCCCTCTTGGCGAACAGCGACCTCGTTGGCTGTTGCGAGCGCGCGGGCGAGCGGACTGGAAATGATGCAGTCAAAACGGAGCGCAGAGAGACGAATTCCGAGCTGGCGGGCCTGCTCCATTCCCATTTCCGTCAGATCCGGATCCGCACCCGATTCCCCGGGAGAAACATTTCCAAGAGACTGAGCGTGGCGGGCAAAGTATAGATTCATGCCGTAAAGCCATCCTTCTTTCTTATTTTTGAATGGAAACGATGAAAGCGCCCGGAGAGAGAAGGCCGGGACGGCCGGAGATGTGTTAATCATACTCCAATTTCCGTCAAAATTCAATATGGAAAAGCCAAGCGGCAAGAAGAGATATGTGACTTTCTTACAATAACAAATTGACGTCAATTTAGTCCAATATGCGTAAAAATGTTTTTTTAATGCAATTTTGTCAAAGCAACTATCCCGGATAAATCGGCTTTTATACGAAAAAAACAGATTTGATCGCATTTATTTTTGGAGCTTTCACCAAAACTGCACGTTTCTGCCATTCATCAGGCGCATATATGCCGCATAGAAACAGAAAAACGAACGATACTATATAGGGACGAATCCGCGCGATGGATGAACCGCCGCGGATTTTTCTCATTTGGAAAACGCCAAATAAAAAAGGAGATCAAATCATGACGAATCTGGAATGCGATGTCACGACATGCGCATATAACTGTGATAACCTCTGCCGCCGCAGCTCAATCCTTGTCGACGGCAGACGCGCTTCAAAAAAGGATCAAACCTGCTGCGGCTCTTTTGAACAACGGGACTTTTCTCTCAACAACGACGTGCGTTTCGACGAACCGGAAGAACCCACCGAGGTAAGCTGCAAGGCGCATGAATGCGCCTTTAACTGCCACGGTGAATGCGAGGCTAAGCACATTTCTGTCTGTACCTGCGGCTGTTCCGATCCGTGTACCTGTGAAGAAACCGAGTGCGCCAGCTTCCGCAAGGAAAGCTAAGCGCTGACAGCGAGGCGCATTGTGTCTGAGCGGGGACCGCGTTTCTTCAAAAAATAGAGGAGACGCGGCTCCCCGCTTCTGTCTTTTGAGGTATGGATAGAAAGACGCTTATGTTTTTTGATAAAAAGATTGACATGGGGGAAGGCATTTTATATAATACATATAAACCAAAAAGAAAGTAGGTCATGGGATTGGAGATCAGACGTTTTTGTGTTCGCTATGACGCGGCGGACACAGCCGCCGCGCGTGCGGCGGAGTTGTTTAGCGAGGAACTGCGCGACCGCGGCGTAACCCCCAGCGCCGACGGCGACGGCGGTTTAGCATTTTGCAGAAAGCCGTTGGCTTCTCCGGACAGTTATGAGATCAGGACGGCCGACCGTATCGTCACCGTTTCAGCGCAAGGCCTGCGCGGTATGATCTATGGGTATTCGCATTTCCTTCGCAAGACTGAATATAAGGACGGGACAGTTCGCCTGATCTGCGACATTGACGGCGATTATGCTCCCGATAAACCGTTAAGAGGACATCAGCTCGGCTACCGTCCCAAGAATAACACCTATGACGCGTGGACCCCGTCACATTTTTACCGTTATTTTAAGGATATGATGTACTTTAATTCCAATATCGTCGAGTTGATGCCGGGCGGAACCGACGACGGGGAACGAAACGAACTGATGCAGCTCAGCGAAAATGATATGATGTACGAATGCGCCGCTCTGGCCGACACGCTCGACCTCGACGTCTCCGTCTGGTATCCCAACTGCGAGGTTTCCACGCCGGAAGAAGCCGCGGAGCTCCGCGCCGAGGTCCTTAAAAAAATGAAGCGCCTCAACTACGTCTTTCCTCCCGGAGGCGATCCGGGCGACTATCCGGCGGCGGAATTTCTCGAACGGGCGATTTTGACGCAGCGGGAAGTGCAGAAAATCCACAAAGATGTTGAAATGTGGCCGTCGGCGCAGAAGCCCAAGCATATACCGAACTGGGGACAGGAGTTCATACGCGTCATGCGCGAGGAACCCGAGGAGATTTCCGGTATTATCACCGGTCCGAACCGCGCCTTTATGCTCGACGAGCTGCGGAGGCTGCTGCCGATGCGCTATCCCATCCGTTTTTACCCTGATGTGACGCATAACGTCCGCTGCGAATATCCGGTTCACGTCTTTGAAGACGACTGGCATTACGCGTTCGCTTCGACGATGGGAAGAGAATCGATCAATCCGCGTCCGACCGAATACGCTTATATGCATACGCTGGCGCGCCGTTATATCGCCGGAAGCGTCTCCTATTCCGAGGGCTGTAACGACGACCTCAACAAAATGGTCTGGGGATACCTCGACTATGCGCCGGACACGCCGGTTCGCGAGATCTTGGAAGATTATGCGCGCGTGTTCTTTGTCGGCGCCGACGCGGAAAAGGTGGCTGACGGCATTCTGGCCTTGGAGAAAAACTGGTTTGGCGACCCGGCCGAAAACCCGCTGATCGAAAAGACGCTGGACATCTGGGAGACGCTGGCGGCCGAAAATCCGCAGTTGGCGCGCAACTGGCGGTTCGCCTCCTTCCTGTTCCGGGCAAAAGGCGACGCGGTGATCCGCCGCCGCCGGGTGTTTGAACTCAAACTTTGCGCCTTAGCCAGAAAGCATATGCTTGCCGGCGAGGTTGAAAAAGCGCGCGAAGTGCTTGCAACGCCGTTTGACGAGGCGTACCGGACGCTGCGCGCCGAACTGTTTACGCTGGCGGAAATTTTGTTTGAAACCAACGGCATACAGCTCGACGTTGAGCATTTCCATGGCGCTGCACCCGAACGCGGCGCCGTTCTGGAAACCATTGACCTGCCGATTACGAACCGGACGTATTATGCAAAGCGTTTGGAAGCGGTTCTCCAACTGCCGGTTTCGGAGCAGGCGGACGCCGCACGGGCAATTGTCACGCATGAAACGGTGCGTGAAGACGAATTCGTGTTTTCCATCGCCGAGGATACCATGAAGCGTTT
>ERZ772860.728-NODE-728-length-27178-cov-3.643808_pt1 | contig 27178 bp, 22 predicted proteins | sample MGYA00511342_ERZ772860 | MGnify/ENA primary metagenome ERZ772860 (study PRJEB29015, sample SAMEA2737665) | human gut metagenome | biome: human gut; feature: human-associated habitat; material: faeces | place: China | collected 2012 ... | reverse complement strand
ACGAATATCTGCTCGCCGCCGCCTACCGCTTTGCGCTGACGCTCTGCGGCGGCCCGCAGCGGACGCTCTCCGCGGTGGACGCGCTGATGAAGGCCGACGAGCTGGCCGTTTGCGCTCAGCTTGAACGGCTCGGCGCGCCGCTGGATCCCGGCGCGCTTCCCGCCGCCGCCCTGCCCGCGCGCGACAGAATCGAGCAGCGGCTTGCGGAGCTGGAAAAGAGCGGCTTTGTGCGCGGCGCGCGAACGTAGGCTCTGCGGAGAGGGGCTGCGCGCCGAAATCCTCCGCAGACGATTGATTTTACTGTTTTTTGTTTTATTGTTTTTTGATTGCTAATTGACCTGTTGAAGATCAAGCGGCGGCCTGAACGGCGCCGCGCCGGACGGCCGCGGGAAGCGCGGCGACTCACCGAAACAACAGACCGAAAGGAAGGCTGCCGATGGACGCGGGCAAGCGAATTCTCATCGTCGAAGACGACACGGTCATCTCCGACATTATCGCCTATAATCTCAACAAGGAGGGCTTCCGCTCCCTGACGGCGGCGGACGGCGAGACCGGCCTTTCGCTGGCGCGCTCGGAGGAGCCCGACCTGATCCTGCTCGACGTTATGCTGCCCGGCGTCAACGGCTTTGAGGTCTGCCGCCGCGTGCGCGAGACCTCGGCCGTGCCGATTATCATGCTGACGGCGCGCGAAGGCGAGGACGACAAGGTCGAGGGCCTCGAGCTCGGCGCCGACGATTATATCACCAAGCCCTTTCAGATGCGCGAGCTGATTTCGCGCGTGCGCGCCAACCTCCGCCGCAGCAGCGGCGAGCTGGTGACCGGCGCGCAGCAGGGCGAGCTGACCATTGACGAACGGCGCAAAACCGCCGCGGTCGGCGGCAAGCCGCTGGAAATCAGCGCCCGCGAGTTTGAGCTGCTGCGCTTCCTCGCCGCCGCGCCCGACACCGTGTTCACGCGCGAGGAAATCCTCCGCGGCGTCTACGGCTATGAATATGACGGCGGCACGCGCATCGTCGACGTCGCCGTGCGGCGGCTGCGCGAAAAGCTCGAAGAATGCGCCCCCGGCGCGGGGCGCTATGTCGCGACGCGCCACGGCGTCGGATATTACTACGATCCGGCGGCCGCCGACAGGCCGTAACGGCGCGGGCCGGCTGCCGCCGCGGTGAAAACCTCCGCGCGCCAATCCTCCCTGAACGCCGGAAAAAGAAAGGACGGAGCCGTTGTGGTGCGTTCGCTGCAAGTCAAGCTGGTCATGATCCTGGTGCTGCTGGTCGTCACGGTCATGACAGTCATCGGCATCTACCTGCTCAACAACGTCGGCACCTATTATGAGGAGAGCTTTTACAGCGAGATGGGCGACGTGTTCACCAGCGACTTCCTCGATATCTTCCGCGAGCTCGCCGAGGGCGAGGCCGGCGCCGAGCGCGCCGAGGAATACGTCCTCGCTTATGCGCCGCAGCTCGGCCTCGACGCATCGCGGACCTTTTCTCTGCTCGACGGGCGCACCGGCGCCTATCTCGGCGGCAGCGGCACGGAGCAGAGCGTCGAGAAAACCGACAACGTCCTCGCCGCGCTGGCCGGCTCGGTGGGGATGGACACCAACGCGACCGACGCGTTTTTCGACATCGCCGTGCCCGTCACGGCCGGAGACGGCAGCTATATCATCTATATCCGCGACACCAAGGCGAGCGTCGCCGATTTGCAGCAGATGCTTCTCTCCGCGGTCTTGCAGGCGCTGCTGTTCGGGCTGGCGATCGCCGTGCTGCTGTCGGTGATGCTGTCCAAGACCATTTCGCGCCCGATTGAAAACCTGACGCGCAGCGCCCGGCTCGTCGCCGCCGGCGATTTCACGAGCAAGCCGCCCGCCTATTCCAGCGACGAGATCGGCGTTTTGACCGAGACCTTCAACGACATGTCCCAGGCGCTCGAAGACACGCTCGCCGCCGTTGAAAACGAGCGCAACAAGCTCGCCGCGGTCTTTCAGCACATGACCGACGGCATCGTCGCTCTGGACAAGCGCGGCGGCGTTCTGCACATCAACGCCGCGGCGCGCGCGCTCCTCGGCCTTTCCGGCCAAGAGGACGGCGGAGAGCTGCCCGACTACGAGACGCTGTCGGCGCCGCTCGGGCTGCCGCTCGGCGAGGTGCTGTCGCTCGGAAGCGGGCAGTCGGCCGAGCGCGTCTGCAAATACAACGGCCGCGACCTGCGCTTTTTCTTCACGCCGTTCGGGAGCGGCGAGCACGAGGGCGGCATCATCATCGTCATCTACGACATCACCGAGCAGGAGCGGCTCAACACGGCGCGGCGCGAGTTCGTCGCCGACATCTCGCACGAGCTGCGCACGCCGCTGACCAACATCCGCAGCTACGCCGAAACGATCCTCACCGACGAGGAGATGCCGCCCGCCTACCGCGCCCGCTTCATGCAGGTCATCCTCAACGAGACCGACCGCATGACGCGGCTCGTCCGCGATCTGCTGACGATTTCCAAGCTCGACTACGGCCGCATGGACTGGCACATCACCCGCTTCGCCCCCGCCGAGCTGATCCGCAACATCGTCGACGCCATGGAGATGGAGGCGCGCAAGCGGCGCCTGTCCCTGACGCTCGACATCGCGGGCGAGCTGCCGCCGGTCGCCGCCGACTACGACCGGCTCGGGCAGGTCTACGCCAACGTCATCGGCAACGCCATTAAATACACGCCCGAGGGCGGCGCCATCGCCGTCTCCGCCGCGGAAAAGGACGGCGGCACGGAGGTCCGCGTCCGCGACAACGGCATCGGCATCCCTGAAAACGACCTGCCGCACATCTTCGAGCGCTTCTACCGCGTCGATAAGGCGCGATCAAGAGAGAGCGGCGGCTCCGGCCTCGGGCTGGCCATCGCCAAGGAGTTTATCGACAACTTAAACGGCGCGATCAAAATCGACAGCGCGCCGAATCAGGGAACCACCGTCATCGTCTGGCTCCCCGGCGCGCCGGAGCAGCCGTAGGGCGCGCCGGCGTGTCCGCCCGCCGGAGACAGGCTGCGGGGGTCCTGCCGCCATTCCACAACACCGGCCCGCGCCGGACAGAGAGGATTGTATGAAAAATCGGGTTCAAAACATTCTCATCATTCTGCTTTCGCTGAGCGCGGCAACCTTTCTTTTTCTAACGCTGTCCGGCGGCATGGGGCTTTTCGGCCTCTACCGGCCGGACGCGGGCAACGGCTCGGACGCTCCGGCGGCCGCTCCCATCCAGCCCGTCGCCGCCGTCGTCAACGACGGCTCCGCCTGTCTCCGGCTGACCGCGCCGCATCTGCTCACGCCGTATTTCGATCAGCTCCGGCCGGTTCTGGTCGAGCTGCTCGGCTCGGCCGGCGCGCCCGTTTCCGCCGACGCGGAGGCTTGGGCCGGCGCGCTGCTCGGCAAAGGCGTTCTGCTCGATTACGGCGCGCTTCTGCCCATGGACGTCGTCGCCGGCGGCATGGGCGGCTCGCTGGCGGCTTATCCGGCCGACAGCCTGCTCATCGTTTTGGAAGGCGAGTTCGCCTCCGTCATGCTCTATGCGGACGGTTCCGGCTGCTTTGCCGCGCAGACGGCGCTGAAAACAGCCGACCTCGGCGGCCTGCTGGCGCCGGGCGGCGGGGATCCGGCGGTCTATGCCTGCGCGCTGCCGGAAGCCGCCGCCTCGCTGACGCCGCACTCGGCCGTGCCCGAGGATATGGAGCTGGCCTCCGTTCTCACTTGCGAGCCGCTCTGCGGCGAGGGCGGGAGCTATGACCGCGACCGGCAGGCGCTGATCCTCGCGGCCTTCGGGTTCGACGTCTATACGGCGCGCAGCTATATCGACTCGCAGGGCAGCCGCGTCTTTCTCGCGGAGCACGGCTCTCTGCGCATGAGCGGCGACGGAACCGTCGCCTTTGCGGCCGGAGAGGCCGAAGGGCTGGCAACCGGCGGCGCGCAGGGGCTGAGCGCCTACGCCGACTTTGCGGCCAATATCCTGCAAAGCTGTATGACCGGCCTGTCCGGCCAGCCGCGCTACTGCGTCAGCTTTGCCGGAGAGCAGGACGGCGTTGTCACCGTCGAATTCGACGCGCTTGCGAGGGGGCTGCCGCTCGTCGCCGCCAACGGCTCCCGAACCGCCGCCAGCTTTGTGTTTGAAAACGGCCGCCTCATCCTCGCAGAGGCGGCGCTGTTCGCCGTGTCGGCCGCCGAAGCCGAGGCGGCTCTGCCCCCGCTCCCCGTCGAAGCGCTGCTCAGCGGCATGAACGGCAGCGCGCCCGCGGGCAGGCTCACGCCCGCGTATGTGCAGGCGGAGGACGGCCTCTGGCGGCTGAGCTGGTGCGTGCTGCCGGTGGAACGGCACATGGGCGGGCAGGACGAATGACAGGCTTAGACCTCCTCGGCGCCTGCGCCGCCGGCAGCGGCGGCGCGGCACATCACGGCGCGCCCGCAACCGGGCGCGGGAAGGGCGGCGGATTTTACCGATATGGATAAATCGAAGATCAAATTTATGGTCATCGCTCTGCTCGCCTGCGTCAATCTCGCGCTCGCGGTCAATCTTTTGTCCGCGCGCTATCACGCGGCGGTCATTCCGAAGCGGACGGTTGAAAACACGCTGGCATTTTTAGACCGCTGCGGCATCTGGGCGGAGGAGAGCGTCATCCCGCGCAGAGCCGCCGAGCTTTACCAGCTCGCCTCGCCCCGCGACGTCGCCGCGGAGACGGCGGTCGCGCGCGCCCTGCTCGGCGCGTCGGAGCGGACGGAGCAGGGCGGCGGCATCGGCGTCTATCGCTCGGAAAAGGGCGAGGCGACGTTTCGCCGCGGCGGGCTGGTCAGCATCGCGCTGTCCGGCGTCCCCGCGCCGGAAACCGGCGGCGACGCGGAGCGGGCCGCGCGCGACCTGCTCGATTCGGCGGGCATCCTCCCGGAGGACTACGGCCTCGTCGTCGAAAACGGACGGGACGGCGTGACGGTGCGGTTCGTCACCGAGGTCGGCGGGGCGCGGCTCAGAAACGCCGTGCTGGAAGTCTGCTTCACCGGCGGCGAGGCGCGCATCTCCGGCTGCGCCTTTACCAACGCGGCGAAGCGCATGGGCGGCGAGGCGCGGCAGGTCACGGCGCTGCTGGCCGATTTCGGCGCTTACGCCGCCGCCTATGAGCTTGACGTCAGCCTGATCGTCGCCGTTGAACCGGCGTATTTCCACACCGTAGACAGCGGCGGCGGCGCTCTGCTTGTGCCGGCGCTGTATATTAAAACCGACGGCGGCGATTTTCTCCTCAACGGGCTTGACGGCTCGCTGCTGAGCGGGGGATAAGGCGGAGAACCGGCCGGCGCGGCGTTTTGCGCCGTTTTCACAGGCGGAGCCGCGCCGGAAAACGGGAGCCCCGCTTTCTAAAAAACGACAAAGGATTTTGGATGTTCATGAAAAAAATACTCTTTGCCACCGATCTGGACGGCACGCTTTTAAACGACGGCGCGGCCGTCGCGCCCGAACACGCCGCGCAGCTCAACGACATGGTCGACGCGGGCTGTCTGTTTACCATCGCCTCGGCGCGTTCGCCCATCAGCGCGCAGCTCGTGCTCGACGCGGCCGGCCTGCGGCTCTCCGCGCCGGCCGTCTGCCTCAACGGCTCGCTGCTCTGGGACATGCGCGCCGGCAGGCCGGTCAAGGGGTTTCCCATCGAGCGGCAGGCCGCCGGCGCGGTGCTCGCGCTGCTCCCCGGTTCGCCCGCCGCGGGCAAATTCTGCGTCCTCGACCAGAGCGGCGGGCGGCTCGTCACCTATTACCGCGACGACATAGAGATGCCCGATTGGTCGATGCGCTATCTGCGCTCGCTGGAAACGGAGAAAACGCCGGTTCTGCCGCTGAGCGCATACCGCGCCGCGGACTGCGGCGGGGCGATCGTCGGCTTTTCGTTTCACGACCACTACACGCGGCTGGACGATTTGCACGCGGCGCTTTTGCAGCTTGACGGCGTCAAAACCGTCTATTACGCCGACACCTACCGCGAGGGCTATAAGTTCCTCGAATGCGGCGCGACCGACGCCGGCAAGGGCGCGGGCGTAAAAGCGGCGCGCGACCTCGCCGGAGCCGACAGGCTCTATGTGTTCGGCGACAACTTTAACGACCTCGACATGTACCGCGTCGCGGACATGAGCTTTGCGCCCGTTTCGGGCGAGCCGGAGATGCAGAAAATCGCCTCGCGCGTCATCCCCTCCAATAACGACGGCGGCGTCATTCAGACCATCCGCGCGTATTTTTGCGGCGGAGCGGACGGCGCGGCGGAAACGGAGTGAGCGCCGGAAACGGTCGGAGCCGCAGGCGTTTCCCTCCGGCCCGTCTGCGCCTCCCGTGCAGAAAAAATCGGACCGGGGCAAATTCCATTCAAAAACAGCGAAACGCTCCGTCGTCGGAAATCAAAGGGGTTTTGGCATGAAATACGGAATCTACTACGCCTACTGGGAGCAGGAATGGTCCGCCGATTATCTGCGCTATATCGAGAAAGCCGCCAGGCTGGGCTTTGACTGTCTTGAAATCGCGTGTACGCCGCTGTCGGCTTACAGCCAAAAACAGCTGTATGAGCTGCGGGACTGCGCGCGCGCCAACGGGATTTTCCTCACCGCCGGGCACGGACCGCATCCGAATCAGAACCTGGCCAGCGCCGACCCCGCGATTGCAAAAAACGCCATCCGTTTCTACGCGGATTTGTTGAAGCGTTTGGAGCTTCTGGAAATCCATACCATCGGCGGCGGCCTGTACAGCTACTGGCCGGTCGACTATACGCAGCCGATTGATAAGGAGGGCGACTGGGCGCGCAGCGTAAAAAATGTACGCTATGTCGGAAACATCGCCAGGGACTGCGGCGTTGATTACTGTCTCGAAGTTCTCAACCGCTTTGAGGGCTATTTGCTGAACTGCGCGGAGGAAGGCGTGCGCTTTGTCCGCCAGGTAGACTGCCCGGCCGTCAAGGTCATGCTGGACACGTTCCATATGAACATCGAGGAGGACGATTTCGGCGCGGCCATTCGCAGCTGCAAGGGGCTTTTGGGCCACTTTCACACCGGCGAAGCCAACCGCAGGGTGCCCGGCAAGGGCAGACTGCCCTGGCGCGAAATCGGGACGGCGCTGAAAGACACCGGCTATGACGGCTGCGTCGTGATGGAGCCCTTTGTCCGCATGGGCGGGACCGTCGGGTCGGACATCAAGGTGTGGCGCGACCTGTCCGGCGGGGCGGACATCAGCCGTCTTGACGAGGACGCGCGCGGCGCCTTAGCGTTTCAACGGCAGGTGTTTTCATAAAAGGCTCCGCCGCGAAGCGGTTTGAAAAAACGGCCCGCGTTGATTGTCAGGGTTCCGGCTGTTTTGCAGACTGCATTCTGTCGGCGTTCGGAATCGCCGCGGCGCGCTTTTTTCCTCGCTGTTCACCGTGAAAAACCGTTTTCAAGCGCTGTCCGGCGGCGGGTTTGCCCCGCGATTTCCGCCGTTCCGCGCTCATCATCAGCGTATAAAACACAAGAAAAGCCCGTTTGCAGTCAACTTCACTGCAAACGGGCTCTCTTTTGTCTGTTTTTCCGCTTTGATTCAGGACATCCGCAGCGTCCACGCCTGCAAGGGCAGGCGTCTGTTCAGATACTCCGCCGTAAACTGCGGCGCATGCACCGACCATGTGCAAATCTCCGGCGCGGCGAGCTTGGGGAAGGCGCTCAGGTCGATGTTCTGCGGCCGCGGCGTCAGCGCCACCGCCTCCTCGCCGCACAAAACGCCGAGCATCGCAAACAGGAAATCCGCCGGCCCGAGCTTTACGCCGCCGACGGAAAAAGACGGCGGCAGAAACGCCTGTGTTTCGAGCTTTGCCGCGGCCTCGCGCACGTCGGCGGCCGCGACCGTGACCGGCGCGGAAATGCCCTCCGGCTCGTCTAAAAACCCGTATACCCTGCCGGCGGCAAAGAGCGCCTCGCCGCGCAGGAAAGCGGCGGCGGCGGCGAAGATGTCGGCAATCGAGAGCGAGACAGGCGTCTCCTGCGGGTAGAAGCGCTCTTCCAGGGCGCGGCGCAGCGCGGGGATGTCGGCGGGCGTTAAAATCCGCGCCCCGCCGCAGCGCTCGGCGACGATGTCCGCGTAGGTCTTAAACGCGAAGCGGCCGTCGGCTTTGAGCGTTTTGACGAGGCGGCGGACGTCTTCGAGAAAGGCGCGCCGCTCCGCCTCGCCGGTGCGCGCCGCCTCTTTCCACTGCCCGAAGGGGCTGAGGTTTTCGCCGTCGTAGTTGACCTTATCCCAGAAATCGTCGTAGCGGAGTCGGTTGGGGTGGTTGTAAAGAATCGCGTTTTTCCGCGCCGCCAGCCGGTCGTAAAAGGCGGGGTCGCCGGCGTGACCGCCGCCGTGGATCGCCTCGAACGACTTGACGTATTCCATATGCAGGGCGTTGCAGAAAAACACGCCGCGGCCGTCGGCGGTGTCGGCGTAGGTGTCGCAGTAGCAGGGGATGCCCAGGTCGGCATAGGCGTACATGGCGACGTAGGATTTGTCCTCGCCGGGCGGCACGGCGGCGTAGACGCGCTCGACGCCGGTCGCCGCTTTGACGTAGGAAAGCCCCTCGCTCTCCTGACGCATGACCTCGGCGTAGGCCGCGCCGAAGTCGGCCCGGTCGGTGTACTCGCCGATCGTCGGGTGCAGCGTGTGGCCGTAGGTGTGGAAATCGACCTCGTGGTATTTGAGCGCTTCGAGCACGTCTGCGCGCCCCCATGCGAGGAGCTGCTTGGCCAGCAGGCCGACCATGCAGAAGCAGCCGCGGATCCCCTCGGCGCGGAGCAGCTCGGCGGCGTCGAGAATGCCGTCGGCCGCGTAGGCGCTTGTGAAGTCCTCGGTGTCAAAGCTGAAAATCAGGTTGGTCATGTTTCTTTTTTCCGCCTTTCCTCCGCGCCAGTACCGGCGCGGCAAATACCAAAAATCCGCTGAACGCGATAAAAATCAGCGTAATCATCGCCGTTTGCAGGCCGAACCGCTCAACCGCCGCGCCCATGTAGAGGCTGGACGCGATGCCGGCTGCGCCGGAGGCGACCGCGCCGATCACCGTCTGCGCCGTATAGGTGAGCTGCGGCTCGACAATCTCGGGAACATAGCGGACGTTTGTCGTCAGATAAACGCCGTTGGACGGCCCCTGTACGACCATCAGGGCGATGAGCAGCCAGAGCGAGGGCGCCAGCGCGATGGCCGCGACCTTGACGGCCGTAAAAAACAGCGCGGCGGCGTGCAGCGTCCAGGTGGAAAAACGCGCCGAGAAGCGCCGGTATAAAAGCAGCGCCGGCACCTCGCTGAACGCCATCACCAGAAGCGCCAGCCCGTATTCATAGTTGCCGCCGCCGATCTCGGCGACGCGCAGCGGCAGAAAGAGCATGATGCCCGTCGAGCCGAAAAAGGTCAGAAACGTCGCGACGAGCAGGCACAGATAGCGCCGGTCGGTCATCAGCCTCTTCACGGCGGGCCAGAAATCGGCCTGAGCCGCGCCCTCCGTTTCCCTCGCGGGGCTCGTCTGCCGCGGCTCTTTCACCGCGAGCACGGCCAGAATCACGCACAGCGACAGCCCGATGAACACCGGCGTCATGATCGAAAAGCCGAAGCGGTCGAGCGCCAGACCGAAGAAGGCGGCCGTCAGCGCGTAGAACACGCTGCCGCAGCTCCGCGTCAGGCCGAAGCTGAGCCGCGCGCCCTCGCGCTGGAGCCGCGCCGACCAGGTGTCGAACAGATACATCAGCGACTGCGTCGTCGCCGCGAGCAGAACAACGGCGGTAACGGTCACCGCGACGCTGCCCTTTCCAAGCGGCAGCAGCAGCGCCGCGCCCGCGCCGGCCAGCAGCACGGCCACCAGAACCGGCTTGATCCGCTTGACGCGGTCGCAGAGAACGCCCCAGAGCGGCTGCGCGGCGGTGAGCACGGCCGTGCCGATCATGGCGATCACGCCGCTCAGAAACTCCCCGTACCCAAAGCTCTCGTAGAGCGGCACCAGATAGGTGAACATCACGCAGTAGGTCATCCAGTAGCTGGCCTGAATCAGGCCGAATTTCAGGTTCATCAATCGGCACAAGTCCTTTTCTTTCGCGCCGTCTGCTGCGGCGGCGCAAAAATTTTTTCTCCATTTTGTCCAGCGGACCGCATCCTGTAAAAAACGGCGCACTGCGGCGGCCGTTTCACTCTGCTCTATATTGTATCACGAATCCATGCATGCGCGCAAGCCCCGCGCGCCGCCTCGAAAAATCTGTTTTCACGGCCGCGCAATCGAGGCTGCGGCGGAGATTGAGCGAGAAAACGAGAGCTTCAAAAAAATAAATTGTTTTTTTGCGTTTAGGGGCTTGACAAGCGAACGGAGTTGTGATAAGATACGATAGTCTCAAAATTCAGGCGCGGTTCTGCCGCGCTGTCATAAAATCATTGGGAGGTAAACGCATGACGACGTTCATGGCAAACAAACAGACAATTGAACGTAAATGGTACATCCTGGATGCGGCCGGCGTTTCGCTGGGGCACACAGCGGCAAAAGCGGCGGCTATCCTGCGCGGCAAGAACAAGACTGATTTCACGCCGCACGCCGACTGCGGCGATTTCGTTATCGTGATCAACGCGGCTCAGGCCAAGCTGACGGGCAACAAGCTTGAACAGAAAATGTACCGGACGCACTCCGGCTACGCCGGCGGTCTCAAAGAGACCAAGTACAGAATCCTGATGGCGCAGAAGCCCGAGCTGGCGATGAAGCTGGCCGTCAAGGGTATGCTGCCCAAGAACTCGGTCGGCAGATGGTCGCTGGACCGTCTCAAAGTCTACGCCGGCCCCGAACACAAGCACGCGGCTCAGAAGCCCGAGCTCTGTGAAAACAACTGAGAAGGAGGACGAAATTGATGATTTATCAGTCGAAAAAGCCTTATCACTACGGCACCGGACGGCGCAAGTCCTCCGTGGCGCGCGTCCGCCTCTATGAGGGCGGCACGGGCAAAATCACCATCAACGACCGCGATATCGACGATTATTTCGGCCTTGAAACGCTGAAACTCATCGTCCGTCAGCCCCTCGAAGCGACGAATACGACCGGCAGCTGCGACATCGTGGCGACGGTGCAGGGCGGCGGCGTCACCGGTCAGGCCGGCGCGATCCGTCACGGGTTGGCGCGCGCGCTGCTCACCGTCAGCGACGAATACCGGCCGCTTCTCAAACAGGCGGGCCTGCTCACCCGCGACCCGAGAATGAAGGAGCGCAAGAAATACGGCCTCAAAGCCGCCCGCCGCGCGCCGCAGTTCTCCAAGCGTTAAATCCGATTTTTATGTGCCTTTTCCACAGAGAGCTCTGCGGAAAAGGCACATGCCGTCTTGCGGCGCGCAGCGGCGGCCGGCTCCTGATCCGTGTCCGCTGTGCGGCCGGCCGTTCCCTCAGGCGGCGCTTTGCCGGCATATTTCTCATAAATTTCCAAAAACCGGCATATACTCCAAGAGGAGGTGAGCCGTCATGAAATCCAGCGGTTCCAAATCTTCCGGTATGCTCCGGGCTCTGCTTTTTTTCAGCGCCTTTGCCACGGCGATCGCGCTGATCATATCGATGATCGTTCTCGCGTTTGACGACGAGCCCGCGGCCGCGCTCCCGCCGTCCGATCCCTCCGCTCCGGCACAGACGGAGGCCGAAGCGCCGCCCGCCGCCGCGCTCCTGTCCAACACGCCGCTCTGCACGGTGACCATTTGCGTCGACGGCGCGGAGATGGCGGTCGAGACGGAGGCGGAAACCGTCGCCGACCTGCTTTCCGCCGAGGGCATCGCGCTCGGCGCGCTCGACGAAGTCTCGCCGCACGGCGGCAACCCCGTCTACGACGGCATGAAGATCACGGTGATCCGCGTCGAGGTCGTCCGCTTTGAGTCCGAGATCGAGATCGCCTATGAGACCGAGCGGCAGGAGAGCGACGCGCTCTACGTCGGCGAGACGAAAACGCTCGTCGAAGGCGTCAACGGCGTCAAAAAGCTTGTGTTTGAGCAGACCATCCGCGACGGCGTGATGCTCGAAAACAAGATCGTTTCCAGCGAGATCCTCTCCGATCCGGTGACGCGCGTCCTGCAAATCGGCACAAAGCCGCTCCCCGTCACCACCACGGCGCAGACCACCAAGGCCACGACCAAGGTCACGACAAAAGCCACCACCAAGGCCACCACGAAAAAAACAACCGCCAAGACCACGACGACTCCCGCGACCGTGTCGAGCGAGCCGGAGGCGATCACCGTGACCGCAGGCGGCAAGACCTACGAGGTTTCGCAGGTCATTAACGGCGAGGCCGTCGCTTACTACTCCAACCGTACCAACCCGTCCACGGCGACGGGCAATCCGGCGATCCCGGGCAAGACCATCGCGGTCGATCCCGACGTCATCCCGCTGGGCAGCCTTGTGTATATTACCTCCGTCGACGGCAAATCGTGGAGCTACGGCCCCGCCTATGCGCACGACGTCGGCGGCGGCATTCAGGGCAACATCGTCGATCTCTTTAAGTCCAGCTACGCCGAGTGCGTCGCGCACGGCCGGAGAGACTGTATCATCTACATCCTGAAACCGTAGGATGCGCTCCCTGCGCGCCCCGGCTCTGCCGCGGCCGGCCGTTTCCGAAAACGCTTTTGCCGTCTGCGCAAAGCCGCCGGCTTTCAGCCGCTCGGCGGAGCCGGGATGTTCCGCTGCGACAAAAAAGCGGCCGCCAGAAGCCGGCCGCCTCACAAACGAAATTTCGTTGGCAGGCATTTTTTCGCCTGCCAACGATTTCCCTTTTGGGCGGTATTCAGCCGCAGCGGAAAAAGAAGCGGAGGTATACGATGAGTATCCTGACGGTAAAAAGTTTGAGGAAGTCTGGATTCCGGTAAAAAAGAAGGCGTCATTTGCCGTCAACGTTACTGGCCGCCGTCTTTTTTCTGTGACATCCGGCCTTGAACAGGTTTCCGCTTTGATGAAAGCGCATCCCGTCCGGTCGGCGTACCGGACGGGATGCGCTTTCTCTTTTACGGCCGCCGGCAGCCTTGCGCCGGTCCATTGTGCCGGCGGCTTTCAGCCGTTGATGCGGCCGGCGGTTTCAAATTCGGCGCTGCCGTAAATGATCGAAGCGGCGATTTTGACCGTCTCCTCCGCCGTCAGCTGTTCGGCGAGGATTTGATAGTCTATGCCGTCCAGCTCAAATTCGGCCACATAGAGGTCGTAATAGCCGGCCGGCTCGTGCGTTTCCGGGTCATACGGGCCGAAGGGCATGGAGCGGTAGCCGATCGTCACCAGTGTCCCGTTGATGTCCGAGCGCTCCGGCGCGCCGTCCTCCGGAAGGATATAGATGCAGTCGCTCAGCCTTCCGAGCCGCGACGCCGTCAGGCAAAAGCCCTTCGGCGCCCCGCCGAGCGGTTCGGGGCTTCCGTCCTCGGAATAGGCGTGATAAAAGCCGAGCCGCACGGTATCCTCTTTGACCTCGCCGCCCGTTGACACGACGGCCCGCTGCACGGCGTTGCCGGCGGCGGCCGTCAGGCCGTCTGGGATATAGGCGGGCGTCAAATCCCTTCCGTAATAGCCGGCGACGTCCGCCGCGCTCCATACCAGATCGCGGACGGTCCCGGGCTCGTAATACGGGCGGGCCGCGTCGGCCGTCATTTTGAGCTCGTTTATCCGGATATTTTCCAGATTCAGACAGATCGCCGGAGCCGTCTCCTCCGCAGGCGGCAGGGAAGCGCCGGAGAGGCCGACATCCGGCCGCTTGCCCTCTCCGCCGGAGAGGGCGGGGTCGGGGTTTGACGGTCCGGAGCGCAGCTGCGGCAGAGCCGCCAGCAGCGCCGTGAGCGCCAGACAGGCGGCCGCCGCCGCAATCCGGCGGCTCCACCCCGCCCGAGCGCGTTTTTCCGGCAGAATGACAGCCGCCTCGTCGATATAGCGCTCGTCGATATCGCTCATTGCCGAGAGCAGATCGTTTCCGTTCATAGTGAAATATCCTCGCTTTCCAGATAATGCCGCAGTTTTTTTCGGGTGCGGTACAGGCTGACTTTGATACGGCTTTCGCTGACGCCGCAGCGCTCGGAGATGGAGCGGACAGAATCGGCATACCAGTAGCGGAGCACAAAGAACCGGCGGCTTTCTTCTGACAGCGTCCCCAGAAACCGGTTGAGCAGGCGGGCGATTTCCTCGCTTTCCAGCTGCCGCTCCACAGCGTCTCCCGGGATACAGAGCTCCATTTCGGCCGTCAGCTCGACGATTTCCGCGCTGCGCTTGGCCGCCTGACTGCGGTCCAGCCTGTCGAACGCGGCGAAACGGCAGATTTTCGCCAGATACGCGAACAGAAACCGCGGCTTCTCCGGCGGAATCGCGTTCCACGCCTTGAAATAGGTGTCGTTGACGATCTCCTCCGCGTCCTCGCCGTTTTTCAGAATTCCCGCCGCCAGCCGGTGCAGCCGCGCGCCGTAGGCCGCCGCCGTCTCCCGGAGCGCCGCCGGATCGCGCCGCCAAAACAGCCCGATGATCTCCCTGTCGTCCATCCTTGTCGTCTCCTTTCCCGTTTTCTGCGGGCCTCATCCATACAGACGGAAAAAACGGCCGCAGGTTACGCGCTTGACGCTTTATTTTGGCTCTTTCTCAGAAGGCCATGCATGCGGGCGCCGATCCGCCCCGTTTGACGCCGTTTTTGAAAAATCCGCTTTCGGGAGATGAATCTTTCGATATCCGCGCCCGTCTATTTGGGTGAAACCTTTTCAGCAGAGGCGCCGTTTGGCGCGCCCTTTCTCCGTCTGCCTGCCGTCTGAAAAACGCTTTTGAATCAAAAAAACGCGCCCGGCGGATATTTGTCCGCCGGGCGCATGGCTTTTTGAAAGCTTTTCTTACTTTTTGAGGTTGGCTTCGAGCTTATCGAGCTCCGCAACCAGCTCCTTGGGCAGCGTGGTGCCGAACTTCGCGTACAGCTCCTTGATGCTGGCGACGTCTTCGAGCCAGTAGGACGGCTCGACTTTGAGGATCTCGCGCAGCGAATCGATATCCAGCTTCTTGTCGCCTTCGATGGTGTAGTCGAGGCCTTCGAGGTTGATGTCCTCGGCCTTCGGAACGTAACCGATCGCGGTTTCATCGGCGTCAACCGTGCCGTCGCAGCGCTTCAAGATCCATTCGAGGACGCGGAAGTTGTCGCCGAAGCCCGGCCACATGAACTTGCCGTTCTCGTTGAGGCGGAACCAGTTGACGTTGAAGATCTTCGGCGGGTTTTTGAGCTTTTTGCCCATGTCGAGCCAGTGCTGCCAGTAGTCGCCCATGTTGTAGCCGCAGAACGGCAACATCGCCATCGGGTCTCTGCGGACGACGCCGACCGCGCCCGACGCGGCCGCGGTGGTCTCGGAGGCCATGATCGAGCCGACAAAGACGCCGTGGGTCCAGTCGCGGGACTGATAGACCAGCGGAGCGGTCTTGGCGCGGCGGCCGCCGAAAACGATCGCCGTCAGCGGCACGCCGTCCGGATCTTCCCACTTCGGGGAAATGCACGGGCAGTTGACCGCGGGCGCGGTGAAGCGGGAGTTCGGATGCGCGCCCTTGACGCCGGATTCGGGATCCCAGGGATTGCCCTTCCAGTCGCAGACGTTCTTCGGCGGGTTCTTGTCGAGGCCTTCCCACCACACCGTGCCGTCGTTGGAGTTGTAGACGACGTTGGTGAAGATCGTGTCCTTCTTCGTGCTCAGCAGCGCGTTGGGGTTGGATTTCATGTTCGTGCCCGGGGCGACGCCGAAGAAGCCGGCCTCGGGGTTGACGGCGCTCAGGCCGCCGTCGGCGTTGATTCTCAGCCAGGCGATGTCGTCGCCGACGCACCAGACCTTATAGCCCTTGTCGAGGTATTCCTTGGGCGGGATGAGCATGGCGAGGTTGGTCTTGCCGCAGGCGGACGGGAACGCCGCGGAGATGTATTTGGTCTCGCCGGTCGGCAGCTCGATGCCGAGGATGAGCATGTGCTCGGCCATCCAGCCTTCCTTCCAGCCCTGATAGGAAGCGATGCGCAGCGCGAAGCACTTCTTGCCGAGCAGGACGTTGCCGCCGTAGCCGGAGTTGCAGGACCAGATCGTGTTGTCCTGCGGGAATTGGAGGATGTAGCGCTTTTCCTCGTCGATGTCGCATTTGGCGTGCAGGCCGTGGACAAAGTCCTCGCTGTCGCCGAGCATGTCGAGGACGGCCTTGCCCGTCCGCGTCATGATGCGCATGTTCAGCACGACGTAGATCGAGTCGGTCAGCTCGATGCCGACCTTGGCGAACGGCGAGCCGATCGCGCCCATGGAGAAGGGGATGACGTACATCGTCCGGCCCTTCATCGAGCCCTTGAAGATCTCCGCCGCCATTTTATAGGCCTCGTCCGGCGCCATCCAGTTGTTGGTCGGGCCGGCCAGCTCCTTGGTCGGGGCGCAGATAAACGTCCGGCCTTCGACGCGCGCGACGTCGTTGACCGCCGTGCGGTGGTAGTAGCAGCCGGGGAGCTTCTCCTGATTGAGTTTAATCATCTCGCCCGTGGCCACGGCCTGCGCGCGGAGCGCTTCGGCCTGTTCCTCGCTGCCGTCGATCCAGACAATATTGTCCGGCGTGGTCATCGCGGCCATCTCGTCAATCCATTTTAAAACGGATTTGTTCGTGGTCATCGCCATTGTTTGTATGAACTCCTTTCGGTCATAAAATCCAGTCTTCGGGGGTACCGCCGCGTTTTTGAACGCCCTGATACCACTTCTCATATTATATCCTATTTTTTCCGTTTATGCAACGACTAAATTGTTAATTATCCGCGCCTTGCGCCGCGCCGCTTTGTACCATTTGCCGCACGGCGGCCGCGAGCGTTTCGGCCTCGGCGACAGAGAGGCTTTCTCCGCGCCGCGCCGGGTCGATCTCACAGGCGGCGAGCGCCTCCGCCGCGCCTTTCAGCGGCTTGAAGCAGTTGGCGAGGGTTTTGCGCCGCGTCGCAAACGCGGCCTCTGCGAGCCGCAGAAACGCCCGCTCCTCCTCCGGCGGCAAAGGCGGCCGCGGCGTCAGCTGCACAACGGCGCTCTCGACGCCCGGCTGCGGGTAAAAGCACGAGCGCGGCACGGTGAAGAGCCGGCGCGCGTCGGCGTAATGCCGCGCCAGCAGCGAAAAGAGACACCAGCTCGGGCTCCCCGGCTCGCAGGTCAGCTTGTCCGCCGCCTCGCGCTGAATCATCACCGTGACGCGGGAAAAGAGCCGCGATTCCAAAAGCCGCAAAATCGCCTTCGTGGTGATATAATACGGCAGGTTGGCGGCGGCGGCGCGCTTCGGGAGCGGATCGCCCTCAAACAGCGCCGCGAAATCGGTTTTGAGCGCGTCGCCGCGGACGAGCGCGACGTTATCGGCGCCGGCGAGCGTTTTTTCGAGCACGGGGAACAGAGCGCCGTCGAGCTCCAAGGCCACGACCCGCCCCGCGCGCGCGGCGAGCGCGCCGGTCAGCGCCCCAAAGCCGGGGCCGATTTCCAGCACCGAGGTCTCGCGGTCCGCGCCGGCGGCGTCGGCGATGCGCGCCACGGTTTCGGGCGAGACGAGAAAATTCTGGCCGAGGCTCTTGGTAAACCGAAAGCCGAATTCCGCGCAGAGCGCCTTGACCTGCGCGGGGCTGCAATGTTCCATTCTGCGCGCTCCTTTCCAAATCGGTGGTGCGGGCTGGGCTCCCGCCTTTTTTTGCTGAAACTGAGAATTTCTCAATCGCAAACAAAAGAGCCGCGGCCGCGCCGGGCTTTTTTTAACCGGCCCGTCTGCCGCCGAATGATTATACCACATTTTTTGCCCGGCGTCGAGTCTGTTCATCGGAACAGGCGCGCCCCGGCGAACGCCGGTTCCGCTTCCGGCGGCCGCAGGGGCGCAATTTTTCCGCGTTCCCTCTTTCGGTACCGGCGCGGGTTATGGTATAATAGTATAGTCGATTGTAAAACTGCGTTTTCCAATCGAGAGACTCGCGCTGATCACAGACGAAAGGTTCGATTTTTTGAGCGATCTGATCTATTTGGACAACGCCGCGACGACGGCGGTCTGCCCGGAGGCCGCGGCCGCGTTTTCAGCGGCGGCGCAGCAGTTCGGCAACCCCTCGTCGCTGCATGAGCTGGGCTTTGCGGCCGAGCGCCTCGTCGCCGGAGCGCGGCAGACCGTCGCCGAAAGCCTCGGCGCCGCTCCGGGCGAGCTGTATTTCACCCCCGGCGGCACCTATTCCGACAACTTTGCCATTCTCGGTGCGGCGCGCAGGCGCGGAAAGCGCGGCGGCCACATCGTCACCTCCGCTTTCGAGCACCCCGCCGTATTGAATACGGTCCGCGCGCTTGAAAAAGAGGGCTTTTCGGCCACCTATCTTTTGCCCGACGCAGCGGGATATCTCTCCGCGGCCGACGTCGCCGCCGCCGTGCGCGACGACACGTTTCTGGTCTCGCTGATGCTTGTGAATAACGAGCTGGGCACGGCGCAGCCCGTCGCCGAGGCGGCGCGGCTCGTCAAAGCAAGCCGCCCCGACATTCTGTTTCACACCGACGCGGTGCAGGCCTACCGGAAGCTGCCGGTCAGCGTCCGCGCGCTCGGCGTCGACCTGCTCTCCGTGAGCGGGCACAAGATTCACGCCTATAAGGGCGTCGGGGCGCTGTATGTCAAAAAGGGCGTCCGGCTCGCGCCGGCCGTCTTCGGCGGCGGGCAGGAGGGCGGCATCGCCCCGGGAACCGAGCCGGCGCCGCTGATCGCCGCGCTCGCGGCCGCCGCGGCGCTGCCCGTCGAGCAGGAAACGCTCGGCGCTCTGACGGAATACGCCCTCGCGGCCGTCGCGGCGCGGTGTCCGCAGGCGGAGGTTCTCTCGCGCGGCGGCGCGGGCGGCATCTTTGCGCTGGCTCTGCGCGGCCTGCGCGGCGAAACGGTCATGCACGCGCTGGCCGAGCGCGGCGTCTACGTCTCGACCGGCTCGGCCTGCGGCCGCGGCAAGCCGAGCCATGTGCTCGCCGCGCTGCCCGTTGACCGCGAGGCGGCCGCGGGCGCCATCCGCGTCAGCGTCTCGCGCTATACAAAGCGCTCCGAGCTGGATTTTTTTGCCGCGAGCCTCGCGGAGGTGTGCGCCGCGCTGACGCCGAAGCGCAAAAGATAGAGCGCCCCGCCGCCGCAGACGAGCGGCCGGCGGCAAACGCGGAACTCTGTTTCACGCCGCCGCCCGATCGCGGGGCTGCGCCCACGGCAAATCAGGGGCGGTGTTTCGCCGCCTGTCCGCCGGAGCCGAAAGCCCCGGCGCGGAATTCCGCCGCGCAAAGCGCCCCTCTCCGCCGTCCGGCAAAGCCCCGGCAGAGAGCTTTCAGCGTTATTTTCTTTCATTTATCTAAATGATATCAAATTTTCTCCCCACCGCCGCAGAAAGGAACCGATTTTTATGAACGATAACGAACGCACCGCGCCGCAGTACGCCGAGATGATCCTGCTCAAATGCGGCGAAATGGTGCTCAAAGGCCTGAACCGCCGCGTGTTTGAGGATCAGCTTCTCAAAAACGTCCGGCACAGGCTGGCGCGGCTCGGCCGGTTTTCCGTCCGCGCCATGCAGTCCACCGTCTATATCCGCCCCGAGGGCGAGAGCTGCACGCCGGAGGCCGTCGACGCGGCGGTCGAGGCGATGCGGCAGGTTTACGGCGTCGTCTCCATCTGCCGCACCGCCGAGTGCGAGAAGGACATGGCCGCGATTCTGCGCCTTGTCCCTGAATACTGCGCAGCGGAGCTGTCCGGCGTCAAGACCTTCCGCGCCGAGGTGCGCCGCTCCGACAAGCGCTTTCCGCTGACCTCGCCGGAGATCGCCGCACAGGCCGGCGGCGCGATTTTGGAGGCGTTTCCGCATCTGTCCGTCTCGCTCGACGCGCCGGAGCTCGTCGTCTACGTCGAGATCCGCGACAAAGCCGCCTACGTTCACGCGGGCAGGCTCGCCGGCGCGGGCGGTCTGCCGGTCGGCGTCGGCGGAAGAGCGCTGCTGCTTCTCTCCGGCGGCATCGACAGCCCGGTGGCCGGCCACATGCTCGCCAAGCGCGGCGTCGAGCTGACCGCCGTGCACTTTGAGAGCCCGCCCTACACCTCGATGCGGGCGCGCCAGAAGGTTTTGGACCTCGCCGCGCAGATGAGCCGCCGCTGCGGCCGCTTCCGGCTCTGGGTCGTGAACACCGCGAAGATCATGGAGGAGATCCGCGACAACTGCCCCGAGGACCTGTTTACGCTGATTCTGCGCCGCTTTATGATGCGCCTTTCCTGCGCGATCGCCGAAAAGGAAGCGTGCATGGCCGTCATCACCGGCGAGAGCCTCGGACAGGTCGCCTCGCAGACCATGCCGGCGCTCGCCGTGACGGGCGCGGTCTGCGACCGGCTGCTGTTTCGGCCCCTGATCGGCATGGACAAGGAGGAGATCATCCGCGTCGCCCGCGAAACCGGCACCTTTGAGATCTCCACCCTGCCTTATGAGGACTGCTGCACGGTGTTTACGCCCAAACACCCCAAAACCAAGCCGCGCATGGAACAGATCGAGGAGGCCGAGCGGGCGCTCGACGTCGATGCGCTGACGGCGGCCGCGCTGGAAGCGGCGGAGATCGTTCCGATTCGCGCGTAGGGCGGGAATATCCAATCAAAAAAGAAACCGGAGGCTCGGAAACATGAGAAAAACGCCGGAGGAAAACAAAACCGTTCACTGTCTGGGCAACGGGCGGGCTTGCGCCTATGCGCGCGGGCTCGACCTGTTTCAGCTCTTCGGCCCGGATTACAGCTCGCCGAACGCCGCGCAGCTGCTTTTTGAGGGCGGAGAAAATATCGCCTTTGAGAGCGAGCGAATTCCGGAAACCGCCGTCTGGCATCACCGGGTTTTCGATGCGGGGCAGCCGCTCGGCGACATCACCGAGTTTGCCGCCGCAGCCGAGCCGATCATCCTGCGGGAGATCCGGTTTTCCCGGCCGGCGCGCTTTCGGCTCGACGCCGACGCGGCGGCGGGCTTTTATAGGGCCCCTGCGGAAACGCTCGGAATCCCGGATTTTTATTTCGGCGAAATCCCCGAGGACAGCCCGTTTTACATTTACAGCTTCGACCGGGACAGGCGGCGCGGCTTCGTCCGCGGCAGGCCGCTGTATTTCGGCTTTCTCGCCGTCGGCGGCGCCGTTTTGCAGAGCGCAAAGACCCGCCTTGAAATCGAAATCGCCGACGGCGCGCTGGCGCTGTTTTTCTCCGACAGCTTCGCCGGGCTGGTCGAGCTGGCGCAGCAGATCAGGCAGACGCCCTTTGAAGCCTTTCTCCGCGTGGCGCTCTGCTTCTGGACGGCCGCTTCCGCCGAGCGGAAGCAAACCACCGCCGCCGGCGCTCTTTCCAAGATGTGCGACGACATTTTTGTTCTGATCAAAACGCAGCAGTCGCGCTCGGGCGGCGTTCTCGCAGGGTATCCGTATCACCTGGCCTATCTCCGCGACAACTACGGCGTCCACCGCGGACTGCTGGCGATGGGCGCTTTTACCGAGGCGCGGAGCCTGCTGAAATTTTATATCGGCGTGTTTGAAAAATACGGCGCGGTTCACAACGCGCAGGGAACGGACGCGTTCGCCTTTCACATCCACGAGTGCGACCAGTCGGAGATCACCGGCTATCTGATCCTGATGTTTCTGGAATACGCGCGCGCGACGGGCGACGATTCCCTGTTCAAGCGGGGAAAGGCGCTTTTGCTGTGGTGCGTTCAACAGCAGCACGGCGTTATGCGCCGGGGGATGCTGCCCTTTAACGGCGACGAAACCTATATCGCCGGCGGCATTCTGACGCGCGAGGTCATCAGCCACGGCTCCATGGAGGCGACGCTTTTGTATCATTCGGCCTGCCGCGGGCTTTTAGACGCCGCCGGAGCCGTCGGCCTTTCACCGGAGCAGGCGGCGCTGCTGCGCGATGACGCCGGAGCGATCGAATCGTCGTTTGCCGAAAACTTTTTCATCGGCGGCAGGCTCGCCTGCAACAGCCCCGACTACTGCAAGGCCGGCGGGCTGTTGCCCTTCCGACACGGCGTGCGGCTCTGCGGCCACGGGCTCGGCCTCTCGTTCCCCGACCGTTTCGGCCGCTATGTCTGCCCCGACTGCGTGGACAAAGCCGCCGGAGAAGCCCCGGAGGCAAATCGGCGCTATTTTATCCCGTCGCCGCTGCTGATGGCCGCCTATACCGGCTCGCCGCTGCTCGCGCCCTATCTCGGCGAGCTCGCCGGGCGTCTCCATCCGGAGAATGGCGGCAAAATCACCGGCTATGACCCGGGGCTTTTGCTCTCGCTGCTCAAAAGCCGCTCTGAGCCGGCGGCGGAGCTGGAAAGGCTGCTGCTGGATCTGCGCGACGACGCGGGCGCGTGGTCTGAATACTACGTCGACCGCCGCCCCAGCGGGACGATGTACCGCCCGTGGGAAAGCGGCCTCAACTGCGAGGCGCTGCTGCTTTCGCCCGAAGCCTCCCGCTGACAAAACAAACGGGGCGTTTTGCCGCCCCTATGGCGACTCGCCGTATCCTTTCTATGCCCTTGACGGGGAAACGGGCCGGCGTGCGGACTCGTTTTGTTCTTCTTATAGATCCCTTTTCGCCGGCGAAGCCGCCGGAAAACAACCAAAAAACAAGATGACATTTCATTTTCAGACCTTTACAAGCGGTTCGCTTGATAAAAATGCAAAGGAGCGCTTTTTATGGGAAAAATTGTCGCCATCGGCGGCGGATTCGACAATGATTTTCTGGTTCGCCATATTCTGTCCCTGTGCAGCAAGAAAAAACCGAACTTTCTGCATATTCCCACCACCTGCTATGACAACCGCGGCACGGAACTGTATTCGCGGTTTTTCCGTTGGGGCTGCGAGGTGGATATGCTTTTTCTCACCCACGACTATGTGACCGAGCAGATGACTGCGGAAAAAATCCGGCGGGCGGACATCATCAACGTCCCCGGCGGGAATCTCCGCTTTGCCTTGGAGGTTTGGAGGAAAACCCACGCCGACAAGTATCTGAAAGAAGCCTACGACGAGGGCAAAATCCTTTTCGGCGACTCTTCCGGCTCGATGTGCTGGTTTGCGGAGGGCTATGACGACTGCGGGCCCGAGGGCGAATTCATGTTTGTCGACTGCCTCGGACTGCTGCCCTACTGCAACTGCCCCCATTATGAAACCCGGGAGTGGCAGGGCTTCAACGAAGCCGTCAAGACGCGCACCCGCTCGGCGATCGCCTGCGAAAATCAGGCGGCGATCTGCTTTATCGACGATCAGCGCTATATCCTTCACTCCCCGAACCGGGTGGATTCGAGGTGCTGGCTCTTTGACGCCAGCGACCGCTTCAAGCGCATCGACCTGACCGCAAACCCCGATGTGCTTGCCGGCCTGTAAGGGCGGGCTTTCAGAAAGGAATCTCCCGGGCAAACGTTTTTTCTGTCTGCACAGGCGATTTCAATTCCGGATAGGAGGCGTTTTTCAATGCCGCGCGCCGTTTCACTGGTCTCTCTGGCGGATACCGTCTCAGAAAAAAGCTACCGCTTTTCCATCGACGACAACATCCGCTTTTTCCGCGACCTTGCGCTGTCCCGCCCCGCCTCGATTTTTGACAACGCCTATATGGCGCTGCTTTACCGGCTTCACGAGCGGTACGAAACGCGCTTTCAGCTGAATGTCTATTATGAAAGCGAGCGCTTTACGCTCGCGCAGATGCCGGATGTTTACCGGTCGGAGTGGCTTGCCAACGCCGGCTGGCTGCGGCTCTCGTTCCACGCGCGCGCCGACCGGCCGGCAGACCCTTATCAAAGCGCGGGCTATGCGCAGGTACGCGGCGACTGCGAGGCCGTTCACGCCGAGCTGCGGCGCTTTGCGGGCGAAGCGCTGATGAGCGGATTTACGACGCTCCATTTCGTCACGGCGACGCGCGAGGGCTGCCGCGCGCTCGCCGACTGCGGCTACCGCGGCCTGATCGCGCTCTGCCGCACCTATGACGGCGCGCCGCGCCTCTCCTATTACCTCGACGCGGAGGCGACACAGTTTCTCGATCAAAACGGGCTGGCGCGCGACCCCGAAACCGGCATGATCTTCGTGCGCAACGACCTCGTGCTCAACGCCCTCCCCGCCGAAGAGATCCGCCCGCGGCTCGACGCGCGGCTCAGCTCCGGCCGGCGCGCGGATTTTCTGGAAGTGATGATTCACGAGCAGTATTTCTACCCCGATTACAGCCGCTGCCTTCCCGACTTTGCCGCGCGCATGGAGACGGCGATTCTCTGGCTGCGGGAAAACGGCCATCGTTCCGTATTTCTCGACGAGATTCTGTGACCGCCGGATTCCCGGTTTTGCGCTTGACGGGCCGCGCGCGCAGCGTCGGCTGAAATCTGCCGTTCTCATCCTGAAATCCGCCAAATACGCCGATTTTTAAGGAGGGTCAAACCATGATCGGGATCTCCGATTTTGATGCGGTGTCGCGCCGCTATCTGGAATGCTGGAATCTGGAAAACCACGACGCCCCGCTCTTGCAGATCCGCGCGCGCAGAAAACCGGCCGCCCCGGAGCCGCCGTACCGGCGCTCTCTGCGCGAACGCTGGACGGATACGGAGTTTATCGTCAAGACCGCGCGGCAACGGATGGCCGACACCTATTACGGCGGCGTGTCCTTTCCCATGCTCTGGCCGAATTTAGGGCCGGATATTTTCGGGGCGATTCTCGGCTGCGAGCTGGTTTTCGGCGAGGACACCAGCTGGGCTGTCCACATTCCGGGCGCGCTGGAAGAGCTTCGCCTCCGCGCGCTTGATACGGCTAACGTCTGGTACCAGAAAATCCTCGCCATGACGCGGGACATCCTCGACGACGCCGGCGGCGATTATCTCGTCGGCGTCACCGACCTTCACGGCGGCATGGACGGGCTCGTTTCCCTGCGCGGCCCGGAAGCGCTCTGTCTCGACCTCTATGAAAATCCCGACCTTGTCAAAAAGCTCAACTTTGAGAGCTTCGAGCTGTACCGGAGCGTTTACCGCCGCCTCGACGAAATGATCGGAGCGAAGCAGAAGGGCTCGACCAACTGGATGGGGGTCTATCATCCGCAGGGATGGTATGTGTCCTCATGCGACCTTCTGGGGCTGATCTCCAACGACATGTACGGCGAATTTGTCGAGCCGGAGCTGCTGCTTGAAATCGAGCTGTATGGCAACAGCATCTTCCATCTCGACGGCCCCGCAGCGCTCCGCCATCTCGATTCTCTGCTGCAAATCAAAGCGCTGAAAGGCATCCAGTGGGTCTACGGCGCCGGACAGCCGTCCGCCGCGCACTGGCTCGGCGTCCTCCAAAAAATTCAGGCGGCGGGCAAGATGATCCATATCGAGGTGCGGCACGGCGATCTTCCCGCGCTCAAAGAGCACTTGAAGCCCGAGGGGCTGATTCTGAATACCGGCGCCCGCAGCGTCGAGGAGGCCAGGGAGATCGAGGCGTATGTGGCCGGCTGGAAGCGGTAAAGAGCCGGTTCTGCCGCGCCGCTGGCGAAACCGGCCGGTTCCAACCGCGTTGCGCCGGGCTTTTACCAAAAGCCGCCGCCTGCGGCGGCCTCTGCGGATTTCCCGATTCCACCCGCTTCTCCGCATGGAGAGCCTATCTTATTGCATCAAGAAAGCTGTGTGATTTTCCATGTCCGCTGAAATCATCTCCGTCGGCACCGAGCTGCTGCTCGGCGAGATCGCCAACACCGACGCGCAGGATATCTCCGAATGCCTCGCCGAGCTGGGGCTCGACCTCTATTACCACACCGTCGTCGGCGACAACCCGCAGAGGCTCCGCGACGTGCTGCGCCTCGCCAAGTCGCGCTCCGACCTGATCATCACCACCGGCGGCCTCGGGCCGACCTACGACGACCTGACCAAGGAGGTCATCTGCGAAACGCTCGGCCTGCCGCTGGAGCTGCACGAGCCGTCGCTCGAACGGATGCGCGGCTTTTTCGCCGATCTGGGGCGGGAAATGACCGAAAACAACGTCAAGCAGGCGTATCTGCCGCGCGGCTGTACGGTGTTTGACAACGACTGGGGCACGGCGCCGGGCTGCGCCGCCGAGGCCGGCGGCGTCACCGTCGTCATGCTGCCCGGGCCGCCGCGCGAGTGCCGGCCGATGATGAAAGAGCGCGCGATGCCTTTTCTGCGCGCGCGTTCCAAAAAGACCATCGTCTCCTCGGAGGTGCGCATTTTCGGCATGGGCGAGTCGGCGGTCGAGGCGCTGCTGCGCGAAAAGATGGAGCACGCGCTCAACCCGACCATCGCGCCCTACTGCAAGGACGGCGAGGTCATGCTGCGCGTGACCGCTTCCGCGCCCGACGAGGCGGCGGCGCGCGCCATGCTGCCGCCGGTCGTCGAAGAGCTGAAAGACGCGCTCGGCGACATCGTCTACGGCGTGGACGTCGGTTCGCTCGAAGAGAGCGTCGTCGCGCTGCTCGCCGAACGCGGGCTGACGCTGGCGTGCGCCGAATCGTGTACGGGCGGGCTGGTCGCCAAGCGGATTACCGACGTCGCGGGCAGCTCGGCGGTGTTTTTAGGCGGCGTCGTCAGCTATGCAAACAGCGTCAAGCAGGGCGTTCTCGGCGTGCCCGCGCGGCTGCTGCGCGAATACGGCGCGGTGAGCCGGCCCGTCGCGGCCTATATGGCGCGCAACGCCGCGAGAATCACGGGCGCGGACGTCGCCGTGGCGCTGACCGGCATCGCCGGCCCCTCCGGCGGCAGCGAGGAAAAGCCGGTCGGCCTCGTCTACGCCGGCCTGACCCTGCGCGGCGCGACCTATGTCAAAGAGCTGCGCCTCGGCGGCCGCACCCGCGACCGCGCCTATATCCGCAGCCTCGCCGCCGGCCACGCGCTCGACATGGCGCGCCGCGCCGTGCTCGGCCTCGCCAACCGTTAACGCGGCAGGCACCGCGCGGGGAGAATATCGTTTATACAGGGGCGTTTTTCACAGCGCTCCGAGCGGGCGGGCTCTGTCGGACAGCGCCCGCCCGCCGCTTATACAGGCTTTCTGCGCCGGAACGCGGAAGCGCCTTCTCTTTTCTTTTTCGACACAATTCGACAATTCTTATTTTATTGATTTTTTGTTCATATCATGATATGATTAGACAATGTAAAGGAGTGCAGACTATGCAATTAAAAGAATCAGGTGAAATGTACCTTGAAACAATATATGTTCTTTCAAAAAAGAGCAATTATATAAGAT
>ERZ772860.723-NODE-723-length-27377-cov-19.043738_pt1 | contig 27377 bp, 36 predicted proteins | sample MGYA00511342_ERZ772860 | MGnify/ENA primary metagenome ERZ772860 (study PRJEB29015, sample SAMEA2737665) | human gut metagenome | biome: human gut; feature: human-associated habitat; material: faeces | place: China | collected 2012 ... | reverse complement strand
ATAAGTCTGCATGAAAAGTTATTTCCTCTTTGTCGCATTTGGTCTTGCAATTCAGCTTGAACAGCGACATCCAGACCTTTCGTTTACGCACCATTTGGAGGTAGCAACGACTGATGCAGACCCGAATCAGCGCGTAGAAGTGCTCCAGCAAGCCGCCAAGGACAAACTGACCTGTACAGCCTTGCGTAAGCAGCTTAAACAGACTCGATTTGTTGAGGATGATGAGCCGAAGGACAACTCCCGACCGCCCCAGGGTGAAGAACCTGACCGTCTCGGTCTGCTTGACCTGCCTGAACGAGTGTCCCCGGATGCTCCACCGATGTGGGATGCCATGAAGTTCAAGCAATGGGTGAATAAACAGGAGCCGGAGGAATACACCGCCGAACAATGCGCCCAGGCTATCAAACTGACCGAGGATATCGCCGATTTCTATCAGCAGGTGCTGGCTCGCCTCGAAGAACTCCAAAACATCGAAAATACCGTGTAAAAGCATGTCCCGACACCAGAAAAACAGTAGGAATGGCTCCCGCAAAGGACGAATTCAGCGACAATTTCGACTGACAACACACCATGACGGGAGGAGTCGAAGCATAAGGAATCTATTTACTGTCAATAGTTAAAACAGGCCGCCTTTAAGGCAAGTGAAGAAAGCGCACAAACCATTTTTTTCTCATTCCCACTTTTTTCTGTTGTTGACCCCTGCAATTTCATCCCCTCCGGCATGCTGGTTAAGCCTTTGAAAGTCATAAAACAAAGATATCTGAGATGGTGGCGTTTTCTGACCCTCTGAAACGACCTAAAATGTGGGAATGAAGCCTGTCTCATTCCCACATTCATTCCCACTTTTTGGCACAATATGCGCAAGTTCATTCCCACTTTCGTTCCTACATTTGTATCCCGCTTTTTAAGTCACGTTCCGGTCATGATGCTGGGCGTGGCGTTCTTTATCACCACGCTTTCAGCCGTGCCGGAGAACTCTTTGCCACCAACATGCGAGTAGTTGTAAACGATTGTAAATCAATGTTGTGATTCCGAAGAAAAAGCAAGAAAAAGCGTGACATTGTCTCCGTTTATGGTAGAGTATAGAAAGCGATAAACCGCTAACTATAAATATGCAAGAGTTAATCAAAACAGCATGGCCGGGAGCCTTGGTAGATGCCGAAACCCTGCAATACGAACTGTGGGGCGAATGCAAGCAGCCCCAGGATTGCCGGGTGGTCGTACACGAGCCTGATTCTTTCAACCGAGGCGGTATCACCGTCACATTCGGAAGCCAGAAAACCCACAACGGAGCCAACATAGCAATCGTGATAGCCCTGCCGGATGGCATGCGCCGATTGGAATGGTACAGAGTCACGGACAACTTCGATATTCAGCCTATTTCCACCATCATCCACTTCCTGCCGGAGAACATGAAAGAGGAGTGGCTTTCCAATTTCCCTGAATAACACCAATACAACCATGAGTAACAAGTACACACCAGAACAGGAGGCGCAAGCCCAGAAAATCGCCCTCCAGATAGCGGAAGAGCTGGCCGGGGGCTTGCAGAACATCATCGTCTGCACCGGGTGCAAGGATTTCCTTGCCCTGACAGCGGAGCCTGAGAAGAAGTACATCGGCGGGCTGGTCTTCCGATACCCCCGCCGCTTTGCCAGTAACCACTCCAACGAGGTACGCATTTTCGCCATGCAGGATGGAACCCGCAAGCTGGAATGGGGCTACGTTACGAAAGAAAAAGGGTATCTTCCCCTCGAAACGGAAGAGGGCGTAGCCCCGGAAAAGCTGGAGGAAGTCTGGTGGGAACACACCGCTTGTACCGTTCGCCCGCCGTGGTTCGTGGAAGCATGCCGGATTAAGCTCAAGCTCGGGCGAACCGTAGTCACCCCTGGGGCAAACGAGGCATTTACGCACGAGGAAATCTCCAAGTGCATGAAGCGCCACTCGTACGGAGACTGGGGCGACTGCTGCGATGAAGACAAAAAGACCAACGATGCAGCACTTAACCCGAAGAATCCCTGCCGGGTGCTGAGCGTCTACAAGTTCGATGATGGACGAGTCCTTTGGCTCATTACCGAATGGGACAGAAGCGTAACAACCGCTCTATTGCCGGACGAATACTAAACATCAACCTTTAACCCGCCCCTGAACAGGGGCTTTACTCGTATGCCGAACATCGTCACACCATCACAAGCCGATACCGTTCTGGAAGTCAACCGCGCCAACGCCATCAAGCAAGCGGTCAGTAAGGTCAAAGCCAAGAAGCCACTCACCAAAACGGAGGTTGAGCTGTTGCAGACTATCGCGTACAGCGCGGAACAAGGCGGCGACCCGAATATCACCGAGGTCAGCACTGTGGTGGATTTGGCTGCTGCGCTGGGGGTATCACGCCGGAGCATTGGCAACTGGCGTAAGATGCCGGATGCCCCGGAGCCTAAATCCAACGGTAAGCACGATGTGGTGGCATGGCGCAAGTTCCTGCATGACCACCATCTGGACGGCAGTTCGCCCGGCGACGAAGAGGGACTGAAAGTCCGCAAGTTGCTGGCCGAAGTCAATGAGCGAGAGTTCCGCTTGTCGGTTCGCAAAGGCGAATACATCCGCAAGGATATGGTGCGGGAAGCGTGGCTGAGCCGCTGCGGGCGCGTGGTGAACCTGTTGCGAGCAAAGTTTGAAAAAGAGATGCCGCCTCGGCTGGTAGGGCTGGATGCGCCGAGCATACAGGAAGCTCTATCGGCAGCGATAGATTCCGTTCTGCAGGAGCTGCACGAGGGAAAAGGCGATAGCCTGACTCCCTGATTTTGACGCATCCCCAAGGGGTGTGTCATCCAAACGTAACAGCTCTGAACTTGAAAACCGATTTGCCACCCTGTGGGATGCCATAGGTGGCCCGGAGTTGGTGCGTGAGTACCGATTTGACAAAAGCCGCCGCTGGCGAGCTGACTTCGCATGGGAAGAAGCGCGTCTGCTGATTGAGATTGAGGGTGGAGTATGGAATCGAGGACGACATCTGACACCCCGAGGCTTCATGAACGATGCAGAAAAGTATCTGGCTGCCACCTTGCAGGGCTGGGCGGTTATTCGTCTGGTAGACTCCATGCTTACCCCGGACACCATCAAACAAATCCTTGATTATGCCCGAAACCGAATATCTGGAAGACCTGTGGCGTGAAGCGTGGACTCCACCCGACCGCAAGGATGTCTGGATGTGGGCAGAGGAACATATCGAAAACATACCGTACTCGCCCATACCCGGACGTTTTCGTGTTGCCAACTCCCCGATGCTGGCTGAAGTCATGCAGGAAATGGTGAATCCCCGCACCCGAGTTGTGAGCATTATTGCAGCGGTGCAGAGTTCCAAGTCTACGGCGATTGAGATTGCCTCGTGCTACATCATCTCGAATCTGCCTGGCCCCACACTCTGGCTGGATCAGAACGATGATGATGCCCGTGACCAAGCCGAGGGGCGACTCCGCAAGCTGTTCGATTGCTGCCAGCCAGTCAAAGCCCTATACCCGGCAGACAAATACAAGCTGCGTAACACTACCATCCACTTTGCCAACGGCATGACGCTCTGGGTTGCCGGGGCTTACAATAAAAGCAACCTACAGCGCCGTTCCATCCGCTGGCTGATTGGTGACGAAACATGGCGCTGGCCACAAGGTCACATGGCAGAAGCCGAAGCGCGAACCACAGCTTTCGGTTGGCTCGGCAAGTGCATCTTCTGTTCACAGGGAGGATTTGCCGGAGATGATACGCACAACAAGTTCGAGACGACCGACCAGCGGGAATGGATGTTTACCTGTCCTCATTGCGGCAAGGAACAGGCGTATTCTTGGTCATGCGTGGAATGGGGAAGTGATTGCAAGGATGCCGAGGGTAACTACGACTTTCGCAAAGTCCGGGCTACGACTTACATGCGCTGCGCCCATTGTCAGGCAATGTTCGAGGACAGAGACGATGTGCGGCGTGACCTCAATGCCCGGTCACGCTTTGTCCCGCAGAATCCGAATGCGGCTACGGAGTATGTGGGCTTCCATTGGAATGCGCTCGCCACGATGAGCTGGGGCATGTTGGCAGAGCTTTACCTCCGCGCCAAGACCGCTGCCCGGAAAGGCGATTACACCCAGCTGCAGCAGTTCTACCAGAAACGACTTGCCCAAGCATGGAATGAGTTTCACGAGGATTTCCATGTGGAGACTCCGCTATCTGACTATCGCCTGGGGGATTTCTGGGCAGATGAGGGCAACATCGGCGGTGTGCCGCTGCGCTTCCTGACGGTGGATGTTCAGCGCGAGTGTTTCTATGCGGTAGTACGTGCTTGGGGGCTGGATGGAAGCTCACGCCTGATGTACTGCGACAAGCTGCACTCATGGGATGACATTGCCGTGCTTGCCGCTCGCTTCGGTGTGCAGAATAATCTGGTGTTCATCGACTGCGGCTATCAGAGCTACGAGGTCTATGGGCATTGTGCTGAAAACGGCTGGACTGCCCTTATGGGCGATAAACGAGCCACCTTTACCCACCGCCAGAAAGATGGCAAGCAGCTGGAACGCTTCTACTCCCCGAAGCGCAGGATAAATCTTGGGCATCAAAAGGTAGCAGAGATGTACTTCTGGAGCAACCTGAACGTCAAGGATGCGCTCTTCCGACTCAGGCGCAACACTTCCGCGCCGCTCTGGGAAATCCCCGGCGATGCGCCCCAGGATTACCTCGATATGCTGGAATCCGAATGCCGCAAGTTTGATAATGGCCATTGGGTCTGGAAGCAAATAGGCGACCGCGATAACCATTACCTTGACTGCGAAGCCATGCAGGTATGTGGAGCGATTATGCTGAAATTGGTGGGTGGAGAATGATTTAAGGAACAAAACCACCAGAAATAAAAACTTGTTTCTTTAGAACATGTGCGTATAATACTGCGTATCATGTTAGGTTGTGTTTTTAATATCGATTTAATTAATCAAATAATAGCTCCTGTGTTTGTCGCTTCAGTAGGAGCTTGTATGGGCGTCCACGTATTTTATGCAAAAAAGAAACGAGAGCTAAAGGAGACTGCATACAAGGAGTACATTGAGGCAAATCAGGCTTTAGCTGCACACATGAATGAGCCTGAGGTTTTGCCCACATATCAAAAGAAATATTTTCAAGCATGTGCAAACGTTTATGTGTGTGGTTCCGAAAGAGTTTTAGCTGCGATGAGCGAGAGGCATTCTAATTTAGATGCACCTAATGAAAAGCAACAAGCATATTTTCAAGAGATAGTGGAAGCTATAAGAGATGATTTGAAGATGGAAAAGACATATAACGTAATCTTTCATCTTATAGTAGTAGGTACTCCGTCGAATTCTAATAAAGTAAAACGAAGGGAGCTTAAGAGATTTTTGACATGCCCCCTTGGGCATGAGTAAGATTTACTGCGCACATACCGATGTTGTTGCTACGGATTCCCTGATTGAGAATCCCCGCAACCCGAACCGCCACCCGGAAGACCAGATTATCGCCTTGGCGAAAATCATCCGTCATCAGGGGTGGCGTAATCCTATTGTTGTCAGTCGCCGTTCCGGCTTTGTCGTGAAAGGGCATGGTCGACTTCTGGCAGCCCGCATGCTCGGACTGGAGGAGGTACCTGTCGATTATCAGGACTACGAGAACGAAGCCGCCGAATGGGCCGATATGGTGGCAGACAACAAGATTGCCGAACTCTCCAATATGGATGAGGACGAGCTTAATGCCATTATCCGAGAACTGGATGGGCAGATTGACTTGGAACTGACCGGCTTCAACGACTCTGAACTCAGCTCTATGCTGGCCAGCGTATCGGATGACTTGGATGACGTGCCGGACAATGTACCGCTGAATGCCGACAATGACAGCACCGTGACTATCCTGCCGTTCATTGCCTACGGAGCCAAGAAAATCTACATGCAGCCGGACGAAGCCGAGCGATTCGAGCGACTGCTTAAGGAATACAGCTCTGTTCATGGCAACTACAACGGGCTTGCCCTCGAACTCATGGAGTTCGGCGACTCCAACTTCCGCACCGACTCTCATGAAAGCTGAATTCATACCGAACTATCCGCTGGCGCAGTTGAAACCTGCAGATTACAACCCTCGACATCTGGACGAAGAGAAGTTCGTGCTTCTGCAGGAGAGCTTGCGGAAGTTCGGTGTGATTAAGCCGGTTATCATCAATGGTGAGAACGGCATCCTGACCGCTGGACACCAGCGCACCCGCGCCATGAAAGCCATTGGTCTGACTCATTGTCCGGCTATCCGCTTGCAGGGCATTACCCGTACCGATGAAATCCGCTTCAACCTTTTCCACAACAGCATCGAAACCAACAAGACTCCGGTCACGCTGAATCTGGACGATTGCGAACTCGAACCTGAGACATATTGCTATTTGGAACCCGAGCGCATCCAGTTCAAGCGCAATGCCAATGCACTTATCATTAACGGCATGAGCGGGCTAATCATGCGTTATGGCGGCTGGGGGTCTGTGGTGTGTGACGAAGAGGGACGCGTCCTGCTCAATTCCGACTACGCCGTAGCATGCAAGCAGCTGCGCGTTCCTTGTCTGGTCTACATGATTCCCCGGGAGCAGGAAGAAGAGATGATGCGCTACCTTTCCATCGACTACGGCCAGTATTACTACGATGCCCTAGGCGTGAAGTCTTACAACCAATTGCATTGCCAAATGCACCGATTGCAGGGGAAGAAATCACGCCTCATCACGTCCTCGCTTTACGAGAACTATGTGCTACCAACCTTGCAGAAGAACGAGCGTACGGTGGACTTCGGAGCCGGGCGTTGTGCCTATGCCAACATGCTCATGAAGCAAGGCTACAAGATGCTTGCCTACGAGCCGCACTTTCAGCAGAAAGGAACACTCAACATCCGCGAAGTGGTGCGTATGATTAAGGTGCTGCGCGAGGACATCCGCAAGCATGGACTCATGGACGTAGTGGTACTCGATAGTGTCCTCAATTCAGTGGTGAACAGCCAGTTTGAACACGCTGTGCTGACTACCTGTAACGCTCTATTGAAACAGGATGGTCGAATATACATCGGCACGCGCTCGCTTCCATTTACGGAGCGGCTCAAGACGTTCAAAACCTACAACAGCCACGGACGCGATATTCAGTTCCTTGATAAAGAGAATTTCGGGGCAACTTACCGCAGCGGCGTCTGGACGATGCAGCACTTCCATACCCACGACAGCCTCCGCAACCTCCTGCTGGAGTATTTCGAGAACGTGGAAATCAAGGGAAGAGAAAGCGAGGTCCAGCTATACGCCATTGCCAGCCATCCCCGGAAGCTGCCTCGTGCCAAGGTAGAAGAAGCCATCAATGTGGAGTTCAACATGGAATACCCCGGCAACTATCATCACAACATGCACGATGAGCTGGTGGCAGAAATCATGCAAAGTATTGAGCGAGAACGCAGTTTCTTGTAAGCTAAAGCCGATTTTATTTGCAAAATTTGCGAAGTCGTGCTATACTGTACAACAAAATAGACGCCATGATTACGATTCGCACACTAAAGGTCAGCGCACCCTTTTCCTATCTCTGGTTGAAGCACGTTTCCGGGGTGAATCTGGCAGTGCATTGTGCGCATTGCTTGCTGGGGGAATACGACCCGCGCATCAAAGCCAACCTGACCGAAGCCGAGAATATCACGCTGCCGGAAGCTCCCTATCATTACCTGTGCGGAGTCAGCCGCCCCTATGTGTGGAGCCGCAATTTCCATCTGGCTTTCCGTGAAAAGGAGGGAAGCCTGTTAACCGTCCAGCGTAACGGCATCTACATCGAGATTGAGAACGCCGAGGAAGTAAAGTTCAGCATGGCAGATGCCGACCCGAACGCCCCGCACTACCGGAGTAAGAACTACCGCACCTGTCGCAACTGGCAGTTTGCGAATAAGATTGCAGAGGAGCTTAAATAAAGTAATCTGCGCTTATGTTTATTTGCCTGATTATCATCTTAGAAATGATTAATCATAACAATAAAAAATTCCATATTGTGTTTCTTTATAGCTAAAATCCTTGTTCCCTTTGAATGTAAAACGAACTGAACCACTATACCCCATCGATGCATCAAGAGAAACAACGACAGTTGTCTCATTGCCTTCGTATAGGGAAGACGGTGCAGTTGCATTGTCGATTCTATATGGATATCTAGGATCGCCTGTTGCTTTTACTATGTCTTTGTCTCCAGACTTATAATTAAACTCGGAAAGTAGAATTGTACTCATGGCGTCTACTATGTATAGCACTTTTTTATACCAAATCAAGCACAAAAATACACAAACAACGAATAATAATGAGGCATATTGATACTGCCTCTCAGCCATATTCTCTGATACGAACATAAGCAACATACAAACTTGAAAAAGTTGGAAACTTATAGCGTTTTTTGACATGCCCCCTTTGGCATGTTCAAGTACATTCTCAATCGACTGACGGAACGCTCCACATGGCTGGGCGTCATTGCCCTTGCAACTGCATGCGGAGCCACTATTGAAGCGGCTATTGCCGAGCAGATCATCGCCGCTGGCATGGCGGTGGCTGGTCTGATTGGCGTAGTCACCAAGGATAAAACTGAAACCAAAAAGGAGGACTCCGACAATGGCTGATACTCTGGCACAGGTACAGAAAGACGTGCGCTTCTGGCAGCGTCTGCTGACCTTTGCCGGGTATAAGTCCGGTAAAGTGGACGGCGTGAATGGTCGCAAGACCAAAGCCGCCGCCCAGGAGTGGCAGAACGATGCCGAACGCATCAAGGCTGAAATCGGCAGCTTCGATGAGCGCTCCGAGCGTAATATCGCCACGCTTACGCCCGAGACTCAGCGAGCCGCCCGAATCTGGCTCAAAGCTGCTAAAGCTGTAGCTGATGTTGATGGTTACGATGTCCGCATCATCTGTGGTACTCGCACCTATGCCGAGCAGGATGCGCTCTATCGCAAGCGCCCGCGCGTGACCAAAGCTCGCGGTGGCCAGAGCATGCACAACTTCGGCATTGCCTGGGACATCGGTGTCTTCCGGGGCAAAGAATACATTGGCGACCATGCCCTATACGCCAAGGTAGGCAAGCTCTACAATCAGGTGCCGGGCATCACCTGGGGTGGTACGTGGAAGTCCTTTGTGGATGAACCGCACTACCAGCTCGAAAAGTACAGCAGCAGCTCCGCTGCCCGCAACGCTTTTGAGGTATGAGTGCTAAAGGACTGTTTACTCGCGGCTTCACCGAGGGGGAAGTGAAGCAGATACAGGCGACCGCCAAGAAGATGCTTCTGGAGGGTAAAACCCTCATGAGCTGGAACGATGGCAGTACGTCTGTGAGTAAACAGTTCGCTATGCCCGTGGCAGATGTACTGGATGAATGTGCCTATGCTCTCCGCTACTTCGAGAAGCAGGCTCAGGCTTCCGGCACATCTGACCATCCTGCTTCCCTCAGCCATGTTGCATGGCGTTTACCCCATTAACCCGATTTTGCTCGTATGAACTTTCTGCAACGCCTCGCTGCCCGCATCTTTTTCGGTTCGCATTCTGTCTTTGAATCCGCCAACCGTTCACCCCGGCGTGCAGAAGTCCCCGGAAGTGGTCCGCGCGACACCTCGCTCGACCTGACTCCCGGTGTCCGCTCCGAATTGGTGCGCCGGAGCCGCTATCTGGTCAAAAATTCCGGCTTTTTGCAGGAGATTGTGGGCAGCATGGCCATGTACTCCATCGGAGACGGCATCATGCCCCAACCCGCCAGCAAGGATGCCGCATGGAACAAGCAAGCTCTCGACTACTTCAACCGCTGGGCGAGACACGCCGAAATCACCGGGCGATTCAACCTTGTTACCTGCCAATACCTCGCCTGTATGGCTCTGGAAGTAGATGGCGAGATGTTCATCCTGAAAACTGAGGAGGACGGAGTGCCGAAGATTCAGATTATCGAGACGCACCGTATCGGCAGCACCGAGGAAGACACTACCGAAAGCACCATCATTGATGGCATCCGCGTAAACGACCTCGGAAAGCCGCTTTCCTACCGTCTTTTGTTGGATAACGGCAACCATCGCGACCTTGCAGCCCACGATGTCCTGCACCTCTTCACTCCCATGTCTATCTCCCAGATGCGGGGATATCCGACTATTCAGCACAGTATTAACCACATGCTGGATGTTGCCGAACTGCTGGCTCTCGAAAAGCATGCCGTTAAGGATAACGCTGACATCTCTCGTGTTCTCAAAACTTCCCGAGCAGATGTAGACGACCGGGATTTCCAACTCAATGCCCCGGTTCAGCCCCAGGGAAGCGACCCCGGATTCTTGCAGACCATCCTTGGCGGTAAGCTGGTGAAGATTCAGCCGGACGAAGCTATCGAGAGCTTCCAGAGCAACCGCCCGAGCCCCACATTCCAAGGCTTCCTTGATTTTCTGCATAGGGATAGTGCGCTAGGGCTGTTGCCGTATGAGTTCGCCAGCGATTCGTCCAAAATCGGTGGTGCCGGAGTAAGACTTACCGTGGCGAAAGCCGACCGCAGATTCAGTCGCAGACAATCCGTGCTTATAGACCGTATGCTTCGCCCGATTTGGCATTTCGTCATCGGACATGCCATCACGGCGGGCAAACTGCCACCCGCAGAGGACTGGACTGAGGTCGATTTCGTCACTCCCCGCCGAGTCACGGTAGATGCCGGGCGTGAAGCTCAGCAGAATCGAGAGGATGTCAAGGCGGGGTTGAAAACCTTGACCGACCACTTTGCTGAACTGGGCTGCGACATCCACCATGAGCTGGAAACCCGCGCCCGAGAGATGGCTCTCGTGAAAGAGATAGCCGCCAAGTACGGAGTAAGCCCACAAGACCTGTATCAATCCTTTACCCAGACCACACCATGATTACCTCACCCATGCAGCCCTGGCTGATAACGCTGGAAGCCTACCGCGAACTCTGCACCGTGAACTTTCAAGCTCCGGCGCAGGGTAACGCTGTTGACGAAAAGGCTCAACCTTACGAACTGAAGGAGGGTCTGGCTACCGTTCGTATTCATGGAACGATGCTGCGTCAGGTATCCCCTCGCCAAAAAGCTATTGCTGTCATCTGCGGAGTACGACTGTGCAGCATGGAGGAAACCGCCTCAGCCTTGCAGCAAGCCGCAGCAGATCCGGCGGTACACACCATCCTGCTTGATATCGACTCCCCCGGTGGTACAGTCAACGGAACGCCCGAGCTGGCACAGGTGGTGCGTACCATAGCCAAGGACAAGCATGTCTACGCCTTTACCGCCGGGCAATGTTGTTCCGCAGCTTACTGGGTTGCCAGCCAAGCGGATGTTATCTACGCAGCTCCCTCTGCCACGGTGGGCTCAATCGGTGTCATTCTGCCGGTGGTAGACAGCTCCGCTCTCTATGACCGTTGCGGCTTGAAGATGGAAGTATTCTCCGCTGGCAAGTACAAGAGTACCGGGATGGATGGCACCAGCCTGACGGAAGAACAACGCGACCGCCTTACACAGCAGGTCAATGCCACTTGGGCGAGATTCAAACAAGCCGTAACCCGCCGCCGCTCCATCAGCGAGGATGACATGGAGGGGCAGACGTTTTACGGCTTGGAGGCTCGCGACAGGCATCTTATAGATGCCTGCGCACCATCATTAGATGGCGTGAAGAAGAAACTGATTCAACGCCATTACTTTTCCAAATAATAGACACCCCACTAGGTAAAACCGCCAGAGGTGCTACCGATTGCATTCATTGAATTCAAATCAAATAAATCCATAGTAAATACATAATTTGTTGGTGTTTATAATAGCCCAGACACCATCAACACACTCATGTTGATTGACTGGGTGCGAATAAAAGTCTTTATGAACTTTCATACTTACATTATACCATAGTTCTTTATCCCAGGGGCTATTCTAGGCATTTTTTCTTCACTTTTTTTGACACCACCCCCACAAATATGGAAACACTCGATGAACAACTCGATGCAGCCAACGCGCGTCTGACCGAGCAGAGCGAGAAACTCGCAGCGTTGGAGACAGAAATCGCCACCTTACAGGCCACCAACGAAGAGCTGTCGGACAACCTGACGCACACGAAAGAGCAGCTTGCAAGCGTGGAGGGGGCATATCGTAAAGCCCTCGAAGAAGTGCAGCAGCTCAAGGCAGAAGCAAAGAGTGCCGAAGAGCGGGCTGCGGAGTATTACGGCAAGCCCGCCGCTGCTCAGCCTGTCACCGCCAAGGGTGACCCGGATGTGCGCCCGGTAAGCGAACGCTTTGCGGCCATCAAAGACCCGGCAGCACAGACCGCTTTCCTGCGTTCCCTGAGCGATGCCGAACGAGCCGAACTTTACAATAACCTCTAACCCTAAACTTACCATTATGGCTAATACACTCACAGACCTTAAGGACGTACGCATCGCACAGGCAGCACTTATGCCGTGGATGACCGAGCTGATGCCGCTCTCCATCTTCTCCACCAACTTCGGACCGACCTCTGCCGACAAGGGCGATACGGTCAAAGTCCCGGTGGTGGGCGCACCGTCTCCGTCCTCCGACTTCGATGGCAACTATGTGAAGAACATTGACAGCGAGGCAAGCACCATTCCGGTGGTACTCAACAAGCACAAGTTCAAGACCGTTCACATGACCGCCAAGGAAGCCGCCACTACGGCAGTCCCCCTGTTGGAGAAGCTGGTGTCCACCGCAGCCCAGCAGCTCGCCATTGACGTGCTCACGGACATCTTCAGCGCCATCAAGAAGAATCAGTTTGCAACGGCGACCGACGTAGCCTCTGCGGAGGATTTTTCCTATAAGACCGTGCTGAAAATCCGTGAAGCATGCAATAAGGCAAAGATGCCGAAAGCCGGGCGTTCGCTGGTACTTAACACCAGCCTGAACACCGCCTTGCTGGCAGACGACATCGTGTCCCGCAGCTTCATCACCAATCTGGCGCAGCCGGGCGTGGTAGAAGCCCGCATCAACCGACTGGCCGGGCTCAACGTGTACGAAACGGACTGTGTGCCGGATAACGGCGAGAACCTCGCCGGGTTCGTCACCCATCCCTCGGCTATGGCCGTAGCCATGCGCTACCTCCAGCCCATCGCCAACTACGATGAAGCCGGAGCCGTGACCGACCCTGTAACCGGATTGACCTTCGGCTACCTGCGCTACACGGATACGACCTCCAACAAGGTGTATATCACGCTGGAATGCCTGTACGGCTATCAGGTTATCCGACCTGCAGCATTGCAGCGCATCACCGTAACCTCTGCAGCCTGACCATGAGCCTTGCCGATGAAATGAGCGCCGACTTCCTGAGCATTCATCAGGAACTCCCGACATATATAACCATCGGCAGGAAACAAGTACCGGCATTGATCAACGAGGGCTCGCTGGCAGCGGAGCTGGAGCTGGGAGGGTTCTCTCCCACCCGCTCCCTGTCGGTGAGAATCCGGCGAAGCGACCTGTCGTCCACCCCTGCGGTGGGCGACTTGCTCTATTACGAAGGCGTGAGCTTTCGGATTGAGAGTATGAGCGTCAAGAAATCAACCCCATTCATCTCTCTGGAATGTCTGCAACAGTAACCATCAATTCTGCATCTCTCGACCGCAAGCTCGCAAAGTTCGCTATCCTGGGACAGAAGTCGCTGGAAGATGCTCTCATTGAGGGAGCCAAACGCTTCACGACTCAGGCAGTCCGCAACACCATGCCCATGATTCTGAACAAGAATCCCTCTGCCGTGAAAAGCGAATGGACGAACCGCATCACACACTACTTCGAGACACACCGCATCACCCGGAAAGGCTATCGCAAGGATGCAGCTTTGCGGAAATTGCTTGCCAAGAAAAAGAAGAGCCTGGGGCGAGAAGCCGCCGGATGGAATGCAGCCGCGAGCAAGCTCAAGGCAACGCGCATCCCCGCCTGGGTGAAACGTCATGGCATTGCAGAGGGCTCTTGCCTGATCACGCGCAAGAAAGACCGAATTATCATCATTATCACCAACTCCGTACCCTACAACGAGGCCATGACCATGCGCCGGGCTGCGTATGTGCTGGATAAAGTAGAAAAAGGCTTTGCCGGGAACCTGCGAGCCCTGAAACGCAAACTGATTCGTTCCTGCCGATGAACACGCATTCCATAACCGAGACGATTCGCTCCTGTCTGCTCCAGCTTCACCCAGAACTGACAATCCATACGCCTATCAGCACCGGGGAACTGGTGACACCCTATGCCTTGCTGACCTGTATCGCCGATGATGAGCTGATACTTGGCAATAAGACATGGGAATGCTCGCTGCAAGTATCTATGCACAGCGCAGCGTTGGACGAAGAGGACACCGCCATGCGGAAACAATTCACCACGCTTTGCTCCGTTCTGGGCAAAAAGACCACCCGCGAGGCTATCAACACATCTGCACCCGATTTCATCCTGTACAGCATCAGTTTGCGAAGCATCGAGGAACCTCATACCATGGAAAACGATTTCATCCAGAGTGCTACGTTCCGGGTGGTGGTGCAATTTTGACACGCCGACAATGTATTATGGCTACTATAATCGGAACAGTCGGCGTATTCGGGCTCGATGAAGACCAGCAGGGAATCCTGCTTGAGTCTCAGGACATCGACTACAAGCCCGACAGCAAAGTACAGCGCGATTATCGCGGTAAGAAGGTCGGCATCATTTTCTATGATGACCAGACCGATGTCTCCATGAAAGGCTACATTCCTCGCGACAACCCCACGGACATCAAGGTTGCCCAAACACTCGTGTTGGCGAATGCCGCACCTGACCATGGGCTTTCTACTGTCTCCACCGGCACCAACATCGTGACCGGCGTTAAAATCGGACTCAAGAATGAAGACCTCGCTTCGTTTGAAGTGACTTCCACCATCTACGACTTCTGATGATGAAGAAACCAACCAACGATGCGTTGAACTTCATTCGCTCCCGCGATGGAGAATTGGAGTCCCTGATGCTGGCAGCATGTCTGACAGCCTTGGGGATTCCGTTCTCCGAGCGTCCTGCATTTTCTGTATCTGGCGATACTCAACCGGTGGTCAACTGGCTCTTTGATGAAGCTTCCCTTGATGGTAAGTTCAAAGCAAGCGAGATGATCGCCCGCTGGCAGGACAAGGGCTGGATTACCCGCACCGACAATGAACATCCGCTTGCCTACATGGCAGCAGCTATGCGAAACCTTGCCACCCTCATTAACCATCACCTTGGCAACGCTCCCAAAGTTGAATTGGTGAAGCGAGGCAACAAGACACTCGTCATCCCCGAGGGAACCCCCGAATCCCAGCTGGGGATTCTGATTAACAAGTTTACCCGCTCCTAATACTATGCCTACTATTTCCATTTCCACCCGCGAAGATAGCAACAATCGTTCCATGGTACAGCCTCCGGCTCGTACCGAATCCGGTCTTTCCCTGCGTCCGATTTCACTCGGCTCGCTTGAAATCCTGCGCCAACTGGGCAACCCGCTTTGTACCGGCGCTGCCGATATTACCAACATCGACACCCGCACGCTTACGGAATTCATCTGGGTACATGCTGCCCCCTTGGAGGAGGTTGTGGAGACTGTCTACAATGCCCCCTCGCAAGTAAATCGCAAGGCTGCACTCTTCGCCATGAACATCAGCCCCTCGGAGCTTCGCGTCATCACCTCCGCGCTTTCTGCCGACCAAGCTGCTGTACAAGCGGCTTCAGCCATCCCACAGCCTGACAATACGGACTCCCCAAACGAGCTTGCCCCGCGCTGAATGCAACCGTGATTTTCACGATAGCCAAAGCGACGGGGTGGACGGAAGAATACATCACATGGCTCCCTCTGCGAAAGACCTTGCAATACCTGCATGCTGCTTGGCTCAGCGAGGGAGTTCATACAGAGTGGAGAAGTGCCACCGAAGAAGAAGCTGCCGAAGCCCAAAGCCTCTATAACCGATTGAAACACCTGACTAAACCTAACCATGGCTGACGTATCATTCACATTCTCCGGCGATGCCTCCTCCTTACAGAATGCCCTGAACGAAATCAAGGGCGAGGTTTCCAAGACAAAGGACTCGGTGCAAGGGCTTGCGGGCAAATTTGCTGCCGCCTTTGCCGCGATTGGTGCTGCCATCGCTACGGTTAAGGGCGCATTTGCTACGCTTGGCACCATCTCCTCGGAAGCGGCTCAAATGGAACAGACCAGCCTTGCCTTTAAGGTAATGATGGGCGATGCCGCCGCTGCTGCCGAGTATGTGGCAGAGTTGCGGAAATATGCTGCGGAAACTCCCTTTGAGTTCGGGGATATTTCTGCTGCCGGTAAGACCTTGCTTGCCATGGGAACCGCCGCCGAAAAGAGCGTTGTCGTGATTAAAAAACTGGGCGATATCGCCGCGGTTTCCGGTAAATCGCTCAACGAGCTTGCGTTCCTGTACGCCAAGGTGCAGAACTCCGGCCTCACCAACGAAGTGGCTGAGTCTCTGGAGCTGCAAGGCGTGCCTATCCGCAAGCTGATTGCCGAGATGAAAGGGATTTCCTTTGAGGAAGTATTCAAGGGGATTTCCAACCGCCAATTCAATCTGGATGACCTCGATGCCGCTCTGGACAAGCTGACTGGTCCCGGTGGCCTGTTGGAGAACATGACCAAGCTGCAATCGCAGACATTTTCCGGTGCGCTGAGTACCCTGACCGATGGCTTCAAGGCTCTGGCAGTTGAGATTGGTACGCCCATCAATGCGGCCATTCTACCAGTGATGACGGAACTGACCGCCTACTTGGATTCTCTCATCCCGGCTGTGCAAGAGTTCGCCGGAATCATGGCAAGCGCTTTATCCGGAACGCTCTCCGTCATCACGCCTATTGTTTCCGGCATAGCCGAGCTGGTGTCCATCATGGGCGGGGCTGAGACAGTCATTGCCTCTGCTGCCGCTGCCTTGTTGATGTTTGTCGGCAACACAAAGGCCGCTGCTGCAAGCACCGTATCGTTTAAGGCGCAGATGATTTCCTTGGGCACCACGATTAAGGGACTTTCATTCTCGTCCTTTGTGACAGGCTACCGCGCGGCTTTAACCGGGCTGCGCACGACAATGGCATCCACTCTTGCAGGGCTCAAAATGACTTGGTCAGTTGCTTGGACGGCAATGGCCACCGTGACCCGCACGGCTATGGTGGCGGTGAAAGCAGCCCTCGTCAGCACCGGCATCGGCTTAATTATTGTTGCTATTGGCGAAGCCCTGGGGGCTCTCTACTCGTGGTTCATGGGTAACAGCGAGGCTGCGGAGCAAGCGGCTGAGTCTGCCCGGAAGTTCGAGAAATCGCTGCGAAGCCTCAATAAACAGGCTGATAAGGTGAAGACTTATGACCAGTATGATTCCTTCATGGAACAGCTGGATGAACGCATGGACGATATGCGCGACCAGCGCGATATGGCCGTAGCCAAGGATGAGGACGAGGAGGTGATTGCTCTGCTTGACCAGCAGATTGCCCGCCTCCGCGAGCGCCGCAAGCATTATGAGGAAACGCTGCCAGACCAAATCGAAGCAGCTCTTGCCGAAGAGCGAGCTGCCGAGGCTTTACGCAAACAGAAAGAAGCAGCAGAAGAACTTGAACGCCGGCTTACCGCCGCCCGCGATAAACTCAACGACTTGTCCAAACGTCAGCGAGAAACAGAGCGAGAGAACTACCTCTCGGGGCTCGATACTGAAACTCAGATTGAGCTGCGCTTGGCCGATGTTACCGACTACGGCAAGACTCGTCTGACCCTCCAAGGCTTGCGCGATGAGATGCGTTCTATCCTGAGAAAGCCGGTAGTAACGGAGCAGGACACCGCCCGCTACGAAAAACTCGCTACTACGCTCAACAAGATTGTCGCGCTGCAGAAGCGAGGGCGTGAGGAAGCCGAGCGTACTGCCGAAGCGGAGAAACGCTTGCAGGATGAGAAAGCCAAGGAAGAAGCAGCCAAACAGAAAGCAGCTCAGGACTATGATATGCAAGTGAAGATGTTGCAAGCAGAAATCAGCGGCAACGAGAAGAAACTCGAACTGCTGCGCCAGCAACAGCGAATCACTCACCTGACGCTTGAATACCAGAGACAAGGGCTGGCTGATGCCGAAGCTCGTGCCCGCCGAATGGCAGAGCTGGAGCAAGCTGCCGAATCAGCCAAGCAATCCCGCCAGAAGACCCAGAATCAGGGGCTCAACCGCGATTCTGCGGCTCGCATGTCCTCCTCGATGGCAGCCGTTGGTGGTGGCGGGCGTTCCCTGCTGATCGGCGGGCCGATGCTTACGGAATCCAAGAAGCAGACAAAGCTCCTGGGGCAGATGGATGATTCGCTCAAGAAGCGCCCCAGCATTCAGGTATCGGGCAATGTGGAGGCCGTGATTGCCGATTGATTTTTGACAAGCAGGCTCAAGTATGAGCACTTGTTCTTGTACCAGAAACAAAGCCACCATCGGCTTCGGAGCAAAAGGCCGCTACGTCACTATCGGCAACTGCGACTACACCGTCACCGCTCTCACCATCGAACGCAATCGCGATGTCGGGAGCGGCGATGTTGTAGACCTGACCTATGAAGTGCCTGAGCATAACGCAATGGCTTCCATCCCCGAAATGGACAGCCCGATTGATATTCTGTCGGGCGTGACCTTGGCCAAAGCTGTTGTCACTCCCGGTGTTGGCGGTATTACGTCTGTAAAACTCACCTACACGAAGCCCCTCGCGGATGAAGATGAGGAGGAAGAAGGCAGTAGCGATGGCAGCAGTTCGGGATCCGGCGCAGGAGACGATTCGGAGGAAAAGGTCAGCAACTTTCACAGTTCCTTGGATGTTACGGTAGTGGACGAGCCAATACTGACTCACCCGAAGATGTCATCATTCAGCGGGGCTGAGCTGGAGTATTTGAAAGCCTACATGGACGGAGCCCGCTCATGGGAGCTGGTGCCGGTTGTGGAGGACAACGGACGCCCCAAGGTGGACAAGGACGGACAGCCCATCAGACGAGCTCTCGGTAAACTCATCAACATGAACAGTATCGGAGCCCAGATGATTCGCAAAGGCATCACGTCTTACAAGGACATCACCGCCACTTACAGCACGACCTATACCACCCGCGCTACGAAAGTGGATACGTCCCGTGTCGGCAAGATTGATTCGCCTCCCAAGGCTCCTCCGTTTCCGAATAAAAACTGGCTGCTGATTGCCCGCATGGTGACACTCAATGATGATGGCAAGTCCTATACGGTTGAAAGCACGTGGTTGCTTTCCGGGCATGGAGGCTGGAACTCTTACCTTTACGGCAAATAAGCATGAAGATTCCTGATAAAGTGAGAGCGGGCGATAAACTGTCCGCACGTTGGCTTAACCAGATGATTGATTGCCTGACGGAGTTCTCCAAGGCTACCGGTATCGGAGGGGCTTCCGGTCAATCCCGCTCAACCATCAAGTATGCGGACGGGCTGGCCAAGGACACCAAATATCGAGATTTGGGAGGTAACGATTTTCCCTTGTTCATAGAGAAAGGTTTCGAGCTCAGGCTCAAGCCTGAACACTTATGCCCAAGTACGGACGATGGCTATGCTAAGATTCTGCAGGTGCGCAGCGGGCTTATTGTAGACTACCGGGGCAATTCCTATCCCGTGCCGTTCCAGAACAGTGGCTCCGGTGAGTACGGCAGCAATGACCAGCCTGTACTTACAACGTGGGTAGACATGTTTGAAATCAGCGAGACTCCGCAGAGCGTTTATTGCATCATCCGACTTGATGGCGAGGGAGATGTTGTGGATGCGGACTTTGCCCTTGCTCCGGAGCCCTACCAATCTTGGCAGGATTCTTCTGTGGGCGTGATAAGCGTTCTTATAGGACATGCTTATTGTGGCGTTGTAGAGGAAGAAACGCACTTCTACATCGACCAAGTACACATTGGAGCGATTGAGCTACAAGTATGTTCCCACAATCAGGAAGGCAGTGGATCAGGGAGCTATGGGAGCGGGAGCGGAAGCGAAGCCGGAAGTGAAGCGGGCAGCGGATCTGATGGCTCCGGCAGCGATAGCGGCAGTGCTTCCGGAAGCTGCGATTGCATCCGCTATGTTTTCGACCCTGCGTGGTTCATCGTGACCGGCAATGCCGTTACGCTCAACACCGATACCATCAACGAGCTTGTTCAGGAGGCTGTTGATGAAATCACTCTGGATGTTCAGGTAAACGGTCTTGTTGAAGCTACGGCTTACGGCAACTTGACCACCAACACTTCCGGTTCGGGTTCCTTGGATGGTTCCCTGACCGCTACCAGTGATATTTCCTACTGATTCGACTTCTGCTTACGTTATGGCTTGTACCCCTGCAACAGTTTACGTTTCCATTGACAGAGAGAAGATTAAAGCGCTCATCAAGGAAAAACTTGACGCTGCGCTTCATGCTGCTGCCGGTGCTTTCCCCCACATCAACAAGGATAAGAATTACTCCCCCTCTGAGTGGTGGTTCGACCGCGAGCGCACTATCCGTCACACGCTGGCTACCACCGGCGATTTAGCTTATGACGATACCACCTCCGTATTGACGCTGACATTGACCTATGAAGTGCGTGAGAAATGAAATGATTTCGCTGAGCCGGCATGCCTGTTGCTTTTCAATGAATCCGTGGAGGCAAGCCTTTCAACGCCGCATCTTTGCGGAGCGCGGCTTGTCGTTCCCTGCAATCAAGCCTCCCATCCGCGTATCGGCTCCTACTCACGCTGGCGAGCCACGCGCATATTCAGGGCTTGCTCTCAACTTCATTGAACGTCTGCTGGAGGCTCACGCCCAAGGCTTGCCTTATTGCGTGATTTACGAGGACGATGCGTACCCTCGCAGCAATCCGCAGGAGAAGCTGAACTCGATTCTTTCATCGCATCCGCTCCCCGCTGATTGCGGGATTTTGTGCTTAGGTGACATCAACGGCGTGAGCCGCTACCGAGGCAAGCAAACGCTCCTCCTGCATCAATGCTCTGCACCATACACTCAACTCGTTCCCGGCAAGGCTGAAAACAAGGGTAGTCATGCGCTCGTTGTGTTCGCAGCAGCCTATATCCCCTACGCTCAGGCGATTGCTCAGTGCGGCGTGACGGATGTTGCTATCTCGCGTATTTGCCGGTATTCGGATTTACACGCCTACGGCTTGTTTTTCGACCCATTATTCACCCAGCACAATTACCAAGGCGGTAAAGCTCCATCAACGCCACACCGATTACCGGAGTTCTTCGCCGCTCGCAACATCTCCCCCAGTTCTCGATTCCCCGCCCCAAAGAACCAGACAAGGCTGCTGCTGCCCCAGGCATCTCGATTTCTCGTGTTCTCCAATGCTCCGAATAAAGACTTGCAACGAGCCGATGAGCGCGATGGCGATGTATTGGTATTCCTTAACAAAGCGGTGGATTTTGAACACTTCGCCCGTTCGAACAATCCGCGGCTCCTTATCTCCCGCAGCAAAGCGGGTCACAAAGGTGAGTGGTTCCTGCCGACTAATCATGCCGACCACCTCTCAACTCTGTATGATGATTTCCTCCTGCTGAGTGACGATGCACTCGCTGCCGAGCGTCCGTGGTATGGGGAGTATAAAGAAGCCACCGGTGGCAAGATTCCCACCACCGGCTGGATAACCTACCGATTGCTCCGCGACCATTATCCAACTGCCGAGATTGAGCTTATCGGCTTCAACCCTGCCGGTGAAAATGGCTGCTACAAATGGCCTCGGCATGCTTGGCAATATGAGGCTCAATACTACCGAGACAATAACGTAAAGCATTGAAAATAAATGAAGAAAAAGCAAAGAAAAAGTAAAAAATGCTGGACATTTATTCGCAATATGCTATACTTTACAACGAGATAAACCATTAACGCTAAACTAATTAAATACTAACATGAGCACTACTAAAACCACAACCGAGACCGCCATCGACAACGCCACGCGATTCACTGTCCTGTCCTACTACAAATACCACTTCGTAAGCTTCATGCGCGAGATGGACAAGCTGGATGAATACCAGCGCCAGCTGGAGACAATCGACCGCCGAGAGGCTGCAAGCCAGAGCCTCCTGAGCCAGCTCGACAGTGAGAGCGCCAAGTACCTCGCAGATGACTTCCGATTCGAGCGCGAGTGCTTGGAGCAGAACATCGCCGATACAGAAAGATTCTTGGAACGTAAATGTGAAAAGCTGCTCGTAGCCGTAGCCAAGATGCAGGAAATCGGCCTCAAGGTGAACGAGGAAATCATTAACAAGGCCAAGGTTTTCATTAACGCCTAACCCCATACACAAACAACAATCATGACCAAGCAAGAGTTCATAAAGCGAGTCGGAGAAGGATACAGCGATGCCTACGAGGATGCCAACCTCCTTTACATGGCACTACGCTGCATCGAGCAATACCCGCAATACCCAATGTTGCAAGTTCGATACCTCGAAATGCTCGACAACTTCACCAACGAAATCCTCCCTCCATCCAAATAATCCCCCTCCCACAATGAATAAAAAGACCAAAGAAGAAGCAATCGCCGCATACGCGACAATGTCCAAGGAGTACGCCGATACCATCGACAAGGCTACGGAGCTACTGGACGACTTGTTCAACATCGACAGCTCCGATGCTCCTGTTGCCAAAAGACGAGCCAAGCGCAAGCCTGTTGCCCAAAAGCTCCAAATGATGGAAGCCAAGCTCAACGGCATGAGCGAAGATTTCATACAGGTAGCAGGGCTTGCCATGTACCACGGCCACCTCATCAACATGGAACTGTTACGCCTAGCCGTACTACGACTGAAACGGCTTCGTACAGCCTGATTTTGACATCGGGGCTAAGGTATGCTCACATTATACCTTAACCCCGAAAAATCTCCGGTAGCCGTTCAAGCCAAGGCTGACGGCTCTCCTGTTTCTGCCCTAAAGTTCAAGCGTGGGGCAACCGTACCGCTGAGGATTATCGTCCTTGGCTCTTCTGCTGCCACCCAATTACGCATCGGCATTAAGGAGCAACACGCTTTTGAAGATGGCCTCCTCGTATACGGCGAAGCTGCCACCGGTACCACAGTTGAGGAAGGCATCGCCTTTGACCTCACTCTTTCTGTCTCCAGCCTTGCGTTAGATGCGGCTCTCTCTGTTGGAGCGGGTGGCGAATGCACCCCCTGCGCTCTCGCCGCCATGACCGAGTTCTCGTGGCAGGAGGATGGTGAAGCGAGGCTCTCCGATACGTTGACCTCGACCATCTATAACGACATCATCCGCTTGGCCACCGAAGCACCCGAAGCAGCCGAGGGCGTTTACCCCGAGCCTAATCTGCTAGCAACCAAGACGTGGGTGAGCAACCTGCGAGCTTCTGCAGCAGCTGCCGGTCTTGTCCAGCTGGAGTCTGATGCCATCATCGAATCTGATTACGCCGCCGTTGCTCTCACCGAAACCGGCACCATCGCTATCCCCAAGGCCACTCGTAATGCTCGCGGCGCTGTAAAGCTCGGTACTGGCAACACGCTGGGCGGGTATGATATTCTGCCGGTGGGCGAAGATGCAGAGGGTCGTTTAGCTGTTGATGGCTCAGGGCTCTCCGCATACGCGCTCGCACTTCGCCAAGGCTTTGAGGGAACTGAGGCCGATTGGCTGGAATCTCTTAAAGGAGAGCCCGGTGAGCAAGGCGAAAAGGGAGACAGTGGCGAGGTCTCTAATGTTGATGAGGTAGCAGAGGCAACCATTGCTATTCTGGCGCAGCCTGTTACCACGACTCGCACACATGCCACTTGCACCGGCTCTGAAAATGCGAACTTCTACTGGGCTCAGATTGATTCATCCCACCTCCGCTCCGGAACTATTACAGCCATTGAGATCCCGTGCAGATTGACCGAGAATGCGGAGATTTCCACAAGCCCTCTTTACCTCAACGTCTGGCAACGCATGCAACCTACCGACACCCAGCTTTCCCGCATCGGTGTTTCGAGCAATGCCGTGACTCCTTCTATTGGAGGCTCTGCTCGCTGGGAGTTTGACCGACTTGTATTGAACGGAGAAGACCTCCGCATCTGCTTCTCCACCAATCAAAACACCGGCTGGGACGCTACCCATACATTTGGTGGGCGTGTGCTTGCTTGTTCTGATGGAGCAGCGGCCGGATGTCGCATCAATGCCTCGAATGGGGCTTCCAATTACCTTGTGGAAATGCACATTGATTTTGAAGAAGAAAACTACGTCTTCACCCCAGGGCTTCACCTGAAAGACACCACGCTTCACTTATCCGAAGAAGAACACGCCCAGCTCTCCGAACTCCTTGCCAACAAGGACGCGCTGCTGGCTCTCCTTAATGCCTAACGCCTAACCCTTCTAACTTCAATCCAAGACAATCCTAGACTATGACTAACTCAGTTGTAACAGGCGGTATCGTTATCGCAAATGCTCTGGCCGTGGTTTCCATTGCTACGGCTACAGAGCTTAACCCTATACTTGAGTGCATCCAGAATGGTGCATCAGTCGGCGCGATCATGGGCATCTTTCTTTGGCGTGAGGTGAAGCGTGCTGAGCGCTACGAGCATCTATATGACCAAGAGCGCAAGCTCAGGCTGGAGGCTGAGAATAAGTGTGCCTCATGTACGTTTGTGAAGAAAGCTAACGAGGAGTTTATCGACAGGCGCATTGATGAAGAAAGACAAGATGCAAAGCATTGAGTATTAAGAAGAAAAAGAAAAGAAAAATGTAAAAAGTTCTGGACTCTTGTGCCTGATGTGCTATACTGTGATAATAGATAAAAGCACTAAGTAGCAATGAATAACGAGCATATAGACAAGTTGAAAGCCTACGGCATCAACCCCGCCGACTACGATGAGTTCGAGATGGAGGAAATCACCGACACCCTGAACACCTACGAGGAAAACAAGGCATACGCCGACAGCTACCGCAAGGAGCTGGAAGCCGGGGAAGAATCCGACAACGGCTACCACGAGTTCTTGCAGGGGATGGCCGACCGCGAAATCATCAGCCTGTATGAAAATTACGGCATCATGACCAACATCAAAATCGAGGGCTGGGAACCCACTAAGAACAAGCATTAACCTTTTACAACCATGAGCAGTACATCAATCGAAAGAGGAGACATAGTCCGCATAAAGCCGGAATGGCTTGAAGTGGGGGAGAACGGAGAGCAGAAGTATGTGGTTCTGCAAGACTACGGCAATAATCGCGTACTTATCCGAGCCCTCGACACAGGTCTGCCTTTACCCCCGGTAAATGAAGCCGATAAAGATTGGCTCGTGTACTGCGGACGAGCCTATCCCAAATATGAACCCGAACAAATACCATCAGGCATGAACGTATACATCGAAGCAAGCTTCACCATCAAATGCACAGGTGAGCATAAAACGATAGAAGTCAAAATTAACGAAGACCTCATCCCATTCGGCGTGGCCAAGTTCCTGACTCGCCGCTACGGTGAAATCTCCGGCCTTTGCTTCCACTTCACCCGAGAAGCGGAGGATTAAAAAAGTGCTAGTAAAAACTAGAGGGTATTGTGCTGAGTATTGAACTTTGGAGTGTATTGTTGAATAAAACTCTTCTCTTTTTCATCTAACTGGCTTTCAGCAAATTGGCGTACCAAATAATGGGTAAACCCAGCTCTCACAAGTTCGGCTTTCTTCTCGTGATTAGATAAACGAGTACCCAATTCCGTTGATTGACCAATATATAAGGGGATATATTCGCCATTCTGCAGCTTTACAAATATGTAAATGGCTGACACGTTCTTAAACTGCGTATCTTTGGAATACAATTCAAAGTCATACTCATATCCATGACTATCCTTTACCACTAAAGTATCTATCTTCATCAACTTGATAGTAATTCTTTAAGACAAAAAGTCAAGCATAAAAATCAGGGCAGACGCATTTGGATTTGTGGGTTTGTGTCATACAAGTAGGTCAATCTGCACCTCGAGCTTCCTAGAATTGGCAACAATTAGGCGCCATTGTTGTTGTAGATTCGTCCAGCCAACGGAAGATGTTGTTCGGTATTTGTTTAATGTTGATGTTCCCATTAACTCAAATTTTCCACATGGATTTATTTCCGATGAAAAGGCCTGCATTTTACCAGCAAATTTCTGTGAGCTAGGAATTGCGAGATTTAAGCAGGATTTACAGCGTTTGAACTTTATCAGCGATTTAATTATAGATAGTCTTAAAATGAAAATAGAGAAATTGAAAGATAAACGTTTGGTACTACCTCCATCTCTCGATTATCTAATTACTGATTGACCTCATAGCATCACACCGAGAAAAAGCCGGCGTTGAACCGGCTGATGAGGAACGGTTTACTCGCCCCGGCGCTTGGTAGGTAGCCCGAAGAAGTTATTGCCTCCGATTTGGTAGCCGGTGGCTTTCCAGCTGATGTGGGTGAGGGTTGGGTAAAGCTCGCCATTCCACTTGTAGCCGCTGTCGAGTACGTCTACCTCAATCAGCTTGCCTTTGTAAATGCGTATCAGCTGGTCGCCGGGTTCGAGTTTGATATCTTTGCTCTCGGGGGTGATACTTACCGGGGCTTGGCCAACCTTTTTCAGATTGTAGGTGGTCAGCTTGATTTCTACCACTTCGGCAGCTTCCGGTTTAGTAGGCTCAACGCCGGATTCCTGTGCCGGGGCTTCGGAGGTCGGCTCCACGTCCGTCACGGGCTCGTTTAATTTTTCTGCAAGTTCGGCTTCGCGGGCTTCTTCGACTTCCTGCCACAGGGCGGCTTCGATTTCAGCATCGCTGGGAGCTTCTGTCTGAGTCTGTTGCTCTTCTTCGTCCATCAGCCACGGTGGTGTGATTTCTTCGCGGTGAATCGCATCGTTGGTTGACCTGCGGCGAGGTTTGCGCTCAGGGGCGCTCAGCGTGACCTTGAACAGCTTTTCCACCATTTCCCGGTGTTTGGCATGGGGTAGCGTATATTCGCCGGATATGACCAGCTCTGTGAGCGGTTTGGCAATCTTGCGGTCTTTGGTGAAAGCCCCGCGCATGTGCTGGCACAGGTAGGTGACTTTCTTGTTTCTCTTCTCAACGAGGGCGCGGTAGGTGGTTCCGCTGGCGCTCTTCACGCGGACTTCGATGTCTGCGCTTACCGACTTTGCTTTGCTTGTCTTCTTATTCATAAAAACAGGGGGTAAAAAGTTCCTTTGTATGGTATAAGCTATTTAGTATAAATATGCAAGGTTTTTATTACTTTTTCTTTTGTGACTGTGAATAAAAATCGGATGACTTTTTCCGTTATGAGAAAATCGTCACAAAAGACTCATTTTCAACACTTGCAAGGCAAGCAATGTGATTTGACTGATAGACGCCGATTTTTTGCTATTTAAGCCACGGATAATCAGGCTCTTCTGCTAATTGTGTGGAATGACGTTGCAACGGAGCAGAGAGAAGAAGA